>JAABUX010007865.1_pt1 | contig 12397 bp, 25 predicted proteins | sample 5561851 | NCBI WGS metagenome assembly JAABUX01 (sample SAMN10711883, study PRJNA513361) | rock metagenome | isolation source: Antarctica rocks | place: Antarctica: Victoria Land, Richard Nunatak red sandstone | collected 2016-01-03 | reverse complement strand
GCGGCGCTGACGCGCGAATGGTGTGCCGCGCAGGGCGGCCGCCTGCATGAAGCTGGGCCGGCACGCGGACGCGCTGGCGGACGCGCAGGCCGCCGTCGCTGCGGACGGCGGCTACGCCAAGGGCTACTTGCGGCGCGCGCTCGCGCACCAGGCGCTGGGCGGCCTGGAGGACGCCGTGCGTGACTTTGAGAAGGCGCGCGATCCTACCCTAGCCCTGTCCTCGGTGCCTGTGCCGCTCTGTAGGCAGCGAGTTAAGAGGCTCGCCAGGCACGGCTGCGTCCATGTCCGGTTCTGCGTCCTGCGTCAAGCAAGGTATGTACGGCAGTGCGCGCGCCAGCTTGAGTCATGCCAGGGCAGCAAGCAAACGCTTGTATCACGCATGCGGCCGTCGTGGGCGCACATGGGCAGCAGGGGCCTTGGGGCGGCCGCCGGGCGGCAGCTGTGAACGGCGGGCCTGGCGTCGGCGGCGTAGCGACTGCCTTGCACACAGGTGACCTTATCCTAATCTAACCCCACTCTTTCACCCTGTTGTCGCGCGTTGCGAAACAGGTGAAGCAGTTGGAGCCGCAGATGGCGGACATCGGGCGGCTGCTGCGCGAGGCGAAGGTCGCGCTGAAGGTGTCCAAGCGCGTGGACTACTACGCGCTGCTGGAGGTGGACGCCACGGCCAGCGACGTCGACATTAAGAAGGTGCGGCCGCGCGGGCGCCTGCGCGGCAGGGGCGCCTGAGCGCACATCAGCCTCTCTGCGTCGATTTTCACGTCGACGGTGTGGAGGAGTGTGTTACAAGCGTGGGCGACGCGGCGTGGCTGGTGTCAACGGCGCGCAGGCCGTGATGTGTCGTTGAGATCCCGGTCATGGTATCCCACCATCAGTCATGTCGGTGCATGTGCATCTGTCTATCTTTGCGAGTGGCGCATGTCGAGGAACAGAGACACACCTGCCGCGGCCGGCAGGCGTACAAGCGCGCGGCGCTAAAGTACCACCCGGACAAGGTGCCGAGCGAGGAGCGCGATGAGGCCGAGCGCAAGTTCAAGCAGGCGCGGCCAAACCTCTGCGACTGACGTGCTTGCTGATGTATGAGTCGCGCGTATGGGACGGCAGAGATGTCTATGTCAGCAGCGAGGCGCGGTTGGCAGCAGCTGGGCGTGCGTATCCTTGTGTGCGCACCCTGGTAGCAGCAGTTGTGGGCGCTGCCATGGCACTCCCTGGTGGGAGCGTGACGTCTGCGTGCCACCTGCCAAGATTGTTGTGTCAGGTCTCATACATGCAGGCGCGCTGTCTGCTGCATGGTTGTGCAGGCCACCATGTGCGTGCCTGTGGAATTGCAGCGCCCGCCGGGGGCTGACATGTACCCGCCGGTGCATCCTGTGGCCGTGCCGGGCATGTGCCTCAGCCGCGCTGCCGCCGGCAGCCCGGGCGGGCGTGGCGGTGGTGGTCCCAACCCTGGATCTAACCCTAACCCTGGCGCGCCCAGGTCGGCGCGGCGGTGGCCATCCTGACCGACGCGGCCAAGCGGCAGCGCTACGACGCGGGCTGGTCCGCCGAGGAGATCGAGGCCGGGTTCCAGGAGGGCGCCGGCGGCGGCATGCGCGGGCACGGCGGCGGCGACCACATGGACGACCTGCTGGCCGCCATGTTCGGCGGCGGCGGCCCGCCCGGCATGCGCGCCAGCGCCGGCTTTGGCGGCGGCTTCCCCGGCGGCGGCGGCGGCGGCGGCTTCGGCGGGCACCCAGGGTTTGGCGGCTTCCACGGCGGGGCCGGCTTCGGGCGCCGGTAGGCCATGCGCGTGCCATGCGAAGTCTTCAACTGGGGGCTGGCGCGCACCGCTTGTTGGCTACTGCCATGGTTGGCGGCGGCCGCCCTGGCACGAGTCGCCGCTGCTTTCCTGCACGGATGGGGCCCAATACCGGCAGAGGGACCATGGCCTGGTTTTGGGTATTGCCAGCGCTCGCGCCAGTCTTGGCTTTTGACCTGCGAAATTCACGTCTGCAGCGTACTTGAATGAGCAGACAGTCTTCTGGGAGTGGTAGTGGGCCAGCTCAGCTCAGGTCCACAGGCCAGCTCAGCTCAGGTCCACTCCAGGTTGGCAGAGCATCTGTCAATGGAGCACCACAATCAGAATAAGCGGGCGACGTTTTGGCGGGCAGCAGCGGCGCAGGCCCCCGGCACGCTTGCGCTGCGTGGGCGGCACAAGTGGGGTTGTGTTATGGCTTCAAGGGTCCAGGGTGCGACAGGTGCCTGGCGCGCGAGCGAGCTCATGCGCGCATGCCCGATGCGTGGCTGCCTGCCAGCGCTTTGCACGTGCATGCTGGGGGCGCGTAAGGGTTCCCGGGCAATAGGGGCGGGGCTCTTCCTTGCAGGCGTGGGTGTGCAGGAGACGCGGCGAGCGTGCTTGTGATGAGCGGGATTTGCCCTGGTTCTGACCCCGGCCGGCTTTCAGCCGTGTTGCTGCGCGAGCAGGGTCCGTCAGGCAGCGCAGGCGCATGGGTTAATGCCGGTCTCGCCTGTCCTCCCGCCTGATGCGAGACGTGCAGTCCTGCACGCTGGACCTGCACACCAGGCAGTGTAAGGTCTGGAGGGGCGCTGCAACGCAGTTGCTTGGAAGCAGGTGCAGACAGCCTGTGTGCAGTTACGGGACTGGTCGGGGTTGGGAGGCGAGGGTAGCTCCACTGTGGCAGTCTGCTGCTGCTGGCGGGGTGTACACTGTTCCTCACAAGTGCCGCATTATCCCCTAGGACGGACCAGAAGTGCGGGACTGCCAGAGTGCCTCGGGAGTGCGGGACTGCCAGAGTGCCAGCCTCGGTCTTTCATGGTTGAAGGAATGACTGAGCAGCCAAGGCTGACAGCGCATACAAGCGCTCCACTTTGAGGCCCGCCGTTGTGCGCATGCGTGAGCACGCGGTTGTGAGCTTCAGGACTGTGTATGCATCTGGCAACACTGACAGCGCTGCGGCGCCTGACGTGCAGTGTCTTCTTTTGGACAGCTTGGGCACGCGTAGCTATCTGGGGGATAGGTTGGCTTTGTAATAATGCGCAGACCCTCCATCCTCAACCAGCCATGTGCAGGCAAATGGCGGAAGAAAAAATGCCTCTGTATGCGCGCAGCAGCCGCAGAGCGCCGCAGCGGTGCGCTGTGCCTGTGTTGCTCCCGCGGCGCAGAACACTTCCTGTGCTGAGGCTGCTTGAGTGGCTTAAGCTGCCGAACTCTATCACAGCGTCTGAATTTGCACGCGTATCAAGTTGATACTGCACTGAGCCCTGGCAGTGACAGCATAGACCCCTCTGCTCATGCACTCAGTGCACTCGATTCCCTCTCTCACTTTTCAAGTGTTGAACAACATGCCATGTTTTGAGGGGTTGCCCTTCCAGGCTAGAAGATACCAATAGAGGCTCTGTCTTGGTAACACCAGGGGTAACTTTAGCAAACCTGGGTCTGAGTTACACAGTATTTCTTGATGCAAGCGACATGGCTGTTTATAACCAGCGGCTGGTGCCTGACACACACACGGACCAGCAGCCATGCATGTGCTGGGAGCCAGCATGGTCGAGCCCGGCTCCTGGCTGTTGGTCGGGCACAGACGCTCCGGCACAGCCGACTGGACAGGCTTCACGCGGCCGCAGCGCCGCCGGGGCGCTGCGCATAGGCCAGCTGCACCGCCAGCCATGAGCGTGTTGGTGGCGAGCCTCTGCATCGCGTCCGTGCACGGCGCAGCCCCCGCGCCAGCTGATAAGGGGAAGGGCGGGAGGGGCGATGCGATACCCGGCCTGACGCACTGCGGCTACCTGCCGCTGCGCCCTGAGAGCGACCCGGAGCGCAAGCTCTTCTACATGTTTTATGAGGCGCAGTGCAGGGACGCGGGGCGGGCTCCGATCATGCTCTGGCTTCAGGTGCCCCGGCGCCTGCCCAGAGCCTCTCCCCAAGCCTGTCCAGGGCGGTTGCAAGCATGCCTATTCTGTTTGGCGGGCACTTGAGTGCGCTGCTTGGCAGAATATGCTGCGCCTGAGGCAGTGGCATTGGCAACATCCCTCACCAGAACCCGCAGCAGCTCACACACAGGCTCTGGCCGCCACGGCGCACGCTCGTACGGCCACAGCTTGGTGAGGACGTACAGAGTCTACGCGATCTGGCGTCGCTCACGTGCACCATGCCCTCGTCCTGCATGGTGTGAGCTGAGCGGGCTGGCCCGCGCGGCGCAGGGCGGCCCAGGCGCGTCGGCGCTGCTCGGTAACTTCTACGAGCTCGGTCCGTATCACGTGACGGAGGACCTGCAGCTGCGCGAGAACCCGGGCGCGCGCGCACGCACTGGCTGGCTGGCTGCAGTGCGGGCAGGGGGGCTCCTGCCGCGGCCTGTTGCTCGATGAGCACGGATACGTTTTGTGGGGACTGGTTCCTCTCAGAGTCGGCTGAGAGTGCCCCGCGCCCTCACCGCGCTCCCTGACCGGCCCTGCGGGCGGTCCTGGCACTTTGCACTAGAGTTCGAGCATGACATGAAATGATCATTGCCTCAGTCATGCAACCAGCACAACATGCATGGTCAGGAGCCGACAGGCTGCCGGGCGCGGGCGCAGCCACGTGGAACAAGCGCTTTGCGATGCTGTTCGTGGAGCAGCCTGTGGGCACGGGCTTCAGCGAGCCAGGCATGCTGCTCGGCTCCTTCCTATCGCCAGGCTCCCGCTGCTGCGCTGCACATACGATGGCACTGGTACTGCTACACATGATATGCCGCACTGGCAAACATGCGGTGGGGATTCGCATTTCCGCACCATTGCCCTTATCAGGAGGGCCCTATACCACGGTTGTAGACGGCGCCAGCCCTCGACACAAAAGCCGACCAGCCCTCCGTGTCTGCACTCGCAGTGTGCGCACATGTGCACAGTGGTAAAAGCCTGCTCCACGGCCATGCCTGGGTGCGGTCAGGGCACGACAGGAAGCAGCCAGGCACCCCCGCATCGCTGTCTGCAGCATGCGTGCTCGCTTCCGCCGCTGATCCCTGCAGCTCTGCACGCAGGGCGGGGCCCGCTGGCGGGTGACATGACCGAGGTGTCCCTGGAGCTGTACGCGGGCCTGCAAGCCTTCTTCCGGGCGCACCCCGGCCTGCAGCGGCGCCCCTTCTTCGCCGCCGGGGAGAGCTTTGCGGGCAAATTTGTGCCCTGCCTAGGCGCGCGCCCGGACCGGCCCCTCATGGATGCTCATGTGTGGACCAGCTTGCCAGCATGCTCGAGCGCGGCTGCCGAGGGGCAGCACTCGGCGCTTTGCGGGCTGGTCGCATGTGTGCTCAGAGAGCTTCTGCGGATCGCGGCTGCTGCTGTGGGCAGCAACCACAGATTCTCGTGCAAAATGGTGTTGTCAAGTGCTTGTGGCATCCTTTCTGAAGCTGCCTGCAGCACCTGCGTAAGCGGGACGCGCGCGCGACGGATGGGCCTGTGACCCCGCGCATGCAGGGCTACGCAGGGCACGCCGTGCTGCAGATGGAGGCCCTGCACGGGCGCGGCGCCGCGCCGCCGCTGGCCGCCGGCGCGCCGCCGCCGCCCGCCGAGGCCGCCGCGCTGGGCGCGCCGCTCTTCCGCCTGGCCGGCCTGGCGATCGGCAACGGGCTCACCGACCCGCCCACGCAGGCGCGCCCTACAAGGGTAGGGTTGTGGTAGACCCTAATCCCAGCCGCGTGACAGAGCTCTGCAGCGAGGCCTGTGGCTGGCGCGGTGCGCTTGCCGTGTGGTCCGCGTCCGTCTCTTCAGTATGCGGTCCCTCGGTCCCTCCTTTAAAGCCGGCTCGTGTATGGCACAGCGCTTTTCTACCCAGCTGCAATAGGGCTGCGACCCACCGTACCCGCGCCCGCATGCGTGCCCAGCAGTCCGAATGCACTGTGTGCGTAGCCCAGTGCATGGTGCATGCCGCCTCGCATGGCATAATGCTTGGGGCTTGAACATAAGCACGTGCCTGCCCCTTGCTTGCTAGCTGCTGGACACGGGCGCGCGCTTGGTGGTGCCCGCACGCTTGTGCCTGGCACTTTTGTGAGGCGGCGCACGCTCGCACGCGCGCCCGGCCTCTGACGCCGCGCACCGGCCGGCCGCAGGTCGTTAAGGGGCCCGTCACCAAGCTGCTGCCCGCCGGCTGCCGGCGCGTGGGCTTCAGCCGCGCCGCGCCCAGCCTGGTCAGCTTCCGCGAGTATGTGAAGGCGCTGCCGGAGGGCGCGCCGGCCGTGTTTGTGGTCGGCGCCATGGCGCACGGCGCGCTGGAGGTCGCGTACGTGGACGAGTGGGTGGCCGTGTCGGAGTTCCCGCTCTCCGCGGCCTGCTGCCTGGGCCGCATCACCAACGCGCTGGAGGACAAGTGGGGCGTTGTGTAGCTAGCGGGAGAGCCACGTGCGACAGGGCGCGCCGTGGCTGCAAGCGTGAAGCGCGGGGCAAGGTGTTGCAATTTGGCGTGTTGTGAAGCATACAGGGTTTTTGTTGCTGCTCAGGATAGGTAAGAGAAGGCTCTCAACGCGCGCGCCGTTCGGCGCATACAGGCGCGCTGGGTTGAAAGCCTGTTTCAGCGAGCGCGTCTGATTGAGCCTGGCTGGCATGAGTTGCCCAATAACCTGCTAGACATGCCCAGCTTGCGCAGCGCAGCCGCCACCCGCGCGTGCGCCGCCGCCGAGCTGGTGCATGCAAGCACACGCTCCAGGGCTGCAGCTCCCCCGCGCGCCCGGACTGCCTCCTGGCTCTGCCCACCCTCGCTAGACACAGTGACCAGCGCGGCGGCCGGCTGTGGTGCACAGCAGCAGCAGTTGACTCATGCACAGCGTCAGAACCGCCGAGCGCCAGCAGCCCCACCAGCGCCGTGACTCCCCAGCATTGCATGCGCAAGCGCTGGGCTGGACATCCTTTCGGGCAAAGCAAGCGAAAGCGCTGCGGCAGCCTCCGCGCGCACGGTGGCAGGGCCGCCAGCCACCAGCAGCCCTTCCAGCGCCGCGATGCCCCCGCACTCCCGCACGCTGTCCTGACCCTCTTTGCTGTCAGCGCACAAGTTGCGCAGCGCCCTGGCAGCCTGCTCCTGGACGCCAGCAGGCCTGCCGGGCGCCAACAGCCCGACGAGCGCCGCGATGCCCCCGAACTCCCGCACGCAGTCGATGTTCTCGATCAGAGCAAAGGTTCCCCAGCGCGGACGCAGCCCGCTTCTGTACGCCTGCAGAGTGGCCAGGCGCGAGCAGCCTGATCAACGCCGCGACGCCCCCGCACTCCCGCACGCTGGCCTGGTTCCGGGTGTTTTCGATGCACAGGTTCCCCAGCGCGCCTGCTGCCTGATGCTGTGCGCCGGCGGAGCAGCCAGGCGCCAGCAGCGCAATTAGCGCCGCCAGCCCTCTACACTCCCGCACGCTGTCCGATCGAGTGTTTTCAAAGCACAGGTTCCCCCGCGCGGACGCGGCCCGCTCCTGCACGGCAGCAGGGCCGCCGGGCGCCAGCAGCCTGACCAGCGCTGCCACGCCCCCGCACTCCTCCACGCTCCTTTTGTTCTCAAGGCCTTGTTTGCACAGGTTTGCCAGCGCCGCGACGCCCACTTCCTGCACGGCAGCAGAGCGGCCGGGCGCCAGCAGCCCGACCAGCGCTGGCACGCCCCCGCACTCCCGCACGCTGTCCGTGTTCTTGGCATGCCCCAGGCACAGGTCTGTCAGCGCCCCAGCTGCATACCACTGCACAGCCGTAGCGCAGCCGGGTGCGAGCAGCCTGACCAGCGCCGCGACGCCCCCGCCCTCCCTGACGCCGTCCTGGTTTTGTTTGTTTTCAATGCACAGGATCCGCAGCGCCGCAGCAGCCCGCTCCTGCACGGCAGGCGAGCCGCCGGGCACGAGCAGCCCGACCAGCGCCGCGACGCCCCCGCACTCCCTCACGCTGTCCTTATTCCGTCCATTGTCGAGGCACAGGTTGCGCAGCGCCGCGGCAGCCTCCTCGTGCACGGCAGCAGAGCCGCAGGGCGCCAGCAGCCCAACGAGCGCCGCGATGCCCCCGCAGCATCTCACATATTCCCTATTTGCGCTCTTGTCAGAGCACAGGCGCGCCAGCGCACGTGCAGCCTCCGCTTGCTCAGCGGCAGAGTCGCCGGGCGCCAGCCGTCTGACCAATGATGCGACGCGACAACGTACACTGCCTTTCGCCATTGCGGCGGCGTCCCTGCAACCCGCTGGGCGCCGCCGCGCGCGCACCTGGCACTTGCGCGGCCCGCTCCTGGCAGCTAAGCACAAGGCTCCCGATCAAGAGCAGCATGAGCGTACCGTGAGTGCGAGAACAGCTGCTGCCTACCCTGTCTACAGAACCCTTGAGCAAAATAAAGAGCGAGCCGCCTTGCTCTCTTGTTGCGAGCAGGCGTTGTAGGAGGCGACAGGGGGCACGATGGTGCAGCGCCTGACGTACAGGAGGCGGCACTGCTATGCCACAAAGTCCAACAAAGTAAAGAAGGTCAAGACGCCGGGTGCGCGGCTCCCGCAGGCATGTGGGGCTGTGAGGGTGCTTTGGGTACCACTCCGCAGCCTCGCGCGTCTGCGCCCGCGCTGCGTGCCTGGGCGTCACTGACAGACCGCCAACCTGCTTGCTTGTACTGGCTAGTGGCAGCCTCACGTGCTCGAGGTATGAGCGTGCATGCGGCGGCAGTGGTGTGTGTTTGCGAGTGGGGTGCTGCGCGGCGAGCGGCGGAAGTGAGGCCGTAGCGCCCGCCGCGCAGGAGGCAAGCTCGTGGTGCATTACACACGGAAGCAGCCCTCGCCTCGCATCTGCGGCGCGACCGGCGTGCGGCTCAATGGGGTGCGCGGCGCGCCGAGCGTGCTGATCTGCTTGCATTGAGTGTGTTGCTGGGATGTTGGTGACGCGAAGCAGCGCGAAGGACAGCGGCCGAGAGGTGACCGGCGTCGCAGATTCCCGCGCTGCGCCCAAAGGAGATGAGCAACAAGCGGCTGTCGCGGAAGCACAAGACCGTGCACCGCATCTACGGCGGCCACCTGGACCACAAGGTGGTGCGCGAGCGCATTATCCGCGCGTTCCTGATCGAGGAGCAGAAGATCGTGAAGAAGGTGCGCGCCGGGCCTCGCGGTGCCCGCCGCCGTGGTCTCGGTCCCAGAGCGTCGTAGGGGAAGTGCAGGGTATCTGCGCCACCTATGTTCCCTTCTGACTGTGTTTGATAGCCTGTAACCAGCGTGACCCAGGGCGACGGGTGCACAGGTTCTGAAGCTGCAGAAGGCAAAGGAGAGGGGGACAGCCAAGTGAGCGGCAGCACGCGGACGGTAGAGGACGCGGGCCTGCAGCTGTGGGCAGGCTGCGGGCCTGCATGCTGCATGACTGTAATTGATTCAGCTTGTAATTACGTAGTCCGGCATGGCGGGTCGCCTCAAATCCTATCTTGCAGTCTAGCAACATCACACATCCTGTATTGTACACGGTGCATTAGCCAGTGAGGTCTTCACGCATCATGCAAGAGCAGGGTTTCTATACCTGCCTACGGCCAGGCCTAGGGAGCACAATTTACCAGCCCCTGCAATAGTGACCCTGCCGCAACTGGCGGGTCGGCCCTAAGGATGATGATGGCGGTTACTTTTTCCGGATGATGACCAGACTGCCGCGGTTGCCCATCGTGACCTGCACGCAGCAGCTTGTCATAACCCAGGGTTGCAGCAACCGTGTGCACAGCCAGCAGCCGCCCTGTTTCATTGCGTGGCCTGCGCGCGTGGCAGGGCGCGCCTGCAGCTCGTCGTCCAGGAACACAAAGTCACGTGTGCCTTTGATCTTCTTAGGGAAAGTTATCTCTGCGACGCCTGTGCTCGGCTCCTGCAGCGCCCGCGCCCGCTCAGCAGCAGCCCACGTGGCGGCAGTACGGCACATTTGGCCGCTTTGCGTCACAAGAGGGGTGGCGCGAGGTGAGTGGGGCCACGTGCGCACAGTTGGACTTCGCCAGGTCTACCAGCCTCTAGGAAATAGGCCTATCTCCTGGCGCCACTCCGTCAGTGCCAAACCATGCAGCACAACTGCACAGCGCTCTGCACACTTGACATACACCCCGGGGTCCCATAGCCGCCATTTAACAACATTCGCAACGACAGCGCAAGCGGCGCAGGGGCCGCGCCATAGTGGGGTTGCTGTCGCGCAGGAGGGCCACCCAGGCGCGCAGCGCGGCCGGATCGCTGCTGCTGGGCTCGATGCGGATGCCAGTGAAGTAGACGTTCTGGCGCGCGGGGTTGTCAGCGTCCAGCTCGTACTCGCCCAGCGCCGACTGCACGCCCTCCAGGCCCTCCGCCTCGCAGTCCGTCACCTACGCGCGGCGCGCCCGTCCTCGCCGCCTGGCCGGGCAGTTCCTGACGCGGCATGGTCCAGATTGCCCAGTTGTGGACGCAGCATAGCACATCCGCACGTACAGAACAAGCACTGCTTACGGTAGTTTTAACTGTCACCGATAACAAGTATAATGATGCAGGTGGCACCCAGCCAGCCCATGCCGTCAGGGCAGCAGCCGCCTGCGCGGCGCTCCTCGCCTGTCACGACCAGCGCACGGGACCCGTGTCGGACCTGCATTTGCACAGCACGTGCACGGGCTCTGCACTTCCAGCCTGGGCCCGCGCCGCCCAGGTGAGGGCGCGCGCGCCTTAAAGTAGGCCTTGGTGCAGTACTGCGCGGGCGTGTCCACGCCGGTCAGCACCTCCGTGTTGAACACGCGCACCTGCGCCCACCCCAGCACTGCTGAGCGGTCCTGAGCCAGGCTGCGCAGGTCAGGTCACCAGCGTCTCGCCCTCGCCCAAGGCACGCCTGGGAGACCAGGGCTGGCTGCACGACGGGCGTCCGCAGCCGGGCGGGCGCGAGCGCGGCGCGCCCGGAGGTCGTTCGGGCCAAACTGCTGGAAGGTCAGCGTGCCGAGCGTGCTGCACGCGTCATCGTCCAGGTAGTTGGTCGTGTTGAGCATGCCCTCGAACCGGCCGTCCACCGCGCCCGGCCGCAGCTGCAGCGGCTGCGCCTCGTTCACGGCCTCAATCTCCTCCACGGCCGCTTGCACATCGGGCGTCAGGCGCCCCGTCCTGCACTCAGCTCGACCCACTTTGTGCGGTGTGGTGATGCTTTGCGGAAACTGGGTGCACTGCCAATAAAATTGCTCAAAACTGACATCTCTCCTGGTCGCGCTTGCATGGCACTGGTAGCAGCCGTGAGGCTGCCGAGCGACACCACAGCCAGGCAGGCATACTGCTTTGCAACTATATGCGAGCTCTGGTTCACATGCGTATTAACATGCGCACCGCATCGGGCCCTCATTTGCCTTGATGGCTGTCAGCAGCTGCCGCTTCAGCTCGTCAGTGCTCTTGTGCTGCACACCAGCGGCTGCAGCCTGCACACCGAGGCATCCACTGACTGCCGCATGCATGCCTGCGGGAGAGCTGCAACGCCAAGCGAGACTCAGCTCGGCGTGCACCTGCACGGTGAGCTTATGTGCTCTGCAGCGCGCGGCGCGCTTCGTGCAACGCCAGCCTGACGTCGGCGTCCACGTGCACCGCTGCACAGGGCGGACTCCTGCATGCAGAGTGCACGGGGCCCTGCATGTCTGCACGCTTTTCACACGCCAAATAAGTAGCCGTATAGTGTGCCAAAGCTAGGACATAAGCTGCGTTGCTGCTGCTGGGCTGCCAACCTGCAAGGTGCTGCGGTGCATCATGGGAAATGCAAGCACCCCTTGGTGGTTCCGCGTAAGCACTCTATCAGTATACCGTTTGTGAGCAGCCACAAAACACTCGTTCAGTTGAGCCCTGTGCACACTACTCCTGCCCTCCGTGTCATGAGCTTTCGCCTGGGCATTTAGGGCCCTGCACGGAGTGGGCCCCCCGCTTCTCGCCTCGGCTTTGCGCGCGCCTTCCACCTTCCAAGCGCCTGGCGCACAGCTACTTAAACGGTTGATGACAGAAGAAACCATCAGAGCCACAGCTTGCATACGGTGTGGGAGTGCTGCGCGCAGAGCAGGCCGCTTGCGGCGTCACCGGCATTGGAAAATAAACAAGATGCTGTCTGTGAGCGTGCGACGCGGGCTGTGACTCGCACGGTGAGTTGCGCTGCCAGTGCAAGCGTGCCAGGAAGCCCGTGTGCCTGGTCAAGTGTTTGTACACCCGGCGTCGCGGCACGCCGAGTCCGCACCAGCAGTTTGCATACCTTACAGACAAACTTCGCTGAGCTGGAGCTCGGCATGCGTGCAGCACGAAGAGCATACGGAGCTGGCACGCTCTGGACTCTGCGGTCACTGATGGCGCACGACCGGCCTGCGCTCGCGCTGCGCTGGCAGGGCACAAGCGTGTGCCCGGCGTGGCGCCAGCACACGCGGTCGCTGCTGCGACCCGCGCCAGTCAGCGCGGTCTGCCTGGCGGCAAACCGGGCCGGCGACGCTGCCAGGCAGGAG
>JAABUX010007864.1_pt1 | contig 12398 bp, 11 predicted proteins | sample 5561851 | NCBI WGS metagenome assembly JAABUX01 (sample SAMN10711883, study PRJNA513361) | rock metagenome | isolation source: Antarctica rocks | place: Antarctica: Victoria Land, Richard Nunatak red sandstone | collected 2016-01-03 | reverse complement strand
CGCGGCCGTCTCACCCTGGGGCTGCACCGCAGCTGTCGCCGCCACGGCGGGCTGCGCGCCGCTGCCGTTGGCCGCGGCGGCGTGCCCGTGCCCGTGGTGGCGCTCCTCGTGGCGCTCCTCGTGGGGCCGCTCGGGGCGGGCCTGCTTCTTGGTGGTGGGATTCAGGATCATGATCATGTTCCGGCCCTCGACGAGGGGGGATCGCTCGATGGTGGCGAGCTCGCTGAGCTCCTCGGTCATGCGGTCGAGCAGCTTGCGCCCGTACTCCTGGTGAACCATCTCCCGGCCCCGGAACATGATCGTCAGCTTCACCTTGTCGCCCTCTCCGAGGAACTGCTTCACCTTGGCCAGCTTGGTCAGGAAGTCGTGGTCGGAGATCTTGGGGCGGAGCTTCTGCTCCTTGAGCTGGACCACGTTGTGGTCCCTGCGGCTGTCCTTCTCGCGCTTCAGCGCCTCGAACTTGAAGCGCCCGTAGTCCATCAGCCTGCACACCGGGGGCTGGGCCAGGGGCGCCACCTCGACGAGGTCGAGGCCACGCTCGATGGCGAGCTGTCGAGCCGTGTCGACGGCGACGATTCCGAGCGCTTCGTCGGTGGTGTCGTCGAAGAGACGCACCTGCGGGATGCGGATCTGCTCGTTGATCCTCAACTCTCGAAAGGCGATGGGTGGAGACCTCCAAAACAAAAACCTGGACAGCGATCCGCTATCCAGGCCCCGTCGATCTGGACCTCCAAGGCGAACCCGGGAGGTGGGGGCCGCAGCGCACGGCCCCTCTTTGCGGCGCCACGGTGGCGTCCGACGAGTCAGCATATCACGCGTTCGGTCCGGGCACGGTCAGCGCCGGACGGCGTGCAGCAGCAACTCCCGTGCGCCCCGGCTGCCGGCGACCGGCGAGTCGATGGACCCGAGCGGCTGCCACCCGGCCTCGGTGACCCCCCGGGTGGCCGCCGCCAGCGCCGCGTCCAGGCCGGCGCGGTCGGATGGGGCGGCGGCGGCGCGCAGCTCGAACATCGGCTTGACCAGCGCAACCAGGACAGCGTCCGCTGCCAGCGTGATGCGGCTGAGCTGGGACACGGCGGCACCCACGCTGAGGTAGGAGACGTCGACGGTCACCACCTCCACGACCTCGGGCACGTGCGTGCCGTCGAGCTGGCCGACGTTGACCGCCTCGTGGTTGACCACCCTCGGGTCCTGGCGCAGCGACCCCAGCAGCTGACCGTGCCCGGCGTCGACGGCGTACACGCGGCGGGCTCCGGCCTCGAGCAGGACCAGGGTGAACCCGCCCGCCGCCGCGCCGATGTCCAGCGCCACCCGCCCGCGAGCGTCGACGCCGAACGCGGCCAGCGCGGCGCGGAGCTTGGCCGAGCCGCGCAGGACCGTGGGCGGGCGAAGGCTGAGCCTGGAGGTGGAGCGCAGCCGCGAGCGCGGGTTGGTCACCGGGAGGCCGTCGACGAGCACGGCGCCGGCGGCGATCAGTGACAGCGCGTCGCGGCCGGGGAACAGCCGGGCCACAGCATCCACCAGCCGGCCCTCGTCCCGCGCCACGGAGCCAGGCGCTCAGCCGGCGGAGCGCGCCGCCGCCTCGTCGACGAGCCGCGCCACCAGCTCGTCGACGGCGATGCTCTGCTGGGTGCCGGCACGCGTGGAGCGCACGTTGACCACGCCGTCGCCGCGCTCCACGTCGCGACGTCCCACCACCACGATGTACGGCACCTTGCGCATCTCGGCGTCGCGGATCCTCGCCTGCATGCGCTCGCCGGGCTTGTCGTTGACCTCGGCGCGCAGCCCGCGCGTGCGCATCGCGTCGCGCAGCGCTGCCACGTGCGCGATCACCTCGGGTGCGTCGTCCTGCACGGGGACGATCTCGCACTGCACCGGCGCCAGCCAGACGGGGAAGTGACCGGCGTAGTGCTCGAGGAGGATCCCGAAGAAGCGCTCGACCGAACCGAACAGGGCGCGGTGGATCATGATCGGCCGCGACACGCTGCCGTCGGCCTCGACGAAGCCGAGGTCGAATCGCTGCGGCAGCATGAAGTCGACCTGGATGGTCGACAGCTGCCAGGGGCGGCCGATCGCGTCCCGCGCCTGGACCGAGATCTTGGGGGCGTAGAACGTCCCACCGCCCTCGTCCAGGGCGAGTGGCAGGTCCATGGCAAGGGCAGCGGCCCGGAGGGCCCCGGTGGCCTCCTCCCATTCTTCGTCGGTGCCGATGGCCTTTCCGGGCGGCCTGGTCTGGAGCTCGAGAAAGAAGTCGGACAGCCCGAAGTCACGCAGGAGGTCGAGCACGAACGTCAGCAGCGAGCGCAGCTCCCCCCCCATCTGCTCCTTGGTGCAGAAGATGTGCGCGTCGTCCATGGTCAGGCCGCGCACGCGCGTCAGGCCGTGCACCACGCCGGATTTCTCGTGGCGGTACACGCTCCCGAACTCGAAGAGACGGAGGGGCAGCTCGCGGTAGCTGCGCGGCCGGCTGCGGTAGATGAGGATGTGGAACGGGCAGTTCATCGGCTTCAGGTAGTAACGCGTCCCACCATCGAGCTCCATGGGTGGGAACATCCCGTCCGCGTACCAATCGAGGTGTCCGGAGGTCTGGAAGAGATCCTCCTTGGTGATGTGCGGTGAGTTGACGAACTCGTACCCGGCCTCCTGGTGGCGCTGCCGCGAGTAGTCCTCCATGAGCTTGCGGACGAGCCCACCCTTGGGGTGGAAGACGGCCAGGCCCGACCCGATCTCCTCGGGAAACGAGAAGAGGTCGAGCTCGGCACCCAGCCTGCGGTGGTCGCGCCGTCGCGCCTCCTCACGCTGGGCGATGAAGGCCTCGAGCTGCTCGCGGTCGAAGAAGGCCGTGCCGTAGACACGCTGCAGCTGCTCCTGGCTCTCGTCGCCGCGCCAGTACACCCCGGCGACGCGGAGCAGCTTGACCGCACGGAGGTGACCGCTGTGGGGCACGTGCGGTCCACGGCAGAGGTCGACGAATTCACCGGTGCGGTACACGCCCACGGTGTCGACGTCGCCGGTCATGCGGTCGATGATGTCGACCTTGAACGGCTGGTCGGCTTCCTCGAAGAGACGGCGCGCCTCGTCGCGGGTCATGGCCTGGTGCTCGAACGGGAGACGCTGCTTGACGAGCGCCTTCATCCGCGCCTCGATGCGCGCCAGGTCGTCCTCGCTGAAGCGCGTTCCCCCGGGGAGGCGGAAGTTGTAGAAGAAGCCCTCCTCCGTGGCCGGACCCACGTCGTACTGCGCGCCGGGGAAGAGGTCGACCACGGCGGACGCCATGAGGTGAGCCGCACTGTGCCTGAGGATGTCCAGGGTCAGCTCGGCGGGCACCTCGATGGAAGGACCCGCCTCGGCTGCGTCGTCGAGCACGTCCTCCGGCATGGCGCAGGATTGTAGGGGCTCCCCGCTGATGCCACGACGCCGCGCGCGGTGCGCACAGCGGTCAGCCGCAGAGGCGCGACATGCCCTGCGGCACGTCCTCGCGGCCCTGCGAGATCCGTGACAGCGCCGCCTCCGGGTTGTGGGCGGGGCTGAGCCCCAGGCTGAGCTGGCGCGTCATCGGCAGCACCCGCCGGTTCGACCTCTGCACGGACGCTCGCAGACGCGCGTGCCGCTCCGGGTCGATCGCGCAGCAGCGCACGCTGCAGTACTTGGCTGTGGCCTTCTTGACCGGGATTGCGCAGCCACGGCGGGCGCAGATCCTGCGCTGCGGGTGCTGCGAGTCGGATGCATGCGATGCCTTCCGTCCTGCCACCGGCGCAGTGTACGGCTGCCCCGACAGCCCCTGTCAACACGTGGTCTGACGCGTTTGCGACATCGGCTGTGGGCAGTCGCGGACACAGCCGTGTGCACAGTGTGGACAACGTGGCGATCGCTGTTGCCGCGGCGCATGCCGCCTGTGCGCAACGTGTGCGCATCATCGCCATCGGCAGTTTTTCCGCGTCCGCCGCGGGCCCTTCCCGGCTGGTTGCGGTGCGCGATGGTGGGCGCAACAGGATTCGAACCTGTGACCTCTGCGATGTCAACGCAGCGCTCGTACCAGCTGAGCTATGCGCCCCCAGCACGCCGGCGTCGCGGCGGCGGCGTGCATGATACCAGCCGGGCGCGATCCCCCCGAACCGGTCAGGCGCTACACGCGGGCCTTGTGGAAGCGCCCAACGGTCCTCTGCGCGGTGCGGAGGTCCTCGGCTGTCACCTCCACCCGGAGGATGCCCTCACAGTCGTGGCAGACCACGTGAAACGCCTCGGGCAGCCCGATCGGCCGGGCCACCGCCTGTCGGTGACCGCAGCACTCGCATGTGACGATGGCCCGCATGTCGCTTCGCTCCGTGACGCCGGCCCGCTGGGGGTGCATGCGAGTTTTTCACCTGCATCGCCGCGGCGGGCCGAGATGACGAACCCGCGACCTCTCCGTTGCAGGCACGCGACGGTGCTCAGAGCACCGTTCCGGGAGGCAGGTCGAGGACCTGCAGCCGGCGCCAGAACACCAGCCGGGCCGCCGCGGCCCCGGCCACGATGATCAGGCCAAGCCCGGCCACAACGCCGGCGACCCCCACGGCATCGGCGATGATCCCGGCCACGAGGAGGGGGATCGCCACCGCGGCGTTGATGACCGCGAAGATGCCGCCGAAGATGCGCCCCCTGCTCTCCTCGTCGGTGCGCTCCTGGAGAACCGTAAAAGCCGGGATGAGGAGAGCGCCGAGGGCGCACCCGAAGACGCCGCTGAGCACCAGCACGACAGGGACGACGGCGCCCTGCCCGCCGATGGCGCGCAGCCCCGGTGGCGCTGCCCCGATGCCGGCCAGCGCCGTGCCCCCGACCAGCAGCGACGCCACCAGGGTCACCGCCTTGGAGTAGTGGTTGCCGGAGCTCCGGGCGAGGACCGTGGCCGCGGCCACCAACCCGAGGGTGGCGGGGATCAGCACCAGGTACGTGTCCTGGTCGGAGCGATGCAGCTCGCGCACCATGAAGACCGGTCCCAGGGCGAAGACGGTGAAGACCACGATGAGCGCCACAGCCAGCTGGTAGAGGCCCAGCCTGATGACCGGGTTGCGCGCGATCAGCCCGATGCCCTCGCGGAGGTCCGCGGCCAGGCTGGGCTGGGCCTGGGCCGAGCGCTCGGCGCGGAGCGGGATGCGGATCCGCCAGACGCACACGGCGGCGAGGGCGAACAGCGCCGCGGCGACGAAGAACGGCGCCCGCTCGCCCACCAGGCGGATGGCCAGGGTGGCCGCGGGCACACCCAGGAGCAGGGTGAGGATCACCGTGGTCATGAACAGCGACGTCGCTCCCATGATCTGGTCGCGCCGCACCAGCGACGGAATGCTCGCCGCCTCGGCCGGCGCGAAGAGCTGCCCGGTTGAGCTGAAGAGGAATGTGATGACGATCAGCGGCCAGGCCTGGTGACCCCCCACCGGCAGCACCTCGACCAGCGGGATGAGCAGGATCAGGCCGCCTCGGATGACGTTGGTGGCGATCATCAGGGTCCGCTTGTCGTGCCGGTCGGCGTACACCCCGGCCGGCGCGCTCAGGAAGACGGACGGGAGGGTGTAGGCGATCATCAGCAGCGACTGCAGCGAGGCGGCGCGGCTGAGGTCGTAGACCACGATCAGCAGGGTGAACATCAGGAACTTGTCGGCCAGCTGGCTGGCCGCCTGGGCCAGCCACAGCAGCCGGAAGTCGCCGCGACCGATCACCGCCCGGAAACCCCGGCGGCCGTCGGGCAGCGGCGGGAGGGCGGGGCGGGCGCCGTGGAGGTGGCGCCGCGACGCGGGCGGCGCGATCTCCTCCCCGGGTGGGAACGAGCGGGTCGGGTCGTTCACGGCTGACCGGGAAGGGTACGGGCAGCGACGGCGATCCGTCCCCACTCCTCGAGGTCCAGCGTCTCCGGGCGGCGCCCGGGGTCGACGGCGGCTGCCTCGAGCCAGGCCAGGCCGCGTCGCGCGTCGCCCCCCGCCGCGTGGGTGATGCCGTGGCGGAGCGTCTTGCGTCGCATCTGGAAAGCTGCCCGGGCGACGTCGAGCACCGCCACCCGGGCGCCGGCGTCGAGCGCCGGAGAGGGACGCAGCCGGATGACGCTGGAGTGCACGTTCGGCGGCGGGTCGAAGCTCGCCGGGGGGACGTCGCGCAGCCTCTCCACGCTGGCCAGGCTGCGCACCGCAACCGTGGCAACGCCCCAGCCCCCCGGGGCGGCGGCGAGGCGGGCGGCCACCTCGCGCTGCACCAGGAACACCCCGCGCAGGGGGGGCCGGTCCATCTCGAAGAGACGGGTCAGGAGCGGCGTGGTGATCCGGTAGGGGATGTTGCCCGCGGCCAGCCAGCGGTCGCCAAGCCCCAGCTCGCGCGGTTGCACCAGCAGGGCGTCACCCTGGCGGACGTCGACGTTGAGGCGCCCGCGCTGGGTCAGGCGGGTGGCGGCGACGCAGCGCTCGTCGAGGTCGACGGCCACCACACGCGCAGCCCGCGCCGCCAGCTCCGCAGTGAGGGTGCCGACGCCGGGGCCGACCTCGAACACCTCGTCGCCGGGGCCTGGATCGAGCGCTGCCACGATGCTGTCGAGGACAGAGCGGTCGACGAGGAAGTTCTGGCCCAGCCCCCTCCTGGCCACCAGCCCCACCCTACGGGCCACGGCGTGGAGCGTGGCCGGGTCGCAGAGGTCGATGGGGCGTTCCCTCAACCGGGCTCGGGCAGCGCGAAGAGGCGCCGCGCCGTGGCCGTGGTCTGCGCCCGCACCACGGCATCGTCCACGCCGCGCAGGCGTGCCACGGCCGCGGCGGTCGCGGCGACGTAGCCGGGGAGGTTGGGCCGGCCCCTGTGGGGCACCGGTGCCAGGAAGGGCGAGTCCGTCTCGACCACGAACGCCTCGTCGCCGACAGCTCGAGCCGCCTCCTGCTGCGGCTCGCTTCGTGGGAAGGTGACAATGCCCGAGAAGGAGATGACGTAGCCGGCGGCCACGCAGGCGCTCGCGAAGGCCTCGTCGCCACTGAAGCAGTGCATCACCCCTCGCACCCCGCTGTGCTGGCGGAGGGCGGACAGCAGCTGGTGGTGGGCATCGCGGTCGTGGACCACGACGGGCTTGCGGTGGGCGGCGGCGAGGTCGAGCATGAGGTGGAGGGCGCGCTGCTGCTCGTCGAGCGGCGTCTCGTGGTAGCCGGCGCGGAAGTACAGGTCGAGCCCCACCTCCCCCACCGCCACCGCGCGCGGGTGCTCGAGCAGCTCGGACAGGGCGCGCCGCTCGGCGTCATCAGGGGCGCGGGGCTGGTGGGGATGCCAGCCGACGGTGAAGTGCACGTTGTCGTGGGCCTCCGCGATCTCCCTGTTGCGCTCGGAGTCCTCGACGTTGAGCCCCACGCTGACGATCTGCTCGACCCCGGACGCCTCCGCGCTCTCCAGCGCGGCTTCGAGCAGCCCACGCTCATCGAGCAGCGCGAGGTGGCAGTGGGTGTCGACCAGCGCCGGCTGCGCCAGGGCGTCGCTCATCCGGCGGCGAGCACGCTCTCACGGTCGAGGCGGGGGAAGAGGATTTCGCCGACGCCGACCTCGGCTCCCTCGGCGATGCCCGGCCAGGTGCGCACCTCCTCGGTGAGGTCGCGGTCCAGGCGCAGCCCGACCTCGGCGGCGACACGCGCGGTGGCCCGGGGGATGACCGGGTGGAGCAGCATGGTGGCCACCCGGATGGCGTCGAGCAGCTCGATGCACACCGTCGCGAGCCGGTTGTCGTCCTGGCGGTGCAGCGACCACGGCGCCACCTCCTCGATGTACTTGTTGGCGCGCCCCACCAGCTGGCGCGCGGCCGCCATCCCCTCGCTGAAATCGAGCCGGTCCATGGCGGCGTCGTACACCGGGACCACCCGCGCCGCGGTGCTGCGCAGCTCGTCGTCGATGGGCTCACGCCGCCCGGGCGCGGGCACGCGGCCACCGAAGTACCGCTGCACCATCTTGGTGGTCCGCGAGACCAGGTTGCCGTAGTCGTTGGCGAGGTCGGCGTTGTAGCGGTCGACGAAGTTGCTCATCGAGAAGTCACCGTCGCGGTCGAAGGGCACCTCGCTGAGCAGCACCCAGCGCACCGCGTCGCTGCCGAAGCGCTCCACCAGCTGCAGCGGCTCGACGAAGATGCCGCGGCTCTTGCTCATCTTCTCTCCCCCGATGTTGATGAAGCCATGGGCGTGCACGCGCTGCGGCGGCGCCATGCCCGCGGCCATGAGGATTGCCGGCCACACCACCGCATGGAAGCGCGTGATGTCCTTGCCGATGACGTGGACGTCGGCCGGCCAGAAGCGCGCGAGCTCCTCGCCGTCCGGGTAGCCGACACCGGTGAGGTACGCGGGCAGCGCGTCCAGCCACACCCAGATCACCTGCGACTCGTCCCCGGGAACGGGGATGCCCCACCGGGAGAAGCCCCGCGAGATGCTGATGTCGGTGAGGCCGTCACGGATGACGTTGAGCATCTCGTTGCGACGCGCCGCGGGGACGAGGAAGCCCGGCTCGCGCTTGTAGAGCTCGAGCAGGCGGTCGCCGAAGTCGGAGAGGCGGAAGAACCAGTTCTGCTCCTCGACCCACTCCACCGCGCGCTGGTGCACCGGGCAGAGGCCGGCGACGATCTCTTTCTCCGTGTAGAACTGCTCGCAGGACGGGCAGAACCAGGCGCGGTACCAGTCCTTGTAGATGTGCCCGGCCGCGGCCACGGCCTTCCAGAGGGTGGTGGAGGTGCACGCGTTGGCGGCGCTGCTGGTGCGCACGAAGCGCGTCGGCTCGATGTCGAGGGCGGCCATCATCGCGGTGAACGCCTGCACCTGGCGGTCGCAGTAGGCCGCCGGCTCGAGCCCCTCGGCCCGTGCGGCGCGCTCCACCGACTGGCTGTGCTCGTCGCTGCCCACGGTGAGGCGGACGTCGTCGCCGCGCAGGCGGCGGTGGCGGGCGAGCACGTCGCAGCCGATCTTCTCGTAGGCGTGGCCCAGGTGGGGATCGCCGTTGACGTAGTCGATCGCCGCGGTGACGTAGAACGTGTGCGCCGGGCGAGTCACGTCAGCTGGCTCCGATGAGGACGGTGCACTCGCCCCGCGGGGGGTCGGCGGCGAAGGCCCGGGCCAGGGTTGCCGCCGTGCCCGTGTGGAAGGTCTCGTGGACTTTAGTCAATTCCCGGGCCACCACCACCGGGCGCTCCCCGCAGGCCGCGGCGATCAGCGCCAGCGTCCGCGCCAGGCGCAGCGGCGACTCGTAGAAGGCCACGGTGGCATCCAGGACGAGCGCGGCCTCGACGGCTCGGCGCAGCTTGCCTGGACTTCGCGGCAGGAAGCCCAGGAAGCAGACCCGGTCACCGCGCAGCCCGCCGCCCGCCAGCGCGGCGGTCAGGGCAGAGGCGCCCGGCACCGGGACCACCGCGACACCCGCCGCCCGGGCGGCGTCCACCAGGACCGCGCCCGGGTCGCTGACCACCGGGGTGCCAGCGTCGCTGCACAGCGCCAGGCTGTCGCCGGCGAGCAGCCGGTCGACCAGAGCGGGGACGCGGCGGTGCTCGTCGTGGGCGGGGAGCGACAGGAGTGGCCGCGAGATCCCGTGGGCGCTGAGCAGCGCGCGGGTGCGGCGAGTGTCCTCGGCGACCACGGCGTCGCACTCGCGCAGGACGCGCAGAGCGCGCAGCGTGATGTCCTCGAGGTTGCCGATCGGGGTTGCGACGACGTGCAGGGTGCCCGCGCCCGCGGCGCTCAAGTACCCCAGTCCCGGGGGTAGCGGAAGTCACGGTCGATCGTCCGCGACGACAGCTTGGCGATGATCGGCGGCCGCCGCTTGTACTGGCTGCGGCGCACCCGGCGCCTGACGTCGTCCACGAAGGGGTCGTCGAAGCCCAGGCCGCGCAGCTCCGCGCGCGACCGCCGCTCATCGACCATGTGGTACAGGAGCGCGTCGACCAGCGCGTAGCCGAAGCCGAGCTCCTCCTCGTCCGACTGTCCCTCCCAGAGGTCGGCGCTGGGCGGTTTGTCGACGACCCGTTCGGGAAGGTCCATGCCGCGCGCCAGAGCAAAGACCTGCGTCTTGTAGAGGTCACCGAGCGGGTTGAGCGCGCTGGCCATGTCGCCGAAGAGGGTGCCGTAGCCGAGCAGCAGCTCGGTCTTGTTGCTGGTGCCGATCACCAGCGCGCTGTGGGCGAACGACATGTCGTACAGGACGGTCATGCGCTCGCGGGCCATCTTGTTGCCGCGACGAGCGCGGTCGGCCTCCGGGAAGCGCTCGAAGTAGGCGTCCACCTGGGGCGAGATGTCGACCACCGTGGCGGTCAGCCCGAGCATGGCGCACACCGCGCGGGCGTCCGCCTCCGAGTCCGCCGACGAGGTCGAGTAGGGCATCAGGAAGGGCAGCACGTTGGCCGGTCCGAGGGCGGCGCAGGCCAGGGTCGCGCTCAGCGCGGAGTCGACCCCACCCGAGAGCCCGATGACCACGCGCTCGAAGCCGACCTTGCGCACCTCGTTGCGGACGAACCCGACGAGGATGTCGCGGACCAGCGCGACGTCAATCGAGAGCGCGGCGGCGGAGACGCTCGGTCTCGGTGTCGTTGATGTCATGTCGTTCATCCCTGAGCACGGGGTTGGCGATGCGCGCGCGCCGCACCGCGGCCAGGTCGATGCGGAGCATCGCCAGGCGCTCGTCGGTGCCGGCGGCCTCGTCGACCAGGCGCCCGTCGGGGCCGACCACGCGCGAGCCACCCCAGAAGCCGACCCCGTCCTCGAAGCCGACCCGGTTGCAGTAGATCAGGTACGAGGCGAAGAGCTGGGCGTAGGTGCGGGTCATGGCGTCGTAGCTGCCCGCCGTGCCCAGGCCATGGCCGCGCACCATCCCCCGGACCGGCGAGGCCGACGGGCAGATGAGCAGCTCCACACCCTGGCGGGCCAGGAGCGCTGCGGCGGTGGGGTGCCACATGTCCTCACACACCAGGGTGCCGGCGCGCCAGAGCCGCGAGGACGCTGCCGCCAGCGGCGCGGTGAAGGCCCGGAAGCGGTCGCCCGGGGCGAAGTAGCGGGCCTCGTCGAAGAGGCCGTAGGTGGGCAGGTACACCTTGCGGTGGACGTGGTGGAGCCGGCCGCCGGCGAGGTACAGGGAGGCGTTGTGGAAGCGGGCGTCGTCGCTCTCCAGGACGCAACCGGCGACCACGTCGATGCCGGCCGACGCGGCCGCCAGGGCGAGCAGCTCGGCGCAGCCCTCGCGCAGCGCCACCTCGGGCACCAGGTCCTTGAGGAAGTAGCCGGTCAGCGAGAGCTCGGGGAACACCACCAGCGACGCCCCGCCCGTCGCTGCCTCCGCGATGAGCTCGAGGTGGCGCTCGAGGTTGGCGGCGAGGTCGCCGAGCCGCGGAGCCACCTGGGCAAGCGCCACCACGACCTCGTCGCGGCCCCTCCCATCAGTGTCGCCGGGCCGCGGCCGAGGGTCCGGGACGGCGCCGGCCGACCCCGCCGGCCGAGCCTCGGTCATGGTCATGCGGGCTCCTCGTCGAACGTGGTCTCCTCCCCGAATTGTCGATGGGCTGCCCTGATCCGTGTCGCCTCCGGCCGCCGCCGGTCGAGGACGAAGCGGGCCACCACCTCGCCGACCCCGCTCAGAGGCACGGCCGCCAGCGCCGCCGGGGGCAGCGCCTCGAGGAACCGCTCGCCGTAGTCACGGCTGCCCAGGCGCTCGTCACAGAGCACCACCGCCCCCCGGTCGGTGGCGCGCCGGATGAGCCGCCCGAACCCCTGGCGGAGGCGCAGGGCCGCCTCGGGAAGGACGTACTGCCCGAAGGGATCGGGCAGCGCCTCGGTGCGCGCCCGCACCAGCGGGTCGGTGGGGACGGCGAACGGGAGCTTGGCGATGACCACGCAGCGCAGGGCGTCGCCGGGGACGTCGATCCCCTCCCAGAAGCTGGTGGTGCCGAGCAGCAGGGTGCGCCGGTTGGCCAGGAAGCTGGCGAGGATCTGCCTGCGGGTGCCATCGAGGCCCTGGCCGAGCAGCGCGATGCCATTGGCCTCCATGCGCTCGCCGAGCAGGGCGTGGGCCCGGCGCAACGGGCCGTAGCCGGTGAAGAGCGCCAGGGTGCTGCCGCCGAGCCGCTGCGCGACGTCACCGACCAGGGTCGCCAGCGCCCGGTCGTACGCCGGGTCGCCGTACGGCGGCACGTCGGAGGGGAGCACGCAGAGCGCCTGCTCGAGGAAGTCGAACGGGGAGTGCAGCAGGAGCTCGTCGGCGTCCTCGAGACCGAGGCGGCCGCGGATGAAGCCGAAGTCACCCGCGACCGCGAGCGTCGCGGAGGTGGCTACCACCGTGTCGGCCCGCGCGAACACGGACTCGCGCAGCGCCGCGGCCACGTGCACCGGGGCCTCGTGCAGCTCGCCCTGCTCGGCGCGCAGCGCCAACCAGGCCACCGTGCCCTCGCG
>JAABUX010007863.1_pt1 | contig 12398 bp, 16 predicted proteins | sample 5561851 | NCBI WGS metagenome assembly JAABUX01 (sample SAMN10711883, study PRJNA513361) | rock metagenome | isolation source: Antarctica rocks | place: Antarctica: Victoria Land, Richard Nunatak red sandstone | collected 2016-01-03 | reverse complement strand
CGCGCCGCGGCCGGGCAGTGCAGCACGTCCAGCTTTGCACGCTCGGCGAAGTTGCAGCGGCGGCCCTACAACTTTTACAGAGAGGAGGTCCCCAGCGACCCGCAGGCGCAGGCGCGTCCCACGCGCCTGCGCGCAGTCTCGTGATACGCGTGCCGCCTCTGGCCCGCCCCTGCCTGCCGCCGTGCCGTGCGCGCGCCCCGTGCAGGCAAAGCAATAGCTAGGCTCTGCTTGGAGGAGCGATGTGCACGCTGCGTTGTGGAAGGCCGCACAACATGGTCAGTCCGCTCGTGCGGCTGCGCTATGCAACGTCCGTTGGGAAGCTCGCTCGTGCAGCTTGCTCTGCAGGCTGTTGCTGTCGGATGATGCACCGTGCTTCTGCTGGCGCTCGTGCTGCCTCCTCCGGCACCGCCGTGTGGCAGCCTGTGCAGGCATCAGGGGAAGCAGCACACACCGGACAGTGCCAGCCTGGGAGCTTGCCGGCCGACTGTGTGTGTAGACCTGCGCCAGGACCTGTTGAGTCAGTCGGAGGAGGGCTAGGGCCCACATACATCACTCTGAGCGTGCTGGGCTGTGCACCGTGGGGGCAGTTTGCCCTGAAGTCAGCTGGCACGGCAGTGCTCACCCGGAGGCACTTATGCGCTACGTGAAGGCGGCATTGTGTGCACCGCACCCAGTGTGACAGGGGCCGCACCGTTCGAGTCTGTGGCCAGTCCCTGCGCAAAGGCTGTCAGCATAAGTCATGCCGCCGAACCCTCCTGTGTCTCACACGGGGCGCTACGCTGCTGCCAGGCAAACTTCCTGCACGATCTCAACCGGCGCGGCGACCATGAGGCTATTGTGCAGGCGTTTTGAGAGCGGGCAGCTGTCCAGCAGCGTGTCTCACACGGGACGCTGCGCTGCCGCCAGGCGAACTTCCTGCGCGACCTCAACCGGCGCGGCGACCATGAGGCAGTCGTGCAGGCGTTTGAGAGCGGGCAGCTGTCCAGCAGCGAGGCGGCGCTGGGCGAGTACGTAAAGGCGCTCGTTGCCGTCGACCGCCTGGACACGTCCTCGCTGATACGCACGCTGCAGGCGCGGCGGCGCGCTATGGCCCGCCTTGGCAGGTGCTTGTTATACTGCTGCTTGTGCTCAGGTGTCAGCCACTGACCGGGGAGGTGGTTTGCAGCAGCTTGCTCACTGCCTGCATCCCAGCCTGCCACGGCGTTGAAATTGGAGAAGTTGCAATTTCAGCATGCTGGCCTTGAGCGTGCTGAGTCCAATTGGGCGGTGGGATTGAGCGGTGGCGCTTAACGGTGGGCGGTAGTAGGCAGCGGTGCCCTTGCGCGTGTCGGCAGACAGCTGAGCAGTTGGAGCCTGAGCGGCGCGCGTCAATGGCGCGCAGCGCGGCGCGGGCGCTGCCGGCGGCGCGTCTGCCGGAAGCGGGCGCAGCTTCGGCAGCTTGCGGGCCGGCAGCGGCATCAATTACGGCGCCGCCGCGGAGGGCATGGGCTTCGCGGGCATGGCGGCGCGGCTGACGGGCGCGGGGGCGGGGTCGGAGGTCATCGGGACCGCCAAGAACCCGCTGGTCACCATGCAGGTGGGCGCTGCGCCTACCTGTAGAGGGCGTGTGATGCATGGCAGGCTTCCGCGCTCCTGTCTGCTGTGTGTCGTGAGGCATGTGCAGTGGCGCAGGTATTCGATGCAGCTAGTTGACCGATATGTGTCAGGCTGTCACGTTCATGCGGGTGTGGTCCTGGCATGCGGGAGCCGCCGGAATGCTGGGCGCGACTTTGCAGCATGCCATGCATGCTGGCTGTCATGTTACTGCTCATGAGGGGCATGGGCGTGCTGTTTAGGGGGGGGGGTCCGTCCTTGTCGTGCGGGGGCTCCAGCCTTCCGGGCGCGGATGTGGCGCACGCTGCGCACGCCGGCGGCAGTGTTCCTGCCCGCAAGGCGTCCTGGGCGTGCTGCCTTGAGGCGGGCGTGTCCCTGGCGTGCAGGCGGAGCCAAAGTTTCGGGCGTGGCTGCGGCGCATGCCGCGCACGCCTGGGCGTGGGTCAGGGTAAGAGCGAAAGGCCAGGGTAAGAGCAAAAGGGCGCGCTGTTGGCGCGCAGGCGGAGCCGACGTTCCGGGCGCAGCTGTGGCGCACGCTGCGCACGCTGGCGGTCGTGTTCCTGCTCATGAGCGGCCTGGGCGCGCTGTTCGAGGACCGCGGCCTGCCGCGCGGCATCCTCAACAACCCCGACATGCGCCCGCAGTTTGAGTCCAAGACCAAGTTTGCGGACGTGAAGGGCGTGGACGAGGCCAAGGCGCGCCCGCCCGCCTGAGCAGGCTCCCCTGTCGCGGGGCGGCTGGCGGATGGAGTCGCCCGACCCGGGCTGCCGCACAGGGCGGTGGCAGGGCAGGGTAGGTGCTCATGCAGTTGATGTGGTGCCATGCGCCGCGCAGCTCACAGCGGCTAGGCATGGGCGGCCCACCCCCGGCCTTCAAGCTGGGTCGTCTGTGACGCGCCGGGCGGACCTGGTGGAGGTGGTACAACCTGCGCGACCCGCCCGATTTCACCCTAACCCTTACCCTTATCCGGCCGCGCGGCGTCAGTTCGCTGAAACCCTGCGCCTGGCCCAGGCGGACCTGGAGGAGGTGGTGCACTACCTGCGCGACCCGCACAAGTTCACCACGCTCGGCGGCAAGCTGCCCAAGGGCGTGCTGCTGGTCGGGCCGCCCGGCACCGGCAAGACCATGCTGGGTGCGCCCCGCGCGGCGGGCGGCTCAGGCTGCGAGGCTGGTGCTGCCTCAGGCCTTGGCTGCGCTAGGGTTGCCTTGCTGCGTCGTGGGCTGTCCGGGTGTCAGCGGCTTCTTAACAGGAGTGCTATCCCTAGAGCCAGCTCATGAGCGGAGGCGTGCTTCAAAATAAGGCTGTGGCAGGCGCCAACGCCTCCAGAAACGTGCGGGCAAGGTATTGGGCGCAGCTAACGCGCTGCTGGCAAGTTGGTGCCTGTGCTGCTCGCGTGTGCCCTGTGTCCACCCTTGTGGCCAAGCGGGCATGGCCTGTCCGGGCAGCGTGCGCGATTGCGGGGACGCCCGCGTCCCCTTTTCTACCGTATGTCCCACCCTGTGGCTGAGCGGGTGCGGCCTGCTTGGGCAGTGTGCGCGGTTGCGGGCGAGGCCGGCGTGCCCTTCTTCTACAATTGCTTTTGTATGCCCTACCCTATATGCCAGCCCTGTGGCTGAGTCGCGGCCTGCCGGGGCAGCGCGCGCGATCGCGGGCGAGGCCGGCGTGCCCTTCTTCTACAACTCCGGCAGCGAGTTCGAGGAGATGTTCGTTGGCGTGGGCGCGCGCCGCGTGCGCGACCTGTTCAAGGCGGTGCGGCGGTGCCCTGCACGGCTGCCCCTCCCGCTCAGCCACGCCTGCGCGCTCTGCGCGAGCGTGTGCTGGCCAGGCTTGCGGTTAGCTTCAGGCGCACTGTACTGTAGATGCAAGGCCTGCAGGGTAGGGAAGCTCCTGTGACTAAGTTGCGGCGCTTCAGGCGCGCTGCGGTTGACTAGGTAAGTCTTGGTATGTCCTTTGGCAGCAGAGAATAAAGAGTGATGCATGACCTGGCAGCGGGCGCGAGAGCTGGCAGCGTGCGCGCGGGGCAGGCCAAGAAGCATGCGCCCTGCATCGTGTTCATCGACGAGATTGACGCGGTCGGCGGGCGGCGCAACGCCAAGGACCAGCAGTACATGAAGATGACGCTCAACCAGCTGCTGGTAGAACTTGACGGGTGCGCGGCCGATTCGCGGAGCAGTGATGGTTGATGTTAATGTTAGGGTAGGTCTAGGATGAAGATGACGCTCGACCAAGGGCTCGACGGGTGCGCGGCCGGGTCCGCTGAGTAGGTAGGGTCTCAGCACACTGTATCTATGGCTTGTACGCAGCGATAGATGTGCAGTCCACATGAGTCCTGGCGCGCCGCACGCGATGTCCTAGAGCGCTCACCTGCTGTTGTCCGAGCCCTGGGCATGACGCGACGTCACCAGTGCTGATGTCCCTGGGCCTGTGCTGCGCGCAGCTTCAAGCCGAGCGAGGGCGTCATCGTCATTGCGGCCACAAATTTCCCGGAGTCGCTGGACAAGGCGCTGATCCGCCCTGGCCGCTTTGACCGGTGCGGGGCCCGCGCGCCCGCGCGTCCAGAGCTCCGCTCGTGCAGCGCGGGGCGTGACGGCCCTGGAAGCGTCCGTCAACTAGCAGCAGCCTCTTGCGGCCACCCAGCCAACCAGCCAGCCCCTGAGGGCCTCTTAAGGTTCCTGACAAGCCAGATAGGGCTGTTGTAGGTTCTTATGAGCCGGGGCGCGCGGCAGGCATGTGACGGTCCCCAACCCGGACGTGGCCGGGCGCAGCCAGATCCTGGAGGTGCACTGTAAGAGCGTGCCGCGCGCGGCCGACGTGGACCTGAAGGCGCGCCCGGGTCCACGCACTGAGTCACGGCAGCCGAGGCGTTGGCTTTGGGACAGCCAATGCTCTGCCGCCGACCTCAGACTAATCAAGGCGCACTTTGGGGTGCAGCGGGGATGCGCTTGCTCGTGCATGATTGTTATGTGCACGACTGTCATGTGCTTCAAACGGCTTCTCTTCTCCGTACCACTCCAGCACGGAGATGCCAGTCGATGTGTCATTGCCGCCCTGCTGCCGGCGTGTCCCATTGGCATGCACGGTGCGCGGCTGGCGTGCACCGCCGTAGTGCGAAGCGGGGACGGCCTCCGGCCCGCACCCCCCTTCGCCTGGCGCGCTCACCGCGCGCGCGGGGCGGCAGGTGATCGCGCGGGGCACGCCGGGGTTCTCGGGCGCGGACCTGGCCAACCTGGTCAATGTGGCTGCGCTTACCGCCCGCGCGGCGCGGGGCCGGCAGGTGATCGCGCGGGGCACGCCGGGGTTCTCGGGCGCGGACCTGGCCAACCTGGTCAATGTGGCCGCGCTCAAGGCCGCGCGCGACGGGCTGCTGGCGGTGAACATGGCCGCGCTGGAGTATGCCAAGGACCGCATCCTCATGGGCGCCGAACGCAAGAGCGCCGTCATCAGCGAGGAGAACCGCAAGCGCGCGCCCGCCCTAGGGCCGCTGCCTCGGCTGCGCAGGCGAAGGGATGTTGCGGGTCTCTCAGCGCGCGCGCGGCGCCATGCCCAGTTAGGCACGGGGTTCGTCAAAGCGGCAGGGGCACCACTGCGGCGCAGGCCGCGACGCGATCGGCGCCTCCCGGCTGACCCCGCCCGACCGGCGCAGGCTGACGGCGTACCACGAGGGCGGCCACGCGCTGGTGGCGCTGCACACCGAGGGCGCGCACCCGGTGCACAAGGCGACCATCGTGCCGCGCGGTGCGCCGCCCGCCGCCCCTGGGAATGACCGCAGGCCGGCCCGCGGTCCAGCAAACGCGTATTTTGCGCCTCCGCTGCTGTCTGCGCGACTGTCTGCGTGCGCGACCGACCAGGCTCAGCTGCGAAGGTGCTGCATGGAGCCTGGCTGCTTTACATGCCTCTGCTGCGTTACCAACCTGTGCAGCAGCGTTGCCAGTGTTGAGTAAGGTGCTTACCAGGGTTTGAGATGCCTTGTGAGGCGCTGCCGGGCATAGGGTGCACGCTGCCGAAGCATAAAAGGATGCCCGGCGGCCCGTTGCCGAGCGCGCGCGCGGCGCGGCGCAGGCATGTCGCTGGGCATGGTGGTGCAGCTGCCAGAGGCGGACGAGACGAGCGTCTCGCGGCGGCAGCTGCTCGCGCACCTGGACGTGTTCATGGGCGGGCGCGTGGCCGAGGAGATCATCTTTGGCGCGGGCGACGTCACCACCGGCGCGTCCAGCGACCTGGACAAGGTGCGCCGCCCCCGCCCTGCTCACGCTTCGTTGGGCTGCGTGCCTATGCATGCGCGCGGGATGGTGGCAACAGTATCAAGAGCAGCTGTATAGGTGGCTGTGGTCTGGAGGCCAAAGTTGCAGCGCATTGGCTGGACGTCCAAAAGCACAGGCTAGCGAGCGCACGCTGGCGGTTTCGATGCCATGACAGCCTCCCATTGGCAAGGCAACTGTGTCGAGTGTGACAGCAGCATGGCTGTGTTGCAGTGTGCAGATCAGGCAGTGAGGTATCACGGTCGCGCTGCTACCTCAATGGTGGCTGCGGCGGCGGCTGCGCAGGCGACCAAGCTGGCGCGCGACATGGTGACGCGCTACGGCATGAGCGACCTGCTGGGCCCCACCTCCATCGACTACGAGGACGGCGGCCGCTCGCTGTCGTCCGAGACGCGCGCGCTCGTGGAGCAGGAGGTGTGCCAGCAGGTCGCATTGCCTTGCTTCACTTGAAAGTCTGAGCGCTCAATCGCAGTAAGGTCACTGTATGTCTCAATGTGCGCCACAGCGAGCGAGCGGGATGCAATCTTTGTTCTGGAGGGCCGCCCTATTGTGTTTGAGAAATGAGTTTGCCTGTGGCGCACAGCAGTACCCTTTTGCGTAGATAAGCCATCAAGACAAGGCCGTTCGCCGGGACGCCCTGCCGCACTGGCAGAAGATGCACGTCGCAGGTGTAGGGTTTCGAGAGTGCTTGGGACGCGGCGCGCGCAGGTGAAGAAGCTGGTGGACAGCGCGTACGAGCGCGCGAGCGGCATCCTGCGCCGCAACGAGGCCGAGCTGCACACGCTCGCGCAGGCGCTGCTGGACAAGGAGACGCTGTCCGGCACGCAGGCGTGCCGCCCCGCCGCCGCGCGGTATTGGCGGCAGTCGTGTTGTGCGGTTGAAAACATGTCTGAGCAGCGTGTGGAAAGGCGGGCATGGTGTGCTCCTGCTGGTGTCCGCCTGAAAGGTTTTGCACGTGGAGCTCCGTACCTCAGCTGAGGGGCGCATGCACAGCACTGACTGCAGAGTGCGCATTTGGCAGATTCGCGAGCTGCTGAAGATGCCGCTGAAGACGAAGACCAAGGCCAGCATCACTGCACCGGCGGCCGTGCGGCCGGCGCCGGCCGCGTCCGTGCGGCCAGGGTAGGGAGGTTGCAGGGTTACGCGGCGCTAGGGTAGGTCGGCATGGTGGGGCTTGTTGTGGCACAGTCTGGCAAGCGTCTGGTTGCGGCGGCTTGCTCGGGCGCATCCTGGGGGCGGCTGCCGGTTGGGATTGGGCGTGCCGAGGCAGGTGGGCGGGGTCATGCCCATGCACGGCAGGGCCAGAGGGCGCTTGTGGCTGTCGACCGCCGGGCGCTGGGCGCGTAGTGTATAAACACCGACCTGCGCGTTGCTACGGTGCTGCCGTGTGCGCGTATGAATCTGCGGTACGCAGGTTGGTGAAGCGAGTGTGCGCGGGATCGATAGCATACGACGCGGGCTGCTGCTGTCCAGGGGACGTTGGTGCCTGTCAGCGCGTCGGCGGCTGATTTTGCAGCATCCGTGGTAGAAAGCACACAAGTTCTGTGGGTGTGGGGTTCAGCATTCTCGTGGCAGTCAGGGCAGCCCTGGATGCGTTGTTGCAGACGGTGCAGGTTTTGGCAGTGGTCATTCTGTGTGTCGTGCTTCATGACCCACTTGTACTGTAACATAGCAAAAGAATCTACATTCATGACGGTGATGCTGCAGCACCACGCTGCAGGACCCATAGTGGGTTGACCGGCAACCCCGTTCTTGTTCTGGCATGCATTTGCAAGCGCAAGTGCGCGCCTTCTCCTAACCCGACACACATGCACCGTCATGGTACATGCCCTTCAAGACACTGACTCCCGGGTGCATCACTCTGACATGCCAACATGTGAGCCCATCCCACACTCTTGCAACCTCCTACGGAGGACCCTGGAGACTGGCACACAATGCCGGAGCGCATGTACTGGGCATCAGGCATATGCCAGACTGGATCAGCGCGCCCCTCTGGCTCGCCTGGTGCCCTCCTCGCTCTCACCTCTGCCCCTGCAGCAATGCCCGCCAGTCGAGCAGCAGGCCTTTTCCGCTGCCGGGAACCTATGAGACGGTGCCTTAGGAAGAGAAAAAGCAGCTGCCTCGAGCGCGCGGGCGCCGCCTCACACGGGCCCGTCGGCGCTCATGCGCTCGATGTACTTGTCGTAGAACTCGGCCGCGCGCTCAAAGTGGCCGATCTCGGTGTAGATGTCGGCGATGGTGCCGTACGCGTCCGCGTCGCCCACGTGGTCGCCCATCGCGCCGCTGATCTCCAGCACGCGCTGCAGGTGCTGGATGGCGGTGCGGTGCTGGCCCTGCCGCGGGGCATGGGAGAGGGCTTGAGGCAGGGGGCATGGGGCTTGGGGCGCGGGGCATGGGGTCGTGCACGGAGTCGCGAGCAAGGGTGCGGCCTCCCTGGCCGAAAGGGCGGCCGGGTTGCAGCCCCAGGGTGACTTGCGGCAGAGCCTGCTTTCCCTGGTGGCAACGCCCAGCGAGCTGTAATTTAGATGACAGCGCAAGCCCGGTTCGCCGCACGCGCGGGCGGGGGTCCGTGCCTGCAGGCGCGCGGCGGCGGCAAGGCCGCGCGTGGCGCGCCGCTCCTGCGTCTGGTCGCCCACAAACTTGGCCAGCATCAGCGCGCGCTCGAAGCGCACCAGCGCCGACGCGCCCTGCTTCTCCTTCAGCAGCCTGCCGGCCCCAGCAGCAATCGAGTTTCAGGGTTCCAGCGCTATCTTTGCAATGTGATCTGCAATGTGAAGAAAAAGACGCTGCCTTTTGCAGTGGCCTCCTAAAGGGCTTTCAACTAGCCAATTGCGACACACGCTGTGGCCCAACATGCGCGGCCGCACGCAGCACTTACGGCGCGCTCGCGTGCCTCCAGCAAGGCGCCCGCCCGCGGCCTGCCTGGGACGCCTGACATGGGCACAGCTTGTCGGAGGTTCGCAGGCGGGGAGACGCACCGCTTGCCCTCGCGCAGCGCCGCGGTGCACTGGCGCGCCTCGGGCGACATATCGATGTCATCGTCCATGCTGATGAGCGACAGCGTGGGGCCGGGCGAGGAAGAGGCATCGCTGATGGCTGTAGCCGCCGCAGCGCCGGCGCTCGGCTCCGTCGGCGCGGCCAGCGGCGGCGGGGCGACGCTCTCGCGCACCAGCACCGCTGCCTGCGCAGTGTGTGGAGCTCAGCGCAACCGGCCGGCTGTGGGAGCCAGGCGCCGCGCCGCATGCGGCGGTTCACGCATGAGGCACACGCCCGCCCCCGGCACGCTGGCTTGGAGTGCTGCAGTCGGCGGCGGCGAGGCCGCCGCCTCGGCGCGCGCGCTGTCCCAGCTTTGGGCGGGCGAGTCCGCTTGCGGGGCTTGCATGCGCCAACCCGGGTGTCACGGAGTAGCTCATGACAGGCTGCGCATGCATGTCGCGGCTGCACATAGCGGCTTGCGAGGCTCCTCCAAGCGCGGGCGAGCTCCGCCAGGCCTCCGGGGCCGCCGCACCGGCGACCCGTAGGACAGCGCCGACACGGGCGCAGCGCCCTCCTCCGACGGCCGTGGCGGCGTGCGCGCGGGCAGCGGCTGCGGCGCGTAGTTGAGCCCGGGCGCGTACACGGTCCCCGAGCGCGCCTGGCTCGCGCGCGCACAGCATGTTAGGGTAGGATTGTGGTTGGGCTTGGCCCCACGACATGCCCTTTTGGTGCTGGGCGCGCAGCAAGCAGCGCCGCTGGGCGGGGGGAGGCACTGCGCCACGGCGGCGCTGCCACTCTGCATTGCTCTCAAGCCTGGGCCCCAGGGGCTGTGGGGCCTGCCTGGCCTGGCCTGGCTGGGGCCTGGCTCCTCAAGGCGGCACAGGCTGTGCCATCGCGCCGCATTGTGCACTGGGAAAGCAAGGTTTGCACACGCTGTCCGTTGTGCGGCACAGTTCCTACTTTGTGCGGCACAGTTCCTAGCCCATCCCATGTAGAACACAGCAGCATTCACTAACATTCACGAATATTCATAGTATTTGCAGCAGGAGACAGCAAGTATTTATGCACGACAGGCGCGCCTGTTGGCGTAGGCTCATGTTGATTTTGCGCAGCTGTTCATTCAGCCGCTCCAACTCTGCCTTGCGCTGCCGCGCCGAGATGCCTGCGAGGCAGAGCTGGCTTTGCATAACTGGATGCCGTCACAGCACAGGTAGGCGCGTCTCCCGCAGACAAATTGTCTTCAGTGCAACTGTACTCGGAGCAGAGGCTCTCGACATGCGGTTGCGCACCCCCAACCAGCGCGCCGGTCAGCGCGACGACCTCAGTGATGCCGACCACATCGACGCCAAAGGGAGTCGCGCACAGCCGCCCATTCTCTGCGGTGATCGTCTCGCGGGCCTGCATTTGGGTCCCACACACGCTCACGCTCCAGCGGAGTCCGAGCGCTCGCTCCTGCTATTTGCGCCGGCTGCAATTGGGCTGGTGTCAGGCCGCCCTGCCACCCTCAGTTTGCCGGCTTGACAGTGGCGGTGAGTGGCGGTGAGAGCGTGGCTGTGGCTGGAAGGCAACACTGCCCAGAAACAAATGTTGACAACCTGCTGAAGCACTCATGCGTGCGTGCACCGCTCTCCGCCGAGCAAGGCAGTGTGCTCGTCAAGGCGGTGTGCTCGTCCTCAGCGGACCAGCACGCGCCGCGCCGCCCCCGCCCGGCAGCGCTCGCGCGCGTGCGCGCTCAGCCCCAGGCCCTCGGGAGCGCCGAGCTCCGCGGGCCGGCCAGGAGGCGCGCATCGCCCAAGGGGCGCGCTGCCTGAGGCGCAGCGCGGGGAGGGCGAGCCACCACATCCTGGCTGCGGCCCTGTACCCTACCCTACCCTGCCGGCGGAGGGCGCCCACCTTGGCCTCCAGTGCCGCGCGCGTGCGGTCCAGCTCGCGCCGCGCCTCGCCCTCGGCGTTCGCGCGCAGGCGCACCAGGTACGCCTCCTCATCGGCGAGCGGCCCCTTGGCGCCTGCGCGCGTAGGGGTTAGGGGTCAGGGTCAGCCCCAAGCCCAGCGCCTCGAGCTCGCGCCTGCACAGGCCGGGGCGGCGGCCGGCGGCCGGTGAGACTGGTCAGCGCAGGCTTGCCAGCGAGCAGAGGGCCTGGCACTAGCTTGCAGGCGCCTTGTGACAGTAACCTGCCTGCGCGCATGTTTATGCACAGGGCTTTGCTGCACTGCAGGGTGTGCGGCTACCTTCTGAGTGCTGCGCGTACACAGCATGAAGCACAGCCCACACCGCCTCGCACTGGGTTTGCAGGAGGCTTTCGCGTCAAGCAGGGAGCTGCGGCAGAGCGCAAGCAGCGAGGCACCTGTGGACGACAGGAAGGGCTGCACGGCCAGCGCGGGCGCGCTGAGCGCTAGGTGCGCTGCTGCCAGAGCGCCGAGCAAGCCTGCCAGCGCTCGCATTGGCCGCAACCGCCCCGGCTCCTGCAGCAGTACACACACTCCCGGTTGCTTCAAGTCAAGCACTCTAGTTCACACACTCGAGAGGAATCAGACATGATTACAGTGGACTGTTATGAAAAATGCGTGCCCGCCGGCAAAACCGCCTCTAGACAGACAGGAGCTTGCCTCTCCACACCACATATATTTCAAAGAGCAGATGTATTGCCTAGCAATAATAACAGCGGGCTCGCGCACCTGGCCAGTGTCTGCCGCCGCGGAGACTGGCACTGCCCGGCCGCGCCGCTGGCCCCGCGCCGCTGCTGTCGGCAACAGGCGCTGGGCCCTGAGGCAGCTGGGGCACGGGCCCACCCGACAAGGCTGTGCAGAGCGCTGCATGCCCCTGCGCCACACGCGCTGCTTGTCAGACTTGCATTGCTGACGCACAGTGCGTACGCAACTGGGCTTTCATGCAACTGCGGCGCACGTGTATCAGTGGAGCGCCTGGGCGCCACACGCCTGCGGTCTTTTCAAGAAAACTGGCGGTGACTCGAAGTACACCGCTTTTGACAACACCACCTTGTGCTTGGCAGGCTGTTAAAGAGTCCAGAGATACAATTGAACCACACGCTTTGCACGCTTTGGGACGCCCTGCCTCCTCGCTCCTCATCTATCTGCAGCATAGGTTATTGGTCACGCAAAGCTGCCTTGCCCCTGCCTTTTGCCTCTCTCCGCTACAACGTTGGTTGGCCGCAACAGGTCCCTCAACACCACAGCAAAGGCTGCGTAGCAAGGCAGGCACACGGGACAGGCACTGTTGTGCAGAGGGTTTGTGGCGGGAGCGCGTGCGTACCTGCTATAAGCGTACGCGGTTGACAGGCTCAGTGGAGCGCGTATATCTGAGCAGCTCCGGGCGGGGCGCCTGTGTAGGGTCTGGTCCGCGCATATGGCAAATCTACAGATGGCGCCAATGCCGCAGCAGCAGCCAGTGCAGCCTCAGTACCGGCCACCGACGGCTGTGCCGCGTGAGTGCGACTTTCTATCGTGTGCTTGCCCTGTACACGCTGAGCGGCCACGGGCCCAGACGACAGCCAGTTCTGGTAGAGCCGCTTGCTGTGCCTTGGCCTGACAGCCTCTGGTGTGCCGCGCAG
>JAABUX010007862.1_pt1 | contig 12399 bp, 24 predicted proteins | sample 5561851 | NCBI WGS metagenome assembly JAABUX01 (sample SAMN10711883, study PRJNA513361) | rock metagenome | isolation source: Antarctica rocks | place: Antarctica: Victoria Land, Richard Nunatak red sandstone | collected 2016-01-03 | reverse complement strand
CGGTTCGGAGTCGGACTGGCGCTGAAAGCAACTCCAAGATGCACGTCTCGGAAATTTGCACAGGACGACCTGGCTGCCACGGTGGGCGACATGGGTAATGACGAGGAGATGCGCGCTCTGGAAGCTGAGTACGATGCTGCCGCGGCGGCGGACGCCCAAGCTGCTGCTGGGCTCGCAGAACGAGCCGCCAAGGAGCGCGCAAAGGTGCGCAGCCCTGCCTGCAAATACAGGCAGGCCAGAAGCGTACACGCATCACGATGCAGTCGCTCGTTAATGGATGTGAATATCTGCTCGACGCGTCTTAGATTGAGTGGCCCCTGCCAACATTCAATGCAGCTCTCTGCAGTCTGGCGTTGTAGTATGTTCATACGCAGCGCTGCGCGTGCTGCAGGGCGCAGCGGTGGCGCGGCAGCGGGCGGTCTGGGAGCGGGCGCTGGAGCTGCGCATCTTGCTGCAGCGATGCCTGGCGGCTTCGCATCAGCTGCCGCGCCCCGAGGTGGGTGTTCGTGCATGGCATCCCTGCAGATCGTTCGACAGGTTGCAGACGTAGGCTCTGCTGACAAAAGTTTCCCGTGCCAGGCCCCAATCTGTACGTTCGACCTTCACAGTCGTAATCGCAAACCTGCACTGGCACTTACATCGTGTGATGATATGCAGACGCATGCTGCGGTCCGCTCGGCATCTGTTGACCTGGGCCTGCAGGTTGCCTTTCGTCCAGGCCTGCTGTAAAACCCTGTCAAACCCTGTCTAGTTTATGCCCACTGCGCATTCGTCACCAGACACGCAGCCGGTTACGGCTGTCAGACGGCGCTTCCTTGGCACTGTGACGACGCGAATGTGCCCATGAACCAAACCACAATATGAGTCTCTGGCAGGAGGCGCTGATGGACCAGCAGCCGGCAGTCCGCGAAGCTCACAGCGCAGCCGCACAGGAGGCGGGCCTCTCTGTGAAAGGCAGCAAGCGGGCCAGGGAACAGCCTGTCAGCACGAGCGGTGCTCTCTCGGAGGATCTCAGTGAGGTGAGCTGCTGCATTCTGTATATTATTTCAGCTTCTTCAGGCAAGGAGCTAGCGACTACGCTGCTCAAAACCTGCCTTACGTTGCAAGCTAATCGTTTGTCTGCCTTGCGCATGCATCGCAGATTGCACGGCTGTGGCTGCAGCATGGCATAGCTCTTGTGTATTGTAGGAAGTCACTCCTACTGTTGCGACAGGCAAAGTGGCGGCGCCTGGAGCAAATCCATGACCGGTTTGCGCCGTTCCGGGATGCCTCTATTGACCGCTGGCACCGTAAAACGCTCTTGTCCGGCGGCAATGCAGGTGCAACTGCATCATCTCATCCTTTGCGGGCCTGGGCCGCTGCGACGTGTGCTTCCCTTGTGCTGATGTGTCCCGATGCTGCTTGCACATCAGACGTCCTCATGTTCATGCCCTGCCAAAGCGCCCTTTTGCATCTGCTTGCTGTTGGATTACAGTTCCCAACCTGCAGTCATGTGTCAAAGGATCCGTGGCCTGATGATCCTGTCTGCTTGCAGCCATGCGGTCCAACCTGCGGCTGCTGGACCAGAGCGTCAGCCAGCAGGTTGCGGCGGCGATGGCCACCCCGGGGAAGCTCCTCACCCGGACGCAGCTCACCAGGCGTGCACGCTACTGTCTCTCTGATCTGTCTGAGTGGGGTCTTAGGCGCCATGGCCTGCACTGCCCCCATTCTAATCCTGGAAGCTGACATGAGCGACAGGGTTGCACCAAGTACAGCTCACAGGCGGTGTACCCTGCGCTGCGCTCCTCCGCTGAGGTCTGTGCGCTCGCCTCTGCAGGGCCACGGCTCCCAAAACGCTCTGCCAGCCGTCGGTACCTCCTGCAGCGACGGAGCCGAAGCCGGCAGACGAGCTGGTCGATGGCACGGCAGCCGTGCAAGGTCCGCACCGGTCCAACCGGTTTTGCCTTCGCAAAGCCAAGTAGGCGATGCAGGATGCTTCAGCTCAACACATTGCTGCGCACGGCGCGCTGCTCTGGCCAGCTTGGTGCAACATGGCGCGGCAACGGTGCAAACCTTGCAGTCGTCACTCAAGCCGGAGCGTCGCCTGTGCGCAGAGGCCGAGGAGAGGGACCCGGAGACGTACGACGACGCGGAGCTGTACCAGCAGCTGCTGAAGGAGTTCCTGGAGAGCTCCGCGGGCGCCGGCGGGCGCGGGACTCATGTGGTGCTCGGGGTAAGGAAACTGCTGCCGATCCACCACCCGTGTCACGCGCAGCGTGCGTTGCGGCGCCATGTCTGCATTATTGCCGTGCGGGCCTCTCAATTGATAGGGGCTGACCTACGAGAGTAACGTCGTTATCAATTCAACCATGCTTGCTAGAGCGATGTCCACTGCTGGCGTTGCCGCACTGCACCATCGTCGCCAGCATGCGCGCTGAACGTTGTTCCACTGAGCTGGTTTGCGGCATGGGAGCCATGACAGGCCTTGCCAGAAATCTAGATTTGCCGTACGGATGCCGAACACTGGCGCTGGCCGTGCGCAGGGACCGAAGCGGCGGAAGGCAATGGACCGGCGGGCGTCCAAGGGGCGCAAGCTGCGGTACCACGTGCACGAGAAGCTGGTGAACTTCATGACGCCGAGCGAGGGCGTCGGCACCGCGCCGGGCCTGGCGTCGCAGCTGTTCGGCAGCCTGTTCGGGAGGGCTCTGGACACGACCAGCTGAAGCTGAGACTGGAAGCGACAATGCAGGGTCGTGCACTTGTCCAGCTGACCAGCGCTCGTGACCGGACGAAATTGTGGGTTGCGGGCGTGTAACTGCGAGGCCACGGTCCACGTTGCAGCGTTGCAATGTTGCGAGGCGCCTGTGCTATTTCGGCCCGCGGGACCCTCATGCGCTGCGATACTGTCGAAGCACTGGTGCCACCATCATATCACAAGCGTGATAGCCAGGCCAAATTTTGTCTCTGGTCGGGGCCGTCTGCCGTGACAGACCAAGTGGTTGTGAGGGGTGGGGTCGTGAGATGCGCCTAGCGTCGAGCGATCCCCAAAAGAACAGTCGCAAACGGGACGGCGTGCAGCATTATTGCCACGTGCGATCTTTGTCTTTACAGCTGGCAGAGTCCCCGGCAGGGGCTGTTCAGTGACCTCTTCCGACTGTGCTGTCCATCCATGCGATGTAGCCGTTGCAGCTCTCTCTCTGCGCCCACATGCATGGTGTTGCTTCGCTTATGATGATCCGCGTGCCTGCGACCCTCCGAGGGCGAATCGTCACCAGCGCAGATCCAGGCAGACCACTGCGTGCAGCAGCAGTGCCCTCGGTGCAGCGCTCCCTCACCGGTGGAGTTCACCAGATCACGTGCCCGCGCCTGTCAGTGCATGCCACAGACAGCATCGGGCTGCAGCAGCAGACCGTGGAGAGGCCGCTCGCGCCCGACAACGGCTCTCTGGGCTGCCATCCGCGGCCAGCCGACGTCTTTGTTTGCCACAGCGGCTGCACAGAGGGTGACGGCGTCAAGCTGCTGGAGCATGTGAGGACCGAGCTCCAGAACATTCCACTGCTCGGTGGTGGCGCCGTCAACTGCGCTCTCCGGCAGGGCGATGACGACGGCCCCAAGGCAGTGCTGGACCTGGTGCAGATCTTCTGGCAGGCGGCTATTTGTCAGGCGCCGATAGGCGCGTTCGAATACTTTGCGGAGCCTATGTTTTGGTGACGCTTCCAGCGCCCTACTGTCGCGTGCTGTTGCGTACGGCGGTGCCAGATTAGAAGGGCGTCACAGATGACGACAGGCGCAGGCTACACTAGTTGCCTGCCTGAGCATGCGGGTTGGTGCTCGGTGTTGCAGCAACCTGCCAGGTCTGCCTGGCCGCAGGCGCCTGTGACAGAAGTCAGCGACTCAAGCTTGTTGTGCTCTGCTGCAGGGGTGACGATCATCGACGAGCAGTTTCTGCGGTCGCCGCGGGCCATGTGGGAGTTGGGCGTCATGATGACAGCCATACGCAGCTCAGGGCGGCCTCAGGGTCCCCCGTACCGGTACTCCGCACGCCCAGCAGTGCAGATCGTGCTGCCCGTTGTGCTGATGGACCTCACCGCAGTGATTGCCGTCTACGAGCAGCACTGGACGCCCGAGGTGACCGAGAGGGCTTGCAGTGAGGGCCACCCACCAGCGACGCTGGCAGACCTGCGTCGCCTGCTCGAGCATCAGGGCATCCGCCAAGAACGGGTGCGTCAGGCTGAGCCTAGGCTCGTCCCAGTGCTGTGGCAGACCGTATACTGCCTTCATAAAGCAGCTGCTGCCGAGAGTCATGCTGCTTGTGACCTTTTCGCATCGTCGTATCAAGCTTGACAGCATTGACTGATTATTGCCACTCCACAGGACAATCCGAAGAGCCCAACGGAAATGGCAGACGCCATCATCAACCGGGTGAAGCAGAGGCTCAAGCACCTCCGGCGCATTCCGCGCAACCTCGAGCGGGTCCAGAGCTCCAACGAAAACGTGTGGACGCTGAGCCGCACCACGAACGCCCTAGTCGGCCGGCGGGGCGAGGTCCAGGCGGCGCTCGCGGGCCTGCTGCGACACGGCGCTGCGGTAGTCTGGGGAGGCCCTGGCGAGGGCAAGAAGACCGTCGCGATGGAGGCCGCAGCACAGCTGCGTGCAGTGGAGCCAGGCCCGTTTGCCCTCGCGCTCGACATGCGAGGTGAGCACACTGCCGTCGCATGGGGGAGACGATCGTGGTATGAAGATGATTTGGGCCGTCCATCATGCCGAGGGCGGTGCAATGCTTCGGTTCCGGATCACTGCGCACGGTAAATACCCTGTCAGCGCTGCATTCAAACTGACAGACAGGAAGGCTGTCACTGGCGTCCAAGGATTGGTGGGCCGACCAGCGGCAGCTGCGACGCTGCACGGTTGCCAGTCGGTGCAATCTCGACCGCAGGCCACAATGCTTGCACGAGGGCCAGTGCTGACGAGCAGTCGACAGGACACCATGTGTATGCACTGCCAGGCAGCAGCTATGCCAGTACGCTGGCGGCACGTACGACCATGTGGGGACCGCGGGCATGAAACAGCTCACCTTGGACTTCGCGAAGGCGAGCGGGACGGTGCCGACCAGGGCGGTGAAGCCGCCGAGGAACACCGCGTAGCCGGTGTGGCCCATCGCCTTCTGCACGCGCTCCGTGCGGCTGGCGCCGCTGGTCGACATGAACTTCTGGGCGAAGTACACGCTGTAGTCCACCGCCAGCCCCGTGGCCATGATCATGTTCACCACCGACACGCTGCAGGGAAGGGCGGACAGTGAGTGTCAGTCCTGCAGATACACTTTCCGACACAGGAAGCCGCGTCAGGTCGCAGACAAGCCGCATACGTTGCACTCAGCAGCCTGTTGGCTTCAGAACAATGTGCATTTGCTGCCAGCCGGCACAAACGTCTCATTACCGGCGACTTGATTGGCGCATAGGTAACGATAAGATGGGCATCACGGCTGACAGAGGCGAAGGCCAGTGAATCCGAATGGTGGAATGTCCTGGCAGTGCTTTGATAAATTTGACTACGGCACGCCAGCATGCATCGTCTGCTGTGGAAGGGTTGCAGTGCGCACTCGTTGAAGCGTAGGCCCAGGATCCAGAGCTCGCCGTACAGGTACACGATGACCATCGCCACCGACGCCATCATCGGCAGCGTCGCCAGCGGGTTCACCTGCAAGCATTTTGTCGGTGCATCGATGCAGGGCCGCAGGCAGTGCGCTGTCAGGAAGCCTTAGGCCATTGCTGCCGGTGGTCGTTGGCCACAGCAACTCATCGTGTAGCGGACACTTGGTGGGCGCCATGTGGACGGCGTTAATTTGCGGTGCACATGCGCAGGGTGCTGGCCCACCAGCAGGATGAGCAGCACCGCCCCGACGCCGACGATGGCATAGATGGCGAAGTCTAGGGCCGCCTTCGGGAGGCCTGAGTCGCCGGCCCTGCGCGGCGTCAGCGTCTGTCAGCAATGCAAAGTGCACACACAGTGCCGCCGGGAGATACTGGGCTCTGCGGCTCTGCAGATGATGATGGTGGTCCAGATGGTGTTGAAGACTACACCGCGGAGATGTCCAAATGCACTGGCTGAGTGTCAGGCCGGCATACGATGTGGAACGAAAGAGAGACATCTGAGATTGCTTTGCCCAGTGCTAGGCAGTCGACGCACCAGTAGATGTAATCTGTGGTGTAGATGAAGAACACGCGGGTGTCGGGGCCGGCATTCGGGTCGTTGAAGATGTCCTTGTTGACACCGCGCTCCGTGTCCCGGATGGCATTGTATGCAGAGACCGTGTAGATACCCTGCGCACGGGGATGCACGGCTCACTCTGCGTATGAATTCCCTGTCCGCCGTGCAATCTTCCTGCACGGTAGAAAAGAATGCAGTGCTGCGCTTGTGTTGCATGCAGGCAGTATGCTCCATGCTGGCGGGCATCACCCACCCAGCAGATGTGACATGTTCAGGTGTCATTCCGCGGCAAACAGAGACAAGCAGGGAATGCACCTGGTTGTAGGACGCGGTGTGCGAGAAGCCGAGCTGAGAGGTCACGATGGTGCCGTTGCTCGCCAGCACCACGTCGTTCAGGGCATCATTGCCCGCCGCGGACGTCAGATACTCATCCAGCAGGCCGTAGAACTGTGCCTGCGCACACGGTTGTCGCACCGCTCGTCAAGAAGCGCTTTGAGCGCATCAAACCCTCCCGTGTACAGCGGGACGGCAGTGCACTGCTGCTGGCCGGCCGTTCATAAGACTCCTGGGCTACATGAGCAACAGGCATGGCAGCGTCTGCAAGCTTAGCTCTTGACCCTCAACCCTAATGACCGTGTCTGACCACCTCAAGAAAACCAGTTTTCAATGCAAGCAATGCAAGACGTGCACATACAGGTTCATAGAAAGGTCTGCACCCACCTGGGGCACGCAGCCGGAGATGTTGCTCTGCGGCTTGAGCTGCGCCAGCTCGCCGCCCTGCGATGTGATTGATTGCTGCGCGTAGGGGTTGAAGCAGCCGTCGCCGGTCAGCGAAACGTTCGAGTGCTGCACCTCGACCCAGGAGATGAAGCTCAGGAGCCTGCGCAGACGCACTCCCGTCAGCATTCGCACGAGAGCTGCAGCGACGGGTATGGTGCCTGTTGCTACGAAGTTCTCAACATGCTGCGCCAGCAATCACCATCACGAACGAGACAAGCTGATGCTGCACGTCGTAGGCACCTCTGGGTAATCATGCAGCGATGGCACGATCAACATGCTTCCCGACAACATACCGGAAAGCACCGAATCAATACAAAAGCGCATCTGGTCTGGTCCGGCAGGGGGCTGCCTTGGATGCGGACATTCTCGTCCAGGGCGCACCAGTTGTTGTCGAACGCCGACAGCGTGGCATTGACGTACGGCGTGTGCAGGGTCTGGTTCAGCGCCTGCAGCATCCGGGCCTGGTTGGCCGGGTCGGACTGGTCGATGCCCCGGAAGAAGATGTCGGCATCGTCGCCGACCTGCGCATTGGGGACAATGCTGTTAGAGTGAGCGCAGACGTCGATGAGCGCGCTTGTTTGTTCTGCATGCAGGGACGGCACATCTGATTGCTCATTCGCTGGTGCTGCACGATGCCATTGGCAGGTAGTGCGGCTGATGGTCGCAAGCTCTCCAGCTGATGGAAGCATCAGCACCAGGCAGCCGCTGGGCTGAACGCTCAGGATGTTCTGCACCATCACCTGCTTGTTGTAGGTCGACTTCTGGATATCCTCGTAAGGGATCACGTAGGAGCCGTCCGGGCACAGGTCCTGCACCGGCTGGCCCTGGTCCACCCTGTAGATGCCTGCAAGCAATGTACTCAGATTTTTGACAGGATCGCAAGCCAGCCGGCTGAGGGCAGATAATCACGCTTTGCAAGGACCTGTGGCGCCAGCGCATAACACTAGGTCTCGATGAAGCGTTGAGCAGATTGGCACAATCTCCACGTAATCGGCGTCCAAGCCAGCTCGCAGTGCAAGTCAAGAGGCCGTCTGCAGGGGGTCAGCGTTGCGCACCTACAATGCTGACTGCCAGGTATGCCACGAACAGGCAGATCACCAGGATCCGCACCGGCCAGCGCAGCAGGAACGGCGTGTACCTGCGAAGGGCGCAATTACGCTGAGAGGGAAGGGTAGCGCTTCATCATGAGTTGACAAGCGGCCATCGACAACAAATCCTGTGATAGTGCGTGCCGAGCTCAAGTGGGATGCGGCCTTACCAGCCAGCAAGACGTTTACGAGAGTGGGCAGGGTGCTCACACCGCGCTGGCACAACAGTCTTCATGCGATGGTCTAGAAGGCTGAGCAAATGTGTGAGCACCCGATATAGCCATGTGACCACAAGCATGTGCCAAGACAAACACACCAATCTGCAATAGCCCGGCGGATGTAGTTGCGATGCGCGCGCTGCGCCCTCGCAGCGACCACCGACTCGTGCACCGTCGCAGGGGGTGCGGTCGCCGCTGAGTTTGCGTCGACGGCCTGGATGACCGGCGCTGCGGTCGCCGTGCCTGCATGCGTGCAGGCAGCAAGTTGGAAAAGCAGGTCAGAAAGGACCGCGGCCGAGGTTGTGCTGATGATGTTACCAGTCGAGTCGCATGTTGTCAATCAATTCTCACACCAGGTTTCGGCAGCAGGGTCCGGCTAAAAAGGGCTGTCATGCAGCATCGTCAAGTATACTTTGCACATTGTAAGAATAATACATGAGCACACCTTTCTCTACAGAGGCGATGGCGGGCTCGGCGACGAAGCCGCTGGGCTTGCTGTTGGTCCAGCAGCAGCAGCAGTCGAGGCGGTTGGCCGCCATGCGGCGCTCGCTGAGCACGAAAGTCGCCAGGAACAGGGTGACCAGCACCACGAAGTTGGTCGCCACGCAGATGGTGGCGTAGATGCAAAACCTGCACAGCATCACATGCTACCTAGGCCACTCTGTCGACAGAGTCGGTCCATAGAAGACTGGGAGCCGTGTTACTAGATACTGATGGGTTCTCAGCGAATTTCATCGTGCAGCCGGCCACAGTCTGGTTGCCATTTGGCACAAGTGTCTGCACCGTTTCTGCTCTGGCCACAGCAGCCGTCTGAAAAAGCCAGCCAACCCCGTGCATGTCTGCAGAAATCATAACCATCTGCCACAGATCACGCTCCGCTTCTGCCGTAGCTAGCACAGGTTGAGTCTCGCATTTGGCTAGACGCTGTTGCCTCCAACAGGGGCCCAAACACAGCCGCACCAGTGGATGGCCGGGATGTCGGAGATGGCACCCAGGCCGAAGGCCACGACGTTGGTCATGGCAACCACCAGCGTGGACAGCCCGGCGGTCTCCATCAGCCGCCGGAACCGCTGCTCCGTGGTCAGGCCCGGGCTCCGGAAGTCCAGCTCGTCCAGCCCTGCAGCGGTTGTGACGTTATCTTAGCCTTGCCCGGATGTGCATAGTAGCGCCCGCCATGACCAGCGAGACAATCAGACGAGGACAGTAATCAAACCCAGATGATGGACACCATGCGGGAGTTGCTCATGCTGTAAATGCATATAGAGAGACAGGTTCCACGACCCCCTGTGTGACAAGCTGCAACGGCACTGCTGACGCTTGCATGACAGTCGTTACCCTAAGGTCCAAGACAGACGCAGCAGTGCGGTACAGTCTAGTGGCTCACCCTTGACGAGGATGAAGATGACGTCGAGCCCTATGCCCTCCAGGATGTAGGGCAGGGTCTGCTCCAGGCTGGTGAACGGCAGCCCGATCGCCATGGTCAGGCCGTAGCCGGCGACGAGGCCCAGCACCACCGCTATCACCCCCAGCAGCCCCAGCGAGGTCCGCGTGTAGACCCGGTCCCAGCTGCGAAAGTGGCAAACACCGTGTACAGAGGAGCACTGCAGCGAGATTTAGGCAGGCAGGTATAATAGAAGGGGCCACCTGTCGTCCGTCGCATGCAAGCACTGAGCAACATGCAAATGTCTTATGGATGGCCTGCAAGTTTTGCGGTTCGAAGCTTTTGACACGGTAGCAAAAGCTTAACCTAGGCATGCTTGTTAACTCATAAAAGACCTGAAATTCCAGCGCTTGAGACCGATTTGCTTGCATGTGCGCCCATGCTCGAGCCAAGCAATGCTGGTGGCAAACCGGTTATGTCGCCAACATGAGTCAACATGACATTCTCACCTGGTCAAGAAGGTGACCGCGAGGACCACAAAGATGCCGACGGAGATGGCAATCAGGTAGATGTCCCCGCTGATCGAGCGCGCCACCTGAACGGAACACTGTTTGTTGTCAGAGATATCTGACGAACTGGTTCAAATCGAAAAAGGGACCAGTACCAATCCACCGAAATCCGTTCATTTTTATTATCTGATGCTGATTGATCAACACCAGGATGACAACAAGGAACATGCTCAAAGAGCTCCCACCTCCTTGTCCACGCTGTTGTCTGCGATGAAGTTGATGGTGTTGTACGGGGAGCTCGCAGCGGCGGCCTTCAGCGTGTCGATGAACTGGTCGAACCTGCGCACGCGTTATGCGGGATTAGATGCGTGTTCAGCAACCGTCCTGTGGCACACAAGCTCACCGCACTGCATATCAGACTCCACGTCCTATCAGCCATAGGCGCGTGCTGACATGGCCACGCAGGAAAAGCGTCGGCCCATGCATATGGCCACATGCGCCAGCGTAGGCTGTACCATTGAGGGCCTGTTGTCAAGGAGCAGCCTGGCGGGCGCTGCAGGGTCAGGGTCCAGGGAGGAGGGTCACAATTAGGGCTGGTATTGGGCTCAGGGTCAGGGTTGAGATTTAGGGTTAGGGTCAGAGCGGCTCACCAGGCGTTGCCGACGTAGTCTGGCACTGGCTTGTCCACGCCGTAGCCCATGCTGACCACCTGTACCACACAGCGCTGGTGGTCAGGGTGGCGTGTTAGTCACGTTTCCTTTCTGTCTTCGGTGGGCGTGGCCGACGCAAGTGCTTCAGGCTGAGAGGATGTGTGGTGACATACTGTTGAATAACGTCTCGGCCTTGGAGACAGGATCTCAGGGTGGCAGCAAGGGTTGTAGCCAGGTCGAGGCAGGGCACGAACCTCGGCTCCGACCAGCAGCGGGCCAGTGGCGGTCTGCTGGTAGTCCGCGTCTCCGAAGACGTCCAGCGGCACGACGGACCTGCGCCCATGGTTTGGGCTAGGGTTAGGTTTGGGGTTGGACAGGGTAAGGGTCAGTCGTGTCACCCTCGTCAGCAGAAAACTGTAGGAGGCTGACTGCTGACCTAAGCCACAAACGTCTCGACAGGGCGGCGCTGAAAGATCGTGGAACGCGAGGGGGGCATTTCATAGTATGCCCGTGCAGGCGGTGGCCAGCAACACAGCGAAGACGGAAGCGCACGAGCCGTCCGGGTAGGTCAGCATGTTGGCGTCGGCCAGCAGGGCCGAGCGGTTGCCGGCGTTGGGGTCAGTGGCCGAGCCGCCGACGGCGGTCAGATACGCCGCGAAGCTGGTGTTCCAGAATTGGAGGTACGTCCTGCGTGGGAGACAAGGCAATCTGGGTCCGCGTCATCAGACCTCGCCCTCTTTCAGCTACTAGCAGCCTGCGTGCTCGGACGCTGCAGGCACCTGCGTGCTCGGACGCTGCAGGCACCTGCGTGCGCTACAGTGTTATGCAGACCCAGTGTCCTGCGCTACACGGCGTCAAGACAATTGTGGAGTATGGGACACCGTCATGTTGGTGCTGCCATGCCGTGTATGCCGCTGAGCCCTGACAAGGCATGATGCATATGCCGGCTTAATTCGATGCGAGCGTTCACCGAGAGTGGCCTGCCTCACCCTGTGAACGAGCAGGCGCCGTCCCGTTTTCGGTGGCAGATGTCCGCGAACGTGACGTTGTTGCTGGCCTGCCCGGGCGGCCACGAGGGACTGACCTGCAGCTCAGCGCAGCGCAGCAATGAGCTCGGCTTTTTATACCGGGTGCTTCACCAGAACCGCCTCGAGTGACCGCAAGCAGCGAACATCCAACTCATGCAGGGCTCTGTGCAGGGCATAGCAACACATGTCCGAAGGGTCTACGTGCATGCACTGACGCACCTCGACCGAGATGGCCATGATGGAGTCATGCAGCCGGAAGGCCTCCCACGTGTTGGCGAGCTGCAGGACGTTGCCCGCCGCGACGGACGGGTCCGCCGACTTGACCGACGCATAGAACTGCAAGCCCGGCAACAGGATGATGTCAGCTGTGCATGATCCAGCATGGCGCTGCTCAACAGCTGATTCTTAGCAGTGGTAATGGTCTCTTTTGCTCCGCTGATAGCAGGTATAGAAAGTACAGAGGTAACGCGCACGATGTCAGCGTCACTGATCACGGTCAAACACCTGAGCGCCGCGCTCAGAGGAGCCGTATACGTCGCCGACGTACGTCCTATAGTGC
>JAABUX010007861.1_pt1 | contig 12401 bp, 20 predicted proteins | sample 5561851 | NCBI WGS metagenome assembly JAABUX01 (sample SAMN10711883, study PRJNA513361) | rock metagenome | isolation source: Antarctica rocks | place: Antarctica: Victoria Land, Richard Nunatak red sandstone | collected 2016-01-03 | reverse complement strand
ACACACAAATTCTTCAAATAGCATTGAGTTGGCTCGAATGCCCATTGAGCGGCTGCACACTGCAATCGCAGCGCATTGCTGAGGAGCGCCAGTACATAGAGTGGGCGAATAAATCATGCAGAACTGCAGCAACACGCGGCTCTTTGCACTGGACGCTAGCACCTCGGGGCAGCCAGCACTATACATCACCAAGAGGCCGTCTCATATATTCAATGCTTGCATCACCGAGGCTAGAGCAGGTTAGACGTGTTGCGTCCATACCCATAAATCTGTCTGTCCATAGTCTGTGCCCGCCAAATGTGAGGCGGATGCGTCAAAACAGCCAGGTCGGAGACACGGCAACCACTCTCAGGTAGTTGACACCTACGAGCTCTCGATGCAGCATACCCTGGGCCTGCATACTCGGTTGGAAGTAGGTGCTATCACCGCCCTCTGAACCTGGAGCAATTAATGACCGCAAGAAGAAACAATACGCAAGCAATGTTGGGCTGCCTGGGCCCAAAGGAAGGAGGCCACATGGCTGGTACCCTGCTACGGTGCGGCCAGCACAGCTACCAAGACATATTGTAGCAGAGACCTGCTTGTCGCAGCTCTTGTCTGATATTGACCAAGCGTTCATGCTGCAAAAGGCTCGCGTCTGTCATGAACTCTGTGGATGTCACAGCGTTTACGACTTCGAATGCACTGCTGACGATTGCAAAGTTGAGATCATACAGGCCCTAGCGACGGGTGCCGTCCGAGGCTGCAAGCCTCACTGGGGCAGCGGCAGGTTGGCAGCGTCGGGCAGCCAACGGGCAAAACCTGCCAATCACTATAGGAACCGTGAGCCTTGTGTGCCGTCCAGTTGCTGCCAAAAAGCGGCCATGGCCAGGGAGTGTCAGCCTATGATTGAGCCGTCTGGACATGTCAGTACTGCGCGGGCCGTTACGATCAGCACGCCAGCAGCTATGGCTCGGCGGCCTCGCGTCTGCTGTCCGGATCGTAGTCCACGGCTTGCTCCACCTGGCAGTCCAACAATGAGCACAGAAGTCAGCCATCGGTAGCGAACTCATGCAACACTGCTGCAGTGTAGACCGCATTTCGAGTGAGTTGCTTAACCGTGCGCCGTTCAGCTCGCAGCCACGGAACCTGTGAAAGGTACTCCCCACAGCAGCGACGCATGTCAACAAAAGCACTATCGCGACCCCGTGCGAAGCCACATAGGAACGAGGTTTGATCATATATTTCCAAACACCCAGTCTCTCGACGTGCCCAGGTTGTGAACCCTCTCTGCTCAGTCCGAGCATATTGCGGGGTTTGGGTGGGATAGGTAAGCAAGGGAGGAAGGATTGGAAGGGACACACCTTGAGGTGCAGACGGTACTCGTCGACCAGCAGCGGGCGCACGTCCTCGGCGTCGACCAGGGTCTCCAGGAAGGGCAGCAGCCGCGGCAGCTCCGCGTCCTCCTCGTCATCATACCAGGACTCGATGGGGATGCCGTTGGCCAGCTGGAACCCGAAGGCCTGTGGCGAAGGCATGGCGGAAGCTTATCACGGGGTCTCCGCGGACATGCACTGCATTGGAACAGGTGTGGGCGCCCTGTCTACAGATCACCCCGCAGCAGTCATGAAAACTGTGCTTGGAACGATCTGAAAATGACGCGCGAGCAGCGGCGCAGCGCGGCCGCAATCACAGCCGGTTGCATCCTATATGATGTCCGATCTCTACATGCGGTTGTTACCAATGAACGGTTCTCATAATCAGAAAACTTAACGGTTTCCTGCGCATATTCGGGGGTTAGACCAAGATTGGGGTTTTAGGGTTGCACTTGCCCACCTGCGGGGAGTTGTCGACGATGACGGTGTGCCGCAGGTCGCGGCCCAGCACCGACAGGTCCTTCAGATAGTTGCCGTCCACGAACACGCAACTGTCCCGGAACACGCGGTGCCGGATCAGCCGCCGCTCCGGGTCCAGCACGTTCAGCAGCTGCTCCGCGTACACCTGCGCCGGGGGCCCAGCAGTCGTCACTGACACCCCAGAATCTGCGACATGCAGCTGCGAGATGCTACATCGAGCACCGTTAATACTGCTCCGGGCTGCTGTCCTGGCAGGCATGTCCATGGAGCGGCACACAGCCCGTACGACAACCATGCAAGCCTCGATGTGGCACCACAGTGCACCAGCGACTGGTCCCACAAGAAACCGAAGGAAATCCAATCCAGAATGTAGAAGCCCGCAGAACATACCAGCCAAGGGCATCTTGCGGCCACAATCGGACCCTCAATGCCATGCAGGGCCTTCTCGCCCGCACATTGGCTTTAGTAGTGTAAGTGCTGCGTAGTTGCAAATGAACGGACCTTCTGGCTGGCCGTGAAGATGACGACCTCGAACAGCTGCGCGACGCGCTCCAGGAACGCTGCCAGGTGCGGCCGCTGCCGGACCGCCACCATGTGCTCCCGCCTGCAGTGACAGAGACAAGCCTGCAGATCGGTCTCAGCCATCACCGTCCAGGTGCCTACATAGGGACTGTATGATCTCCTGGGTGTGCCAGTCGAGGCGTATCTATTGCATGCAAGTCTCATGGATAATCTGAAATCTGGGACATCGGGTGACAGACACTCCATGAACACGAGGACGACGTCCATCGGCACGCTGCAACAATGATCTTGTGCACGGCAGGATGTCGGAAGCTCACCCGTTGAAGAACACCGGGAAGCTGAAGTCGGGCAGGTCCAGGCCGTCCAGCGTGCTGTGCACCAGCGTCTCGTCCAGATCCAGCACCAGAGTCTTGCGCTTGCACGCCCGCGTCTGCGCGCGCGGTTCAGACAGGCGTTTTTTACACGCAAGGAGCAGATTCATGCACGTGGTTGCGAGTACCTCAGGAGCAAAACGGAGGCAACCGAACACTGCTGGGGTGCAGCTCGGACGGTGCGGTGCACAGGGCAGCGGGTCGGGCGTCAGCTGGGAGCTGCCATGGGACGGAGTTGCCGTGGAACCAAGCGGCTGGCTCAAGGCGACGTTGACCGGGGCGACGCTCGCCGATGAGGTGGCGCTGGAAGCCAGCTGCTGATGCCCAGGGCGGCTTGATGTAAATACACATCAAAGCGCAAGCCCAGCGATCATGTGAAGCGCTGTTGCTGTTGCTGTTGTTGTAACAATTCCTGAAGCGCGGCACCTGGCGGGGCAGCAGGGCGACGCGGGAGGCGGGCACGACGGCGTCCAGCGGCGGCAGCTTCCGGATGAACAGGTACGGATCGAACTCGATGTACTCGTCCTCATAGACAGACGCCGCCTCGGCCTCGGCCTCCTGCGCCGCCGTGGTCAGGTCGTCGACCTGCAGGAGGCACGTGACAGCAGAGTCAGGGTGGTGAGTTTCCTGACCGTTCACAGTGCCCAGGTAGAGGATGCGGGTCGCCGAGCGACTGGCGAACTAAGACTATTTCATGCCGGCCCCCAAGACGATGCACGGAACGCTGCCATGCTGGACGACATGCGCCATACTGCGGGGCATGCTCTATGGCATGGTCCACCGCTTGAGAAGGTGCAGATGCATTGCCAGCTGCTGCGCCTGACAAGCGGGCGATGCGTGCACGTTGCTGAGTGAGCGGGCGGCCACTTGGCTTATTGCAGTGCCATCTACTACGGCTGCACCACACGCGGCTTTAGCCTGGCGAAAAGCTGCCACCAGGGAGCGCACGTGCACGTCGCTGTGGTCCATGACCTCCTCCAGCGCCAGGAGCTCCCTCTCCTCCAGCGCCTCGCTGTCCGCGTCGCTGCGACCGCTGTTCGCCGACACCTGCTGCACAGGCGCGCGGAGCCCGGTCAGCGGGCCAAGTGCGGTTCTCTCCTGTGCTTGAGCAGCCGACACCGGCTTCCGCTCCGAACTGCTTCCATACAGCCGACAGCACCCAGCGAGTGCTAGCAGCGGAAGAAGCGCCGAGCGAGGTGAATCCTTGGTGGCGCCTACCATTCACATGGCTGTTGCACGGCCGGCATGGGAGGGACAGCATCTCTGTAGTCAGGGAACGCAGGCAGGGTGCGGTGGGGTCATTTGTGCGCATACGAGCATGGTGACGTGCACGCGCGCGCCTGGCTGCCGCTGGACTGACCGGACGGGACCCGGATCTGCGTGTCGTTCTCGCTGTGCACGTCGTCGTCCGCGGGTCGCGCCACATCGGCGCTGCTGTCGCCCTTGGCACCGCCAGAGGCCGGCCTCGCGCTGATGTCGACGGTCCTCCGGTCGGTCCCCTCGCCCGTGTTTCGAACGCCGGCCTCCTCATCACCGGGCTGGGGAGGCACCTCGCTCGCCGGCTTACCGCCAAACAGGCTGAACACCGGTGAGAACAGCGAGCCCGCCACCTTCGCTGCGCCTGCTGCACCCTTCGGTGGGGGCTCCGGCTGCTGCTGCTGCTGCTGCTGAGGCTGGTGCTGGGCTGCTGCCGCGCCCTGTTCTGCCGCGAGGCCGTCTCGCCTTTCAGCTGAGCCGTCGGACCTCTCCGTCGCGGAGCGCCCTTTCCTGCCTCCTCCCCTCGGTGCCGCTGGGGCGTCCCTCGTCTCATCGGACGCTGCTTCGGGCGCTCCCTTGGCAGCTTCCTTGCTGTCCCTGGCTGCCGGCCGAGCTGCCGTGGGCTCTCCGTCAGCTGAAGCTGCCGTCTCGGGCGGCGGCAGTGCCCCAGTCTGAGCCTCAGCGTGGTGGTCCGCCGGCGGCACGTGCCCTCGCCGATCGTGGTGCGCCGGCACCCTTCCAGTACTCTTGGCGGCGGCGCCGCCGGCCGCCCTCGCCGGGCCGGTGCCCGGCGCTCGCCGCTGCCGCGATGTGATGGGCGACTCCTGATCCTGTGCTGCCGCCGGCCCAGGGCCTGCTGCTGCTGCTGCTCTCGGCGCGACAAAGGGCTGCTCGTCGGAGCCTCTGCCGTCGCCACCAGCCGCTGCCTGCTCAGGCTGTGAGGGAAGCGCCTCCCGGATTGCCTCTTGAGCTGTGTCGCTGTCCGAGGTCGCCGCCGCTGTGAACGACTGCGCGCGCAGTCGGCGCTCCGCCTGCGCTGTGGCGCGCTTCGGCGTGCTGGCTATCTGCCGCGGGGCCGTCTTCGGCCTGCCGCGCGGTCCGGGCGTACCGCCTTCTTCCGGCTTGTCCATCGGCCGCGACCCGGCTTGTCCGGCACCGCCCGATCCGACCACGGAGGGGGTCCCGCTGTCTCGCTCCAATGCTGCATCGCAAAGCGCAGCGTTCAGTCGGCGCTGGCCCCGCAGTGGCCCAAAGCTGCCGTAAGCCGAGGCAGCAGTGGGGTGAAGCCGGGCTGACGGAGCACAGCACGTCCGCGGACTGCCACGGCCGGCCGACGAGTCTGCCGCATCTCTAGTGAGACCAACGAAGGGGCACAGACGGGTGAGACTGGCGGACAGGTAGACGGGCAGGTCGACTACGCGAGTCGAGCCGGGCACCCACCTTTGCGCTTCCGGGGACGTGCCACCGACGTGATCAAAGTTTCCTGAGCTTCCTGAGCGGCGTGCTGCTGCTCGGTGGGCCGGGCCATCCCACCGCAGGGACCTGCCGGACCCCGGCCGACTGGCCAGGAAGCAACCGCCAACCCCTCCTGTGATCGCGGAGCTGTCAAGGCACGGAACACCTGGAGGGATCTCTTTCGGGTCGCTGACGCGGCACGGGCCCTCTCTCCACAATTGGCAGGCCGACAGGCGTGTGTTCTTCGCTGGTAATCACGACAGGGTTGTCCCCTCGTGGCAACAAGAAATGCAGGTTATAAGTAAGGAGCATCGAGGAGAAGCCGCTGCGAGTTCAGAAACACCCATTATGGCGGCGGCAGTAGCTATGCTTGCAGCGCTTGTCTGTGCGGCTGCACAGGCGCATGCAGGCCCCCAGCCCGAGAGCATGCAAGCGATGTTCGACAGTCTCAAGTCACAGATCACAAGTGCGCTCATGACCGCTTTATGTCGCGAACTCCCGGGTCCCTCCCCCCGCAAGCCATACCCGGCGTGTTGGGAAACGCGGGCACGCGCAGCTTGCTCCTGGGCGAGATTGTGTGGCCGGCTCTGACCACAGGACTAGTTGAGGCTGAGACGTTTTGTCTCACATAGCGCATTCCGTAGCGTGTCATGCGTGTAACGCGCGTTATCGCAACATGTGCTGCTTTTGCTGATGAAGTTCAATCCATTCTTGGCAGCTGGTCACGGGAGCCGAAGCTGGTTCTGCTGATTTCCTGGCATACATTGATACGTATGCAGCAGCTGCAGCAGTGCTGTGCTGCTCCGCATCCTTGCTGCGCTGCTTGCAAGATGGCTGTGCCGCTGTGGCCTACCACCACGGCACGGGTCACCAGCCAACACGAACGCGCGGGGTCTCATGCGCACGGCACCATGGGCATCAAGTTGGAGTTTGCTGGCGCTGAGGCGTCGCAGTAATAACTCCGTGCAGAAGTGCTGACGTTTAATTTTGGGTGCTGCAGGTGAGCTGGAGGTGCAGCTCACCGACCTGCTCCACCGGCAGCGAGAGCTGCTTCTGGCGGCGCCCGTGCTGCCCGGCGGGCGGTTCGACCCGTCCCTGCACCCCCCGCGCTACCCCTGGCGGCACGCTTTCCTGGGGGCGCTGTTCACTGCGCTTGCTGTGGCTCTGACATGGTGCGTGTCTGCACGCCTCACCCTTGCATCAGCCAACTTATACCGGCACGGGGTCCATCTGAAAAGTTCAAAGCACACCCGCACCAGTGCTGGCAATCGAAGGTTTCGGGATCCGAGTTGTGGTACGCTGGAGGTCATGTATGACACCTAGGCAAGTCGCTGCCCCGCAGTCATGCCTTCTGCATGTCTCGGGGTTGGAAGCGCACACACTTGTCTCCATTCAAGTAGGCTGACAGCAGTGACCTGAGTATGCAACCGTCTGTGTGCCCCGCACGCAGGTTCTACTGGTACAGGCACCGCGCCCACGCCGAACGCTTGGAGCGGCGCTGCATGGCGGCCGCGGCACTGCAGCAGCAGAGCCCGGCGGTCGTGCAGCAGCTGCTCGAGAAGGTGCGGCCTCCGTTCTGAGCACATGCAACACTCAGACCATAGTGGTTTGCTGGAGGCAGGCTTGGCTCGCACCTTGAATGCAAGACGACTTGCCTCGGCTGGATGCCGAGACACATCCTTTTCGCTGGTTTGCGATGTCACGAAGACCACCACCCTGAGAACACCGTGAAAATGCTTATGTCACGCCTTGCTGCCGTTGGCCGGCTCATGCTGGGTTGTTTCGAGAGACTTGCGGTTCGTCAGCAGGTTTTGAAGACCAAGGACCTCCCGTCGTGGATCAACTTTCCCGACTTCGAGCGCGTGGACTGGCTGAACGCGCTCCTGGGGCGCCTCTGGCCGCACGTCACCGCGGCGGCGACGACGATGGTGCACGAGCAGCTGGATCCGCAGCTGAAGGCCAACAAGCCGCGCTGGATCGCGGACATCATCCTGAACGAGTGCGCCCCCCGTGGCATGTTGATGCGCCCCGCTCGACCATCCTGCTGCGAATCCCTCCTCCGTCAGAAACTGCCCGTGTTCCCGCCTGCGTGCCCACCGCTTGGACGTGCGAATAAAGGCGGGCTGCTCTAACGGCGTATTTTGTTACCTTACATTAGGCACCAGCAGTGAGTTGACACAGAGGCTGCTGTTTTTGTACACCCATGCCTTTACTCAGAGTTGCGCTGACACCCTCTCAAAGGTAGACTCTAGCATGCACAGTCGTCCACTCTTCCGGTCTGCTCTGCACCGTCACTCACTCGTTTTAACACGGCAGCTTTCAAGCTGCATTGCACGTAGGCCAAGCGACACACACCCGCTGCACATAAGCCCGCCAGTCGACGTTATTACGTAGGACTCTGCTGAGTTCCCTTTGACCGGGCCACGCAGGTTCAGCCTGGGCGGCAAGCCGCCGCAGTTGACGGGCATCAAGGTGTACAGCACCGACGCGGCCAGCGACTCCATCGTGCTTGAGGTGGAGGGCATGTGGGCGTCGCACCAGGACGTGCAGCTGACGGTGCGCCGATCCAGACCATGGACGCTGTTGCGCACGGTGCTGCTCCAACAGCTTGCGAGGCTGGCTCTGAGTGCATCTGCGTCCGTACCACTGCCAGCGGCCGGAGCATTGCTCATGCGTGCGCGTGCAGACGCTGCGGTGCACAGGCGGACGCTGTACTGCGTCCCATGGCCCAGTACAGCTGCGGTTGGGTCAGAAGCTAGCGCAGCAGTTGGTGGTAGTATGTCGCGAGTACGAGCATAGAGCCTGCGAAGCTGGGTCGTTGCCCGGCCGACGTGGTCGGCGTCCGTACCGGGATTGTCGGTCAGTACGAGGGTGCGAGGCATTTATGCTTGCCTCCCCGGCAATATTCCCGTCCGATGCACATGCATTCCCACCTGCAGGTGCAGCTGCTGCCACGGCACGTCCCGGGCCTGCCGGAGCGCTTCGACGCCAGCAAGCTACTGCTCTCGGCCCTGAACAAGTTTGTCTTCGTCCGGGTACGCGCGTTGCGCCTCAAGTGTTGCAAGCCCAGCCTTTGAAGTCCACCCGCGCTTCGTTTCGTTGCATGCATGGCAGAGAGTCACTATCAATCATGTGTACCATAGAGCGTTCTACAGGCATTGATCAAGATGGCACCGCTCGCGTGCGAACGTTCTCATGTTGACGCCTGAACAGGTCGGCATTATGAACCTCCAGATCTTTGCTGTGAGCTTGTCAGCATAATCTCAGCTCCAAATGCTGTAAAACGTCACCTTAGAGCGCCTTCCCGTGCAGGTCGGCGTGATGGACCTCCAGTTCAGCGGCCGCGTGCGCGTCACCCTGACCGGCCTCATGAACCGCATCCCCGTCGTCAGCGCCGCGCAGGTGCCACCGCCCGTCCCTCCCCATTGCTCCCCTTGCACCGCGCTATTTGGTTAAGGGAGTGTTAGCTGCTCCGCTGTTCACGAGACCGGCGATGGCAAGAAAGATGATGCAGAACGTTGGCCGGCGTTTGCGTCCTGCACACTTCGTCTCAGACGTGCCAGGCCTTGAAATGCAGATGTGGCCATTGGTTGCCGACCGTACTCCTTGTGGTCTGATGAGTGCAGGTGTCGCTGGTGTCGATACCGGACTTCTCCTTCGCGGTGACCCTGTACGAGTACGTGAACCTAATGATCCTGCCGGGTCTGGAGGCGTTCATCCACTACTTCATCCGAGACATCATCCTGCGCCCCATGGTGCTGCCGGAGAGCCTCACTGTACCGCTCGTGGTGCGCGCTGCTGCAGGGCAGACAAATATCAAGCTGCAATGTCTGCTGTCCATGACCTTTCCCAGTGCGCGAGCCCGGGAGATGCTGCCATCCTCGGCATAGTAGAAGCCTCCGTGCAGTCAGCACGCACTTCTTGGTCAGCGCTGAACTGCATCGTACTGGTTCGCCCCAGTACGTGATCTCCTCGCCGCCGGCATGCGGTGCTGCGGTGCTCACCGTCACCAGCCCACAGGCAGCCGTGGCCGCTGTGCCAGAACTCTAGGTGCTGAAACATCTGATACCTGGCTGCAGCCGGGCGCGGAGCCGGAGGCTCCGAAGCCGCAGGGGATGCTGTTTGTGCGCGTGTGCGGCGCGACCGACATCCCGCGCTTCGACTGGAAGTCCATGGTGTCCAAGCCGGACACCTTCGTCACGTGCGCTGCTCCGTCGCCTACAATCAGTGGTGCCATCCACCCGTTCCTCGCTTGACGGGCCTGTAGACCCTTCACTCGCACGGCATACCTGTTCCGCTTGTACTGCCTCACCAACAAGCTTCGCCACGCGCGAGATGCTGCTTGAAAGCAAGCTCTTGTGGAAATTTCTTACCTGTGTGAAAGAAGAGAGTACGGAACCGGAGCTCTGCACCATGAGGCACCGTTTGCTTGCCACCCGGACACAAATCCGCCCCTGCGCTGCGGCGTGTTCCGAGCCACGTGCCTCCACCTCAGGCTGTCAGTGCGGCACAAGCAGCGCAAGAAGACGGCGACGGTCTGGAACAGGACGTCGCCGGCCTGGGATGAGGATTTCCAGTTCCTGGTGAGTGTTGATACTTTAATTTCGCCGGAAACAGCCCTGCGAAAATACGCTGCTCAGGCGGGCAATGTCGGCCTTCCCGGCAGAGCACGATTGGCGGGACGGTGCTCGGCCTGACACCGCTGCAGGGTGCAGACAAAAACGTTCACAGATCGGCTCATCGGGCTCTGCTGAGCAAAGTGTGCAAACTCTTGCTCTCTTCGACATCAACAGGCTCTTCATGACACCAACAGGCGCTCTCGTGTTCATGGACAGGTGCATTACCCGGACCACCAGGAGCTGACCTTGAAGCTGATGGACCACGACCGCGTGTGGGGCGACACCGAGATCGGCAAGTGCGTGCCTGACTCCAACTCCAGCTCCAAGCATAAACGCAGTTAAACCCTCTTTTGAAAGCTTGTTGGAGATCCTCCCACCCTCACCCTTCATATCGTAGTAACCCTGATCCTGGAGCCTACATTGTCGACACGAAGCTTGTCTATCACAAGCTGGCCTCCATCTTGTGTCCTGCTCGCAAACACATGAATACTGTACAGGCAATAGCAGACATGGCATTACTCGGCTCGAGATTAGTTTTACGCGAGGCTCAGCCCGATCATACAGCCTGTAAAGCTGTCATGGTTGCAAACACATTGCATGCCAATTACCCAATACGATGAGATATGCATGCGAAAGCTCGCCACCGAACCCCTGGGCCTGCCATTTTCGCAGCGTGACGGTGCCCCTGAGGACGGTGGCCCCGGGCCACGAGCACGACATGTGGCTGGACGTCAAGCAGAGCGGCGCCGGCAACCAGTGGACCGTCGGCAAAGTCTTGGCGGCGGCCGTCGGCGGCGGCGGCGGCGACGCCAGCGGCCACGTCGGCACCGGCCGCCTCAACCCCGAGCAGTGAGTGCCGTGCGGCCTCGTAGTTTTCGCTCCGCATCGACACCAGGCGTCGCTTTGTACCCAGTCTGCAGTTCTTCCGCTGTTCCAGCCGGGCCCACCTTCCAGAAAGTGCCCACAACCAATTTCCACATCGCAGCAGGCGGCCTCAAGCTGGAGGAGTGAGTGGTCTTCAATCTTGAAGCTGGGCCTCTTTCGCTAGCCCCACTCATTGCTCTGGCGACTCCCCCTGTGTAGCCCTGCCGTACTGCCGTCTGCCCATGCTCATGCACCCTGTTGCTTGCTGCGCCAGGGCTGGCCCTCCGGATGACGACAAGGACGTGCTGCTCGCGGTCACCAGCGACGACGACAGCGACGAGGACGACCTTGCGGCCGCAGACGACGACCACGCAGGCGCGGGCGCGGGCTCCATCGTCCTCAGCGGCCAGGTATGCAAAGGCCTATCGTAGGCTGCACTCAAAACATTTTCAGCAGTTCACAGAACCATGCGTTTTCACTGTTTCAATTGGTCAGGAGACTATATGTTTGTGCTCCGTACGATTGAGAATAAATGCCCGCAAGCAGGCGAGTCCCAGCGGCGGGCGCATGCTGACGGATGGCCGGCAGCGGTCGTCCGACGAGGCCACCGCTGCGGCGGAGCTCGTCGTGCGGGACATTGAGGGTGCGCACCTCAGCATGTAGACCTCAGCACACCGGCTGAAACGGGCACCTCAGAAGCCTACCTTCGGCAAACTCAGATCCCTGACTTCGGATCGCACACTGCGGCGTAGTTCGCTGTCTATAGCGTTGCACAGCCCCCACGCTCTGCCGACGCACCTGACTCGCTTGATCCCGGTGCGTCAACGCGGTGATCTTACCTGACCCCTGCCAACAGTCCAGCTCAGCAACTTGGCGGGGTTGTCGACTGAGCATACGCTGAGGCTAGCAAGGGACGATCATGGCTCATAAATCGCGGTAACTGCTTTTGCCCTGATGATTTGTGTGTACGGCGGTTACGCAACGCCGGCATCCCGTTTATCATGTGGTGACAAACACCGCCACAACCCCGACAGCCAGCTGCTCGCTCGCAGGACGGCAGGGCCAGAGGGACACGGCAGCGTTTGCGGGCCCCAGCATGGCTCCTCAGCCTCTGACCTCGGCTGCGGACGCACAGCCGGGCGCAGGCGATGCCAGTCAGCCCAATGGGGCCCCGCAGCAGGTATGAGCATGGACTAAGAAGACAAGGTTCTTTGAGAAGCAGCGAATGACGTTAGTAACCGCGAAAGCTAGATGTGTTTCTCATGTCTTTTCGAAATTATCTTGTGTACGGGTTGGTGTTCAGCACCCCAACTTGCGGTGCAGCATACCTGGGCCGTGCAGCACTGACGGTGCTCGTGCTGTGGGCGTGTACGCTGCGTGGCGTGCTGTTCGCTCCGTCCTGATCTAGGCGGGTACATGCAGCTCGGCCAGCTGATGTGCGATCATGGCATTGATGTTTGGGACGCTAATAATGCTCT
>JAABUX010007860.1_pt1 | contig 12401 bp, 12 predicted proteins | sample 5561851 | NCBI WGS metagenome assembly JAABUX01 (sample SAMN10711883, study PRJNA513361) | rock metagenome | isolation source: Antarctica rocks | place: Antarctica: Victoria Land, Richard Nunatak red sandstone | collected 2016-01-03 | reverse complement strand
GTGATGGCATAGCCTTGCTGGTCGGTCCACCAACGGTTCCAACGGGTGCTGTCCTCGCCCAGGTCATGATTCGTGATGTCGCGCAGTGCGAGCAAGATCGGTCGATTGCGCCGGTGGATCGCCGCGTTCGAGGCGTCGAGCCGGGCCACATCGTCGGCGAGTTGGCTTTGAGCGAGGTCGGCCGACATCTGGGCCTCGCGGATCAGTTGCCCCATCGGGATCTGCGTCTGGATCTCGGCCACCGGGGTCAGCCCACCGACCCGGACCCGTTGGCTGACGCTGACCATCTGGTTCCACGGATTCGCGGCTGATCCAGGATCGGCCGCAGCCGCCGCGATACCTTCCAGGAGCTTGTTCAAGTTCGGCGTCAGGTCGAGATAATTGGCCGGATCGGGAGCGTCCATCGGCCGGTAGATCCGCTGGGTATTCGCTTGCCGGTCGGCGACGAACAGGACGCCGGGTGTGCCGGGGCCGCCGACGGGTCGGACCTCGTACTGGACCGGCGCGCGGATCAGGCTGATCCAGAAGCCGACGAAGTCGTGGGGGTCGCGGCGGCGGAGGATTTCCACGGCGGCTCGGCGGACGTCGGGCGTTGCCGAGAACACGGCCAGGGCCGCCAAAGCTCGCGATGCCTGGGGCGACTCGATCTGACCGAGCAGGCCAACGGCGAGTCGCTGGTCGCTCGGGCGGTCGGTCCCGAACACCCGGACAACCGACACCACGGCGCGGGGGTCGGTGACGCCCAGCAGGCCGGCACGGGCTTCGACTTGCCGGGAAGGCTGGGCAAGCATCCCCTTCCACTTCTCCAACTGAGGCTTCCAGGTCCGGTCGGCTCCCTTTTGCGCTTCTGCCTCGGCCTTGGCGGCGGCGACCCGGGCGTCGGTGGTCCAACGGCCGTCCTGCTTCTTGTAGCCCAGCCGCTTCCACGCCGGCTCGCGGCTCGGGTCGAGCCGGGTCACGGCGGTATAGTGGGCTTTGGCCTGGTCCTGCAAACCTTGCTCATCGGCCCACTCGCCCAAGGCCCACTGGGCGTCGGCGGTGTACGGCGTCTTCGACCGCTTCTGGTCGTACTTAGCCAGCAGCGCGGTGGTCGCCGCGTCGGCCCGGACGGTCTGAGCCACCGAGTCGGGGGCGACCCAGCGACCATTCCGAGCCACCAGCCCAGCCAGGCCACGAGCCGTCGTGTTGGTCGGATCAGCCAGCGCGGCGAGGGCCAAATGCCGGAGCCGCTCGGCGGTCATCCCGTGGGCTTCGCACCAGAGCGCCAGCCGGACCTGGTCGGCGGGGGTTCGCCCCGAGGCGGCCTTGATTTGTTGATAGTCGGCGGTCGGCGGTGGGGTCCCGTTAGCCAAGCCGAGCAAGCTGGCACAGACCAAGGCGGAGAGGGGCATCGTCATAATCTCCCCAAGGCTTCTCGATGTGTCCAAGGTGTCCTATGACCTTGGGCGATCATAGACTGCGTGCATGGAGGATGCAAGCGGTATTTCCCCTTTTCTGCTGGCTCGGGGCTTGCGGGCTTGATGTCGTCCGTTGAGGAGTGGATCTAGAACCGAGGAACAGGTGAAATCGCCATGACGACTCCAGCGGATGACCTTGCCACCCAGCCATCGCCGCCGACGAACACCGGCGGACCGGGCCTGACGCTGCTGGCCCAGCGCGAGGTTGAGGCGAAGATCGTCGGCCCCCTGGTCCGGGGATTCATCGCCGAACTGGGCCAAGATCGGGCTTTGGAGGTTGTGCGCGACGTGGTGGCCGGGCTGGCTCGCGACCGAGGGGCGGAACTGGCCCAGCTCGTCGGTGCGACGAGCTTGCCGGCGTTCGCCGCCGACATCGACCGCTGGCGCGAAGGCGGAGCGCTGGAGATTGAGTTCCTCGAACGGTCTTCCGCCCGGCTCGAATTCAACGTCACCCGCTGCCGCTACGCCGAGATGTACCGCTCCCTGGGCCTGGCCGACCTCGGCGCGAGCCTGTCCTGCCAGCGCGACTTCGCGCTCGTCGAAGGGTTCAACCGCGCGATTGGTCTGACCCGGACGCAAACCTTGATGGAAGGGGCCAGCCACTGCGACTTCCGGTTTCGGTCGCCCGGAGTTGAGGAAAAATCTCCCATCGATTGATTGCCTCAAGTCGTCTGATCGAGTTTGCCGATCATGACGATGATGCCGGTCGATGATCTCGGGCGGAGCGCCTCGTCGCTTGCCCTTCGCACCCGTCCCAGGAAGGACGACCTACAATGCCGAGCCGACCCGCCCGCCCGCGACCGACGACCGACCCCGCCTTCGCCACCTCGCGCCTCAGCTACCCGGGGACGCTGGCTATGCTCGGCGTGGCCGCCTTGTTCCCGGTCTGCCTGATGATTTTCAACCCGACGTTGATGTTCGAGCGCGGGTGGGAGCAGTACGTCGGCACGGCGATCTACTTCTGGGCGTTAGCCACGCTCGGGCGCGAGGTGTTCCGGCTCTGGCGGAACGAACCCAGTTTCGCCGAGGCGCCGGGCTGGCTCGACCGATCCGCCGACCGAGGCGCGAACCTGATCAAGCCCCAGGCGATCAAGGAGACGGACGATCGGGTCTTGCCCAGTCGCGTCCGCCAGCTCGCGACGTTCGCCGCCGAGAGCCGGTCGGCGTCGGTGAGTCAGCTCATGGAGGTCAACCGCGAAGGCTCGGGGCTGGACGGTGAGCAAGCCGCCGGTCGGTTCACCTTGCCCAAATACATCCTCTATCTCCTGCCCGTGATCGGCTTCATCGGCACGGTGGAAGGGATCTCCAAGGCCCTCATGAACATCAGCCTGGTCTTGCCGATGGTCAAGGACCTCGATGGATTCATGAGCAACCTGACCAGCGTCACCTCGGCGCTTCAGGTCGCCTTCGACAGCACGCTGCTCGCCTTGTTCCTGAGCGCCTCGTTGATGCTGGTGCAAACGCTGGTCTACCGCCGGTCGGAAGACCTGCTCGCCCGGGTCGACCGCTGGGTCGTGGAGAAAGTCTTGCCGCGGGCGGGATCGGCGAGCGATCACCCCTTGGCCGCCGGGGTGTCCGAGGCCCTGGCCCCGCACCTCGAAGCGATGCGCCGCGACCTGATGCTCGCCCTCGAACCGGCCACCCGCGCCTTGCAAGAACTGGCCGGGCGGATGGGAGACGGCCTGGGGCCGCACGTCGACCGGTTTGCCAAGTCGGTGGATCAACTCCCGATCGCCTTCGCCGGGTTCCGCGATGGGGCGATGGCGATCGGCCGGATCGGCCCGCAACTGGCGAAGCTCGAAGCGCTCGACGACGGGATGCGTCGCGGCGTGGGCATCCTCGGCCGGATCGAAGAATCCGTCAGCCACGTCGAGCCGACCGGCCCGCCGCTCGAAGCGATCCGCCGCGAGGTCGACCGCGCCTGCCAAGCGGTGGAAGGGTTGTCGGAGTCGTGGTCGGCCTCGTTCGAGCGTTCCAGCCGCGCCAACCAGGAGCAACTGGCCCGGACCATGCACAGCCTCAAGGACGCCCTGGACCTCCTCAACGTCAGCATGGAGCAAGGCAACGCCCTGTACCGGAGCATCGTCAAGCGGACCTTCGCGACCTATCCGACAGTCTCACGCGACGAAGAGGCGGCGTGAGGATCGACTTGGGAAAGCCAGGGCTGTTCCGGTATGATGCAACCAAGTGAATCCCCAGACAGGAGCAGCCCATGACCACGATCACCATCGAAGACGCTCAGGCGAAACTACCGGAACTCATCGGCGCCCTCTCGAAGGGGGAAGAACTGGTCATCATGCAAGGAGAGCAGGTGGTCGCCCGCCTCGTCGGCGAACGGTTCGAACGGCGGCAACGCCGGGTCGCCGGATTTGCCAAGGGCATGTTCTCGATCGTTGCCGACGATGATGAGCACTTGAAAGACTTTGCCGAGTACATGCCTTGAGGGTCCTGCTGGATACGCACACCCTGATCTGGTTCGCCTTGAACAACCCTCTCCTGAGCGTGACCGCCCAGGTTTTGATTGAAGACCTCAACAACGAGATCTTGATCAGCCCGGCGTCGTTGTGGGAGATCGCCATCAAGGTCAGCATCGGCAAACTGCCTCTCAACCGTCCCTACGAAGATTTGGTTGACGAATGCTTTCAACCTGGCATGTTTAAGCTCCTTCCCATCGAACCGGTCCATACGAATCGACTGGTTACACTCCCTTACCCATCCAGGCACAAAGACCCCTTCGACCGGCTTTTGATCGCTCAGGCAATCGTTGAGGACATCCCGATCATCAGCGCGGACGTGGCCTTTGACGCCTACCCGGTCCGACGGATCTGGTGAGAGCGAATTTTTGTTGTCCCGATGGCTTGGCGGCAAGCGCGTGGTTGGGCTTGACTGGCGGCAATGGATCGTGAGCCGGCTGGAAGGTCGAACCTGATCAAGCCGTCCCCTGTCTTGTCGTTGGGACGGATCGAGGGAGATTTCGCGGGCTTTATCCAACAACTCGAACTTGAGTCGAGACGCGATCATGGCGACGATGAATCTGGAAGAGGTCCAAGGGCAACTTCAGGAAGTCATCGCCGGGTTGATTCCCGGCGATCCGCTGGTCATCACCAAGGACGGCCAGCCGGTGGCGACTTTGACCCGGTCGGAGCGAAAAGAGTGGCCGTGCGAGGCGGGGAGTGGAAAAACCCCAGGCTTCTGGATGGCACCTGACTTCGATGCTCCGCTTGAAGAGTTTCGAGACTACATGGAATGAGCGACTTGCTGCTCGACACCCATACGCTGATCTGGTTCCTTCAGGGTGACCCGCGACTCAGTGACGCGGGAAGGCTGTTGATCGAAGACCCCGCCAACCGCAAGTTGGTCAGCATCGCGAGTTGTTGGGAGGTGGCAATTAAGGTGGGTCTTGGAAAGCTCAACTTGGGTGTGCCGACTCGGCCTTATCTTGAGCAGTCGATTGATCGGAACCACTTTGAACTGCTGGCGATCACCCTCGAACATGCCACGATGGTCGAGGGGTTGCCGCTTCACCACAAAGACCCCTTCGACCGCCTCCTGATCGCTCAGGCGATCGTTGAGGACATCCCGATCGTCAGCGTGGACCTGGCCTTTGACGCCTACCCGGTCCGGCGGATCTGGTGAATGATCGGTTGGGAACACTCGGGTCCGAGCGGCCGGGACACAAGGTTCCGTCTGAGGTTGCCCGAGCTTTCCCTCGGTTGACGGACTCCGGCGATTCTGTTCAGTTGGTGCGATACCAGCCCCACCGAAGCTCCGAGTCCCGTCCGCGATGAACCCGCACGCCATGACCGAGCCATCGCCGACCGTCGCTCGAAGCCCCATTGTCGCCGTCGAGGTGGTGGCGTTAGGTTTGACGATCGCTTGCGGGCTGGCGGCGTGGGGGGCTAGCCTCCAGACTTGCGGGTATGACTACGACGAGGTAACCCGGGCGCATTCGATCTGGCTGGCGTCGACGGGGCTGCGGCCCTACAACGACTTCTTCGAGTGCCACCCGCCCTATTTCCGGCTGCTGGTCCCGCTGGTCCAGGGACAAGCCAACCCGCTCTTCACGCTTCGGGTCTTCGCCGCGGTCGGGAACTTGCTAGTCCTCGGGGGGCTTGGGCTCCTCGGGGCGGCGCTGGTGCCGGCAGGGCGGCGCTGGGCGTGGCTCGGGCTGGCGGTGGTCGCCTTTCATCCCAGCGTGCTCCATTTCCTGGTTGAGTTCCGGATTGACGGTTGGGGGTACGCCCTGGCGACCTGGAGCATCTACCGCCATCATCGACTGGTCTCGGGGGCTTATCGCGACTTCGAGTTGGGCGTCCTCACTGGGGTTGCCACGCTCTGGTTTTGCCCCAAGTTGACGGTCCTGCCCGCCGCGGTCGTGCTGGTCGGGCAATTCCGGGCCTGGAAATCGGTTCGACCGGCCGCCTGGTCCGTCGGAGCTTACGGCGCCGGCGTGGGCGTCGCGGTAGGTTTGTTCTTCGCCTTCCTGGCTTGGCAAGGGATCGACCTCGGGCGGATGTTTCAACTGCTCGTCCGCTACCACGCGGTCAGCGGGGCGAACGCGAGCTTTCACAGGGGACTCCTCCAAAGCCTGGCCGCGGACCGGCTGATGATGGGCTTGATTGCCTTGGGCGTGGTCGGCTGGGGCCTCGCCTGGGGACGAGGGAGGGTCTGGCCCGGAGCTTACGAGGTGGCGCTATTCGCCTGGCTGGCGGCCCAGGCGGTCCTGGTCGCTTACCCGTACAAGCAATATTATGCTCCCTGGTTCCTGTTCGCCTCGGGCTACCTCGGGTTCCTCGGCCAGGGGTCGTCGGTCTGGTTGCGGCGGGTTCGGCTGATCCCGTTCCTCGCCGCGTGTGGATTCACCTGCCTCGGGGCGTTCCAGGTGGCCCAAGCTTGGTCGAACTTCAACGAAGCTCAGTCGCAAGCGGAACTCTTCCGCTGGATGGATCAAGTCGTCGGTCCCGAGGACTGGGTGGTCGCGGCGCCGCCGCTCCACCCGATCAATCGCCGCGACACCTTCTTCATCTGGTTCAACACCGCCGATCCGGGCGGGTTCGACTCCGAGCAGATCCTCGCGCGACTCCCGACGTATCGCCCCAAGGTCGCCCCAGGTCGGTTCCTCGAAGAGCTCGAGGCTCACCCCCCCGCTCTGATCCTCCTCTCGGCCGGCTCACGCTCGGTGCCATATACCAAGGGGCAGCTTGACGCTCTCAACAAGTTCCTCCCACGCCGCGGTTATCGGATGGTCCAGGTGGGAGAAGCCTGGGTGGCCCTTCGCCCCGCCCGCCTCGATCCCCCCGCGGCGTCCCCTCCCCAACGCTGGGCGGTCCCCTGAATGTCACGAAAGCCACCTCGACCGGAGCGGCCCGATCGGCAAAATCAGCCGGTCAGTTTTCGTGAAAACCTCGCGAAACCTTCCCGAATTCTTGATCTGAGTCGCCTACGCTGGTCGCTTGGGCGTTGCATCGCGCGGCTTGATCTGAGGTTTGGTGGCGGACGCCGGACCAGAGCGTGAGGGATGCGTCGCCCCTTGGAAGGGCGCACTTTTATCATGGGTTCGACTCGAACGGGCCGACGCGGCTCGGGTTTCACGCTGATTGAGCTTTTGGTCGTCATCGCCATTATCGCCGTCCTCATCGCCTTGCTTCTGCCCGCCGTCCAGGCCGCTCGCGAAGCCGCTCGCCGGACTCAATGCGTCAACAACCTCAAGCAAGTTGGCCTGGCGTTCATGAACTACGAGAGTTCGAACGGCGTGTTCCCGATGACCACGATCTTGAAGCCTTGCCCCAACGGCACCCAGACCAGCAAGATCGTTTACACCTGCGGCGGCTTTCAGTCGTCCTGGAGTGCCTTCGCTCGGTCGGCCTCATTTTTGGAGCAGGCGAACTTCTTCAACGCGATCAACTTCAGCTTGACGTACAGCGATTTCGCGAACACCACGGTTTCCAACACGCCGCTCTCGTTTTTGATCTGTCCGAGCGACAACGGCGACCACATCGACGACGCGACCGAGGGGAACACCCTGACGGCGACCACCAGCTACGGGACCTCGGACGGCGACTGGTACGTCTTCTCGATCAACTACGGCGGTGGCTCGCCGACGCTCGGCCCGCAGAACCGGAGCATGTTCGGGCCGAACTATTGCCGGACGATCGCCGGTGTGACCGATGGCCTGAGCAACACGCTGATGGCTTCCGAAGGGTTGATTGGCCATGCCCAGATGCGAAGCTGCATGAGTCCGGGCACAGCCCCATCGGACGCTTCGGTTGGGTCTTGGACGCCGACGAACGTCCCGCCCCCCGGTCCCGCGTCGGCCGCCGCGCTGGCCTCGCTGCTCAGCTCGTGCGCCTCCTCGGGGATCAAGGCGGGTGGGCCGATCGGGCACAGCCGGTGGTGTAACGGCGGGGTCTATTACTCCGGCTTCACCACCGCCCAGCCTCCCAACCAGACCGTGTCCGCCACCAGCCGAGCGACCTTCTCCAACGGTGGCAACGCCGCGAACTTCGGCAGATACGTCCCGATGGACTGGGACTCGGTCGACGAGAACGACAACGGCCCGACCTATATGTCGCTGGCGGCCTCCAGCAACCACCCGGGGGGGGTGAATACCCTGTTCGGCGACGGCAGCGTCAAGTACATCAAGAACACGATCAGCCCCGTCACCTGGCGCGCTTTAGGCACGGTCGCGGGCGGCGAAGTGATCTCGGCTGACTCCTATTGATCGCCAGGGTCAATTTCCACTTGCGCAACGAAACCCGCTTCCAACGAGCCTCGCTCGGTGGGGGCGGGTACTTTTCATTCCGTCGAAGCCGTTGAGGCGATCAACTCGACCAACCGATCGCCGTACTGGTCCCAACTGAACGCGCGAGCCCGTCGCAAAGCCGCGGCTCCCTTCGCGATGGCCGAGCTTCGGTCCTCGTAAACGGCTCGCATCTGGCTGGCCATTGATGGAACGGAGGGGAGAGCCAGGTTGCCGCCCCCCTCATACCAGTCGGGCTGAACCAATTCGTAGCCGACGGGATAGCCGACGGTCGGATCAAGATATTCCGTATGACCTCCGTACGTCGTGGCGATGGCGGGGCGACCGCAGGCCATCGCCTGGAGGGGACAGAGGCCAAACCCTTCGGCCATGCTGGCGGAGACCAGGCAGGTCAGGCTGTTATAAAACCACCGCATCTGCTCGGTGGAAAACGTTCCTTTGATGAGGGTGATGCCGGGATCGCCGGGGTGGTCGAAGGTGTCGAGCCGGTTGATCTTGATCGTCAAGGAAACGTCGGGGTCGTTGGCGAAGGCGAGCCGGAACGCACCGATCGCGCCTTGGATGTTTTTTCGGTGGGGACTGTGGGTCAAGTTGACGACCAGACCGAACCGGCATTCGATGGGTGGCTCGTGGATCGGGTGGTATTCCGCCGGGCAAACTCCCAGAGCAACGACATGCACGGGAGCGTGGACTCCCGATCGGACGAAGGCTTGCGCGATGAACCGGCTGTTGGTGATCACCAAGCGGGCGGGGGCGAGGTGAGCGACACAGACCGCCGGGAAGACGTCGCTCTCCCAGGTCGTGCAGTAGATCGCTCCCGGTGGGCAGGGAGAGAAGGGGGGGCTGATCTGGATGACCTGGTCGGCTTCTTCCCCGTCGGTCAGGCGATCCGCGAAAAACTGGGGAAGCCGGCGCCCCTGATTCAAGGCTTGGAATCGCACCTGATGCCCATGCCGCTCTAGTTGTCGGGCGGTGTGCTCGACGTGTTGGCCGTAGCCAGTGCCGGCTTCCAGGTGGGCTCGGATCAAGACATTCATTAAACAAACTCCAACACGGCGGGTTGGTTTAGCTTTCATTCCGGTCGATGATCGGGACGTCGATGGCGGTCGGGGCGTCGGGCCGACGATTGGGATTGGCTTGGGGCGCGGATGGGGTGGTTGGCTCGGTCGGGCTGCTTGGTTCGAGCCTATGACGGGCGCTCCGTTGCTTCTCGGGGCGCGGGGGTGACACTTTCCGCCCAGGATAGATGATTTCGCGGGTGTGGCCGCAACCCCAGCAGAGCATGGCAAACCCGGCCAGGGCGAGGCCGGCGACCGACCATTGGAGTCGATCAGCGGGGGTGGGCTTCATATCCGCCGGTCCCTTCGGTTAAAGTGGTGGGAGATCAAGAATCCGCGAAGCCAACGTACCGCGCGATCCCGATGCTAGAGGGAATCGGCGCGAACTCGGGCGGACTTGGGTCCGATTGCCTCAGGTCAGGCAGCCTGGACTCGATCGGAGCGCCCCACCAAGCTCAGGACATCAGCCATGCGACCGCCCCAGATCCGGGAACAGGGTGGCGTTTCGATCGTCACGCTCGACGACCCCATCGCCGTCAACGATGGGATGGCGTCCCACCTGCGTCAACCGCTCTACCAGATCGTGCTCGACCTGACCGCGCCTCGGGTTGCCATCGACATGGGGCTGATTGACTACCTGTCCAGCTCGGGAGTCGCCCTCCTGATCGGGATGAAACGCCGGGTCGACCAGGTCGAAGGGCAACTCGTGCTATTCCGCCTTCATCCCGACGTCCGGGAACTTCTCAACTCGATGAAACTCCTCAGCCTGTTCCGGATCGCCGCGGATCAAGACCAAGCGATCGAACTCTTGCTACCGCTTCGCGACGCTTAACCGCCCCGCCCCTCGCACCCGCTTCCCTCGTTACCGCGAACCTCCCCCAGTGCCAAGGCGCATGGCGGGCGTGGACCGCCGCCGCCGAATAAGGGCGATGTGACCTTGCCTACCAGTCTTCGACCGGGTGTGGAGCCGAGTTCTTGATGGTGTGGGGAGGATCGGGGCGAATCCCGGTCAGCCCTCCACTCGAGAACCAAGGTCCGCCGCACCGGGTTGACGCTCCGACTGGCCGGGTCCGTTCCGAATGACCTATTCTCACGCAACGGACGGCGGCCCGGCGATCGACGCACGCTTTGATGTTCGGGATCGCCTGACGATCCACCAGGGCATCTATGATCATCCGTGCCTACGATCGATGGGTTGCCGGGTGGAGGGATTCTGCTCATGGGCTCCTCGCGTCGGCGGTCGTCTCGTCCCAACTCGGCCAATCGACGGCCGACTCGGGTTCTCGAGACGTTGGAAACTCGCCAACTTCTCACGCAATCCACTTATCTGGCGATCAACGCCTATCCGCTCAATGACTTCCCGGCGGCGAAAGATCCCGGCCGAGTCCCGCCGGCCATCATTGACCACCCGATCGGTAGCTCTCCAGCCATCCTGGCGACCTACTCGAATCAGGGCAAGGTCATCTCCGGCCAGGACCGACAGGGGAACCGCTACTTACTGACCTTGACCGGACCCGGTTATCTGATCGTGACCGACGCCACGCCGACCGATGGCGTGCTGCACGACGATCTGGACACGATCCGTCTGGTCGGGACCAACCTGAACAGTTCGGTTCTGACCGGCACGGTCATCCAGTCATCTTACGCGCCGCAGATCTATACCCAGTTACCGACGCTGGGACAGGTCCGGTTCAACCGCCTGGTGGCCGACAGCGGGGTGAAACGGATCACCCTGAACGGCTTCATCTTGACGGACACGTTGACCCAGGATGGCGCGACGAACATCAACGCCACCACGGGGATCAACCTCAAGGGTGGGGTCGGGCGCCTGGAATTCCAGGGGATCGATGCCCGGCTTCCAGCGTCGCTCAACCCGTCGCCGATCATCATCCAAATCGGCAGCCTCAGCACACCGCTGACGGTCCACCCCGACATCCGGATCGACACCATCAACAACACCGTCTACGACGACGCCGCCAGCGGGATTCCCGGGACGGGCGTGATCCCGACCGGACCGTTGACGACTCCGTCGGTCAGCCTGATCGTCAACGGCACGATCGCCAGCTTCAACGTCGTCTCGATCACCCAGACCCCCGACCCCGCCGCCCTCTTCCCGGCGATCAACGGCGGTTTCACGATCCCGCTAACAACTCTGATCCCCAACAACTCGGCCGCGCTCCAGTACCAGTTCCCGATCGTCGGGACCACGGGCCGGACGGCGGTCCAAGCGACGGCGATTCAGCACATTCGAGCCAGCGGGAACGTCACCAACACGACTTTCTCGAAAACGGCCCAGCCGTTCCAGACCAGCCTGGGCGGACTCGACAGCGTGGGATCGGTGCAGATCGGCGGCACGGCCGACGCGGTGGCGATCGACTCGCGTGGGAGTATCAAGAGCCTCAAGTTCGCCAAGAGCGCCGGGAGCCCGGTCGGCGTCAGCCAGAACCCGATCTACTACGGGATTCCCGCCGACCGCCGCGGCTACCCCGCCAATGGGCAGGTCGGGGTCCAGGTTGTCACCGAGGGGAGCATCGGCTCGATCCAAGCGGCTCCGGTCGACCGGTTCACGCAAACCAGCCAGGACCCGCGCTTGATCCAGGCGGGTCTGAACGGGACCGAGCTTTATGCCGTCCGGCCCGGAACCGCGGTACAATCGGCGGTCATCGTCGCCGCCGGTTCGATCGGTAGCACCCACGTCGTCGGCGACCTCCGGAATAGCCAGATCAGCTCCGGAACGAACTACTACGCCGGGATCGGCGGGATCGAAGGAGTGACCGGGTCGAGCACGATCGGTCCCGCTCAGATCACGGGAGACCTGGTCGATACCGTCGTCGCCGCGTCCTACCGCTCCAACGACGGGATCTACGGCAACGGCAACGACACCGCGGGCAATGGGACGATCACCGGCACCCAAGCCGGCAACATCTACCAGACCGCCACCGGAACCACCGCCACCGGAACCCGAGGCTCGGGCTTCTTCTCCCGGTTCAATTCGGCTCACCCGCAACCCAGGGCCGGTCGGAGGCGGTAATGCGCCGCGTCAACTCGATGATGTGACCCAATCCAAAACTGTCCTGATTCACCCAACCCCCTCGGTCCGACCGTCCCGCCGTTTTAAGGGGAACG
>JAABUX010007858.1_pt1 | contig 12401 bp, 12 predicted proteins | sample 5561851 | NCBI WGS metagenome assembly JAABUX01 (sample SAMN10711883, study PRJNA513361) | rock metagenome | isolation source: Antarctica rocks | place: Antarctica: Victoria Land, Richard Nunatak red sandstone | collected 2016-01-03 | reverse complement strand
CCATGATGCCTCCAGGCTCCTTGGTACGGATGCTAACGGACACGGCGGCCCCTACGGCGACCGCCGCCCTCTCCGCCAACGTCACGACCTCAACGGCCACGGCGGGCTCGACCGCAAGCGCCAGCTTTCGCTCATATGCGCTCACGGCCGTGCGCTCGTCGGCGGTCGGATAGGCCTGCACGGCGCGTGCTGGGTCCGTGGCGCGTGCCTCTGCAACAAAGGCCGCGGTTCGCCCGACCGCTTTACGCTCAGGCGCAAGGGGAAGGTCGAACAGTGGCCCCCGACCAGGAGTGCGCGCGAGATAGACAGCCAGGGGTTCGCGTGTCACGATCTCGCCGCGCGCCATCTCCGCCAATAAATCCAGCACGCGCTCGCGTCGCTCGGGATCGTCGAGCGCCGTGGTCATATTTAAGGGATGCTCCCGATCCGCGGCAAGCGCGGCGACAACCCTGACCAGTGCGGGGGATACGCTGTCCAACGCCCGGTGGATCGCCGCGTCGCGCCCCTCCTCTCGAGTCATGACCATCCGTACGCTCCTCTCTCAGCCACGGCAACCTCGCGGGGGTTGGGACAGTCCATGCCCGCATCCAGGAACATAGACTGCCAGCGCGCGCGTCTCGGCCAGTCGCTCCAGGACAAGGTCGTCCACGCTCACTATAAGCGATTGCCGACCCTCTTGCTCGCATCGTGCTGTGTGGTCGGAGAGGTAGGCGGCATGGAGCGGTGAGGTCTGAGCCCGCGATCAGGACTCCCCCCGCCATGATTCGAAACGTTGCCGCCCTCCTTTAGCATACAGCACGCCTGTCGCGGCCACCACATCGTCGCTCCGTTGCTCCGTTACTCCACGATGCCGTTGCGGTCCGACAGATCACTCGGTCACGCCCCCATCCGGCAGATCGAGGCGTCCCGCATAGTGTGCAGGCTAACGGCTAACGGCTAACGGCTAACGGCTAACGGCTAACGGCTAACGGCTAACGGCTAACGGCTAACGGCTAACGGCTAGATCGCGCGCGGCGCCTTGGTGTCGTCCGGGCCCCGGGGGTGGTCGCGCGGCGCCACACCCGTGTCGTTTTGCGGCGGCTCCGCCTCCTGGCTCTCGGCGGCGACCTGGCGCCCCTCGTCCTGCTCGAACTGCTTGATCAGGTGTTCCTATTCCTGCTTGATCGTCTCCAGGCGCTCGTTGCGCACCGGGACCGGCTCCGAGAGGGCGCCCAGGTCGGCGGCCGGGACGGCGACCCCGGCCCCACGCTCCCTTCCCGATCCGCTCGACGCGCTCGATGCCCTCGACGGGCCGGGCACGCCAGGAGCGCCAGGAGCGCCAGGAGCGCCAGGAGCGCCAGGAGCGCGCCGGAACACCTGCCGCGCGACCGAGGCGTAGGAGAGGCGGCGCGGGCGCGGGGGACGGCTCATCAGCAACTGCGACTGGCCGGTTGAGTCGGCGTAGAGGGCCAGCGCGATGACCCAGAGGATGCCCGCCAGCGGCACGGCTAGCAGCGCCGCGCCGATGCCGCCCAGCTCCACGCCGACCAGCAGCGCCAGCAGCGCGGCCAGCGGGTGCAGGCCCACGGCATGGCCGCTGACCCGCGGCACAATCACGTTCGACTCGACCTGCTGGAGCACCACGAAGTAGACCGCCACCCACAGCGCCAGCCCGGGAGATTGGAAGAGCGCGATCAGGACCGCCGGAATCATGCCCAGCACCGGCCCGATCATCGGGATCAGTTCGAAGAGGAAAGCCAGCAGCCCGATCACGATGGGATACTGCACGCCCAGCAGCGCGCAGCCCAGGCCCGCGGCAATGCCGACCGTCAGCGCCACCAGGAGCTGCCCGCGGATGTAGCCGCCGAGCACCTTGTCGACGGTGGCCTCGATGAAGAACCAGCGGTCGCGGTAGATGGTGGGCAGCAGGCGCACCGCCCGGTTGTGCATGGCATGTCCGTCGAGCAGCAAATAGAAGGCGATGGCCAGCACCAGCAGGATGTCGGTCGCGGTCTGCACCGTCCCGCCCACGATGGTCAGCGTGTTGCCCAACAAGGCCGTGCCAGCGCTGGAGACATACCCGGCCAGCGTGCTGCCGATGCTCGCCGGAAGTCGCAGGCCGTGTTGTCGCAGCAGTTGATTGATGCGCGCCTGCGCCCCGCCGTTGTCGTTGTTCAGCAACAGGGGCAGATTCTTGAGCAGGCCCTGCACCTGCAGCGTCAGCGCCGGAATGAGCAGCACGAGCAGCAGCGCGATCAGGCCGATAAAGACGAGGTAGAACGCGGCGATGGAGAGGCCGCGCCCTTTGACGTGGCGCTGCAGCCGGTCGACCAGCGGGCCGACCAGAAAGGCGACCAGGAAGCTGGCGACGAGCAGGATGAGGATGTGCAGGAATCGCTGGATGACCGACCAGGCGATCACGGCCACGACCGCGCCGGCGATAATGGTCAGGAACAGTTGTAGCAGACCGTTGAGGCCGAGGCGATCGAGCACGGCGGCGCTACGTTCTGCACCACTGCCGCGACCAGAGATAGGGTCACGCCCGCTGTCGGGTGTGCGTGGATTATTCATACGTTGACCACCAGAGGGGCCGTGGGCCGCGCGACCCGAGGGGCTAGGCGGAGAAAGCTGCACCCTTATCATACGCCATGGGCCGTGTCGAGGACGATGGGAGGGTGTACAATAACACGTGTATAGAGATGCAAGGTGTCAGGGTATGGCCGTGCACGGCACGCGGCCCTGCGCTCTGACACGTGACAGAGGAGTTAAGACGCAATGACGCAGACACAGGACAAGGCGCAAGCGACGCGCACCGAACGCGACTCGATGGGGCCGGTCGAGGTCCCATCCTCGGCCTACTACGGCGGCCAGACGATGCGCGCGGTGCGGAACTTCCCCATCAGCAGCCTGCGCTTCCCGCGCTCATTCATCAAGGCGATGGGCCAGATCAAGCTGGCCGCCGCGCAAGTCAACGTGGAACTGGGCCTGCTCGATCCCACGATCGGCGAGGCCATTGTGCGGGCCACTCAGGAGGTGGTCGACGGTCGGTTCGATGACCAGTTCGTGGTCGATATCTTCCAGACCGGCTCGGGCACCTCGACCAACATGAACGCCAACGAGGTGATCTCTAACCGCGCTATCGAGTTGATGGGCGGCGAGCGCGGCTCCAAGAAGCCGGTCCACCCCAATGACCACGTCAACAAGGGCCAGTCGTCCAACGACGTGATCCCCACGGCCATCCACCTCGCCGCGCTGGTCTCCATCCACGACGGGCTGATCCCTACGTTGCGCAAGACCGAGGCCGCGCTGCGCGCCAAGGCCGAGGAGTTCATGCCCATCATCAAGACCGGCCGTACCCACCTGCAGGACGCCACGCCGATCCGGCTGGGCCAGGAGTTCGAGGGCTTCGCCGATCAAATCAAGCGCGGCGTCGCGCGCCTGGAGCGCGCCGAGGGGGAGCTGGGCGAGGTCGCGCTGGGCGGCACCGCCGTGGGCACCGGCGTCAACACGCATAGCGAGTTTGCCTCCCGCGTCTGCGCCAAACTGAGCGAGGCCAACGGCGTGGCCGTGCGCGAGACTGACGGCCACTTCCAGGCCCAGAACACGCTGGACAACTGCGTCGAGGCCAGCGGCGCGCTCAACACCGTGGCCGTGAGCCTGATGAAGATCGCCAACGACATCCGCTGGCTCGGCTCAGGTCCGCGCGCCGGCATCGGCGAGATCGCCCTGCCCGAGGTGCAGCCCGGCAGCTCGATCATGCCCGGCAAGGTCAACCCGGTCATCCCCGAGTCGCTGACCATGGTCTGCGCGCAGGTGATGGGCAACAACGTGACCATTACCGTGGGCGGGCAGTCCGGCAACTTCGAGATCAACGTGATGATGCCGGTGGTGGCCTACAACCTGCTGCAGTCGATCGAACTGCTGGACAAGGGGACCGACAACTTCGTCAACCAGTGCGTCGACGGCATCACGGCCACCAGCAAGGGACCGGAGATGGTCGAGCGCGGCCTGGCCATCTGCACGGCGCTGGCGCCGACGATCGGCTACGACGCCGCGGCGTCCATCGCCAAGAAGGCATCCCAGACCGGCGCCACCATCCGCGAGGTGGCGCGCCAGGAGACGAGTCTGTCCGAGGAGGAATTGGACCGCATCCTCGACCCCGCCGCCATGACCGAGCCCGGCAACGTCTTCCCCGCCGGGGGCTAACCTAGTAACCTATCCAGAGAGTTGGTTGATGAGCCGACCGCGGACCTACGCCGAGTTGCGCCGACAGTGGCTGCAACGGGTTATGCCGGGCGCCGATCTGCCGGACGTTGGGGCGGAGATATCCCCGTGGGATTTGCGGGCTCTCGTGGACGAACTGCGGCAGTACCAACACGATCCCGAGCATGCTTTGGGAGCGACCATGGACGGCGCACGATCCCTTGACCTGATGGCGGGCGGTAGCGAGGACGATGACGACGAGGTGGCCACGCTGATCGAGGTGGCGCGGACGGCCCGTACCGTGCGCGGCCCCGGTTCGCAGTACATCGAAGCGGCCGCGCTGCGAGCGTTGGTCGACATCGCCGATGAGGAGGTCTTGCCCTTCCTGGTGGAGTGCTTCCGGTTTTCCCGGCCGCACGACGGCTCGGCAGGCCATCGCCGCACCATCGTGCTTACAGGGATAGCGACCATCGCTCTGCTGACCGGGAACGCCGAGGCGCTGGCCATGTTGGACGAAGCACTGGCTCACAGCGCGGTTCGCGTGCGTCTGGGAGCCTGCCAGGCCATCGCGGATGTAGCCGGCATGGCCTTGGTCGGGCTGCCCGCTTCCCTGGCCGCGCGGCTCGACCACGTGGCCCGCTATGACCGATCGCGCGATATCCGGTCCGGCGCCGCGATGGCGCTGGAAGCGGCGAGGGCATCCACGGGAGAAGAGTGGACCTGTTGACAGTCTTGCGCTCGATGCGGCCCGCGCGGCAGGTCTTGACCGGTCTTGCGCTTGGACTTGCGCCGTTCGCCCTGTGGTGGCTGAGCCCGGCGTTGGTCCCATACATCATCCTGGGACACTAGTTGGTGGACCTTGATCGTCGTCCCCTATGCGGTGGTGATCGCGGCGGTGTTGGCGACATACTATCGGAACACGACGGAGTACATCGGCGCGGGCCTGGTCATCTCGCTCGTTCTGCCGCCCGTCGGCGCGTTCGTCTGGTTCGTGGTCGCTAATCCCCCGTTATGAGGGAGCGAGACAACGATTCAGCAGTGGGCGTCGATCGTGTAGCGAAGGAAGCGCACCGTTTCTTCCATGTCGCCTGCTTGAGGGTCGTCGCGATGGAGGATAGCCCACCGGATGAGGGGTTTCCAGTGAGGGTCGAGCGCCTCTTGCGCCCATGCCGCTGCCCGTAACTTGGAGACGACAGCGCCCCGTTCGAGCACATACCAGGTACGACACATCGTCAAGACGGTGAATGCTTGATACATGCGCGGGCGCATCCAATCCGGACCATCGAGATGCCGCACCCACGAGGTGCAGAGGATGTGTCGAGTAGCCGCGCGCAGGTCATCCGGCGTGATGGGGTCGATCAGCATGCGCGGCGCCGGCCCGGCGACGGCAACGCCCGTCTCACGCATGATGTAGAGATTGATGACCCAGTCCCTGCCGTGCTCGATGACGTCGAAGGGGCTCACCGTGCTGCTGAAGGGATGGCGCGCGATGGCCGGGTCGTAGCGGCGCAGGGCGGCCAGGGGCATGTAGGACACCTCGAGCCGGCGCGCCCATCCCTCAGACGCGTGTAGCGCCGTGTGCAGTCCCCGCAACTCCTCGACCACCCCTGGCCCGAGCGACGCGGCGGTCGCAACGACCGCGTCGATGTTGCTACTCGCGGGGTTGAAATCGCCGAGCGACAGGGACCCGTACAGATACAGGCCAACGAAGTTCTGCCCAAGGACGGCCCGTACGCGCGAAAGGAACTGGTGGAGAAAGGCGTTAACGTCGGGGTAGGGCGTCGGTTGCGTCACGGTCATGGTCATGTCCATCCGCCTTCATGAGCCCTACGGCGTGGGGAAGACAAGCCGCAAGGGCAGCGCAAAGCCCGGCAGCAGATCGTCATCGGTGAGGATATCGTCGATGTGCAGCACGCGCGTGGGCGCATGGGGATCATGGACATGTATCTCTTCGCGCGTGGGGTAGACGCTCCACATGCGCCGCGCGCCGCCCGCCAGGTAGTCGCGCCGCTTCTCCTCGATGTCGGCCTTCTCGTCGGACGGGCTGATCACCTCGACGACGAGGGTCGGTACCGCGGGGAAGTAGCCCCGTTGGTCCCAGCCGACACGGACGTATTGCTCGGCCGGGATATAGGCGGCGTCGACGCCGCGCACCTGGTCGGGGTCGTCGGGCAGGGTAAACTGGATGCCGAACTCGCCGCCCACCACGACGCCGACCAGTCGCGAGCGGGCGCTGAGACCATGCGCGGGCAGCCAGCCCAGGTCACGCGCGCGGTCTTTGATGTAGGCGTGCAGTTCGCCGCCGATAGTGAACTCGATCATGCCATGTGAGCCTTTAGGAATCGGACTCACTCGTATCTCCCCCCGTACAAACTCGTGCAGATTGCCGTCGTCCGGCAGGGCCAGGAACTCCGCCAGGCTCGTCCCTTCTTTGTAGTAGCGTGCAATCATCGTCCCTCCTCCGCCTTACATATCACCATTGTAGCCTTCCAGGTTCGCGAGTCCTATGGCGTGGGGAAAATGGCTTTGAGGGGTAGCGCAAAGCCTGGCAACAGGTCGTCATCGGTGAGGGTATCGTCGATGTGCAGTACACGCGTAGGCGCGGTAGCGTCGTGGATGTGTACGGTGTGGCGCAATGGATAAATGCTCCATACGCGGCGTGCTCCGCCCGTCAGGTAGTCCTGCCGCTTCTCATCCACATCGGTCGCTGTTTCAGACGGGCTAATGACCTCGACGACGAGGCGCGGCACCTCCGGGAAGTAGCCCTCGTGGTTCCACCCGACATGCAGGTATTGCTCGGCCGGTATAAAGACGAGGTCGACGCCGCGGACCTGATTGGGGTCATCGGGAAGGGTAAACCGGATGCCAAACTCGCCGTTACCGAGGAGCCCGACAAGCCGTGCCTGTGCGGTAGGTCCCTGTTCAAGTGACCAGCCCAACGCTTGGGCTCGGTCGTCGAGGTAGCGGCCGATTTGGATCGTGATCCTGGATTCGATCCACCCATGGAGGCTGTGAGGTGGTGGACTCACACGTATCTCTCCTCGCACAAACTCGTGCAGGTTGCCATCGTCCGGCAGAGCTATGAACTCCGCCAGGCTCGTCGTCCCCTGGCTCTCTTTGCGGTGCGCAACCATCGTTTTCCCTCCGTCGCGAACAGCCCCATTGTAGCCTATCTCGCGATAGTACAGCGTTTACGTTCTCCTACGTCTACAGGAACGGCAAACCCAGGTCCCAAAATCTTTGCGCGTCACGTTTACTATGTATGATGGGTGCATCAACGTACCGACGAGGACGGTCGACAACTGGCAACTGACAACTGGCAACCGGCAACCGGCAACTGATAGCTCACCGAGGAGGAACGACCATGGGCGGCATCCGGCACGTTATCTCGACCCTGACCCCGACCGGCGAGGAGGTCATCGGCCCCAACATCTTGATGTGGCACTATCCCAACAACGACATCGTCAACGGCTCGCTGCTGACGGTGGAGAGCAACCACTTCTGCGTGCTCAAGTCGCGCGGGGCCATCCTCAACGTCTACGAGACCGGCCAGTACCCCGTGTCCACCCCGCAACGGTTCCTGTTCGGGAACATCGTGCAGAACTTCTACGGCGGCGATAGCCCCTGGCAGTACGAGGCGCTCTACGTCAGCCGCGCCAAGCTGATCGTCTCCGCGCGCGGCGTCGCCTTCTCGCGCGAGATGGCCGAGATGTCCTACACCGTCGACTACTACCTGCGCGTGGCCACCACGGACGACGCGGTGTCCGTGGTGCAACACATGCCCTATCGCGGCCATTTCCTGACTACCGACGACGTCAACGCCTACGCCGGGCCCGTGGTGGAGCAGGCCGTCAACCAGTTGGTCCAGGTGACGCCGCTGGAGTCGGTCAATGAGCGCATCCACGAGCTGACCGAGTTGGTGCACGCCCACCTGCAGGGCTTCTTGCGCGGCTACGGCATCACGCTGGACGCGGTCAAGGTGCTAGTCTACCCGCGCGACGAGCGCATGAAGCAGTTGATCTCGCTCAAGGCGTTCGGCCTCTCCGAGCTGGACGCGGTGCGCTACTACACCGCGATGATCATGGCCGAGCATGGCATCGTCAGCGCGCCGAACATGGCCGTGGGCCAGCCCTTCGCCATCGGCGGCGTCACCCCCACGCTGAGCGCCGACCGCTTCGTCAACGGCTCGCAGGCGCAGTCTCCCACGTCCGCGCCGGCCTTCACGCCCGTCGGCCCGCTCACGGCGCAGCCGCATCCGACCACCCCGGGCGCGCCGCAGCAGCACCCCACTATCCCGTCCGTGGGAGACGTACGGCGATGAGCGGCCCGCATCCCAGCGACAATCCCGTGGTCCAGCAACTGCACCTGCTGCTGGTGGGCTACGGCTACAACTTCTACGACAAGCGCAACATGGCCCGCGCCGACGACCTGTTGGTGCGGCAAAAAGCCTGCGGCGCGCTGGGCAGCGCCACGCAGACGTTGGCGGCGCTGCGGAGCGACTACCAGCGTCGCTACGTCCCGCCGTCCACGCGCGAGAATCCCTATCCCCCCGCCGAGGCCATGGCCCGGCTGCGCGGGATCGGCGCGCTGTCCGACCGCGTCGGCCGGCTGGAGGAGCGGATCCGCGGCATGCCCGTCCCGACGCAGGACCGCGTGTGGTGGCGCTTCCGCGAGGAGGCGCCGCTGCTCAAACGGTTGCTGGAGTTCGACCTCGCTCTCGTGCAGCAGACGCAGGAACTGGAGCAGCAGGTGAGCGGCCTGACGGCCAACCGCTGGGACGACGAGGACATCGCGGGCAACCTGGAGCCGCTGCTCCAGCACCTGGAGCGCACCATTCACGAGCGCCAGCAGTTCCTGCGGACGATGATGTAAGGGCCTGCTGGGGTGTGCCCTGGCAGCGGTGGACACCGACGCGCTGTACGGCAGCGACTGGGAGCGCGGGCGGCTCACCCGCTTGTCCGCGACTGGGAGCGCGGGCGGCTCGCCCGCTTGTCCGCGACTGGGAGCGCGGGCGGCTCGCCCGCTTGTCCCGAACGCCGACATGTTGGCTATTGGCGAGCGGCATGGCCGCGGCTGGGGCGGGCAAGCTGCCCGCGCTCCCAGTTCGTGAGATCTACGGCGTGGGGAAGACGAGCCGCAGGGGAAGCGCAAAGCCCGGCAATAGCTCGTCGTCGGTGAGGGTATCGTCGAGGCGCAGCGCGCGCGTGGGCGCGGACGGGTCGTGGACGTGTATCTCTTCGCGTTGGGGGTAGACGCTCCACATGCGTCGCGCGCCGCCGGTTAGATAGTCGCGCCGCTTCTCCTCGATGTCGATCTTCTTATCGGACGGGCTGATGACCTCCACGACGAGGGCCGGGACCGCAGGGAAGTAGCCCTGTTGGTCCCAGCCAACGCGTATGTATTGCTCGGGCGGGATATAGGCGACGTCGACGCCGCACACCTGGTCGGGGTCGTCGGGCAGGGTGAACTGGATGCCGAACTCGCCGCCCGCCACGAAGCCGACCAGTTGTGAGCGGGCGCCAAGACCATGCGCGGGCAGCCAGCCCAGGTCGCGCGCGCGGTCTTTGAGATAGGCCCCGAGCTCGATTATGATAGTACTTTCGATCATGCCATGCGAGCCTTTAGGGATCGGACTCACACGTATCTCCCCTCGCACAAACTCGTGCAGATTGCCGTCGTCCGGCAGGGCCAGGAACTGGGCCAGGGTCGTCTTCTCTTTGTGGCGCGTAACCATCGTTTTCCCTCCGTCACAAACAGCTCCATTGTAGCCCATCAGCAGGCGGACCCGTTGTAGCCCATCAGTAGGCGGACCCGTTGTTGAACTAGAACTGGCGGGCGAAAATCACGGCGATCGCGGCGGGGACACCCATGCGCTCGAGGCGATCCGCCGTCAAGGGGTAGCCCAGCACGCCGACCTCGCTCCATTGACCGTTCACAGCGGTGAACAAGGTGTCACCGTCGGTGCCGCCGAGCTTGGGTCGGCTGATGATAGCGATCGCCCAGGCGCCGATGCACAACGGGTGGAAGGCCCCTGCCGGTTCCTGGCTGGTATAGTCCGGGCTGTGCGGATCGAAGCCTTCCTTGCGCACCGCGGCCGCGAACAGCGCGGCTGGATCGCAGGCCGGGGCGCTCCCGGTCGCGCCGCCCGCTGACTGGCGGTAGGGGAGGAGGTACTGCGCGAGTACCCAGCCGCTGCCGGTCGCGCGGCTGCTGACGCCGAACCAGTCGTCGGCGCCCGCGGCGTAGGGGCCGTTGGTGACGGTGTAGTCGTGAAAGTTGGCCACGCAGTAGTGGTAGGGGGCGGTGCGCGAGGGGTAGGCGCGCAGGCTGAGGCAGCCGCTGCGCACGTAGCTGTAGGCATGCTGGCCAAGCTGGAACGTGTAGGAGTCCGTGCAGTCGTAAGAGGGCGGGTTGCTGGCGTCGGCGACGCGCGCGCTGCCCACCCAACCGGTGACGGCGTCGCCCTGGAGGTTCCGTGAACTGACCTGGTACCACCCGTTGGCGTCGTTTAGGACCTGGCCAATGGCGCCACAGCCCAGGGTGACAAGGATGGGGGCGTTGCTCGACGGCGCCACGCGGACAGCGGCGCCGAATCGCTTGATCACGACCACCGAGCCGGGCAGTTGCGGGCGCGCGGGCGCCTGGCCGGCAACGTGGGCGGAGGCGGTACGGGACAGGGCAGGGTGTGCAATGGCGAACGACGCGATCATAGAGCAGCAGAGAACCGTCGAGAGAGCGATCCGGTGCGGGCGCATGAAAGACTCCTTATCGGCAAGTCCATAGATGGGGACGACGTGCCCCGCATAGTCTATCATGCCGGGTCCATGGTCGGAACGTTAAAGGTATCGAGAATCTCGCGGGGGATGGGGCGCGGCCGGCCGCTGCGCACGTCGATCCAGGCCCACAACGTGCGCGCCACGACGATCTGCTGTCCGGTCCCCTCGTGGCGGATGTCATAGGCGCGGTAGGCGCGCGGCCCGCGCAAGCTTTCGGGCCACGTGGTGACGACGAGAGGGTCGCCGGCCACCGCCGCGCGCAGGTAGTCGATCTCGTGGCGGCGCACCACGAACAGGCCGCCCAACTCGGTCAGGCGCGCCGCCCCGAAATCCAGCGCCGCGGCGTGCTCGGTGGCCGCCTGCTCCAGGTAGTTGAGGTAGACGGCGTTGTTGACGTGGCCCCGCGCGTCGACCTCGTAGGAGCGCACGCGCAGGCGCAACTCATAGACGGGCCGCCCGTCGCGCGGCACGACAGTCTTATCCATCCCTACAACCTGACAACCGTCGCCTGTTCGTCCAGCCGGGCCTCGCGATCGCATTGCGCCGCAGCTCCGCCTCCAGCGCACGGCGCCGCTCGAGCACCGCCTCGGTCCCAAAGATGGGGCGGACATCGACGGCCAGCACGCCGACGGCCGACTCGCCGCGTCCGCCCGCACGGAATCGACATCCAAGCTCCAGGGGATATCCGTCAGCACGAGATCCTGCGCGCTGCCGGTGGATGGTGGCGACGGCGCCGCGTCGCGTGACCATGGCGCGATCAGAGTACACGGGCGCCTCGGCGATAGGCAGGCTGATGGTCGGCATGGGATCGGCTCCTCGTGGAGTAGCATCTGATCGGAGAGGCGACACGGACACGGAGCGCACCGCAGCCTGTTGTAGGCTACCCTTACTCTAAGCACGCTTGCAGGCCCACGCAAGCGCGCTCCTTCGAGGCTTACTGGATTATTCTTGTGATAATCGTCACATCACGTGTAGGAGTCCAGGACTTCAGGACTTGCTCAATAAGATGTATCACCTCAAGAGTGAGCAGACCAAGTATTATACCATTGAAGGACGCCTATACTTATGACGTAGCGTTGAGGTCACGCGTTTCGCCTGTCGCCTGCCTCTTGCGCTACGCTGCCAGGGAAGCCGGACTGTTGGACGTTATTAATGGCGCCTCAGTGAGCGATGCCGATGTTTGGAGGAAACGATGCTGAGTGACACCGAACTTGAGGCTATAGCGTCGGACTTGGAATCTGACCGCGGCGAACGCAAATCGAGTATCAACGACAGTGACAAGATTCATCAAGCTATCTGTGCATTCGCCAATGATCTACCTGATTCGGGACAGCCTGGCATCATATTCGTGGGAATGAAGGATGACGGCGCCTGCGCAAACCTCGCTATTGACGATGAGCTTCTCAAGCAGTTGGGAGGGATGCGCGGCGATGGTACGATCCA
>JAABUX010007857.1_pt1 | contig 12402 bp, 9 predicted proteins | sample 5561851 | NCBI WGS metagenome assembly JAABUX01 (sample SAMN10711883, study PRJNA513361) | rock metagenome | isolation source: Antarctica rocks | place: Antarctica: Victoria Land, Richard Nunatak red sandstone | collected 2016-01-03 | reverse complement strand
CTTGCGCGCTCACGCAAAATGCGCCGAGTGCAGTACACTTCCAAGTAAGAATAAGCGTTCTTGAGGAGACCTGGACATCAATGGCTGCGACCCTCCCCATTCAACTCAACCTGCCAACCGATCTCTATGCCCGCATTCAGGAAACGGCTGACCGCACGGAGCGGTCAGTGGAGGTGGTCCTGGTAGACAGTCTCGCCTTGCTCTTTAGCGCCCCTGCTATTGATTGGGAGCGCCTGGCGGCCACGCTGGACACGTTGAGCGATGTACAGCTCTGGGCCTTGGCGCATCGTCGGGCGGCCTGGACGGCTGCGGGACAGCTGCACGAACTGACGGCGCGCGGTCAGCAGGCACAGCTCACGGACGAGGAGCAGGATGAACTCGCGGCCTTGGTCGACGAGGCCGATCGCATGACGCTGCTACGTTCCCATGCTCTGCTTATCTTGCAACAACGGGGGCACAACATCCGCGAGCATCTACAACTCGGAGCGTAGATGGCGTACATCGCGACGGCGCTCCGGCAGGCCGTCATCGAGTAGATTTGTTTGTGAGCGCGCAATTCACGGAGCCAGGCGGCTTCACCGACGGTATCGAGGGGCCGGCCTGCGACGCCGACGGGACGCCCTACGCCGTCAACTACGCGCGCCAGCACACTATCGGGCGGGTCATGCCGGACGGCGCGTGCGACGTGTTTCTCCAGTTGCCAGACGGCAGCACCGGCAACGGCATCCGTTTCAACAGCCGCGGCGACATGCTCATCGCCGACTATACGGAGCACAACGTGTTGCGGGTCGAGATGGCCACGCGCGCACTCACGGTCTATGCGCACGAGCCGTCCATGAGCCAGCCGAACGACCTCGCGATCGGGGCCGACGACACGATCTACCTCAGCGATCCCGACTGGGCGGCGGGCACGGGCCGCCTGTGGCGCGTCGGGCTCGACGGCGCGGTACACCTGCTAGAGGCGGGTATGGGCACGACCAACGGGATCGAGGTGGGTCCGACGGAGGACATCCTCTACGTCAACGAGTCGGCGCAGCGCCGCGTCTGGGCCTATGACCTGGGCCGGGACAGCGCGGTCGCCAACAAGCGCCTCCTGATCGAGTTCCCTGACTTCGGCCTCGACGGGATGCGCTGCGACGTGGCGGGCAACCTCTACGTGACGCGTCACGGCAAGGGCAGCGTGGTCAAGGTCTCACCACGGGGCGAGGCGCTCACGGAGATCCTCTTGGCGGGATCGAACCCCACCAACATCGCTTTCGGCGGTCCCGATGGGCGCACCTGCTACGTGACCGTGGCGGACCGGGGCAACATCGAGACGTTCCGCGCCGACCTTCCGGGGCGCGAATGGCGCCTGTCACGCCGCGGATGACGATCGCCGCGTACATAGCCGCTTTTTCGCGGTCGCGTCTGCTCCGTCTTTGAGAGTATACTACAATGAGGTTTGATCCCGACGCCGCTCTCCCGCCCGGACCAGGTGTGCTCATGCGGACGACCACCCACAGCCATCAGACATGCGGACGACCAGCCATGGCCACCAGAGAGGAGGCCCGCACGGCGTCCGTGGCCTCGACGGTGTCCGACACAAGGGGTGCGTCGATGTCCGCTCACGATCGTGTCTCCCTTCATGGCGCGTAACGTCACCCCGCCGGAGCCGGCGGACGCCCGCTCGCTGGAGGACATGGCCACGGATCTCGCGCGCCTGACGGCGCGGGTGCGCCAGATGGCCAGCGCCAATCGCGCGCTGCGCGGGGCCAACGAGACGCTGGCCGACGTCAACACAGGCCTGCGCCGCGACAAGGCAGACGCACAGGCCGAGACGGCGCACGCCCACGCCGAGACGGTAGACATCCAGGCCGACAGCGCGGACATCCGCACCCGCAACGCCGCGCTGCAAACCACCAATGCCGCGCTGGAGGCTACCGTCGCGGAGGTGGAGCGCACGAACAAGGAGTTACAGGCGCATCGCGTGGCAGTGCAGGAGCTGGCCGCCGTGCTGGAGGCCGAGCGGGCACAGCTCGCGGTCATCCTGGCTGGTATCGAGGATGCCGTGCTGGTGGTGGACCAGACGGGGACGCCCCTGCGCCGGAACGCGGCCTATGTGCAGCTCTTTGGCGGCGCCGTCGTGACGCTGGATGATGCGCGGGGACGGCCGCTGGCCCCCGACCAGACACCGCAGGCCCGCGCGGCGCGGGGCGAGACCTTCAGCCTATCGTTCAGCCTGCCGACCGGGCTGCCCAGCCTCGCGGGCGAGGACACGCGGCGCTGGTTCGTCGCCACCGGGCAGCCGCTCCAGGAAGGGGCCGCGACGCACGCCATCGTCGTTATCCGCGACGTTACCCTGTCCAATCGGCACCGCCGCCTGCAAGAGGAGTTCCTGACCCTGGCCGGCCATGAACTGCGCACGCCGCTGACCACCGTCAAAGGCTACCTCGACCTCCTCACGCTATTGCTCCGGGAGAGCAATGATGAGCGCTCGCGCCTCTATGCGACGCGGGCGCTGCACCAGACGCAGCGACTGGTGACGCTGGTGCGTGACCTGACGGACGCGGCGCGCTTGCAGGGCGGGAAGTTGAGGCTTGACCTCGCCGCCCTGGATCTCGTCCTGCTGGTCGCGCAGGTGGCGGAGACGGCGCAGGCGCTCCCTGCCGGACACGCGATCCGCCTCGACCTCGGTATGGCGCCGGTCTGGGTGCGCGGCGATGCGGAGCGGCTGGAGCAGGTCATCTTCAACCTGCTCACCAATGCCAGCACCCATGCGCCGAGCGCGACGCCTATCGATGTGCGGCTGCGGCGGGTGGGCGCCGAGGCCGCCCTGGAGGTGCAGGATTACGGTCGGGGCATCGCGGCCGATCAGCTGCCCCACCTATTCGCGCGCTTCTACCAGGTCGCGCGCGCTGATCGCCCATCGCAGGGCGGCCTGGGCCTGGGCCTCTTCATCTGCCAGGAACTGATCGCCGCGCACGGGGGCCGCATGACGGTCGCGTCGACAGAAGGGCAAGGGACGACGTTCACGGTGTGGTTGCCCCTGCTGGAGGGCGAGGCCGGCGCCGCGGGCGAGGCCGGCGCCGCGGGCGAGGCCGGCGCCGCGGGCGAGGCCGGCGCCGCGGGCGAGGCCGGCGCCGCGGGCGAGGCCGGCGCCGCGCGGGGCTAGCGCGGCGCTCTCCGCGGGCGTACGGCCCGTGGAGCTGGCAGCCACTCCAGCCGGCGGGGCAACGCCGGCCGCGTCACCGCGTCACCGCGTCAGCGGGACGAGCCAGGTCTCTAGCGCCGTCACGCGCCCTGGTGGGGTTAACGCCGCCTGTGCTCGTTTCAGAAGGCGACCAGATGGACGGTCAGACTACCCATTCGGGTATGGCTCGTATGGGTACTATGTCTTCCACTCGTCTATCCCGATATAGGAAGAATGGGGGATCGTGATCGTGCCTCAAGCACGCGACTCAGACATTTATAGAGGACTCACCCCCTGCAATGAAGGAGAGTCATGTTGACGACGACTGTTTTGTGCGAGAAGGGGATGGCGCGTCGGCGCCTCGCGGCGCTCTGCGCGTTCACCTTCATCGTGGGACTGCCCATGACCGGCGCGCGGGCCGCGACGGAGCCAGCCGCGGGCGTCAGTGTCGGGCGCACCCAGTATCGCGCGGCCCAGGCGCAGCGCACGGCCGTGCTGTTGCCCCTGCCCTCGGGCGCGCTCGTTCCGCAACTCTTTTCACCCCCGGATCACAATGGCGACACCGGCAACTATGATTGCGCGGCGGCGGCGACGACCTCGGCCTTGCAGGTCCTGGCGGCTGAGGGTCGGATCCCGTCCGCCGCATCATATGCGACCGTGCGGCGCGCCATGCGGCTCATGGAGCCAGGCATCACTGGCGTGAGCTTCCCCACGGTTGTCCACCTGATGGCAGCGGTGACGGATGGCCGTGTGGTGGGCCAGGGCGTCACGCTCACGCCGCGCACCTGGGAGCAATCCGTCGCCGCAAGCCTGCGCGCGGGCGAGCCGCTGCTGGCGCTCGTGGTTGACTGGTCGTCGCTCGCGGGCCACTGGACGCCCCGGGGGTATGATCATACAGTGGCCGTGGTCGGCTTGCAACCCGGATTTGTCTGGTATATCGACCCCGCCGATGGCCACCTCTACCGCATGTCGCGCGCGGCATTCGCGGCGGCATGGGCTAACCCCTGGGGACGCGATGAGGCGACAGGCAAGTGGCACACGTGGGACACGTGGACCGCCATCAGCTTCACACAGCTACCGGGAGCCATCCCTATCCAGATCCAGCCATCCTGAGCCGTCATGCCTCACGGCGCCGCCGGAAATCCCCGCGGGCGCGCGCAAAAGAGAGAAGCCACGGCTACAACGGCGTCTTTTTCTACCGAGAACGGGCGGGGCTGCCAGGTCATCGACCCGGCAGCCCCGCCCGTTGACGCGCTGGTCCCTCTAACGTCGGTTATTGCATCTGAGCGATGACGACGACGCGGTGGGTGTCGACCAGGTAGGGGGTGCAGGAGATCAGCGCGAGCGTGGGGCGAGTGTACACCGCGTCGAGCAGGCGCACATCGTCGGGCGTGACCACATGGACCGAGGTAACCACGTAGCGGAATGCGTGCGCCCCGCGCCACGCATGGATCACATCGCCCGGTTGCATCTGTCCGAGGTAGCGGAAGATCGAGCCGGCCATATCGTCGTGGCCGCTCATCAGCGAGAGGCCGGGTTGGCCCAGCGGGACCGAGTCGGCAAAGCGGGTAACGCCGTAGGCGGGCACGATGTCGTAGCGCAGCGAGCCGTCGGGGTTGGCCACGAAACTGCGCGCCCAGATGGGAGCCCAGCGGATGCCGAGGCGGCCAATGCTCAGGCTCGCCTCGACCGGTGGAAGGGCCTCATGCCACGTTGTCAACGGACCGGCAAAGCGGCCCGTGGTCGGCTGGTGATAGTAGCGGTACGTGACGACCGTGCGCACCACTGTCTTGTGGCGGATAATCACTTGAATGATGTGACGGACGACGGTGACGTAGCGCACCTTGTGTGTGTAAACGACTTTGCGGTTGACCACCGTACGGACCGTGATTAGCTGCTTGACCCGCGTGACAGTGGTGACCCGCGTCACGTCGTGGTAGCGCACAACGCTGTTGATCTTCGTATGCACCCGTGTCACGTCGTGGTAGCGCACGACGTTGTTGATCTTCGTGTGCATCCGCGTCACGTCATGGTAGCGCACAACGTTGTTGATCTTCGTGTGCACCCGCGTCACGTCGTGGTAGCGCACGACGTTGTTGGTCTTCGTATGCACCCGTGTCACGTTGCGGGTATGTACTCGCGTCACATTGTGATAGAGCATGACCGTCTTAACGTCAGTGTGCATCCGTGTCACATCGTGGTAGCGGGTCTGAAGCACACTCTGCACGGTCGCTGTACTGGTCGTCGTGCCGCTCTGTGTCGCCGTGCTTGTTGGCGAACTCGTGCCCGTCGCGGTACCAGTCGGTACAGCAACGCCGGCTGGCATCGCGACACTCGTCGGCGTCGCCGTGTTGGTCGCCGTGTTGGTCGCCGTGTTGGTCGCCGTGTTGGTCGCCGTATTGGTCGCCGTCGCGGTATCGACGGGCATGGCGACCAGTGTCGCCGTCGCGGTCGCCGTGTTCGTGGCCGTCATGGTATTGGTTGCCGTGTTCGTGGCCGTCACGGTATTGGTTGCCGTGTTCGTGGCCGTCACGGTATTGGTCGCCGTGTTCGTAGCCGTCACGGTATTGGTCGCTGTGTTGGTTGGTGTGTTCACGGCCGTCACGGTATTGGTCGCCGTGTTGGTTGGTGTGTTCGTGGCTGTCGCGGTACTGGTTGCCGTGTTCACGGCCGTCGCGGTACTGGTTGCCGTGTTGGTCGGCGTGTTCGTGGCCGTCGCGGTATTGGTCGGCGTGTTCGTGGCCGTCGCCGCCGCGCTACACACTTGATTGTTTCGCACAACGTTATTGGTGTCTAATGTCACCGCGCCGTTGCGGGCATACAGGCCGCCGTTCGTGTTTGTCCCTGTATTGAGGGTGATGGAGGCCAGCGCCAGGATATTTCCTGTAAAGGTGGTGTTCGTCCCCAGGGTTGCCGAACTGCCAACCTGCCAGAAGATAGTGCTCTGGCACGGCTGCGCCCCGGTGGCGTTGATCAACAGCACGCTGGCATTGCTCGCCGTGGTGAGGGTACTCCCGATCTGGAAGATGAAGACACTGCCGGGGTTCCCCTGACCATCCAGGGTGAGTTGCCCGGTCAATTGCGCGGAGGACGAGAAACAGTACACTCCGGGCGTGAGCGTTTTGCCGCCCAGATCCTGGCCGGTCAAATTCTGATCGCACGGTTGACCCGCGGCATTGTTATACGCGGTGGTCGCGTCACTCTGGGCCTGGCTTGCCACGGCGTCGTTGGCGTGTATCACCCCGCTCACGGTTCCGGGCGGAAATCCTGTCACCGCCGTCCCTGGGCTCACGCCCAAATCGCCTGTCAGCACGGTGGGGCCGGTATTCGTGACCATGCTGCCCCCGAGCACGGCGAACGTCGCGGCCGTTCCAAGAGGGGGAATGGTCGCGGCGCGCGCCGTTGCTGGCGACAGCAGCGGCGTCAGGGGTAGCAACAGCAGCAGCGCCGCTGGTCGTAGGTATGTCCTCAGCTTCATGGGTGTTGGCTCCCTTCAGGGCGGACGGTGCCCCGTATCGTCGATTCGGTAGCTGGGCTGACTCGGAGAGTCCCCTGGCTTTGCGCCCCCGGTTCGCGCCGGGTTTGCCATTATCGCTCGAGTGTATCCCCCGAGAGGAAGCGGGGCGGCCTGGTGCCCCAACTGCATCCACCATAGAGCAGACAGCGCTCTCACCACAATCCCCTAAATGGGGATGGCATCCTAAGGACTCGTTAAACAATTACTTCCCGTTTTCCGGGACACACTCATGGTCGCTTTGCCCGACGGCGGCGGGAAGTTATTCCTTGACGACTCCTAAGCGAGTAGCGCGCGTACTCAACAGATAGACGTCACGACCTCGCGCGGCTACAACTACCCGATGGCCCGCGAGGCGGCGCTGAAACTGATAGGGTCAGTTGTGGCTGACGGAGGATTTCGTCGGATAGGGCATAGCCGAGCTGCTCAGCGAGCGAGCTCGACGTGGAAGCGATAGCGGTCCCCGCGGTAGGTGGAGTGCACGTACTCGATGGGCGCCTCGTGGCCCTGCCAGGGCGCGAAGCTGGTGCGCTGGATGTGGAGGACCGCCGCTCCGCGCGCCATCCCCAACAGGCGCGCCTCCGCCTCGTTGGCCACCCCGGCTTCGATGTCCTGCCCGGCGCGCGTGAGTTGCACTCCGCAGCGCTGTTCCAGGAGCCGATACAGCGACTGGCCCTCCAAATCGTCGTGCGCGAGCAGCGCGCCGACATCGCCCCGCAACGTACACGACTCGACGGCGATGGGATGGCCGTTGGCCAGACGCAGGCGCTGCACAAAGAGCGTGGGCGCCCCGATGGGCAAAGCCAGCGCCGCCGCGATGGCCTCCGTGGCGTCCCGCTGTTCCCGCGCCAACAGTTGGGCCGTGGCCACGACGCCCCGGTCGCGCATGTCCTCCGAGAAGCCTGTCAGCTGCCCCAGGGATTGGCGCAGCCGCGGACGGGCGACAAAAGTTCCCTTCCCGTGTACGCGAACCAGGAAGCCTTCCACGACCAGATTGTTCTGGGCCTGGCGCACGGTCATGCGTGCCAGGCCGTAGGTGTCGCAGAGTTCGCGCTCCGACGGCGCCTTCATGCCCGGCGTCCACTCGGCGCGCACGATCTTGTCGCGGATAATGTTCTCGAGTTGCGTGTACTTGGGCGCCGCGCCGTCGCGACTTAGAGCCACATCCACCATGTTGTGCAACTCCACGGACCATCAGGACAGGCATCCAATAGAGAATAGGAGCCCTATACCATCTGGTCTAGACCTGACTGGAGCTTAGCAGCCTCGCCCGTGCCCTGTCAAGGCGTTGACGGTCCAGGCATATCATGCTATAGTCCTGACTAACTGGTCTGGACAAGTTCGGACGACCTGACGTGAGGATGCCTGCCGCATGAGCCTGGATGACAAGGGAGACGTTGCGCTGCCGTGCGCGGAGTCACTCGCCCCACGCATACCCCGGCGCACGTTTCTCCAGGGCTCTCTCGCCGGCGCGGTTGCGCTGAGCAGCGGCGTGACGGCGGCCCCTGCCGGGTCCCGTGGTGATTCCCGCGGCGCTGCCCGAGCGCCGGCTGCCGCCGTCCATCCCTCAATGGAGCAACGTCCTCGCGTCCCATCCACGATCCGTGAGAAGGTGGGGCAGCTCTTCATGGTAAGCTTCGCCGGGACCACGCCGCGGGCGGACCTACTGTCTTTCTTCGACCGCAACGCTCCGGGCGGCGTGATCCTGTACGAGCGCAACGTGACCTCCGCCGCGCAGGCGCGGACGTTGATCGCCGACCTCCAGCGGGCAGCCCCCGTCCCCCTGCTGGTCGCCACCGACGAGGAAGGAGGCCTGATTGCCAGCATTCGCGATGGCGTCGCGGTCTCCCTATCAGAGGCCAGGTACGGCGCCCTTGGCTCGCCCGCGCGCGTGTACCGCGACGCCGCGACAATGGCCCGTGATCTGGGGGCGCTGGGCCTGACCATGGATCTGGCCCCCGTGGTCGATGTCCTGGCCGACCACGGCAGTCCCATCGGGACGCGCTCGTTCGGCGCCGACCCGCGCCTCGTGGGCCGGCTGAGCGTCGCGGCCATCCAGGGGTACCAGCAACAGGGGCTCGCCGCCACGGCCAAACACTTCGTCGGCCTGGGCCGGTCACGGATCGACTCGCACCGCGCGCTGCCCACCGTGACGCTGACGCTGGACGAGTTGGAACGCGGGGACCTGATCCCCTTCCGCGCGGCCATCGCCGCCGGGGTCTCGACGGTGATGGTGGCCCATGTCGCGCTGCCCGCCATCGATCCGGTGGCCCGCCCGGCGTCGCTCTCACCGGTGGTGATGGACGGGCTGTTGCGCCGCCGGCTCGGTTTTGGGGGCGTGATCATGACGGATAGCCTTGTGATGGGAGCGGTGCCGGGCGGGAATGAGCCGGCAGCCGCCGAGCGCGCCTTCGCCGCTGGGGCCGACATGCTCCTGATTAGCGCGGACCGCGACATCGCCACGACCGTGTTCGACGAGGCGGTGGAGCGGATCGTGGCGGCCGTCACGGCAAGGCGCATCCCCGAGAGCAAGCTCGACGCCTCGGTCGCGCGCATCATGGCGCTCAAGCAGCACTACCCGGCGCGGGCACGATGACGCTAGTTGCCAGTTGCCAGTTCCCAGTTCCCAGTTCCCAGGTGCCAGTTCCCAGCGGGCAACGACTAATGACTAACGACTAACGACTAATGACTAACGACTAACGACTAACGACTAACGACTAATGACTAACGACACGGATGTCATCGACGACACCATCGCTGCCGCGATAGAGGCGGGCGTGTTCCCCGGGGCCGTCGTGCTCGTCGCGCGGGACGGTGTGGTGCGCAAGCGAATGGCGTACGGGCACAGCCTGCTCTACGAGGGTCCAGGCCGGCGGCGGCCCGACCCGGTCGCCATGACCGCGGATACGATCTTCGACCTCGCCTCGCTGACCAAGGTCGTGGCCACGACCACGGCCGTCTTGCGGCTCGTCGAGGCGGGCGCGGTGGCGCTCGACGGGTCCGCCTCGTCCTACCTGGAGGGGTTTGCGCGCGCGGACAAGCGCGCCATCACGGTGCGCCACCTGCTCACGCACACCGCCGGGTTGCCGGCCAACCGGCACTTCTACCGGCGTTTCCACGACGCCGGGTCGATCGTGGCCGCCGTAGGGCGCGTGCGCATGGCCGGCCTGCCCGGCGCCCAGGTGCTCTACAGCGACCTCGGGTTTATGGCGCTCGGCGCCATCGTCGAACAGGTCACCGGCCTCCCGCTCGACCGCTACGTCGCGCGGCATATCGCCGCGCCCCTGGGTCTGCGCCACACGCGCTACTTGCCTCCGCCCGAGTGGCGACCGTGCATCGCGCCGACCGAATGCCGGGCCGGGCGGGAATCGGTCTGGGGGACGGTCCACGACGAGAAGGCGGCCGCGATGGGCGGCGTCGCCGGGCACGCCGGTCTCTTCGGCGACGCCGACGACCTGGCGGCGTTCACCACGGCGTTGCTCGACGATGGCCGCTGCGCCTCGGCCCGCCTCTTGCAGCCGGAGACCGTGCGCGAGATGTTCAGCCTACAGACCGGCGCGCTCGAGCCAGCGCGCGGCCTCGGCTGGACCCGCGACGACCCCTCCTTCATGGGCGCGCTAGCCACCCCCGGCGCGGGCGTCGTCGGCCATACCGGCTTCACTGGTACCTCCATCGTGCTCGACCCCGGGCGACGGTTGAGCGTCATCCTGCTGACCAACCGCGTCCACCCCGGTCGCAACGGCCCCGCCCTGGGGCCGACGCGCGCCGCCGTGGCGGAGGCGGCAGCGGCCCTATGACCACGAACGAACCGACGAACGAGAGGGCCGCGCCGACTACGGGGGAACCGCTCTACGCGGGCATCGATGGCGGCGGCAGCAAGACGCTGGTGGTCATCGTCGATGGACACGGCCAGGAGCGCGGCCGCGCCGTGGCGGCAGGGGCGAACCAGGCGGCCGTGGGGCTCGATCAAGCCATCGACACGATCCGCGCCGCCGTGGCGGACGCCCTACAGATGGCCGGGGGCGCGGCGCCGGTGCGCGCCGCCTGGTTCGGCCTCGCCGGTGTCGACCGACCGGCCGACCAGGATGTCCTGCTGCCGCGCCTGCGCGAACTGGCCGGCGCGGCGCGGCTGACAAACGATGCCGAGCTAATCCTGAGCGCCCTCGACGGGGCGGTCGGCGTGGCTCTGATCGGTGGGACGGGCGCCATCGCGCTGGGCCGCGACGCGCGCGGCGGCACAGTGCGGGCCGGGGGCTGGGGGCATATCGTGGGGGACGAGGGCAGCGGCTACGACCTGGGCAGGCGCTGCCTGCAAGCGGTCTTGCGCGCGGACGACGGACGCGGTCCGGAGACGGCTTTGCTCGACCTCGTGGGGCGCGAGTGGCGCCTCGCCCGGCCCAGCGACCTGATCAGCCATGTCTACCCGGAAGGCGACAAGCGCGCCATCGCGGGGCTGGCGCCGCTTGTGCTGGAAACCGCACGGGCGGGCGACAGGGTCGCCGGAGAGATCGTGGCGCGGGGAGCGGAGGAACTGGCGTTGGCCGCGCTCACGGTGGCGGACCGGCTCGCCTTCCCCGATGGCCTGCCCCTGGCCCTGGCCGGCGGCCTGCTCATACATGAATCGGACTACCGGGAGTCCGTCCTGGAGCGCGTGCGGCAACGCCGCGCCGTGTCGCGGGTCGCCATCGTCGCGCACCCCGCGGAGAGCGCCGCCCGCGCCGCGATAGGGCTAGTGACGTGTGACGTGTGACGTGTGACGTGTGACGTGTGACGTGTGACGTGTGACGTGTGACGTGTGACGTGTGACGTGTGACGTGTGACGTGTGGCAACTGGCAACTGGCAACTGGCAACTGGCAACTGGCAACTGGCAACTGGCAACTTGGAGAGAATGATGACGACGTGGCGACTGCTGACGACGACGTGGTTCCTGGAGCCGTCGATCCTGTGCGGCTGCGCGGCGCTGCTCGTCGCGTACGCCTACCTGGCGCGGCCGCGCACTGCCGGTCGGTCGGCCCTGTACGCGAGCGGCGTGCTGGTGTTGCTGCTCTCGTTGATCTCGCCCATCGACACGCTGGGCGACGGCTACCTGTTCAGCGCGCACATGTTCCAGCACCTGCTGCTGGTGCTGATCGCGCCGCCCCTGCTGCTGCTTGGCATCCCGCCCACGACGTGGACGGCTCTGCTGGCGTGGTCCCCGGCCCGACGAGCCGAGGCGGCGCTGGGCCAGCCGCTGGCGGCGTGGATGCTGGGGCTCGGCACGCTGTGGGTGTGGCACGCGCCGTCACTGTACGACGCGGCCGTGCGCGACCAGGGCATACACATCGTGCAGCACCTGAGCTTCCTGGTCACCGCGACCGTGTTCTGGTGGCCGATCCTGGCGCCGGGCGCGGATCAGGAAAAAAGCGCGGGGCGCAACGTGAGCCAGGACGAACGCGCGGGGCGCAGCGAGAGCGAGGGGGACGATCGGCGGCGTCTGTCGCCGCTGGGCTCCATTGCCTACCTGATGGCGGCGGTCGTCGCCAGCAGCGTGCTCGGCATCATCATCACCTTCGCCCCGACGGGCCTCTATCCGGTCTACCTGCACCCGATCGACCGGCTGGGCGTGCTGCCGCTGCTGCGCCAGGGGTGGGGCCTGTCGCCGGCGGCGGATCAGCGGATCGGCGGAGTGTTAATGTGGACCGTTAGCAGCCCCGTGTACCTGCTCGGCGTGGTGGCCGT
>JAABUX010007856.1_pt1 | contig 12404 bp, 13 predicted proteins | sample 5561851 | NCBI WGS metagenome assembly JAABUX01 (sample SAMN10711883, study PRJNA513361) | rock metagenome | isolation source: Antarctica rocks | place: Antarctica: Victoria Land, Richard Nunatak red sandstone | collected 2016-01-03 | reverse complement strand
TCTTTTTTTACCGGTCGAGCCGTGTGGAGGAAGAAGTCTTTCCCCGGCAGGGTTTGTCCAGCAGGCTTTCACCTGCGCTACCCTTTTTCAAAAGGGTCTGAAAAAATATTAACATATAAGGAGGAAGTGGATGAGCCACAGAAGATGGTAGTTTTAAGAGCTTACTACACTAGCCGACCCTTTGAATAAGCAAACTGGGACTGTAGTATTAGAGTATGTTTTGCCCCAAAATTTATGGTGATGCCTTTGAGTTCTTCAGAGCGAGTTCCGCATACCGCTTTCGCAGGACCGCCTCGGAAGTGGCAGCATGCCTCACAACCGTTCCGTGAGAGGGAACTCCTCCTACAAACAGTCGCATACCCAGTGCTAGCCATATGCAAATAGCACGCTCCATGACCCAGACTGGAGCGAGAAGCGAGGTGGTGAAGGGAAAAACACTCTGTCCCCTATCACGCCGACGACCCATCTCAGCCAAACCGATGAGCGTTGCAAGAGCAACCATGAGAACTCTCCACCGCCTGTAAAGAGTGAGGATGAGTGCGAGTGGCAGTACTGCTAAAGACACGACGAGGCGCACAGGTCGTGCAAATTCATCATAGGCTTGGCGAATACGTTGAGACCAGAAGTGACGCCCACTGGGAGCTCTGCGTTGCACAAAAAGGTCGAGTGCAAGACGCTCTTCGCCCCCAGCAGCACGTATTGTTCGCACTAACTCTAGGTTCTCGAAAAGGACATCTCCATCATAACCGCCTGTGGCCTTGAGTATAGACGACCTGACTCCAAGGGTTCCGGGCCAATCGCCACCAGTCATACGATTGAGCAAGGTACGGCCAGCATCCCAGCGAGCATGCCAGGGCAGCGGATCAAAATAGTTCTGCGGTCGCACAACATGAGCCTGCTCAAGCAAGGCAATAAGTCGGGTGAGGGAGAGAGCATCATAGCGCACATCGTCGTCGGCAATCACCACATGCTCATGAGTTGCTCGTCGCAGCCCAGTCAGCACCCCTCGTACCTTGCCATTGGCGACCTGTACATCGGCATCGGGTGGGATGTGCGTCACAGAGGAGCTCCACCAGGCGTGATGGATGGCAAAAATAGCAGGTGATGAGCCGTCGACAACGATCACTTCTCCCTGATTCGCAAGCCATTTCAGATAGTGGGTGAGTTCGTCGAGATCGTCCCCGAGTTGGAGACGCCGGATGGGTAAGATGTAGGTTGCCTCCATAGCAGCTCCTCTGTTTTACGAAGTGGGTCCCGGTACCTGTCCAACTGCCACAACCTGCCCTTCGCAGGCATAGAAGTCTGGAGCGTCGACGAGATACTCAGGCGCATTAGGATCACCGAGACGATGCCAAGTGGCCAGGTCCTCTTCTGGCACCCCTCGCTCCTCTGCCACCTCAGCGAGGTACGTAAACCACTCGGCAAAGAGTTGCCGTTCAATCGGTTGAAGCGGTGCCCACCGTTCAATCATGAGCGTTCGCTGCCAGACCTTTTCCATTCCTGCACGCTCAAGCCAGCGTCGGAGTTCTCTTCCACGCAACGACCCCTGTGATTGCGCGGTAGCCTTGCTTCCTCGTACGCTCTTCTCACTCAGGTGCGAAAAGAGAAAGGGATCGACAGGATACACGCGCATGAGCTGCATGTCAACGTCCTTTATCGCAACAAGCCCACCAGGTCGCACGACTCGCTGAAACTCCTTGAGGACCAGTGGAAGTTCTTCATCACTAAAGTACTGCGTCACATTCGCACTCCAAAGGGCATCAAAGGAATCATCAGGGTAGGGGAGAGCTAATACGTTGCCTACCTCAGGAAATACAGGACAAGGAAGACGCCATGTAGAGAGGCGTTTTCGTAGGACGCTGATATTCTCTGAATTGAGATCAAGAGCTGACACACGCCCCATTGGCCCAACGAGTCGGCTCAGAAGAGGAAGATAACTTCCCCCTCCACATCCAGCATCCAGCACATGCCAACCGGGTCGCAGACCAACAAGGCGCAGCATCTCCTCGTATTCTGGGGCACACGCTGTAGAGTGGATATCAAGCCAAGCTGCCGCGGCAAGGACTAATTTGGCTGATGAGGTATCTTGGTTTTTCATAGGCTGAACGTGAAGCTTTGGTCACCCATTCGTGTGCGCATCCAGCGATGACGAGTGAATGTGCTAGAGAGGAGATGGAAGCTAGTATGCATGAGCGTTTGTATCATCCTTGTAGCCATGGTGTAGAGACGGTCATAGACACCCTCCTCGTTGTTGTTTGGCGGCTTTCACGAGTTCTTCATGTATTCCTTCTGTGACACGAACGTCGAGGATGAAAAGTTGCAGTCTCTACTCGGCATGCAGCCGTAGACAATGGTGAGCAGACGCTTGAGATGAGAGTGGAGAGCGTCACGATGAGAGGAGTTCCCCAATTCAGCCCAGGCAGTGAGGAATGGTTCGTACTGCTGAAGCAACGTTTCAAACAGATCGTTGTTCTTGGCGTTCATTGCATCGAGCATTTTGATCGTTCGTCCATCGAGCGAGAGTTGACGGGGTTGCCGGACGACACCAATTTTTGCTTTGCGTCCAGCGTTGCGTTTCCGCTCTCTCTGTGTACGTTTCTTCTTCCTGCTTGTAACTTTTGGTTCTCCTAAAGAGTGTACCATGATGGGTAGAGAAGTACTCACACAAGGTCTGCGAAAAGAAAGGGAAAACCATGTTTTTTCATGTCCAGAAACTTATCAATGAGATCATTCCTGATGAGCCAGATCCAGCGTCGGCGAACGCACTTCAAGAGGGCTTAGGTGGACAATTCGGTGAGATGAGAACCATGATGCGGTACCTCTTCCAAAGCTTCAATTTCCGAGGGAAGGCCAAGCCATTTCTTGACTTGACCCAAGGGGTTGGGATTGAGGAAATCAGCCACGTCGAACTGATTGCAACGACGATTAATCATCTTCTTGATGGCTCTCCACGCTATCAAGGCAAAGCAATGGGCGATGGGAAAGCCTCGACTCCGCTCAACATCGACTTGGATCACGGCAACATTCATCACTTCCTGAGGCCTATTGGTGCCTCTTTCGTCAGGATGGCACCGATCGGCCAAAGCCGCTTATAGAGCGTGCGTAGACATTCACAAAGGAATACTCTGGCACTCTCTTGCTCAACAAAGCACTTGATACTGCAATGACGATGTTTTTTGATAAGAGCAAGCTCACACAAGGATAATTATAGTATGATACCTGCACCCATCAATGAAGATCGGCCGCATCTCAACCCATTTACTAGTGATCTCGCTCGTGCGAACAGCAGTTACGCCGCTTTCCAGCAGAACAAACTAGTACGGCTACCCAATACCGAACAAAAACCCACTCCACTTATGGAACACGTTCACGATGCTTTCCGCTCGCGCGTGCTTCATGCCAGATTTTCCTGTGTTGGCGCAAAAGCGGCCATACATCGAGGCACCTATCGCTTCGGCATGTATGGTGAGATGAACACGCAGGGGACGACTGCCGGACTGGCGCGGGATGTGTTTGCCTTTGTCCAGGAACAGATGGAGTTGGACGAGCTTTTTACCACTTTTGTCGCCAGCTTCATAGGACCGCACACTGCCGATGAAAAGAGCTTTGAACGGCTTCTCTGGTCGCAACTCCAGAATCTGCACGAGCAGGATTATTTGCATCATACCTGGGATCCCTCCGTTGCCTCCGATCCTCAAGACTCGCGTTTTGCTTTTAGCTTTGCAGGACGAGCCTTCTTTATAGTTGGTTTATCTGCTGTAAGCTCGCGTTGGACCCGGTGCTTTGCCTGGCCTACCTTGATCTTCAATGCGCACTACCAATTTGATCGACTGCGCGAACGAGGCAAATATACGCTCATGCAGCAGGCTATTCGCAAGCGGGAACAGGTGCTGCAAGGGAACGTCAATGCCGCACTCAGTAATTTTGGCGAGACCTCTGAGGCATGCCAATACGCGGGGCGCACTGTGGAGGAAGGCTGGCAATGCCCTTTCTCCCTACTTAAGTAGCGAGAAGAAATGCATGCAGAAATTTGACAGTAAGGAGAGATATCCGTGGAAAATGTAACGCGCTACCACCTGGAACCACAAACCGGTACAGGGTTTGAGCTGAAGAAAGGGCAATTCCTGCGGGTCATTGATCCACAAGGAGAGCAGGTCTCCGACCTGATGGCCTTTGCCCGCCCGGACACTTCTGAGTGGCTCTCTTCAGGGCGCAGCTTTGACTACAACAATACCATCTCCCTGACGAACGGGCACATTCTTTACTCGAATAAAAGCAACCCCATGTTCGCCATTCTCGAGGACAACGTCGGCAAGCACGATTTTCTTCTCACCCCGTGCAGCCCGGAAATGTTCAAGATCATCTACCGGTACGATGGCCATCATCCTAGTTGCTTCGAGAACCTGGCGAAGAACCTCGCCCAATTTGGTATCGAGAGCAGTGCCATTCCCACGACCTTCAACATCTTCATGAACGTAGATGTCCTCCCCAATGGTGAAATAAAGATCGGCCCACCTCTCTCTCGCCCAGGAGATTTCATCGTGCTGCGCGCGGAGATGGATATGTATGTTGGTCTCACGGCCTGTTCAGCCGAAATGTCCAATAACGGCACGTTCAAACCTATTGATGCGGAGATAGACGGCTGAGAGGTAGTGTCAACTAGGGAGCATAGCTGAACCCTGAGCTAGAATAACCTCATGAAAACAACCATCAGTGCTCCTGATGAGGGGTCACCATATGATATGGTGACCCAATATACATGTGTTATGCCTACTCATCTGTCATAGTGTGATTTGACAATCTCTTTGTCCTTGCCAGTGACGCATATGCTGTCCATCAACTGGCTCTCATCCTTGATTTAAACCCTCTGCAAAATAAGGCCAGTCCTCTTTTTGACGCATATCCTCGACTGTGGCGCTCTCTTTGAAGCATAACATGTCCTGCAGCCCATTTTCTCAAAATATAGCTCATTGTCAGGGATAATGGAGGACTACCGGCCGCAGATATGGGTCAAAGCGGATAGTATATGGGTCAAAGCTCCATTTTTTGCCCTGGAAACTCATCGGGTGTACGGACCCGCTAATGCACATTAACTAATAAATCTGGTAATAGACAAATGCTGGTAAACAGGCTTACAAGCGTAGGTCAGCCCGTTTTATTACCTTGTTAATTCGTTAATCTGCATAAGCGGGTCCGTAGCTCTAGCCGGATTCATGTGTCGAAAATCATGAGCGCATCCGGCAGGCAAAAATGCTCCGCGCACCCTATGTGCAAGAGCAGCAAAAGCTCATTACTCCATATATTGCTCATCTGGCTCATGGAAAGCTGCAGCCAAGATTTTCTCTGCGACCAATTCAGGCGTATCAGCAGCAATGGGAGAACCTTGTCGGATCTGCTGGCGAACACGCTGACTGCCCAGAGCGTTTTTGCCAAAATCCGTTGCGGTTTGGCGCGGATAGACAGTAATCACCCGGATATGCTCTGAGGCTAATTCCCCTCGTGCCGTATCGGAAAGCATGCTCAAAGCGGCTTTGGTAGCTGCATAGCCTGCCAATCCAGCAATATGCATCTTGGCGACACTCGAACTGACATTGATGATCAGTCCTCCCCCTTGCTCTCGCATGAGAGGGATCACCGCTTGCATTGCTGCTAATGGTCCAAACACATTGAGGTCAAGAATCTTGCGGAAGTCATCAGGATTGAGGTCAGCGATTGCGCCAGCTGCAGCTTGTCCTGCGTTATTGATGAGCACATCCAGGCGACCAAAGTGGCGCATTGTCTCCTCGATGACTCGTTGAACTTGCTTGGGATCGCTCACGTCAGCAGGCAGAGCGACAGCGTCACTTCCCTGGCTCTGCAATTCCTCGGCGAGATGATTGAGTACATCGGCAGATCGTGCTACCAGTGCTAATTTAGCACCAGCAGTGGCAAAGCGGCGTACTGTGGCTAAGCCGATACCAGCGGATGCTCCAGTAATAAGAACGACCTTGTCACGAATGTCCATAAGAAATGTTCCTTTCTTTGAGACGATTAGCCAAACCGTTTCTGGGAGGAAGCGGTCAAGCAGGTTCCTAAAAAATTAACCGATTAATGAAATGAGCAAAACAGATCGACTTCAAGGTGCTCTGCTTGCGCTCGTCAAGGTGCTGGAGGAATGTCTTCAAGATTCTGAAGCATGTGTTTGAGCAGGCGCATCAAAAAGGCCCGTTCGACCTCAGAGAGTCCGGCAAGCATGTGCTCCTCAAAATGGCTCATGGCCTGTGGGATGACCTGCTCAAGCGCTTGCCCTTTCATGGTCAGTTTCACAATGACCAATCGAGCGTCAGTGGGATGAGGATGTTTCTCCACGAATCCCTGGCGGGCCATCCGTTGAACGGTTCGGGTGATCGAAGGGGCTTCAACAGCCAGTCGTTCGGCTATTTCCCCTACTGTCAGACCATCGGGGGTCTCCCAGAGGAGTTCGAGGAGGTACTGCTGACCAGCGTGAACTCCAAAACGTTGAAGCTGTTGCCCCAAATCCTCCTTGGCTCTCCTTGCAAGATGCGCGAACACGTGTAGAAACGATTCTGTTTTCATCCTTTCGTCGTCCAATCTTATTCATTAACCGACTAAATAGATTTAAGCATATCCGCTTGCTTTTATCAACTCTGCTTCAGGAGAGGCAGGAGGTCAGCCTCGACTCACTGGAACACGCAGAACCAATTCTGAGGATCAAATTCCCTGAGAACGAGGATGCGAGAACCCGATACTGCAACGAGAATCTTGGGTCCTTGTCAAAGAATTCCTTATGACAATCTGAGGTAGTCAGTCATCAAAGTGCTTTCGCATGTTCTGTAAGCCTGGACAACTTTATGAAATTGACTCATAGTGTGTCCAAGTTCTTTTTGACCCATATCCTGTCCAATGGGTTCTCTGGAGAAAAGAACGCTGATGCGTCTCCTCAAGCTGGATGATGGTTCTTTCCGTCAGAAAGAACGTTGGAGATCTTCAGGGTACGATCAAAACCAACCGGACGTTGTTCATAAGGGAGGGAGGTGGGTAATGAACCATGTTGCCACCATGTTCCATGCTTGTTCCCAATCTTCCGCAGCGAGGTCATGAGGAGCGTTTGGATACTCGATGTAGCGCAGCCGTTCAGGGGCTTGAGCATAGTACGGCACAAGTTGATGGTGCAACGCTCGTGCAAATTCAGGGAGCACATTGGTGTCACGGCTTCCCACCTGAGAGAGCAAAGCCACAGGAAAGAAGCGGTCAAGATGGCGATGGGGACTCTCAGGCCAGGGAAGCCTCCACTCTGGTGATCCGACCACAGAAGCTGCTACCTGGATGCGCCTGTCAGCAACAACGGCGGCGTAGGTGACAAACCCTCCAAAAGAATGACCCGCAATCCCAATCCGCTCAGCATGTGCCCACCTGCGCTCGATGAGGGCGTCAAGAATCAATGGAACTTCCTGAGCTGTTGCACGAACGGTCGAAAGGAATGCTGCTTCGAGTTGCACGTTCCCGATGAGGTGTGGTGCGAGCGGCGGGAAACGCTCATGGAAGTCGGGGTAGCGCCGCTCTCCATGCCCAATCCCGTCAACGCCGATGACAAGAAAGCCAGCTTCTGCAAGACGCTGTAAGACTGGCCCGTAGCCGTCTTTGGATTCCCCAAAACCATGATAGAAGAGAATGGTCCCCAGTTTCGCTCTCTCTTCTGGAGAGTCGCAAAACATCACGAGGACTGGCGCGGAAGCAAGGGAAAGGTGCAACGTTTTCAGGTCCATGTGAATCATCATGCTCCTTGTGAGAAAAACACAACAAAAAAAATGGGAAAGAAGGGGGAGAATGAAAGAAAAGATGGGATATCGAAGGATTCTTGAAATGGGGGGAGATGAACAAAAGAAGATTTTTTCTAGACGCATCATATCATGCCATTGTTTTCTTGACAAGAGCGAATTGCTCATTCTTGTGATTGGTCCTTTGCCAATGCCAATCTCCTGAACGCATCTTGCAACTGCTGACGAAGCTCCTCATTTGTTAGTGGGCTGTTGGCAGCCAGTTTCCCATACAACAGATCAATCTCGCACTGCTTTTGGCGCAGTTCTGCATCTTTGGTGGCCACTGTTTGCTTCAGTTCATCCAGACGCCGACGTAAGGCGTCGATCACTTGATCTTTCCCTTTGTCTGCGGCACTCGTTGAAGGCATTCGCCGATACTGTTGTCCTGCATCCTCAATGGCTTGAAGCACGTCAGGATGGCTGCGGAGAAACACCACGGAGACGCCAGCGCGCTTGGCTACAGCCGATCTTGTTACTGGATGTTTTTCCTGTTGAAGCTCTCGGATGGCAGCAAAGGTAGCCTGCCGCTTTTGCTCAGACTTCGCCCGCGCATTTTTCTGGCACTGTTCACTTCTCGTGCGTTTTGTTGTTGTGGATGCGTCCATCCCAGAAGCCCTCCTCTTTGATGATTTTGATGACCTTTTCGGCGTGGGCCAATTCCTGTTCATGCTTTTGCCGTGCTCGCGCGTAGGCAGGGTTGGCCCGCAACGCCTCGACGGTAATGAGTAAGTTCGTGGCCTTGTTCTCCCACACTGGCAGATGTCGCTGGTTGGCACGAAGTTTGGGGCAAGTTGGGCAATGCGGCGAATCAGGGCAGCCATCATGCATGGGGAGATGCACACAGTTGCCAATGCCGTCAGGGAGCGGAGACACATAGAGCCTGCCCACTTTGTTTTCCAGCCAGCCTCCATCGGCATTACCAGCTGGTTGGGCAATCTGGACCTGGCTCATCATCTCAGATGCAGAGGTTTGTTGCTTTTTCAGGCGGTAGGCATCGTACTTGGCCTTCAGACTGCTCAGATACACCTTGACGTACTTTTCCGTCATGGTGAGGCTTTTGTGCCCAAGAAACTCTTTGACGGTGTAAATATCGATCCCTTGCTCAATCATGTCGGTTGCAATGGAATGTCTGAATTGATGAGGGGTGATCAGGTATGGTTTCTCTTCATAGGTAAGGTGGGAAGCCAACTTCTTGAGCGCGGATTGGATCTGCATACGTGAGATGATGCCTTTCTCTGTCCGAAACAAGTAGTGTGCTCCAAAGTGATCTGGAATCTGCTGAACACGCATACACTGGCGTCGGATGGCATCAATTACTCCATCGTTAATACGGGTTGGTATGCGGTGTTCACGTGACATTTTGGTGTTCATATGATCGATACAAATCCACCAGTACCCATCCGCGTCCTGATCCAGGCACCCACCTTTGCCGCGCTCATCTGGCGCTTTGAGATGGGCCAAATCCTCAAAACGCATTCCTGTATGACGTAGGATAAGCAGCGCATCCCACCACAAAGGGGTGAGGAGCGCAGGATCTTGGCCTTCTCTCATCGCTGCCTCTGCTTGCGCTAGCAAGGGATCGAGTTGGTCAAGGACGTTGGGAGGAATGGGGCGAGGAAGCGCTTCTGTTCGAGAGGGGATATCTTCATCCCAAATGAGGAAGCGAGGTGGTCGAGCAAGAAGCCACGCAGGCGATGTCGCCATGTACTCGAACATCATTTTTGCCTCTCGAAGCGCTCTACTTGCCTGGATAGAACTTAACTGGCTCATTGCGGGAAGAAGAGCTTCTACATGCCTTCTCTCCAGATTCCCTGCGTGGACATCTCCTGGAAACAATGCAAGCACCGTTTTGAGGTGGTAGAGAACTCTTTTGAAGGTATATGCTTTCCATCGGGGAAGGCGTAACCGGAAGTACTGTTTGACCTGCTCTCGTAACGTAAAATTGGTAATCCAGGAGAAGTCTACTTCATAATTAGAAGGTGGCACATGCTTAGGGTAATCATGTTTGAAGCGCCGGACATCCCACACATCTTTCTTCAATTCTTCTTCAATACTTGTTGCAGCAGTTACTTCCAGATGAGAGACTCGAACTGGCCGCCGTAGTCGAGTGACTCCCAATGCTTCCAGTTCAGCTACAAAGCGCTCATCTTTGATGGCTCTTGTCCATGTTATCTGGTCTTTGTAGCCCGCTAATCGGCAGATCTGCAAGCCCGACTTGTTTCGGTTCTCTGGATCTTGGAGGACTTCAAGGAGCCGACGCTGTGGGCGGCTCCAGGAGAGAAATCCGAGAACGTGAACGACCTGAGCAAAACAGTGATCTGTCATGGCCTGATACCACGCCATATTCCCCGAATATCCAGCCGTTTGGCAGATCTGGGCAATGGATGCACACCGATATTCCTGGCGTTGGAGGACTTCCAGTAAGCGCTGTTGGGTTGGGGTCCACGACCCTTCTGAGATGAGCTTCATGGCAGCGAGAGAAGTGAGACGCTGTTCATGGCTGTTTTCCTGTGCGTTGTGCTGCACGCTCTGATCTCCTTTCCTGATAGCGGTCGTAGGCCCACTTGCGATCTTCGTTGGTTAAATGGGTGTAGGTTTGCATCGTCGTCACGACACTGGCATGTCCAAGCCGCTCCTGGATAAATTTCCAATCTACGGCTTCGCCCTCTCGTAAGTAGGAGCGCACCAGGTCAGTGGCATGGGTGTGCCTCAACGCATGAGGATGTAACTTGATTCCCGATCTCAGAGAGTAGTACCGAAACATTTGCTCGACAGCGGCCACAGTGAGTGCTGCTCCGTAGGTTGAGTCACCTTCCCGATCCTTTGCGTGCTTGTTCAGAACGATCCACAGATGGAAGGTTGTTGGAGACGCTTCTATCCAGACTTCTGTCAGGTAGATGTCGAGCAACCCAAGAATGTCGCTGGGTAAATGGACAAAACGATCACGGCCATATCCTGCTTTGGCTCGCGCCCCATTCTCATTGTCCGGGCGGAAGCGAACATGGACTCCCTGTTTTCCAAATTCCAGATCCTCCATTCTCAGGCCCAGAATCTCGCCGATCCGAAATCCGCCCTCTTTGAGCATGAGACACAACAGGCGATCTCGAAAGCCAGAAGGGTCGCCATTCGGGACCTGCCCCATATGAATACTGTCGATGAAGGTCTGAAAATCCTGCTCTGACACCGTAAGGGGAAGTCGGCCAGGTTCTTTGAGCTTCAATTCCATGCGCTGAATGACTGCCCGGCCCCGGCGTGTATGTGCTAGCAGGTCACGTTCGGTCAACCATTTGCCTCTGGGGACATCCACGTAGTGGACTGGCGATTCAGAGATCTTGCCACGGCGCACGAGGAAGCGGTAAAAAGCTCCAATTACCTGGAGAATGAGATTCACGCTCGTCGCTGTCAGAGGGCTAGCTTGATGGATGACGGAAACAGTAGTCGCATCTCGGTAGGGGTTACAGAGCCAAATCACGAATTCTGTGAGGTCGGACGACGTTGCTTCCAGTACGCTCAGCTTGCGTTGTGCGAGAAAGCGGTAATACCACAACAGCCGGGAGCAATATGCCTTCATCGTCGCCGGAGCGCGATTCGTTGCCGCCTTCCAGTCGAGAAACTCTTTAGCGTCAAGGATGAAATCGTAGTTGTTGTCGATCAAGTAATACATGCGTCCCCGATCTGGTACATCTGCGGCTATCATCTTCAGGGTTGAGTTTGCCTCATCCACGTGACCATCTCCACCCACGTTTTTTTCGTTGCTTCATTGTTACTGGCGCTTCTAAAGAATATGATACTGGCGCTACCAAATTCCTCTGAGAAGCAACGTTGTTATCGTTGTTTTCAGAGGGATTGGTTCTCAAAAGAACAATGGGGACAAATTGAATGGCAAACCACACATAGAGACGCCAAGTCATACCATTTTTTGCCCAAAGCGTCGCCAAAAAGTGAGTAGGTTATTTTACTTCTTCTCTTCATATCACTCCATGACGATCCTATTTCTTTTTTTTATTGTCTCACAAAACGTTCGTTAAATGAGACATCCACTCAAATGAAGGATAGATACGATTTCTTCATGCTTCCAACGCTGTAGAGGAAATCTTTTGCGCACTAGGCGTTAAATTTTTAAGTAACAGTACCGTTTCATCCTATATGGCTTGTCCTACTACACCAAACAAGCTAAAATGTGGTTTAGTACAATGTGCATGTGTCTTTCCCAAATATTGCTATCATACGGATTAGATATTGAAAAGGACCGAGCAACGATATTGCCAATTAGCTATAAAGACTGATGTCATTCTCAAACCCTTGCATGAAGTATTGACCACGAAGGATAAACCGAAACGGAAAGCAGTCACCAAAGAGTGAACAATCGGGAGAGGCCAGCGCGGAGAACGCTGACCTCTTCTTTTGTTGGTTCTACTCTCTTTCATCATGAGAGAATTGTGTATCAGTTCTCAATTCATTGACGTTTAGACTAACTTGAACAAACCGAGATTTCCTTGCGAATAGGAGAAAGGTCGGCAAATAACGAAACAGATGAGCCTATTCTGGAAAGCATCCCAAAATTTAGCTCGCGCTCTTCCCTTT
>JAABUX010007853.1_pt1 | contig 12407 bp, 12 predicted proteins | sample 5561851 | NCBI WGS metagenome assembly JAABUX01 (sample SAMN10711883, study PRJNA513361) | rock metagenome | isolation source: Antarctica rocks | place: Antarctica: Victoria Land, Richard Nunatak red sandstone | collected 2016-01-03 | reverse complement strand
CCGAGCCGTCCCATACCGTCGGGTCGGGCCGGAACACCACATGCAGCCCCGATGGGGTGGGGGTGGGGGCGGGGGAGGCGGCGGGCGGCACGAGCGTGGCTTTCTGCTCGGGAAGGCTGCTCCCGGCGATGAATCCGGCGCCTACCGCGGCGACCCAGCGTGGGGCGAAGGCTGCCGGGTCTTCGGCACCTTGCCAGTGGTTGCGGAGGAGGGCGAGCCCGGTTTGCGGCGCCGGGTCGATGAGGAGGGAGATGATTTCGGAAATCGTGCGGCCGCCGTAGAGGGGCGCGATGGTCGGCTGCATCAGGCCGACGGTGCCGTCGATGGAGCGCGCGTCGCCCCAGGATTCGTAGGGATGGGCGAGGGGCAGGTGCCAGTCCGCGTAGGCGGCGGTTTCGTCCAGGTACAGGCCGGCATGGATTTTCAGGGGGACGCGGGGCAGCTTGTCGGCGAAGCCCAGGTCACCAGGCGCGTCGTAGGCTGGGTTGGTGTCCAGCATGAGCAGGACTTGGACGTCGCCGGCCGCCATGGCGTCGGTCAGCTCGGCGAGCGTGCCTGCGGCGGCGGCGACAGGGTCAGTATAGAAGACCGTCTGCCCGGCATTGCCCAGCGCCGCGTTGAGCCGATGCACCGATTCCTGCATTTCGGGCGGCTGCCAGGCGCCGGTTACGACCAGGCCTTGCCCTCGCGCCCCGCGCAGCGCCGCGCCGGCCCGCGCCTGCCATGCCCCCAAGGTGCCGCTCGCGGCGGGGCCTTCGCCCAGCAGGCCTTGCGCCAGGGCGGCGATGTCGCTCGGATTGGCGACGACCGAGTAGTCCGCCTTGGCGCTCGTCAGGCTCGGCAGCGAGGCCGCGGCGTGCAATTCGAGCAACGCGCCCGACTTGGCCGCGTCCCGCCGCGCCGTCACCCAGTCCCGCGAGACGCCGACTTGGTGCGGCCCGGGATCGAGGATGTCGCCATCGAGCGAGACGATTACCCGCGCGCGGTCGAAGCGCCAGCGTGTCTCGAGCGGGCGGCCGAAAGCGCGGCGGGCGCCCTCGTAGAGCGCAGCGCGGCCGGCCGGCGCGTGCGTGTGCCAGCGCATTTCCGGGAAGGCCGACTGCATCGCGCCGAGTTGGGCGATGAGCGACGGCGAGGTCAGCGGGCCGGTCAGCACGCGGAGGCCACGCCCCCGCTCGGCCCGCAGCGCCGCGAAACGCCCGGTCATGGCGCCTTGGAAGGCTTGCCAGCTACTGCCGCGGTTCAGGTATTCGACGCTTTGGGAGCGCTGCGGGTCGTACAGGCCCAGCACCGAGGCTTGGGCGAACACGTCCGTGCCGCCGCGGCTCCAGGGATGCTGGGGGTTGCCCTCGATTTTGATCGGGCGGCCGTTGCGGGTGTTCACCAGCACGCCGTTCGCTACGCCGTCGATGAGCGTAATGGAGGCGTAGGCGAGCCAGGCGCCGGGTTCCGAGCGCTCCGGGTTGCGCACGTAGGGCACTTCCTGGGCGCGCGGGTCGTCGTCACCGCAACCGGCAAGGCCGGCGAGGGAGAGGGAGGCCGCCATCAGCTTGAGGAAGCGCCGTCGGTCGGGGCCGGCGGCCAGCATGGCGACGGACGGGAACTCGGCGTCGAGGAAACTGCGGAAGGCGGGCGTGTCGGCGATGGCGTCGAGGCTGCGCCAGAGGGCGCGGGGACCGGCTTGCCCGAGGCGCGCGCGCAGCGCCGGGAGGTCGTAGCTCAACGGTGGCATATCGAGCAATCGGTAAGGCGACCCGGCGTGCCGATGTGGTATTGCGCGACCAGCGCCGGGCCGAGGACATTCTGGTTGGCGGGCGGCGACCATTGCATGTTCCAGACCTCGGCGGCGGGGCGGACGTATTTTTCGGGGTTGCGGTGGCACTCCAGGCAGAACTCCATACGGAACGAGTGTGCCCGGTAGGTGAGCTGCATGGTGTTCACGGCGCCGTGGCAGGTTGAGCAGCCGATACCTTTCTGGATGTGGATGGAGTGGTTGTAGTAGACGTAGTCGGGCAGGCGGTTGACGCGGGTCCAATGCAGCGGCGTGTCGTTGGCGAGGCTCTCGCGCACCGGCGCGAGCATGGGGGCGCCGGTCCAGATCTGCGAGTGGCACGTCATGCAGGTGTAAGTCGGCGGCAGCCCGGCGGTTGCCAGGTATTCGACTTGCTGATGGCAGTACCGGCAGTCGATGCCGAGTTCGCCGTTATGGTGCTTGTGGCTGAACGGCACGGGTTGCGCCGGGGCGACCCCGACATTGCCGATGTAGTCGGACCAGGCATAGCCGGCGACCATCAGCGCGACGATCAGCCCGCCGCCGAACACCATCAGCAGCACGAGCCGGAAGATCGCGTCCGCACCGGGCGCGAAAAGTTGGCGGTTCACCCGAGAGCTTGCCATTGCCGTGCCGCGAACTTCCTCTGCTTTTCAATGCGCCAACTGTCGGCCCGGAGGAGTATTTGGCAAGACTCAGACGGCTACGATGCACGGTTCGTGATCTGTCTTCGGCGGTTTTCCATCGCTGTGGTACGCAGGCCGCATGGCGCGCTCGCTCCGTTCCCGCCTTGTTTTGCTGTGGGGCCTTACGATGGCGGCGGCGGCCGCGGTCGCGGTGTTGTTCACGGTGGTGTACGAGCGTTCCGCCAAGGCGGAAATCGGCCGTCAGGAGGCGGTGCTGGAGCGCGCCTGCGCCGATATCCGGGGGCGCTACGGTTTTTACACTACGGGAGTGACGAGCGGTGCCCCGCTGCTCGATGATCCGGGGTTCGCCCAGGACCTCGCCCGAGTCGTCCGCACCGCCCTTATCGACCGGCCTGGCGTTGAAGGCGGGCTCTGGCAGGCTGAGGCGGGAGCGCTCTCTCCGCTGCCTGCGGGAGCGCCCGAAGCAGCCCTTGAGACGCTCAACCAGCGCGCTGCGGCGGACGAGCAGCCAGTCTCGCAGCGGATCGATGGCAGCACGCAGACGGTCGTGCTCGAAGCCTGCCCTGCCGGCGGCCCGATTGCCGGCGTTACGGCCTGGGCGCTTACATCCACCGCCATCCGGCCCGGCTTCGCGTCCATGCAGGCCGCCCTTGCCCTGCTGCTCGCGCTGGTGCTTGGCGCGGCCGCCTGGCTCGCCTGGATCATCCGGGCGTGGTCGCGGCAGGTCCGCGGGATCGAGCGCGTGCTGGCGCAGCACCGGGCCGCCGACCTGCCGCATCTGCCGCCGACCGGCGAGCCCGAGCTCGACCGGGTGGTTGCGGCGCTGAACGAGACCGGCGGCCGCCTGGCCGAGGCCCGGCGCGAGGCGGAGCGGCTTTCGCGCGAAGCGGCGTCGTCGGCGCGGCTTGCAGCGCTTGGGCGGATCGCGGCTGGGATGGCGCATGAGATCCGCAACCCGATCGCCGCGATGCGCCTCAAGGCGGAGAACGCGCTGGCCGGCGACGAGGCGCGCCGGGGCCGCGCGCTCACGGGGATCCTCGATCAGGTGGATCGGCTGGACGCGCTGCTCGGCGAACTCCTCGCGATGACCCAGCGCCGGCCGCCGAGCCTGGCACCGACGCCGCTGCCGGCGCTCCTCGGCGCGTGCCTGGCCCGGCATGAAGAGCTCGCTGCCGCCCGCCATGTCGCGCTGGAGCAGCAGGCGGCGCCAGAGAGCGTGCCCGTTGACGCCGAGCAGATGGGGCGCGTGCTCGACAATTTGGTCCTCAACGCGTTGCAGCATACGCCGCCGGGCGGCACGGTGCGCCTGACGGCCGCGCGGGAGGCGGGCCGGCTCCGCATCGTGGTCGCCGATACCGGGCCTGGCGTCCCACCGCCGCTCCGGGCGAGCTTGTTCGAGCCGTTCGTCACGTCGCGCGCGGCGGGCACCGGGCTCGGCCTCGCCATTGCGCGCGAGATCGTGCAAGCGCATGGCGGCACGCTCGAACTCGCCGAGGGGCCGGGCGCCACCTTCCAGATCGAGCTGCCATGCCCCGCATCCTGATCATCGACGACGACCATGCGCTGCGCGAGACGATCGCCGAGACGCTGGCCGATCTCGGCCATGAGGTGGTGGAGGCCGGGTCCGGCGAGGAGGCCCGCGCGCGCCTTGCGGAGCGGCGGGCGGACGCGATCTTGCTCGACCTGCGCATGCCGGGCGAGGATGGCATCGCGGTGCTGCGCTATCTGCGCGACGGTCCCGATCCGCCGCCGGTGACGATCCTGACGGCCATTCCCACGGCCGCGAACACCATCGAGGCGATGCGCCTCGGCGCGTTCGACCACCTTGCCAAGCCGATCAGCCGCGACGCGCTCGCCGACATCGTGCGCCGGATGCTGCTGCGGCCCAAATCCCGCGCGCCGTCGCCGGCGATGGAGGGGCTGATCGGCACCGGGGAGGCGATGCGGACGGTGCAGAAATCGGTGGGGCTGCTGGCCGACAGCGATGCGACGGTGCTGCTGACGGGCGAGACGGGCACCGGCAAGGAGGTGGTGGCGCGGGCGATCCACGCGTATGGCCGGCGGGCGACGCGGCCGTTCGTGGCGCTGAACTGCGCGGCGATCCCGTCCGAGCTGCTGGAGAGCGAGCTGTTCGGGCACGTGCGCGGCGCGTTCACGGGCGCCATTGCCGACCGCACGGGGGCGTTCCGCGAGGCGCAGGGGGGCACGCTGCTGCTGGACGAGATCGGCGACATGGGGCTGGCGATGCAGGGGAAGCTGTTGCGGGCGCTGCAGGAGCGGGTGGTGACGCCGGTGGGGGGCAAGCCGGTCCGCATCGACGTGCGCATCGTGGCGGCGACGCATCGCGACCTGCCGGGCGAGGTGGCGGCGGGGCGGTTCCGGGAGGATCTTTTCTACCGGCTCAGCATCGTGCCGCTGCATCTGCCGCCGTTGCGCGAGCGGCTGTCGGACATCGTGCCGCTCGCCGAGCATTTCCTGGCCGAAGCGGTGCCGGCAAGGCGGCTTTCCGCCGACGCGGCGGCCCGGCTCCTGTCGCACCCTTGGCCTGGCAACGTGCGCGAGTTGCGCAACGCGATGGCCCGTGCCGCCGTGATGACCCGGCACGCGACCGTTGCCGCCGCCGATCTCGGCTTCCTGGCCGGCCAGCCCGCGCCCGCGACGCAGGCTGCCGACCTGCCGGGCGCCGTCGCCCAGCTCGAGGCGGCGATGATCCAGGCGGCGCTCGACCGCCATGGCGGCAACCGCGCCCGCGCCGCCCGCGAGCTCGGCATCCATCGTCCGATGCTGTACGCGAAGATGCGCCGCTACGGGATCGAGGTGTCCGAAAGCCATACTCCTAGTGTCCTGGATCAGGACAGTCCGGAGGATAGGGTGAAGTAGTGGAGCGAGGGAAATCAAGAGCTTAGGCTTTGGCACGCCGCTTGAGATAGGGAAGGCACGAGCATTCCGCTCGGATCGCACAGGAGGCTTCTCGTGCAGAACCGTTTCAAGACCCTCATCCTCGGCGCCACCGCGCTTGCTGCCGTGAGCGGGATCGCGCTTGCCCAGCAGGCGCCCGCTACCGCGAACCCGGCGTCCGTGGCAGCTCCCGCGCCCGGGGCAGCTCCCGCGCCCGGGGCAGCTCCCGCGCCCGGGGCAGCCGTCCAGTCGCCCTACGACCTGAGCCAGCTCCCGGCCACCCAGGGCAAGATCACCCGCTACACGCTCACGCCGCGCGGCGACGTGGACGGGCTTATCCTGGCGGACGGGACCGAGGTGCATCTACCGCCGCCGATGTCGGCGCAGGTTGTGGCTACCGTGAAGCCGGGCGACAGCGTCACGATCCACGGCCTCAAGGCGCGCGCCGTACCGATGGTCGACGCCATGTCAATCACCAACGACGCCTCCGGTACGACGCTCGAGGTTGCCGGCCGTGGTCGTGGCCCCAAGCATGGACCGCGCCAGGATGGGCCGCGCGGCCCGGCCGGCCAGGCGGGGCAGGCGATGCAGGACCAAGGCCAGGTGCAGATGGCGCTGCACGGCCCGCGTGGGGAGGTGAACGGCGCGCTGCTCGCGGACGGCACCATCGTGCGGCTGCCGCCTCCCGAGGCGACGCGGCTCGCGAGCATGCTGACGGCGGGGCAGACCCTGTTCGTGCAGGGACAGGGCGTTTCGAACAGCTATGGCAAGGTGATCGCCGCCCGTGAGATCGGGCCGACGCAGAGCCAGCTCACCGAGATCGCCGCTCCTCCGCCGCATGGGCCGCATGGCCGTGGCCCGCATGACGGCCGCGACCGTCCGCAGCCGCCCAAGGCGCCGGCCCAGCAGTAAGCGCCGAGTAGCGCGGGGGCACGGCCGCGTGCCCCCGTCCGCCTCACACGTTGAACCGGAACAGCATCACGTCGCCATCTTTGACGAAATAGTCGCGGCCCTCGATCCGCAGCCGCCCCGCATCCCGGGCGCCCGCCTCGCCGCCGAGCGCCACGTAGTCCTCATAGGCGATCGTCTCGGCCGCGATGAAGCCGCGCTCGAAATCCTGGTGGATGACCGCGGCCGCTTGTGGCGCGCGGGTGCCCTGGGTGATCGTCCAGGCGCGCGCCTCCTTCGGTCCCACGGTGAAATAGGTGAGCAGGCCGAGCAGCGAGTAGCCAGCGCGGATGACCTGGGAGAGGCCGCTCGCCTCGAGGCCGAGGCCCTCCAGGAACTCCGCGCGGTCCGCCTCCGGCAGGAGTCCCACTTCCGCCTCGATCGCCGCACTCACGGTCACGCACCCGGCGCCCTCGCTCTTCGCCCGATCGGCCACGCGGGCGGACAGCATGTTGCCGGTCGCCGCCGCCGCTTCCTCGACGTTGCAGACATAGAGCACGGGCTTGCTGGTCAGCAGGTTCAACTGCCGGGCGGCGAGGCGGTCGACGGGGGCGATCGCCGTGCGCGCGGGCTGGCCGGCCTGCAGCGCGGCGAGGATGGGGGTGATGAGGGCGACCTGGGCGGTGGCGTCGCGGTCGTTGCCGCGGGCCTTTTTCACCAGGGCGGGGAGGCGCCGCTCCAGGCTGTCGAGGTCGGCGAGCATCAGCTCGGTCTCCACCACCTCGGCGTCCCGCAGCGGATCGACGCTGCCTTCGACGTGGACCACGTCGCTGTCCTCGAAGCAGCGCAGCACATGGACGATCGCGTCCACCTCGCGGATATTGGCGAGGAACTGATTGCCGAGGCCCTCGCCACGCGAAGCGCCACGCACCAGCCCGGCGATGTCCACGAATTCGAGGCTGGTGGGGACGACCTTGGCGGACTTGCCGATCTGTGCCAAGCGGTCGAGCCGCGGGTCGGGGACGGCGACGCGGCCGATGTTGGGCTCGACGGTGCAGAACGGGTAATTGGCCGCCTGCGCGGCCGCCGTCGCGGTCAGGGCGTTGAAGAGCGTGCTTTTGCCGACGTTCGGGAGGCCGACGATGCCGCAGTTGAAGCCCATGTACGTTTCTTTCTAGTAAGCGGGAATAAGGCCAGGGCGCTGTCCTGGACCTGCTGGGGCCGCGGGCCCCAGACCCCGATTTTTAGGTAGAGGATTTCAAGGCTGGCCTTGTGTAAGATGATTTAGCGCTGCGTATTGCTTAAGCTTCTTGGGAGAGGAGCGCTACGCGAGTCATGAACTCTTCGGGGCGACCGGCGGCGAGGAGCGGGGCGGCGTCGGCGATGGCGTCCAGGAAGGCGGCGAGCCAGGGCTGGTCCACTTTTGCGAAGTCGCCGAGAACGTGGCCATGCACGCGGTCCTTATGGCCGGGGTGGCCGATGCCGAGGCGGACGCGCCAGTAATTGGGTGTGCCGAGGCGGCGGTCGAGGCTGCGGAGGCCGTTATGGCCGGCTGTGCCACCGCCGAGCTTCACGCGGACGCGGCCTGGCGCGAGGTCGAGCTCGTCATGGAACGCGGTGAGCGCCTCGGGCTCGAGTTTGTAGAAGGCGGCGGCGGGCTGCACGCTGTCCCCGGAATCGTTCATGTAGGTGAGGGGCTTGAGGAGCAGGACGCGCTCGGAGCCTAGGTTGCCCTCGGCGACTACGCCGCGGAAGCGCTGCCGCCACGGGGAGAAGCCGTGGCGGCTGGCGATGCGGTCGGCAGCCATGAAGCCGATGTTATGGCGCTGCCGGGCCATGCCGGGTTCGGGGTTGCCGAGCCCGGCCCAGAGCAGCATTTTTCTATTTCTTGGCGGCGGGCTTTGCAGGGGCCTTGGCGGGAGCGGGGGCGGCAGCCGGCGCGTTCGGGTCGGCGACTGGCTCGGCGCCCTTGGTGGGCGGGGCGACGGTCGCGATCACGAAATCCCGGTCGCTCACGACGGGCTTCACGTGCTCGGTCCCGCGCAGGCTGCTGAAGCGGACGTTGTCGTTGATGTCGAGCCCGGCGAGGTCCGCGAAGAAGGCTTCCGGGACCCGCTCCGGATCGGCCATCACCTCGACGGTGTGGCGCACGACGTTCAGCACGCCGCCGCGCTTGAGGCCGGGGCTCGCCGCCTCGCCCTCGAAATGCACGGCGACCGCGACGCGCAGCCGCTCGCCGGGGGCGAGGCGCTGGAAGTCCACGTGCCGGGGCTGGTCGGTCACGGGGTGGAATTGGATCTCACGCATCAGCGCGCGCTCGGTCTTTCCCGCGACCGCGACCTCGTAAAGCCGGGACCGCCAGCCGCCGCGGGTCAGCTCGCGCAGGACGATGCGGGGATCGAGCGCGATCAGGGCGGGCTCCTGCTTGGCGCCGTATAGGATCGCGGGGACGCGGCCCGCGCGCCGGGTGGCGCGTGCAGGACCGGTGCCGGCGCCGATGCGCGTCTCGGCCTCGATCTGGGTGAAGTTGGCCATGCTCTGCTCCAAATGCGGACGGCCGGCCCCCGAAGCGCCGGCATATGGGCGGCGTGTAGCGGATCACACGATATTGGGCAAGCCGGCCGCGTGGGGCGTCGCGCCTGGCGCGTAACTTCGGTAGCGGGGCGAACCCGCGTGCAGAAGGATAATGCGATGATGACGCGAACGGTGATTGCGGCTGGAATACTGACGATGCTGGCTGGCGCGGCAGGCGCGCAACCGGCGCCGGCAGCCCCGAATGGTGTGCCGCCGGGCACGGTGCTGCTGCTGGCCCCCTCCGACCAGGCGACGCCGCCGGCCCCGGGGCCGACCGGTGGACCCGGCCCAGGCCCGATGGGCGGTCAGGGCCAACCGCCGACGGAGCGCGGGCCGGGCGCCGCGCAGATGGAGCGCGGACCGGGCATGATGTCCCGTGGCGGGCCGCAGGGAATGGAGCGGATGATGCGCATGCACCCGCCCAAGGGCGCGGTGTTCATGTTCCGCCGCGGCGACCAGCGCGTGGTCGTCAAGTGCGCCGACGAGGAGTCGACCAAGGCCTGCGTGGACGCGGCGGGCACGCTGATGGACAAGCTGGCGGGCATGCAGGGGAACGCGCCTAGCGCCCCGCACTAAAGCGCTTTCAAGGTTGTTCAAGCAAAAAAGGGGGCGGAGCCTGATGGCTCCGCCCCCTCAATTAGGCTTTGTTGGCCGCGCGCTTAGCGCAGGCCTGCCGGCATCTGCTCGCTGCCTGTGTCGAAACCCTGCTGATAGGCCGGCACGTTATGGGCGATCACATGGTTCGCGCTCGATGCGACCATGGCGAGGTTGCTCCAGGTGACAACCTGGGACGCGCCACCGGGATAGGCCTGCGAGCCGGTGTCCTGGCGGGGGATGTTGACGGCAAAGCTCTGCTGCTCGCCGGCACGGCCGAACGGGTCGCCCGCGCCTTCGGAGGCATAAGCGCCACTCACGATGGCCAAGGCGGCGACGGCGGAAAGAAGGATGGTCTTCATGGTTCTCTTGTTCCTTGAGCGGCGGCGTCATCATCGGCGCTGCTGGGACCGGAGATGGGTCATGCGGGTCTATGTTGCGATGCACAATAGTCAGCCTTCCATTATGCGCCGTCGCATAGCAACCCGGCGCGCTCCCGCAATCCCGTGCTCAGCGCCTCGGTGAGGGCGCGGATGCGCGGGGTGTGGCGCGTGTCCTCGTGGACGGCGAGCCATAGTTCGCGGGGGGGCGCCTCCGGGGCGAGGACGCGCTGGAGGCGCCGGGTGCGGGCGAGGTAATGGGGCAGGCAGGCGACACCCATGCCGGCCTCTGCGGCGTGCGCCTGGGTGTGGAAGCTGTTGGTGCGCAGTGCGACCGCGGCATGGCGGGTGATTTCTGCGGTCCAGGTAAGGCGGGCGACCTGCATGAGATCCTCGGTGGGCAGGACCGCGCGGTGGCCGGGGCTGCCGGCGGCCGCGTCGGGGGCGCCATGGCGCGCCAGGTAATCGGGGCTCGCGTAGAGGCCATAGCCGATCATACCGGCGCGGCGCACGACCAACTCGTGGCCTTCGGGGCGGGCGAGGCGGAGGGCGACGTCGGCTTCGCGGCGGGACAGGCTCAATAGGCGCTGGTCGAGCATCACGTCGAGCACGATGTCCGGGTAGCGTTCCCCGAAGGCGGCGAGGATGGGGGTCAGGACCTCGGCGGCCAGCGTCTCGATCGTCGCAAGGCGGACCAGGCCGGCAAGGCGCACATCCTGGCCGGTGACGGCGCGCTCGGCGGCGAGGGCTTCGGCCTCCATGCGCTCGGCGTGGGCGAGCACGGACTCGCCGGCGGCGGTCAGCACGTAGCCGGAGGGGGTCTTCTGCAAGAGGTTCGCGCCGGCGCGGGCTTGCAGCGCGTCGAGCCGCCGGCCCATGGTGCTTTGTTGGACGTGCAACGCGCGAGCGGCGCCGGATAGGGTCCGGGTGCGGGCGATGGCGAGGAAGTAGCGCAGGTCGTCCCAGTCGATCACGTGGCAGCTCCATGCGTTTCCGCACACAGGGCACCTGTTTCTTGCTCGATGCAATGCGCAGGCAGGTGGGTTAGATAGAAGTCAAAGAATAAGCCCGGAGGAATTTGTCCATGCTGCCCAGCCTGTTTCTCAGCCACGGCGCGCCGACCCTTCCCCTCGATGACGCCCCGGCGCGGGATTTCCTGCGCGGCCTCGGCGCCACGCTCGGCCGGCCGCGGGCGATCGTGGTGGCGACCGCCCATTGGGAGACCGAGGCGCCGCAGGTGGGTGGCGCGGAGCGGCCGGAGACCATCCACGATTTCCGCGGCTTCCCGGCCGAGCTGCAGGCGATGCGCTATCCCGCACCGGGCGACCCGGCCTTGGCGGAGCGGATTTCGGACCTGTTATGCGATGCCGGGCTGCGGTCGCGGGTGGACCGGCGGGAGGGGCTGGACCATGGCGTCTGGGTGCCGCTGATGCTGATGTATCCGGAGGCGGACATCCCCGTCGTGCCGCTTTCCGTGCAGCCGCATCTGGGTCCGGCGCACCATTTGCAGCTTGGCCGGGCGCTGGGGGCGCTGCGCGGCGAGGATGTGCTCGTGCTCGGGTCCGGCTCGTTCACGCATGACCTGTCCCGCTTCCGCGGGCAGGCGGCGGATGCGGCGAGCCCGGCGGATGTCGTCGGTTTTGCGGACTGGTTCGACCGGGCGATCGCCGAGGGGCGGGGGTGCGACCTCGTGACGTACCGGAGCCTGGCGCCCGATGCCGCGCGGCAGCACCCGACGGAGGAGCATTTGCTGCCGCTGTTCGTCGCGATGGGCGCGGCCGGATGGGGTTGTGGCCAGTCGAGCCCGGCGCGGCACCTGCATGCGTCGGCGATGTACGGCGTGCTGCGGATGGACGCCTATGCGTTCGGGTAGTCGCCGATTGCGGTGAGGGTCCACGGCGTGCCGGGCTCGCAGAAGAGGGGGAGGGCGTTCGGCGTGGGGATTTTCGGGTCGAGGCCCATCTCGGCGCGGAGCGCCCGGAATAGGGCGCCGTGGGCGACGACGAGCACGGGAGGTTCGTGGGCAAGGGCGCGGGCGAGCGCCGCGGCGCCGCGGGTGCGGAGTTGGGCGAAGCTCTCGCCGCCGGCGGGGGTATAGGCCGCGGCGAGCCAGTCGTAGTACCAGGGTCCCATAGGAAGGCCCTCCTGATCCCCGAAAGCGACCTCGCGCAGGTCCGGCTCGGTGGCGACCGGCAGGTCCAGCGCGTTCGCGACGACGGCGGCGGTGTCGGCGGCGCGGGAGAGGGGCGAGGCGACGATGCTGCGGATGCCGCGGCCTCGCAGGGCGACCGCAGCCTCGCGCGCCTGGGCGACGCCGCGTGGGTTGAGAGGGATGTCGCGGTCGCCTTGGGCGAGGCCCTGGGCGTTCCAGTCCGTCTCGCCGTGGCGGAGGAACCAGAACGCCCGGGCGGGCAGCATCAGGCCGTGAGGCCTTCGGCGGCCATCATGCGCTGCACGGCGGGACGGGCGAGCATGTGGTCGAACTGCGCGGCGCAAGCGGGCGGCAGCGTGATGCCGACGTGCTTGGTCGCCCAGTACGCGACGTAGAACAAGGCGCTATCGGCGTAGGAGTATTTGCCGGCGACCCAATCCTGGCCGGCCATACCGCGTTCGACGATGCCGAAGCCCTTTTCCATGATCTGGCGGCCGAACGCT
>JAABUX010007851.1_pt1 | contig 12410 bp, 10 predicted proteins | sample 5561851 | NCBI WGS metagenome assembly JAABUX01 (sample SAMN10711883, study PRJNA513361) | rock metagenome | isolation source: Antarctica rocks | place: Antarctica: Victoria Land, Richard Nunatak red sandstone | collected 2016-01-03 | reverse complement strand
CAACAGTTGTGGGCAGGAACCCGCCGAGCTCGGCACGCGGCGAGCCGCCGCCGGCGAACAGCGGCACCACCACGGCAAGGAAGCCCAGGGCGACGGCGACCGTGAGCGCGGCCAGGCGCGCCGCCAGGGGCAGCGCGACGAGCCGGCGCCACCCCGCGCGCAGCGTGGCGCCGGCACGGGCTCCTGTGGTGCTCACCCGCCCGGGTCAGATCGTGCTGACGGGCTGGTACTCGCCGAAGACGTCGCGGAGCGCCGCGCACACCTCACCCAGGGTGGCGTCGGCGCGAACCGCCTCGAGGATCGCCGGCATCAGCTCGCCGTCCCCCGCGGCGACTGCGCTCAGCCTGCCCAGCGCCGTGCCCGGGCGTTGGGGTTCGCGGCGGTCGCGATGGGCACGCAGACGCGCCAGCTGCTCGGCTGCGGCGCGCTCGTCGGGACGGAAGATCACCGGCGGTCGCGCCTCCTCCGAGTCGGTGTGGCGGTTGACCCCCACGACCACGCGCGCACCTGACGCGACGTCGAGCTCGGCCTGGTAGGCGGCCTCCTGGATCTGCTCCTGCATCCAGCCCGACTCGATGCAGGCGACGGCGCCGCCGCGCTCGTCCACCGCAGCGATCAGGGCGAGGGCGCGGCGCTCCAGCTCGTCGGTGAGCCACTCGACGAAGTAGGAGCCACCGAGCGGGTCGACGGTGCCGGTGACCCCGATCTCCTCACCGATGATCTGCTGCGTGCGCACGGCGATCCGCTGCGCTCTCTCGGTGGGGATCGACAGGGCCTCGTCAAAGCAGGACAGGGCCAGTGACTGAACACCGCCGAGCACGGCGGCGAGCGCCTGGATGGCGGCGCGGACGATGTTGTTCTCCGGTTGCTGGGCGGTGAGCGTCGAGCCGCCCGTCTGGGTGTGGGTGCGCAGCATCAGCGAGCGCGGGTCGGTGGCGCCGAAGCGTTCGCTCATCAGCCGCGCCCACAGCCGTCGCAGGGCGCGGTACTTGGCGATCTCCTCGAAGAAGTCGGTATGGGTGTTGAAGATCCAGGAGAGCTTGGGCGCAAAGTCGTCGACCGGGACGCCCCGCTCCACCACCGCCGCGACGTAGGCGCAGGCGTTGGCCACGGCGAACGCCATCTCCTGGGGTGCGGTGCTGCCGGCCTCGCGGATGTGGTAGCCGCTCAGCGAGATGGGGTTGAACCGCGGCGCATGGCGAGCGCAGTGGGCGATGAGGTCGGCGGCGAGCCGCAGGGAGGGGCGCGGCGGGTAGATGTAGGTCCCCCTGGCCACGTACTCCTTCAGCACGTCGTTCTGGACCGTCCCCATCAGCGCCTCCGCCGCGACCCCCTGGCGTTCGGCGGCGACGATGTACATCGCCACCAGCACCGGGGCCGGCGCATTGATGGTCATCGAGGTGCTCACCTGGTGGAGCGGGATGCCCGCGAAGAGCTCCTCCATGTCGGTGACCGAGTCGATGGCGACCCCCACCTGCCCAACCTCGCCGAGGGCACGGGGGTCGTCACTGTCCAGGCCCATCTGGGTGGGCAGGTCGAAGGCGACCGAGAGGCCCCTCTGGCCGTTGGCGAGGAGGAAATGGAACCGGGCATTGGCGTCGGCCGCGGTCCCGTAGCCGGCGTACTGGCGGATGCTCCAGAGGCGTCCGCGGTACATGGTCGGCTGGATCCCCCTGGTGAAAGGGGGCTCGCCGGGAAAACCCTCGGCCGCGGCGGCGTCGTGGCCGGCAAGCTGGGCCGGGCCGTAGAGCGTGTCGATCTCGATCCCACTGCCTGTCTCGAAGCTGGAGCGGCGCTGGCCCTGGTCGACCGACCGACGGAGCGCCCGCTCCTCCCAGCGCCGCTGCTCGGCTGCGTAGTCGCGGCCGGCGGCCACGCCGGGCGCCGCGGCATCGGAGATCACCGGGCCAGCATACGTCGCTCGGTCGAGCCCCACGTCGCCGCGGTGGTGGCGCGCCCGACCGGTCAGAGATCCACCTGGTCGGGGGTCGCGGCGCCGACCAGGATCGCCATGTTGCCGACGGGGTGGCGGTTCTCGAACATCAGCTGGTGGGCTGCGCCCACGTCGTCGAACTGGAAGGTGCGGCGCAGGCAGGGGTTGACGGCGCCCGCGGAGACCAGGTCGTTCAGCGCCCTGGCCTGCTCGTCGTTGGCGAAGTGCGACCCCTGCAGCCGCTTGCTGCGCATCCAGAGGTAGCGCAGGTCGACAGCGGCGTGGTAGCCGGTGGTGCCCGCGCAGATGACCACCATGCCGGCGTTGTCACACACGAAGATCGAGGTGGGGATGGTGGCCTCGCCGGGGTGCTCGAAGACGATGCGGGGGTTGCGCCGGGCGCCGACGACGTCCCAGATCGCCTTGCCGAAGGCGCGCGCACCCGTGGCCCACTCGCCGTAGGCGTCGTTGTCGCGCCAGTCGGGGGGAAGGCCCCAGTGGTCGAAGCTCTTGCGGTCGATGTAACCGGCCGCTCCGATGCTGACGCAGAAGGTGCCGCGCTCCTCACCCGACGCCACCGCGACGGGGATCCCACCCCGTGCGCGCACGATTTGGATGGCTTGGCAGCCCAGGCCGCCGCTGCCTCCCCAGACGAGCACGACGTCGCCTTCGCGCACCACGTGCGGCTCCCAGCCGCAGAGCATGCGGTAGGCGGTGGCGCCGACCAGCATGTAGGCCGCGGCGGCCGCCCAGCTCAGCCGCGGCGGCTTGGGGAGGAGCTGGTGGGACTGCACCAGCGTGAACTGGGCGAAGCTGCCCCAGTTGGTCTCGTACCCCCAGATCCGGGCGCTCGGGGCGGTGATGGGGTCGCCTCCGGCAATGATGAACGGGTCAGCCTGGTCCCACTGCCCGCAGTGCACGACCACGTGGTCACCGACATGGACGTCGTCCACCCCCGGGCCGACCGCGTACACCACCCCCGAGGCGTCGCTGCCGCCGACGTGGAAATCCTCGAGAGCGCCCATCCTCCGGCGCACGGCGACCACGTCCACCGGGCGACCCAGCGCGGCCCAGACGTTGTTGTAGTTGACCCCGGCCGCCATAACGTAGACGAGCGCCTCGCCCGGGCCCGGTGTCGGGGTTGGGAGCTCCTCCACCGCGAAGGCCTGGCGGGGCTCGCCGTACCGACCGGGGCGGATCACGTGGGCGAGCATGGTGCCGGGAACCGATCCCGGCGGAGGATGTGCCGTCAGCCGCTTCGGGTCGGTCCGCGGCCGGTCCCCGCCGGCGCTCACGTCGGTCACCTCTTCCTCCGGCGGGTGCTGCGCTGGTCAGGCACCTTACACGGGTGGACCGGCGACGGCGCCATCGCTCAGGGTGGCCGCCGTGCCGGTGGCCGCGCTGCGGTGTTCCCACACCTCGGGAAAGGCCAGCGCGGCGACGGCCAGCCCCGCGATGCCCAGCACACCGCCCGAGACCACCGAGATCCGCGGTGACGACACCCCGGCCACCACACCGGCCTCGAGGTCGCCGAGGAAGGGCCCGCCAACCACCACCATGAAGTAGGTGGCGGTGAGCCGTCCGCGGAGCTCGTCGGGCGTGAGCGTCTGCATGATGGTGCTGCGACAGACGGCGCTGACGGCATCCGCGGCGCCCGCCACGGCGAGCAGCAGCAGGCCCAGCCAGAGAGTCCCGGCAAAGCCGAACCCGATGATCGCCAGCCCCCAGACGACGATGGCCACCACCACGGCGCGGCCCAGCCGGCTGGAGCGCGAGAGGCTGCCACTGCTCAGCGCGGCGATCACGGCGCCCACCCCGAGCGCGGCGTAGAGATACCCGAGGCCCTGCGCGTTGGTGTTGAAGGTGGTGGCTGCGAGCACGGGGAACAGCGCCCGGGGGAACCCGAAGACCATCGCGGAGAGGTCCATGACGAAGGTTCCCAGGATGACCCGACGCCTCACGATGAAGGCGAAGCCCCGGCGGATGGCGGTCACCGCCCCCTCCTGCCGCTGCGCCGAGGGACGCTGTGGGGGCAGCAGCCACACCGCCACGATCGCCGCCGCGAAGCTGGCCACGTCGACGAGGTACGCACCGGAGAGGCCCAGTTGCGCGATCGCCAGACCGCCCAGCGCGGGTCCCGCGATCAGGGTGGTCTGGAACATCGCGACGTTGATGGACAGCGCGCCCGGGAGCCGCTCCTTCGACACCAGGTTGGGGAGGATCGCGGTGCGGGTCGGCGAGTCCAGGGCCGCGATCGACGCGGCGACCGCCACCACGACGAAGACGAACACCACCGGCGGCCGTCCCAGGGCCCCGATGAGCAGGGCCAGCGAGCACAGTCCGAGGAGCGTCTGGGTGATGAGCAGGAGGTGGCGACGGTCGAAGCGGTCGGCGAGCCCGCCGGCCATCAGGGACACGCTCACCAGGGGGATCACCTGGGCCAGCCCGAGCAGCCCCACCAGAACCGATGACCCGGTCGTCCGGTACACCTGGTATGGCACGGCGACGACGGTGATCTGCCGGCCGGCGAGGGACACCAGCTGGCCCAGTGTCAGGCGACGGAAGGCCTGGGACTCGCGGAGCGCGCCGACGTCGACGGCGACGCCTGCCAGGCCCGCGGACAGGCGACGGACCACGCTGGGCACCACCACAGGATAGGCGCGGCTTGGGGCGCCTCCGCCGATCGGCCCGGTGTACCCTCAGACTCATGACCCAGATCGCACCCGCCGCCTCCCCCGACGCCGTCACCCGCCGCGAGAGCTCGTGGGTCTGGTTTGACGGCCGCATCTGCCACTACAGCGGGGCCAAGGTGGGCCTGCTGACGCACGGGCTCAACTACGGCACCGGCGTGTTCGAGGGCATCCGCGCGTACTGGAGCGAGGAGCGCGAGCAGCTCTACACGCTGCGCCTGCCGGAGCACTTCGAGCGCATGCGCGGGAACGCGCGCATCCTGCAGATGGAGCTTCCCCTGTCGACCGCCGAGCTGTGCGCCGTCACCAACGACCTGCTGCGCCGCAACCGCTACCGCGAGGACGTCTACATCCGGCCGATCATCTTCAAGTCAGCTGAGATCATCGGGGTGAAGCTGCACGACATCCCCGAGTCGATGGGCATCTGCACTGCTCCCATGGGCAACTACGTGGCCACCACCGGCATCCGCTGCATGGTCAGCTCATGGCGGCGCGTCGACGACACCATGATGCCGGTGCGCACCAAGTGCACCGGGGGTTACCTCAACAGCGCCCTGGCCAAGTCGGAGGCCCTCCAGGCCGGCTTCGACGAGGCCATCCTCCTCACCATGGACGGCCACGTCTCTGAGGGCAGCGCGGAGAACATCTTCATCGTGCGCCAGGGCGTGCTGTACACCCCGCCTCCAAACGACAGCATCCTCGAGGGGATCACCAGGCAGGCGCTCATGCACCTGCTGCGTGAGGAGATGGGCCTGGACGTCGTGGAGCGGTCGATCGCGCGCAGCGAGCTCTACAGTGCTGAGGAGGTGTTCCTCTGCGGCACGGGAGCGCAGGTGGCCCCCGTCATCGACATCGACCGTCGCCGCATCGGCGATGGCGAGCCCGGCCCGCTGACCCTGCGCCTCCAGGACATCTACGACGGCATCGTGAGCGGGGCCGACGACAAGTACGCGGAGTGGCTGTCGCCCGTCTACGGCTGAGGCACTCTGCGCCCTGCGCCAGCCAGGGCGAGCGCGCCCGCCCTCCTCAGCAGGTCACGGACGTTGCCGCGCGGGTCGTCGCCGAGCTCGTCGAGGGCGATGGTGGCCGTGAAGACGTCGGTCCCGCCCGTCACCGAGCCGGCGACGGCGACGCAGGGCAGCCCGGCGCGGCGGGCCCGGCGCGCCACCTCGGCAGGGGCCTTGCCGGCCTCCGTCTGGGCGTCGAGCCGCCCCTCGCCGGTGATGACCAACGAGGCGCCGGCGAGCGCCGCCTCCAGGCCGGCGAGCTCGCACACCAGCGCGGCCCCGTCCACCAGCTGGGCCCCGAGCGACGCCAGGGCAAAGCCCGCTCCCCCCGCCGCGCCGGCACCGGGGTGCCCGGAGAGCCCGGCGCGGCCGGTGGCTCGCTCCACCACGGCGGCGAGGTGGCGCAGGCCCGCGTCGAGCTGCGCCACCTGCTCGGGGCTGGCGCCCTTCTGGGGCGCGAAGACATGGGCCGCTCCCTCCGGCCCGAACAGCGGGCTGCGGACGTCGACGGCGACATCGACCACGCACTCGCGAAGCCGATGGTCGACCCCGCTGACGTCGACCGAGGTGATCGCAGCCAGTGATCCGCCCCCCGGACGCACCACCCGACCGGCCCGGTCCAGGAGCCTGGCACCCAGTGCCGCTAGGATCCCGGTGCCCCCGTCGCTTGAGGCGCTGCCTCCCACCCCCACGACGATGCGCTGGGCGCCCCCCTCGAGAGCCGCGACCATGAGCTCGCCCACGCCGCGGCTGCTTGCCCGGAGCGGGCTCAGCCGGCCGGGTGGGAGCCGCTGCAGCCCGGCGGCCTCGGCCAGCTCGACGATCGCCACATCCGCGCCGATCCAGCCCAGCCGGGCGTCGCCGCGCCGTCCCAGCGGCCCGGCGACACGCACCACCTGGGTTCGCGCCGAGCTGCCGGCCGCGGCGAGGAGGACGTCGAGCGTGCCGTCGCCGCCGTCGGCGACGGGCACACATCGGGCCGCCCATCCCGCGTCCGCAACACCCTCGGCCAGCGCCCGCGCCGCCGCAGGCGCCGCCAGCGTTCCCTTGAAGGCGTTGGGGGCGCAGACGGCCAGGGACTGGGCTCCGGGTTCACTGCTCACCCGCGGATCAGACCGCGACGGCCGCCTGCGCAACCGCCACCGACGGGGCGGTCCCGTACGAGCTGCAACACGTGTCGCACACCTCGAGGTGCAGGAGCGCGGCGCGCTGGTCGGTGGCGCTGAGCCGCCGGCACGTCATCAGGAAGGCGAGCTCGGTGCAGGCGCTGCGCTCTTCGGGGGGGCTCTCGAGGAGCAGGTACTCCTGCTTGAAACGCCGGCGCGCGCGATGCAGCAGGGTCTCGACGGCGGACTCGGTGATGCCCATCACGCGCGCGATGGAGGCGTATGAGAGGCCCTGAAGCTCGCGCAGAGCGAGCACCATCCGCTGTCGTTCGGGAAGCCGCTTGGCGACGTCCCAGACGAGCTGACGGAGGCCAGCCAGCTCCAGCGCCGCCTCGGGGTGACCGGACCGATCCCCGTCGGGGATCCTTAGGATCGCCTCGTCAGGGCCGTTCGTGTCCGACGTCACGTGGAGGGCACGCCGGTTGCGGCGGCGGACCTCATCGCGGCAGACGTTGAGCGCGATGCGATGGATCCAGCCGCCCACGTTGAAGCCCTCCTCGACCCGGGAGAGCGACCTGACGACGTTGTAGAACGTCTCCTGGAGCAGGTCGTCGGCGAGGGCGTCGTCCCCGAAGAAGCGCAGGCAGACGTTGCGCACCCGCGCCTGGTGGCGCCCGAAGAGGACGTCGAAGGCCGCGGCGTCTCCCTCCAGGTACGCCGCGACGAGGCCCACATCGTCGCAGTCAGCCAACGGCGCCCGACTGTGCTCCGTGACGGTCCCCCTTCACGTTGGGTGCATCCTTTGCTGCGATCGCGGCAACTATATCACCGTGTTTCACCAGCCTCAGCCGCCGCTGCGTCGGCTCGGCCACGCGTGCCCCTGTCGCCCGGGCCCGCCCGCGTCTGCGCCGCGCTTCGCTGCCAGCGGCCTACAGCTGGATCAGGCGGGTGACACCCCACAGCAGAGCCATGCCGGCGACGGTCGCCACGGCCGGCCAGGGGGAGTCGTGCTCACGGGCCTCCGGGAGGAGGTCGGAGGCCCCGATGTACAGGAAGACACCCACGAAGCTCCCCAGGATGTAGGGGAGGACACCCGCGGGGATGGGAGCGACGAAGGCGGCGGCAGCGCCGAGCAGCGGGGTCGTCGCGTCGACCAGCAGCCATCGCCACGCGCGGCGGAGCGAGTTGCCGTGGGCGAGGACGACCGTGACCGTGTTGAGGCCGTCGGCGAAGTCGTGACACACCACCGCGATGCCGATCACCACGCCGAGCGCGGCGTTGGTCTTGAAGCCGACGCCGATGGCGACGCCGTCGAGGAAGCTGTGGACCGAGAGGCCGGCCGCCGCCGCCATGCCGACCTCCGGGGTCGTGTCGCCGTGCTGGTGCCCGTGCCCCGGGCCTCCGTGCAGGGCGGTGACGCGCTCGAGCAGGAAGAAGACGAGAAACCCCGCCGCGACGAAGAGCATCGCGCTCGACACGGCGATGCCCGAGACCCGGCTGCGGGTGATGAGCTCGGGAAGCACGTCGAAGAGCGCCACACCGAGCACCGCCCCGGAGCTGAACCCGAGCAGCAGGTGCATCTTGTCGCGGACCCGCACCGCGGCCAGGCCGCCGAGCGATGTGGAGACGAAGGTGAGGGCGGCCACCAGGATCCCGGTCATGGCCGAAGCCTACCGTGCCGTCAGCCGCTCAGCCGCCGTCACCGGCGAGCGCGTGCCACCCACGTCTGCGGCGCGCGCATCTCACCCGGCGTCGGCATCATCGCGGCGTTCTCCCAGACGCGGTTGAGCAGGGCGACACCGCCGGCGTCGGCCACCGCCTGGCAGAACCGTTCCCCCTCCTCGTACTGGCGCATCTTCATGTTGATGCCGGTGACGGCCAGAACCGCGCGCTCCACGACGGTGCGCTGCGACCGGCGCCGCGCGAACGCCGCCTCCAGCTCGTCGAAGTGCTCGAGGTGGGCGCGTCCGACCCGGTGCATGACGAAGTTCGCGTACCCCTCGAGGACGCTCATCACCGCCTGCAGCGCCGCGATGCCGCGAAGCTGGGTGCGCAGCGCGCCGGGCAGGCGCTCGACGAGTTGGCGGGGAGTGCGCGGGATCCCGTCGCCGATGGCCTGGGACAAGCTGCTGCGGATCATCCCGTCCATCGTGCTCATGAGGTGCTCGCGCAGCCAGGGATGCTCACCGAACTGCCAGGCGTGGGTCAGCTCGTGGAGGATCAACCAGCGCCGCAGCGGCCCAGCCGGTGCGTCGGCGACGCCGGCGAAGCTCTCGATGTTGGGCTCGACGAGGTACAGCGACGGCGTCTGGCCGGTGAGCGGACCCAGGCTCAGCACGGGGTCGTACTGTCCCAGGACGCGCTGCGACATGATGCCGAACAGAACCCCGACGTACCTGTTCATGACCCCACGGCTCAGGGTTGCGGCAGGGGAGTCGGGGAGGGTGGCGCGGATCTCCTCGACCGGCACGAGCAGGCGCCGTGCGATGTCGATGTTGACGTCGACGAACCCGCGGCGGTCCAACACAGCGAAGCGTGGAAACGCGGTCAGCGGCCGCTCGCACACCTCTGCCATGAGCGGCGCGAGCCCGGCTGCGATGCTGTCGCACTCGAGCGCGATGGCCTGCGCCCTGCGCGCATCGATGGGCGCCGTGGCGCCGCCGCGCTGATGGGCGGTAGTGCGCACCGCCTCCCAGTCGAGCAGCCGGGAGTCTGCCGCCGCGCCGCGGCGCGGACGCAGCAGCGCGGCCGCCGACAGCAGCGCCCCGGCTCCGACGGCGCCGATGGCGACGGCGTTCCGCAACGTTGGCTCGGGGAGGCGGGGCATCGATCGATGATAGGCGCGGTCCTCACATCGCCGACCCGGGACGGCCGTCGATGAACACGGGCTCTGCCGGGGGACCCTCGAGCCAGTAGGCGTCGAGCCTCTCCTGGCTCCAGCCACGCTCGCGCAGGAAGGGTTCGTCCAGGAGCTGGCGGCCGCTGAGACGACCCGGCTCGCTGGTGACGATCTCGACCAGCGCATCGCAGAGGATGCCTGGGGAGCGCCACATGCTCCGGTCGCCGACGGCGTGGTTGATCGTGGCGGAGCTCTCGATCAGGGTCACGGGCCAGAGCGAGTTGCAGGCCACCCCATCGCCGGCGTGCTCGGCAGCGAGCCCGATGGCGAGCCGGGTCATCCCCATCTTGGTGGTCATGTAGGCGACGTGGCCGGGGTTAGGCGCGGTGCCGATCGGCGGCGAGCACATCACGATGTGCCCGAAGCCGTTGCCGACCATGTGCGGCAGCGCCCTCTGCGAGCACAGGAAGGCGCCCCGCACGTTCACCTCCCACATGAGGTCGTAGCGCTTCACAGGCGTCTCCAGCACCGGCTTCCACCACAGCGCGCCGGCGTTGTTGACGAGGATGTCGAGGCGACCGAGGTCCGCCACGGTGCGCTCCACCATGGCCGCCACCTCAGCCTCCTGCCGGACGTCGAGATGGATGGCGATCGCCATCCCGCCGCCGGCCGTCACCTCCTCCGCGACGCTGTGGATGCTACCGGGCAGCCTCTCCGTCGAGTGCTCCGACTTGCCGGTGACCACCACCGCCGCCCCCTCGGCCGCAAGGCGAAGAACCATGGCGCGCCCGATGCCGCGCGACGAGCCGGTGACCACCGCCACCCGGCCATCCAGCCGGCGCGCTCGACTCATCCACGGCAGGATACGCCGCCCTCCGGTGAGGGGTTGCCGCCGCACCCGGAGGCTGGCGCTCTCGCGGTGAGGCTGCTAGCACTCCGACATCGAGAGTGCTAAGATGGCCGCCGACCGACCAGGTTTTCAGCGTGCTTGAACCCGCCCCTGTGAGTGCGGGAGGAGGTTTTGAATGGCCAAGCAGTTGCTCTTCGAGGCGGAGGCGCGCGACGAGATGCGCAAGGGCGTCGACCGCGTCGCCAACGCCGTGAAGATCACGATCGGCCCCAAGGGTCGCAACGTCGTGCTCGACAAGAAGTTCGGCTCGCCGACGATCACCAACGACGGCGTCACCATCGCCAAGGAGATCGAGCTGGAGGAGCCGTTCCAGAACATGGGCGCCCAGCTCGTCAAGGAGGTCGCCTCCAAGACCAACGACATCGCCGGTGACGGCACCACCACCGCCACCGTGCTCGCCCAGGCGCTCATCAACGCCGGCCTGCAGAACGTCGCGGCGGGGGCCAACCCCATCCAGCTGAAGAAGGGCATCGAGCTCGCGGTCGAGGCCGTCGTCAAGGCCATCAAGGAGCAGTCGGTCCCGATCGGCGACCGCGAGAAGATCGCCCAGGTCGCTGCCATCTCCGCCGCCGACCCTGAGATCGGTGAGATCGTGGCCGATGCCATGGAGAAGGTCGGCAAGGACGGCGTCATCACCGTCGAGGAGAGCAAGGGCCTCGAGACCGAGCTCGAGCTCGTCGAGGGGATGCAGTTCGACAAGGGCTACACCTCTCCATACATGGTCACCAACGCGCAGCGCATGGAAGCCGTGCTCGAGGATCCCTACATCCTCATCACCGACAGGAAGATCTCGGCCATCGCCGACCTCCTCCCCATCCTCGAGAAGGTCGTGCAGAGCGGCAAGCCGCTGCTGATCATCGCCGAGGACGTCGATGGCGAGGCCCATGCCACGCTCATCGTCAACAAGCTGCGCGGCACCTTCAACGCCGTTGCGGTCAAGGCGCCCGGCTTCGGCGACCGCCGCAAGGCCATGCTCCAGGACATCGCCATCCTCACCGGCGGCCAGGTCATCAGCGAGGAGGTGGGGCTGAAGCTCGACTCCGCGCAGCTCACCTCCCTCGGCCGCGCCCGCAGGGTCACCGTCACCAAGGACGACACCACCGTCGTCGAGGGCGCCGGCTCGCAGGATGCCATCAAGGGACGCATCGAGCAGATCAAGGCGGAGATCGAGAAGAGCACCTCGGACTGGGACAAGGAGAAGCTCCAGGAGCGCCTCGCCAAGCTCGCGGGCGGCGTCGCGGTCATCAAGGTGGGCGCTGCCACCGAGACCGAGCTCAAGGAGAAGAAGCACCGCATGGAGGACGCCGTGTCCGCCACCCGTGCGGCCGTCGAGGAGGGCATCGTGCCCGGGGGCGGCGTGGTGCTCGTCAACTGCGTCTTCGCGCTCGACGGGGTCAGCGCCGAGGGCGACGTCAAGACCGGTGTCAACATCCTTCGCCGGGCACTCGAGGAGCCCCTGCGCCAGATCGCCTTCAACGCCGGCGAAGAGGGCTCGGTGGTGGTCGAGAAGGTGAAGGGCCTGCCCAAGGGCCAGGGCTTCAACGCCGCCACCGGCGAGTACACCGACATGGTCGCCGCCGGGATCATCGATCCCACCAAGGTGACCCGGTCGGCGCTGCAGAATGCCGCCTCGATCGCGGCCCTGCTGCTCACCACCGAGGCACTGGTGACGGACATTCCGGAGAGGAAGGGTGCGGCCGCGCCGCCCATGCCGGAGTACTAGGCGCAAGCGCAGCGCCTTCCAGGAGGCCGGGACCGGAGTCCCGGCCTCTTTCTTTCCTCCGGCCCGACGTTCCGGCCACGTACCAGGCCTGTACAGTGGAGCGGACATGCAACAGACCACCCCGACCCAGGGCGGCGCTGCGTCCGAGCCGCCCGCACCACCGTCGGCTCAGCCGGCGCACGCGACCCAACCCGTGGCAGCT
>JAABUX010007850.1_pt1 | contig 12411 bp, 9 predicted proteins | sample 5561851 | NCBI WGS metagenome assembly JAABUX01 (sample SAMN10711883, study PRJNA513361) | rock metagenome | isolation source: Antarctica rocks | place: Antarctica: Victoria Land, Richard Nunatak red sandstone | collected 2016-01-03 | reverse complement strand
GGTGGTCCTGCAAGGGGCGGCGGCGTCCGCCCTGACCCCTCTCGCCGACACGTTGACGTTGGCGCTCGCCGCATCCCGACGGCTGGACTACGCGCGGACGCGGGCGTGGGGTTCGGCGTCCTACATGGCCGCGACGGCGACGGCCGGCCCGCTGCTCGGGCTGTTCGGCATCGCGGCGGTGCCTTGGCTGCTTGCGGCCGGGTATGGGACGGCGGCTTGCATGGCGACGCTGCTGCCGGAGCCGGACCGGGTCGTGCACGCGGCTGGCCTGTCCCGTACCGCCGGGTTATGGCGGCTGCGCCCGTTCCGGGTGACGGTTGCGGCCACGGCGCTGATCCAGGGCAGCCACGCCGCCTACTACGCGTTCGCGCCGATCTACTGGCGGGCCAACGGCATTTCCGACACCGTCATCGGCCTGCTGATCGCGGAGGGGATCGTGGCCGAGATCGCGCTGTTCGTCTGGGGACGCCGCCTGGTCGAGCGGATCGGCCCGGCGCGGTTGACCGGGCTGGCCGCCGTCGCGTCGCTGGTGCGCTGGACCGCGACGGCGTTCGTGACCGGGGTGCCTATCCTGGCCGCGGTGCAATTGCTGCACGCCGCGACGTTCGCATTCCAGCATCTATCGGCGATGCTGGTACTCGGCCGCACCGTGCCGCCTGGGAAAGCCGCCAGCGCCCAAACCCTGCACGCCGCCCTCGGCTTCTCCGCCCCGACCGGATTGCTGATTTGGGCGACGGGCCTGTTGTATGCGCGGGCGGGCGGGCTGGTGTTCCTGCTGATGGCGGCGCTCGGCGGGTCGGCGGTGCTACTTGTGCGGCCGCTTGCCCTTGCGCTTAAAACGGCGCCCAACCAAGCTGCGCCACGACATCGTTAGGAGGCGCGTTTGCCCGTGAAAACAGTCGCCGTCGTCGGCACCGGGCTGATCGGCGCGAGTTGGGCCGCCTACTTTCTCGGGAAAGGTCTGAACGTCGTCGGCACCGACCCGGCGGCCGGCGCGGAGGACCGCCTGCGCGCCACGGTCGCCCACTGCGGCGGGGACGCGGCCCGGCTCAGCTTCTCGCCCAACCTCCCAGCCGCGCTGGAGCGTGCCGACTTCGTGCAGGAGAGCGGCCCGGAACGGCTGGACTTGAAGATCGAGCTGTACCGCCAGATGGACGAGGCGGTCGCGCCGGGCGTGATCCTGGCGTCGAGTTCCTCCACCCTGCTCGTCAGCGACATGCAGCAGGCTTGCGCGCATCCGGGCCGGGTCGTGCTCGGCCACCCATTCAATCCGCCGCACCTGATCCCGCTGGTGGAGGTGGTCGGCGGACGCCAGACCAACGAGGCGAGCATCACCGCCGCCGTCGCATTCTACCGATCGATCGGCAAGCACCCGATCCGCCTCAACCGCGAAATCCTCGGTCACGTGTCCAACCGGCTGCAGGCGGCCCTCTGGCGCGAGTGCTTCCATCTATTGACGTCCGGCGTCGCGTCCGCGGCGGACATCGACGCCGCCATCGCGCACGGCCCCGGCCTGCGCTGGGCGCTGCTCGGCCCGTTCCTCAACCTGCATCTGTCCGGCGGGGAGGGCGGGATCGAGCATAACCTCGCCCATCTCGGCCCGGCCATCGCGGCCATGTGGCGGGACCTCGGCGCCCCCGAGATGGACGCGCCCACGATGCGGACGGTCGAGGGCGCCATCCGGGAAATGATCGGGCCGATGGACCTGCCTTCCATGCTGGTCGAACGGGACCGGATGCTGATCGAGCTGGTGCAGGAAAAGGCAGCTTCCGGCCTACCCTGACGCGAGGCCGATCCGACGCATCGCGCCGTCCATCAATTCGATCTGCCGCGCCAGCCGCGCCAGGGCGTCCGGGACAGCCCCGTCCGGATGCGGGTCGGTCACGGCGTGGCCATCCGCCATCGCGCGCAGGCTGCGGCCGATCCAACCGCGCCACAGCGTCAACGCGGGCCCTGCCACGCCGCCGGCGTGATTCGGGTCGAGCTGCAATGCCGAGAGCGGGCCGGCCATCCGGCGCAGCGCCGCATCGACCAGCAGCACCGATTGCAGCCCGGCGCGCAACGACCGCCGCGGCTCGTGCAGGGCGCGCGACAGGGACGCTTCCAGATTGTTGCTGGCGACACCGGCGGCGCGGCGGGCGCGTTCGACCGCGTCGGCGGTCGTGGCGCCGAGTAGCAGGTCCAGCTCCGCTTCGGCAAAGGCGGCGTGGGCGTTGATGGCGGTGCGGAGTTCGGCGCGCAGCCGGTCCGGCTCCCAGCTTGGCCACAGCAGGATGCACCCGGCGACGGCCAGCACCCCGCCCGCGGCCGTGTAGGCGGCGCGGGCGACGGCGATCGTCAGCTCGCCGTCGCCGGGCCGGCTGAACTCCGTCAGCAGGACCACGAGCGGCGTGAGGCAGGCCATGAACGCGCCGAAACTGACGGCCCGGACGGCGAAGGCGACGATCGCCAGCGGGAACATCGCGGCGGCGATCGCGAGCGGCGTGGTGCAGACCAGGGCGATCAACGCCGCCGCGATGCCGCCGAGCACGGTGCCGCCGATCCGCTCCAGCGCGCGCTGCCAGGTGAGCGCGTAGAATGGCTGCATCGTCAGGATGAGCGTGATGGTGAGCCAGTGCTGGTAGGAGCCGCTCCAGGTCAGGGTGAAGGCTAGCGCGGGGCCGGCGACCGCGGCGGTGCGCACGGCGTGGCGGAGCGAAGCCGATCGCCACGTCAGGTTGGCGCGGAGCGGGCCGAGGAAACGGTCCCGCAGCGACGGCAGCGCCATGTCGCTGGGGAGGGCGCCGGGCACGAGGCCGTCCGGCGCGGTGAATGTAGCGGCGATGCGCAGGCGGGCGACGATGGCGTCGGCGATCGTCACGAACACGGTGCCGGCGCCGGGCCCCCCGGCCTCGTCCAGCGCCTGGGCGATCCGGGCGAGGCGGGCGACCGGCACCGCAGCCCCCGCCAGCCCGGGATCGTCGGCGACGATGGCGGCTGCGAGCACGACCAGCGCCGGGCGCAGCAGCCGGAGCAGGCGGTCGGCGGCCTCGCGCACCGCCGGGTCGCGGTCGGCCTCCAGGACGTCCGACAGCGCGATGAGCGCGCCGAACAGCTGGTCCGCCGCCTCGACCCGGACCAGCGCCTGGCTGGCCCGTGGGGTGACGGTGCCGCGCACCCGCAGGGTGTCCATGACGGCGACCCGTGCCGTCTCGATCGCCTGGCGCACGGCCCGGCGGTGGCCACGTGCGTGCGCCTCCCAGTCGGAGGCCGGAGCGTCACGCTGCACCAGCGTGCGCAGGTCCAGCACCAGTTGGCTAAGGGCGCGGTAGGCGTCGGCGACGGCTCGGCGTGAGGGGCGAAATGGGTGGAGACGCCAAATCACCATCGTGAGCAGCGTGGCCCATAGGCACCCGGCGGCAAATACGCCCGCGGTGACCAGCGCCTGCTCGGGGTTCAGCGGGCGGTCCAACGCAAGCACCAGCACCACCGTCAGCAGGTTGCCGACCTGCAGCGGGTGCTGGCCCCAGGTGCGGGCGAAACTGGTGGCGAAGATGCCGAGGCAGGCGAGCGGCAATGCGACGCCCAGCCCCGCCGCCCGGGCCAAGCCGAATCCGGCGATGAAGGCCGCACCGATGGCGGTGAAGGCGAGCAGCGCTGGCAAACGCCGGCGAATTTGCCCGCCCGCGTCGCACAGGCAGGTCAGCAGCGCGCCCAACGCCGCTTCGAGCAGCGGTGGCCAGTGCAACGCCTGGTCAAGCGCCACGATCGCCGCCACCGCGAGTGCTGCGCGAACCCCCTCGGCGACGCTGATGGCCCGCAAATCCAGGCTGATCGGCAAGCGCGACAGGTCCGACTCGGGGCCGGTGTTCAGCCAGCGCATGTCAGGCGATCCCCCTCCCGGCGCGGGAGGGGGTCATTCGCGTCAGGCCGCCTTGGCCATCCCGCGCAGCACGTACTGCAGGATGCCGCCGTGCCGGTAGTACTCCACCTCGTCATCGGTATCGATGCGGCACAGCGCGGTGAACTCGTCCGTGCGGCCGCGGTCGCGGTGGATCAGCACCCGCACGCCCATCCGCGGCGTGATGGTGTCGATGCCGACGACATCGATCGTCTCCGACTCGGTCAGGCCGAGCGACTGTCGCGTGACGCCCTCCGGCATCGTCAGCGGCAAAACGCCCATGCCGACCAGGTTGGAGCGGTGGATGCGCTCGAACGTCTCCACGATCACGGCCTTGATGCCCAGCAGCATGGTGCCCTTGGCCGCCCAGTCGCGCGACGACCCCATGCCGTACTCCTTGCCGCCGAACACCACCAACGGGACGTTCTCACGGGCGTAGCGCATCGCGGCGTCGTAGATCGGCATCGTCTCGCCGGACGGATAGTGCGTGGTGACGCCGCCCTCGATCCCCGGCACCATCTCGTTCTTGATGCGGATGTTGGCGAACGTACCCCGCATCATGACCTCGTGGTTGCCGCGGCGGGAGCCGTAGCTGTTGAAGTCCCGCTGCGACACCTGCCGCTCGCCGAGATACTCCCCGGCCGGCGACGCCTTCTTGATGTTGCCGGCCGGGCTGATGTGATCGGTGGTGATGTTGTCGCCGAACAGCCCCAGGATGCGCGCGCCGTGGATCTCGCCCTTCGCCACCGGGTCCATCGTCATGCCGTCGAAATACGGCGGGTTCTTGACGTAGGTGGAGCCATCGACCCAGCCGTACGTCTCGGAGTCGCCGGCGATCTGGATCGCCTTCCACTGGTCGGTGCCCTCGAAGATCTCGCCGTAGCGCTTGATGAATTGGCCCCGCTCGACGCTGGCGCGCACCACCGCGGCGATCTCGTCGTTGGTCGGCCAGACATCCCGCAGGTACACCGGGCTGCCGTCCTTGCCCGTACCCAGCGACGCGGTGTTGATGTCCTCGCCCATGTTGCCGAGCAGCGCGTAGGCGACCACCAGCGGCGGTGAGGCCAGATAGTTGGCGCGCGTCAGCGGATGCACGCGCCCCTCGAAGTTGCGGTTGCCCGACAGTACCGCGACCGCAACCAGCTTGCCGCTCTCGATCGACTCCGAAATCGCGGCGTCCAGCGGGCCGGAGTTGCCGATGCAGGTGGTGCAGCCGTAGCCGACCAGCGCGAATCCCATCGCGTCGAGGTCGGCGGTGAGCCCCGACTTGTCGAGATACTCGGTGACGACCTGCGAACCCGGCGCCAGCGAGGTCTTGACCCACGGCTTCGGCTTCAGCCCCTTCGCGAGCGCCTTGCGGGCTACCAGCCCGGCGGCGACCATGACATACGGGTTGGACGTGTTGGTGCAGCTGGTGATCGCAGCGATGGCGACGTCGCCGTGGCCGAAGTCGAAGTTCTTGCCGTTGACCTGCACCCGCTTGCCCACGTCGTTCGCGGCAACCCCGAAGCTTCTGGTCAGCTCCGCCTTGAACGCGCTGGCGGCGTCGCTGAGCAGCACGCGGTCCTGCGGGCGCTTCGGCCCGGCGATGCTCGGCCGTACGGTCGAGAGGTCCAGTTCGAGCGTGTCGGTGAACATCGGATCGGGCGTGGCCGAGTCGCGCCACATGCCCTGCGCCTTCGAATACGCCTCCACCAAGGCGATCCGGTCCTCGTCGCGGCCGGTCAGACGCAAATAGTCGAGCGTCGTGCCGTCCACCGGGAAGAAGCCGCAGGTGGCGCCGTACTCCGGCGCCATGTTGGCGATGGTGGTGCGGGTCGCCACCGCCATGTCGTCCAGCCCGGCGCCGAAGAACTCGACGAACTTGCCGACCACGCCCTGTTTGCGCAGCATCTGCGTGACCACCAGCACCACATCGGTCGCCGTCACGCCCTCGCCGATGCGCCCGGTCAGGCGGAAGCCGACGACGTCGGGGATCAGCATGGCGATCGGCTGGCCCAGCATGGCCGCTTCCGCCTCGATGCCGCCCACGCCCCAGCCGAGCACGCCGATGCCGTTGACCATGGTGGTGTGGCTGTCGGTGCCGAACAGCGTGTCGGGATAGGCGAACTCGACGCCGCCAACAGTCGCAGTCCAGACGGTCTGGGCCAGGTGCTCGATGTTGACCTGGTGGCAGATGCCGGCGCCGGGCGGCACGACGCGGAAGTTCTCGAACGCCATGGAACCCCAGCGCAGGAAGCGGTAGCGCTCGCCGTTGCGCTCGTATTCGAGCTCCATGTTGTCGTGCAGCGCGTTCTCCGTGCCGGCGACGTCGACCATCACGGAGTGGTCGATCACTAGGTCGACGGGAACCAGCGGGTTCACCTTGTCGGGGTCGCCACCGAGCGCGATGATGCCGTCGCGCATGGCCGCGAGGTCGACCACGGCGGGGACGCCGGTGAAGTCCTGCATCAGGATGCGGCTGGGGCGGAACGGGACCTCGTTCGTGCTGGACCCCTTCTCAAGCCACCCGGCGATGGCGCGGGCGTGGTCGGTCGTGGTAGCGCGGCCGTCCTCGAAGCGCAGCACGTTCTCCAGCAGGACCTTGAGGCTGATGGGCAGGCGGGAGACGTCGCCGATCGTCTTGGCCGCCTCGGGCAATGAGAAATAGTCGTACTGCTTGCCGGCGACGGTCATGGACTGGCGGGTGTGAAGGCTGTCCTGCCCGATGCTTTTCATAGGATATGCGGCCTCGCTGGTTGACCGCGGGGCGTTGATGCAACACGCGCGGTGCGGAAATGGGTCGTGCGACCGTTAGACCATATAGTGGGGTGGGGCGTCCACCGACAGACGGCGACGGAGCGACGGGTTTGACACTGCGGGGCGTTGATTTGGCGGCATTCCGGGGCGAGCGCCTGGTGCTAGAGGCGGTGTCGTTCACGCTCCCGCCAGGCGGTGCGATGCTGTTGCTGGGGCCAAACGGGTCGGGCAAGTCGACGCTGCTGCGGGTGCTGGCCGGGCTGAAACGGCCGGACGCCGGAGAGCTGCTGTGGGACGAGGCGGACGCGCTGGCCGACCTTCCGGCCCATGCCGGACGGGTGGCGTATCTGGGCCATCAGGACGGGGTGAAATCGGGTTTGACGGTCACGGAGAACTTGGCCTTCGCAGCGGGCGGGCGGGCGGTGCAGGCCGCCCTAGCCGCCTTGGGACTGGACGATTTGGCGGAGTTGCCGGCGCGGATGTTGTCGGCCGGGCAGCGGCGGCGGCTGGCGCTGGCGCGACTGGCGCTGAGCCGGGCCCCGGTGTGGCTGCTCGACGAGCCTACCCTGGGGCTGGACACGGCGTCGGTGGCGCGACTCGGCGACCTGCTGGCCGCGCACCGGGCGGCCGGCGGGATGGTGATGTCGGCGACCCATCTCGACCTGCCGCTGCCGGACGCCGCCACCTTGCGGCTCGGCTGATGTTCACACGGCTGGTGCGGCGCGAGCTGCTGCTTTCGGTGCGCCACAGCGCCGACACGCTGGGCGCGGTGCTGTTCTTTCTGGTCGCCGGGTCGCTATTCCCGCTCGCGATCGGCCCGGCGCCGGAGGTGCTCGGACGGCTGGCGCCCGGCATCGTCTGGGTGTGCGCACTATTGGCCGCCCTGCTGCCGCTCGACCGGCTGTTCGGGGCCGACCACGAGGACGGGTCGCTCGACCAACTGCTGCTATCCGGCCTGCCCGCCTCCGCGGTGGCGCTGGCGAAGGCGCTGGCGCACTGGGTCGTCACGGGGCTGCCGCTGTTGCTGGCCGCGGCCCCGCTGGCGATCATGCTGCGGATGGACCCGGCGGGACTGCCGGCGCTGCTCGGCGGGCTGCTGCCGGGAACGCTGTCGCTGTCGCTGCTGGGAACGCTCGGTGCGTCGGTGGTGCTAGGGGCCCGGCGCGGCGGGGTGCTGCTGCCGCTGCTGGTGCTGCCGTTGGCGGTGCCGGTGCTGATTTTCGGGGCGGCGGCGGCCGATGCGGCGGCGGTTGGACTCAGTTCGCGGCCGCATTTGCTGCTGCTCTGGGCGATGCTGGCGGCGGCATTGCCGTTGGCCCCGCTGGCGGCGGGGGCAGCGCTGCGCTCGGCAGTGGACTGACGGCCAAACGGTTCTGGTCCTCGCGGTCGCTGGCAATCGGCACGGTGCGGATCAGCGGCGGGGTGAGGACGATGGCGTTCAGGCGCGATGTGCGGCCGACCAGGGGGAGCAGACGCCCGAGCTCGCCGTGGGCGTGGCTGGCGGGCGAAAGCGCGTCGCACTCGGCCGGGGTCAGCCCGTAGGCCAGCAGCCGCCAGTCCACGTCGCCGCCGAAACCGTCTTGCGCCACCCAGTCCAGCAGCTTGCGCGCGCCGGCGGCGGTCAGCAGGTAGCCGTCGGCGCCGGGCGCGTTGTCGTCGAGCGGAAAGGCCCGCATGGCGTCGGCCAACGCGACCGTCGCGAACCCGGCGGCGGTTCGGCGAGGCGCGATGCGGTCGTTCACGAAGCACAGCTCCCACCCGTCCGGCAGGCCGAACACGCCCCAGTGCCGCGGCAGGTTCAGCAGGGGAATGACGTCGTCCTCGACGATGAGGCAGTAGGCGAGGCCGCGGGCGAGCATGGCCTCCCACGCGGCGGTGTGGCTGGGGAAGCAGCCGAGCGTGCCACGCATCGCCGGATCGCCGCCGAGGCGTTGAACGGCGGCGACGGACAGGCGCCTGCCGTCGATGCCGGGGACGCGGAACCGTGGCGGGCGGGAGTGCCGGAATTGGCGGCTGAGATCGGCGAGCCGGCCGGGGTTGCGGTCGAGGTTGATGGTGGCGATAGAGGGTGTCGGGCCGATCGCCTGGCCGTGCAGGACTTGCCGGGCGAGTGCGTGGTAGCGCTGGGCGTCGTGCGCGAGCCACTCGGTTTCGGGGTTGGGATCGCAGGCGTGGGCCGCGGCGTAGGCGCTCACTGCCCCCGGATAGTCACGCGCTTGGCGCAGCATGTGGCCGAGCAGGAGATGGGTTTCGGCGTGGTCCGGACGGGCGCCGGCCAGGATGCGGGCGCGGCCCGTGAGCGCTGGCAAGGCGGCTTGCGGGAAAGCATACAGCGACGCCATGTGCGCGAGCCAAACGGCATCGGGGAACGCGAGCCGGGCCTGGCGGAACACGGGATCGGCTTCGGCGTAGCGTCCGAGCTTGGCCAAGTCGTGCTTCAGCGCGAGCGCGGCCTGCCAGTCGGCTGGGCACCGCCGAAGCAGCGCGCGCCAGGCGTCCGCTGCTTCGGCGAACGCGCCTCGGTCTTGGGCAGCCTGGGCAGCCGCTCGGTCGGAGTCGACGATCATGGCAACGTTCGCTGGCATTGCCGTGGTGTGCCGAACCATTGCGGCGAAGCTATGACCGGGTCAGGCGTGGCCGACTTGGCCGAACCCCTCCGATCCCGTCGCGCGCACCACGCCCGCCAGCAGCCGCAAAGCGTCGGGGCCGCCACGGTCGGTCAAGCCGCCGCGTTCCATCTCACCGGCCAGTGTTTCGGCTTGGCTGGCGATGATGTCGGCCGCCCGCCGCAGCGCCTCCCGCGAGAGAGCAAGCTGGAGGTCGTCAGATAGTATATTCCAGTTGGTGAGCATTCGTTGCTCCTCCCGTCGTGCCGTTTTGGCGGAAGGTCGCCGCGGTTTTATGAGCGCGCGGTCATCACGACATTAGGGGCTACCGGAGTTAACGCAGCGTTACGGGCGGCGTCCGAGCTCATACAGCGCCACCGTCGCGGCCGCCGACACATTCAGGCTTTCCATGCTGCCCGGCATCGCCAAACCGGCCACCTCGTCGCACGTCTCCCGCGTCAGGCGGCGCAGGCCGCTGCCCTCGGCGCCCAGCACCAGCACCACACGGCGCTCCGACAAGGCCGGCCCGGACAGCGCAGCGCCGCCTGCGTCCAGCCCGACGACCCACAAGCCGGCCGCCTTCAGCGCCACCAGGGTGCGGGCGAGGTTCACCGCGCGGATCAACGGCACTGATTCCAGGGCGCCGGACGCGGCCTTGGCGAGGGCGCCCGTCTCCTCCGGGGCGTTACGGTCCTGGGTGACGACGCACACCGCGCCGAACGCGGCGGCCGAGCGCAGCACCGCGCCGATATTGCGCGGGTCGGTGACCTGGTCGAGCACGATCACGGGGCCGGGCCGCTCCAGCACCTGCGCGAGCACCGGGGAGGGCAGCGGATCGGCCAGCAGCGCCACGCCCTGGTGCACGGTGTCGCGGCCGAGCAGTTGGTCGAGCCGGGCGCGGTCGGTGCGCTCGGGGGCGACCGGCCAGGGCTGCGGCAGGCGGGCGGTGAGCTGGATTTCCGCCTCCTCGGTCAGGATGAGGCGGCGCAGGCGACGCGCCGGGTTCGCCAGCGCGGCGGCGATCGCGTGCGGGCCGTACAGCCAGACGGCGCCGCGGGGGGTGTCGGGCGTGGCGTGGGCCGGGCGGACGGCGGGCCGCGTGTGCTGGGGCCGCGGTTCGTGGTGGCGCTGGTCCGGCGGGGCGGGCGGGCGGGCAAGCTGCAGCTGGTTGGACGACCGCGGCTGGTCGGGGGGCCGCGGCGCTGGCGGGGCGCTTTGGGAAGGGCGCGGCGGGCGGGCGTCTGCGGCGGGCGCTCGCGAGGGCTGCGCGCGGTTGCCCTGACCGAACGGCTTGCCGCCGGCGGGGGGCCGGTCGCCGCGCGGTTTGGCATCGCCGAAGCTACGGTTCGGTCCTTGGGGCCGGCCCGCGCCGCCCGGCGGGTGGGCGTGGCCCGGCTTGCGTGGCGGGCCGGGCGTGCGAGGAGGGCCGGGCTTGCGAGGAGGACCGGGCTTGCGAGGGGGAACAGACATCAGCGGTCTATAGCCGCCGGCCGTCCGCGCGGCTACCGTCCGGAGGGGCGAACGGGAGCGGGGACCATCATGGCCGACATCACCATCGAGGACGGCGACGGCGTGCGCGGCGTGCGGATCGACCGCCCCGCCAAGCGTAACGCCCTCACCCGCGCGATGTACGACGCCATGTCGGACGCGCTGTCCGGCGCCGCGGCGGCGGGCGCGCGGGCGATCTGGCTGCACGGCAGCGAGGAGTGCTTCACCGCCGGCAACGATCTCGGTGATTTCGCGCAGGCGCAGCCCGGCCAGCCGTCGGCCGCGATGGCGTTCCTGCATGCGCTGGTCGGGTGCGAGACGCCGGTCGTGGTGTCGGTCAACGGCGCCGCGGTGGGTATCGGGACGACGCTGCTGATGCACTGCGACCTGGTCTACTGCTCGGCTGGCGCGCGGTTCCAGCTGCCGTTCGTGAACCTGGGCCTGTGCCCGGAGGCCGGGTCCAGCCGGCTGCTGCCCGCGATGGCCGGGATGCGCCGGGCGGCCGAGCTGCTGCTGTTGGGGGAGCCGTTCCCGGCGGACGTCGCGCGCGACGCGGGTCTGGTGACGGCGGTGCTGCCGACGCCGGGCGACGCCGATGCGGTGGGTCGCGCCCGCGCCGCGTCGCTGGCCGCCAAGGCGCCCGACGCGCTGCGCACCACCCGCGCCCTGCTGCGCCGCTGGACCCGGGCGGAGGCGCTGGAGGCGATGGACGCCGAGGGCTTCGAGTTTGCGCGGCTGTTGCACGGCCCCGAGACGCGCGAGGCGCTGCGGGCCTTCCAGGAGAAGCGCGCGCCTGATTTCCGAGCGGTGGCGCGGGCGGCGGAATAGGTCGTGGCGTTGACAATTTGGGCGGTGCGGCCTACTTGCGCGGCCGTCTGGAGGGGTGCCCGAGTGGCTAAAGGGGGCGGACTGTAAATCCGCTGGCTTCGCCTACGTTGGTTCGAATCCAACCCCCTCCATACAAATCCAGCTCTCGTGTTGTTCGGGTGAAAAGAATTTCAGTCAACCTCGTTAGCAGTTAGAAACATGGATTTTTCCAGCGCCGCAAAAAACTGCTGATAGGGCGAGGCGTCCGAAATGGCGTCCAGATTATATTGGGCGCTGGCTCGCACCGCCGTTTCGGTGCGGGCTCGCGGACGTATGGTGACCGTGATACGCATCGCGTAGCCTGCCAGCTTCGTGCCGGTAACGGTGCCGAGGGTGTCATCCGATTTATCGATGATGAATCCAAGGTCCTGAAGTGTGGCGATTACGTTACGTAAAACCAAGGCACGGTCGACAGTCGCAAACGACCTAGTCTGGACTGCCCGAAGCTGTACTTGGCTACGGTCAGTTGCGAGTACTTCTTTACGAGAGTCAGCCATACATCCCGATAGAAAGATAATCATTCCTAATAAGCAAATGGATATTGAGCGTTTCAAATGTCTTCAGCTTGCAAGAACGTTGACTGACTCAGTTTATCAAAGAATTCCTGATATATCCTGGAGTCGTCGATCGTCTCCACTCGAGAGACTTGGTTTTTTGTATTCGTAACCGGGGCAGATTCCCGGGCAATCAGGCCGCGGTTGTGGCCCAGGGCTGTTCAACGCTGTTGTCTTGCCGTCACTGAGTCCGCCTTGCAACACCTGAGGGGTGAAGGGGAGTGTCAAAAACCTGGGGCAGGCTGCTTGCCTGTCTCGGTCTGATCGGCCTGGTTGA
>JAABUX010007849.1_pt1 | contig 12411 bp, 11 predicted proteins | sample 5561851 | NCBI WGS metagenome assembly JAABUX01 (sample SAMN10711883, study PRJNA513361) | rock metagenome | isolation source: Antarctica rocks | place: Antarctica: Victoria Land, Richard Nunatak red sandstone | collected 2016-01-03 | reverse complement strand
TGGCGGCGGGCTTAAACGCGAACTGTGGCGGACGCGACCATGCGCCGATCGCGTGCGAGCGGCAGGTGGTGCGCTGGGCGGCCGAAATGCTTGGGTTGCCGCTCACCTCGTCCGGCCTCGTCCTCACCGGCACGTCGATGGCGAACTTGGTTGCCGTGCTGGTTGCCCGCACGGCGGCACTCGGTCCCGACGTACGCCATGCTGGGATCGGCGGCGCACGCCTGACGGCCTATGCGTCGGCGGGCGTGCATCTGTGCGTCAGTCGCGCGTTGGACATGGCGGGCGTCGGATCGGATGCGTTGCGCCTGATGCCGGTCGATTGCACCGGCCGCATGGATGTCGGAGCATTGGACTTAGCCATTGCGACGGACAGGGCCCAGGGCATGACGCCATTCCTGGTGGTGGGCACCGCGGGCAGCGTCGACACCGGCGCCATCGACGATCTCGCCGCGATCGCCACAGTCTGCGCCGCCCAGCGCGCATGGTTCCACGTCGATGCGGCATTCGGGGCCGTCGCGATGCTCTCGCCCGCCCTGCGGCCGATGTTCACGGGCATGGAGCAGGCCGGCTCGGTCGCGTTCGATTTCCATAAATGGGCGCAGGTTCCCTACGACGCGGGCTGCATCGTGGTGCGCGATGAGGCGGCGCACCGGGCGGCGTTCGCGCGCACCGCAGCCTATCTACAGCGGGACTGGCGGGGCCTAGCCGCCGGGGAACCGTGGCCGGTGGATCTCGGTCCGGAGCTGTCGCGCGGCTTTCGGGCGCTGAAGGTTTGGATGACTCTGAAGGCCTACGGCGCGGACCGGATCGGCCAGGTGGCCGAGCGATGCTGCGCCCTGGCCCGGCAACTTGCCGCCGCGATCGACGCCGAGCCGCTGCTCGAACTTGTAGCGCCAGTGGCACTGAACATCGTCTGCTTCCGGTATGCGCCCGGCGAGGATGCCACTCAGGCGGCGCTCGCGGCCGACCTTCAGGACGCCGGCGACGCCGTGCTGTCCACGACTGTCATCGACGGGCGCACGGCGCTGCGGGCGGCGTTCGTCAATCACCGGACGGACTCGGGTGACGTGGCCGCCGTGATCCGCGCGGTGGTCGACGCCGGTTCCCGTCGCTGTTTCCCACTCCTCGCGCCAAGCTGAACCAGGGTTCCGATCAGGAGCCGGGTCGAAACACCAGAATGGCCGCGTCCGCTCCCAGCACCCCGGCGCGTGCCGCGACGAACAGCCGGTCCAACTCTGGCACGAACAGCGACGTGCGCGCGCCGGCCCGCGTCGGAATGCGAGCGAGCGGCCGATAGCTCGTCCCGTCCCCTTGCAGCACGTCCACCAAACCCTCGCCGCAGCTGACGTACAAACGGTGACGCTTGGCGTCGAAAAACACGTCGTCCGCGTCGCCGCAGGTCCGGAGATTGGCCGTCGTGGCCCCGGTTTTCGTCTGCATCAGAACCAGCCGGGGCGGGTTGCGGAACACGGAGGCGAGCATCGCGCCCGCCGGGTCGAGCGCCATGGGAAAGTTTGCGCGCGCGCCCGGCACCCGCCAGTTCGCCACCACCCGGCCCGCCGCGAGATCGACGGCTACAACCTGCTCGGCATCCGGAACGTTCACGAAAGCAAGCGGGGTGTTCGGATCGAGCTGGAAGCTCTCGGGATGGGCGGGCAGCTTGATGTCGGCCACAACGGTCCGGCTACCCGGATCGATGACCGCAAGGCCGCCGCCGCCATACCCCACGACCAGCCGGCCGGTCTGCGTATCCAGACGAACGTTGTCCGCGTCCCGACCCAGGCTGACCGACCCGGCGGGCGAGAGGTTCTCCCCTTGGAAGAAATGAACCGACCCATCGCCGCCGCTGGCAACCCCGACCAGGTCTGCCTGCGGTGCGTAGCCGATACCCTGCGGCTCGGTCAGGCCGTCGATCCGGTGAACGATCTTTCCCGTGGGGATGTCCACGGCATCGACGGTGCCGTTGCCGAGTTCGGCCACGAACAGACGCCCGCGCCGGAGGTCCACGTCCATGTGGTCGATGCGGCCCGAGACCCCCGTCAAGGGAATGGTCCGCTCCAGCACGAGGGGCGGCGCAGTTTCCCCAGCCTGGGTTCGGCCCGGCAGGCTACCGACCAGGAGCAGGAAACAGCATAGGCCCATCGACCAAGTGACCCGAAACATGCTGCCCCTACCCTCGCGCCACGTTCACTTGGCCGAGCGCGAACCGGCATCGCCCGAGCCATGCCGGAAAGCCGCCTGCGGATAGACGCCGAGCACGCTTACGTCGTCGGAGAAGAAGGCCAACTCCTCCAAGGCGCGGCGGAGCGCAGGCTGCTCCGGATGGCCCTCCACGTCGCACAGGAACTGAGTTGCGGTGAACTGGCCGGCGAGCATGTAGCTCTCCAGCTTGGTCATGTTCACGCCATTGGTCGCGAAACCACCCAGGCCCTTGTACAGCGCGGCAGGCACGTTGCGGACCCGGAAAACGAACGTCGTCAGCAGGCTCGGTGTCTCCGGCGACGGAGGGGCCAGCGCCCGCGAGGCGATGTAGAACCGGGTGGTGTTGTGCGAGGCATCCTCGACGTTGGCACGGAGCACCTGCAAACCGTATATTTCGGCCGCCAAGGTGGAGGCGATCGCCGCATCGGCCGGGTCGGCGCGGGCCGCGATCATCTCGGCGGCCCCCGCGGTGTCGGCCTCCACCACCGCTTGCAAGCCGAGCTCCCGCAGGATGCCGCGCACCTGGCCGAGCGCGACCGCGTGGGAGTGGGCGCGGCGAACCTGGCCGATCGTGGCGTCGGGCACACCCAGCAGGCAATGCTCCACGCGCTGGAAATGCTCGCCCACGATGTGCAGGCCGCTCTCCGGCAGCAGCGAGTGGATGTCGGGAACACGGCCGGCCAGGCTGTTCTCGCACGGGAGCATGGCCAGTTCGGCGGCGCCGGTATGCACGGCGTCGATCGTGGCCTCGAACGTTTCGCACGGCAGGGTCGGCCGGCCCGGCAGCGCCGTGCGGCACGCGAGGTCGGAGTAGGCGCCTGGGCGGCCCTGGAAGGCGACGGTCAAGCCAGCACCCGGCGGGCGTGTTCGAGGTCGGCCGGAGTGTCGACGCCGAACGGCCCGGCCTCGACGCGGGCGCAGGCGATGCGCATCCCGGCTTCGAGCGCGCGCAACTGCTCCAGCTTCTCGCGCCGTTCCAGCGGGCTTTCCGGGAGCGCCACGAAGCGGGCCAGCGCTGCCCGGCGGAACGCGTAGATGCCGATATGGTGCCATCGCGGGCCGTCGCCGGCTGGGATGACCGCGCGGGAAAAGTACAGCGCGGGTGCAACGGAGCGGCCGTCCTCGAATGCGCAGGCGGCTTTCACCACGGAGGGCAGCGCTGCCTCCTCGACCGACTCGATGGACGCGACCAGGGTGCCGATGTCGACCGCCGGATCGGATAGCGGGCCGATGACGGCGCGCAGGAGTTCGGGGGCGATGGTCGGGAAGTCGCCCTGCAGGTTCACCACGACATCGTGCGCGCCATCCGGATCGAGCGTCGCCAAAGCTGCGTGCACCCGGTCGGAGCCGGACGGCAGCGCCGGGTCGGTCATCACGGCCACGCCCCCGGCCGCGGTGACGGCTTCGGCGATTTCGGAGTCGGCGCAGGCGACCGCGACCGGGCCGATGTCGGCGGCCCACGCGCGCATCAGCACGCGGACGATCATGGGTCGCCCGGCGATGTCGGCCAACGGCTTGCCTGGCAGGCGGACGGACGCCATGCGGGCGGGGATGACGATGATGGGGTTCAATCGCGTGCGTCGAGTTGATGCAGTTGGGGCGTTTGCATAAGGTGTGGCGCAGCTTAGGTTAGGCCTGCCCCGAGGCGCAACGTCGCGTGGGATATCGATCGTTGTCATCAAAAGGCGGGCACGGATGCGCGGGTTTAATTTCATTGTAGCTGTGGCGTCTGCAGGCCTTGCGACGGCCCCGAGTGCTGCTTTTAGCCAGCAGCTGACCCAGCCTTCCACCAACCAGAACCAGTCCCAGTTGGAAAATAACCAGTCGCAGCAGCCGCCCCAGCAGCGCACGCAGGCTCGCGGTCAGCAGACCGACCAGCCCTCGATGAACCAGAACCAGCCGCAGGTTCAGACCAACCAGCAGCAGCAGCCCCCGCAGGCCCGCGAAACGCCTGCGGTCTCGCGATAAACCCCCGCTTGGACGCCCCCTTGAACGGCCCCACTTGAACGCCCCCGCTTGAACACCCTGGTCGCCGCTGCCGAAGCTGCCGCCGACGTCGCGGGCGCCGTGATCCGGCCCTTTTTTCGCGCCGGCCTCGCTGCCGACCGGAAAGGCGACGACAGCCCTGTCACCGTGGCCGACCGCACGGCGGAGCAGGCGATGCGAGCGGTGTTAACCCATCGTTTTCCCGATCATGGCATCCTCGGCGAGGAATACGGACTGGACCGGCCCGACGCCCGCCGGCGCTGGGTGCTCGATCCGATCGATGGCACCCGCGCCTTCATCACGGGGCGGCCCGTGTTCGGCACGTTGCTCGGCTTGCTGGACGGCGAGACGCCGCTGCTGGGGATCATCGACCAGCCGATCACGGGCGAGCGCTGGGTCGGCGTCGCCGGGCGGCCAACCGTGTTCCGCGGTCCATGGGGCGGCCGGATCGGCTGCCGGGCCTGTCCGTCCCTGGCCGATGCCGAGTTGTCGTGCACCACGCCGGAGATGCTGGACGAGACATCGGAACCCCGTTGGCGCCGTCTGGCGAGCGCGGTGCGGCGGGTCTCGTGGGGCGGGGACTGCTACGCCTACGGGCTGCTGGCGCTTGGCCAGATCGACGTGATCGCGGAATCCAGCCTCAAGGTTTGGGACTGGGCGGCGCTGCTCCCCGTGGTCGAGGGCGCCGGCGGCCGCATAACCGACTGGGAGGGTCATCCGTTGCGCTCGGATGGCGATGGACGCGTGCTGGCGGTCGGCAACCCCGCGCTGCTTGCCGCCGCCGTCGAACATCTCGCGATCTAAGGAGGCACTCGTGCGGATCATCCTTGCCCTGTTCGCCCTGTTACTGGCCCTGCCCGTCCAGGCGCAAACCACGCGCACCTATGCGTTGTCGCTGCTTGCTCCGCCACGGCTGCCCGCCGACTTCCCGGCTTTCCCCTACGTCAACCCCGAAGCGCCGAAGGGCGGCGAGGTGGCACTCTCCGCCGTCGGCACCTTCGACAGCTTCAACCCGTTCGTCATCCGCGGCACCCCGGCCTCCGGCGTCGGCACGCTGTTCGACACGCTGCTGCGGCCCAACGCGGACGAACCCTCCGCCGAGTACGGCCACCTCGCCCAAACCATCGAGCTGCCGCCGGATCGCATGTGGGTCGCGTTCGAGCTGCGGCCCGAGGCGCGATTCCACGACGGTACGGCGGTCACCGCCGAAGACGTCGCCTGGACGTTCCGCATGCTGCGAGAGCAAGGCCGGCCGCGCTACCGCACCTACTACGCCGACGTTGCGGACGTGACGGCCGAGAGCGAGCGCCGGGTGGTGTTCCACCTGAAGTCGAACGCCAACCGCGAACTGCCGATGATCCTGGGCGAGCTGGCGGTGCTGCCGGAACATTGGTGGAAGGGCCGCGACTTCTCGGCACCGCTGAGCGAGCCGCCGCTCGGCTCGGGGCCGTACGTGATCGACCATTTCGAACTGGGCCGCACCGTCGCATATCGCCGCGCGCCGGATTATTGGGCGGCCAACCTGCCAACAGGACGCGGACAGGACAATTTCGACCTCATGCGCTACGAGTATTTCCGCGATCCGACCGTGGCGCGGGAGGCGTTCAAGGCCGGGCAGATCGACTTCCGGCAGGAGAACGTCGCCAAGGAATGGGCGACCGGCTACGATTTCCCAGCGGTCCAGCGCGGCCTGGTGAAAAAGGCGGCGATCGAGCATCATTTACCGACCGGGATGCAAGCCTTTGCGCTGAACGGCCGGCGCGACCCGTTCAAGGACGTCCGGGTGCGGGAGGCGTTCGCCCAGGTGTTCGACTTCGAGTGGATGAACAAAAACCTGTTCTACGGCAACTATACGCGCACCGAGAGCTACTACAGCAACAGCGATTTCGCGAGCAGCGGCGTCCCGGAAGGGGACGAGTTGGCGCTGCTGCAGCCGTTCCGCGCCTCGCTGCCCCCCGCATTGTTCACCGAACCCTTCAAGCTGCCCGTCACCGACGGCAGCGGCAACAACCGCGACGGGCTGCGCCGCGCGCTCGACCTGTTCAAACAGGCCGGCTGGGACGTGCGTGACCGCAAGCTGGTGAACGCCGCCGGGCAGCAGATGAGCGTCGAAATCCTGCTGGACGAGCCGGCGTTCGAGCGGATCGGGCTGCCCTACACCCAGCAGCTGCAGCGGCTCGGGATCGAAGCGCGCATCCGCACCGTCGACCCGGCGCAATTTCAGAAGCGGATGGACGCGTTCGAGTTCGACATCGCCGTCGCGCTGATCCCGGAAAGCGACTCACTCGGCAACGAACAGACCGAGTACTGGACCTGCGCCTCTGCCCGCGAGCCCGGCAGCCAGAACGTGGCCGACATCTGCAACCCGGCCGTGGATGCGCTGGTGGACAAGGTGGTCAACGCGAAGGACTACCCGACCTTGCTCGCCGCCAGCCACGCGCTCGACCGCGTGCTGCTGTGGAACTGGTACATGGTCCCGATGTGGCACATCCAGAAGGTCGAGATCGCATACTGGAACCGCTTCGGCCGCCCTAGCCAGCCGGTGCGGACCGGCGTCGATTTCGCCACCTGGTGGATCGACCCGGCGCTGTCCGCTGCCACCGAAGCCGCCCGCCGCAGCGGGAACTGATGGGCGCCTACCTGCTGCGCCGCCTGCTGCTGCTCGTGCCCACACTGTTCGGCATCATCACCATCAACTTCGCCGTCGTGCAGTTCGCACCCGGCGGCCCGGTCGAGCAGATGCTGGCCGAACTACGCGGCCGCGGCGGCACCACCAGCCGTATCACCGGTGGCGGCGCCGAGGTGATGGCGCCCCCGGACGGCAACTACCGCGGCGCGAACGGGCTGGACCCGCACGTGGTCGCCGACATCCGCCGCATGTTCGGCTTCGACAAGCCGCCGCTCGTGCGCTACGGCGAAATGATCCGGAACTACCTGAGCTTCGACTTCGGCCGCAGCTTCTTCCGCGACCGCACCGTGCTGGGCCTGGTGCTCGACAAGCTGCCGGTCAGCATCTCGATCGGGCTGTGGTCCACCCTGCTGGTGTACCTCGTCTCCATCCCGCTCGGCATCCGCAAGGCGGTGCGCGACGGCAGCCGGTTCGACGTCGCGAGCAGCGCGGTCGTGCTGATCGGCTACGCGGTGCCGGGATTCCTGTTCGCGATCCTGCTGGTGGTGCTGTTCGCGGGCGGCAGCTTCGTGCAGTGGTTCCCATTGCGTGGGCTGGCCAGCGCTGGGGCCGACGCCTGGTCCTGGCCGGCGCGGCTGGCCGACTACGCTTGGCACATGGTGCTGCCGACGATCGCGCTCGTGGCCGGCGGGTTCGCGAGCCTGACGATCCTGACCAAAAACTGCTTCCTGGAGGAAATCCGCAAGCAGTACGTCGTCACCGCGCGGGCGAAGGGCGCGTCGGAAACGCGGGTGCTGTACGGCCACGTGTTCCGCAACGCCATGCTGCTGATCGTGGCGGGCTTTCCGGCGGCGTTCATCGGCATCCTGTTCAGCTCCGCCCTGCTGGTCGAGATCGTGTTCTCGCTCGACGGCCTCGGGCTGCTTGGCTTCGACAGCGCGATCCGGCGGGACTACCCGGTCATGTTCGGCACCCTGTACGTGTTCACCCTGATCGGCCTGCTGCTGCAGATCGTCGGCGACCTGATGTATACACTGGTCGATCCCCGCATCGACTTCGAGGCGCGACGATGACACCGCTCAACCAGCGCCGCCTGGCGATCTTCCGGTCGCACCGGCGGGGCTGGTGGTCGCTGTGGATCTTCCTCGCGCTGTTCTGGGTGTGCCTGTTCGCCGAGTTCGTCGCCAACGACCGTCCGCTGATGATCCACACCGGAGGCCATTGGTTCTTCCCGGTCCTGGCCGACTACAGCGAGGACGCGTTCGGTCCCGACTTCCTGCCGATCGAGGCCGACTACACCGATCCGGACCTGGCCCGCGCCATCGAGGCGAAGGGCTGGATGCTCTGGCCCGCGATCCCGTTCAATTACGCAACGACGGTAAAGGGTCTCCCCGTCCCAGCGCCCGCCCCGCCGTCCCGGCGCAACCTGCTCGGCACCGACGACCAGTCCCGCGACGTGCTCGCCCGGGTGATCTACGGCTTCCGCATCTCGGTGCTGTTCGGATTCTCGCTGACGATCGTGTCCTCGGTCATCGGCATCGCAGCCGGGGCGGTGCAGGGCTACTACGGCGGCCTGACGGACCTGCTGTTCCAGCGCTTCATCGAGGTCTGGGGCGGGATGCCGCAACTGTTCCTGCTGATCATCCTGGCCAGCATCATCGTGCCGACCTTCTGGGTGCTGCTGGCGTTCCTGCTGATCTTTTCCTGGATGCAGTTGACCGGTGTGGTGCGGGCGGAGTTCCTGCGCGGACGCAATCTCGACTACGTCCGCGCAGCAAGGGCGCTGGGCGTCTCGGACCGCGCGATCATGGCGCGGCACATCCTGCCGAACGCGCTGGTCGCGACCCTGACGTTCCTGCCGTTCACCCTGTCGGGCTCCGTCACCGTGCTGGCCAGCCTGGACTTCCTCGGCTTCGGCCTGCCGCCGGGTTCGCCGTCGCTGGGGGAACTGGTGAACCAGGGCAAGAACAACCTGCAGGCGCCGTGGCTCGGCATCACCTCGTTCGTGGTGCTCGGTGGCATCCTGGTGCTGCTGATCTTCATCGGCGAGGCGGTGCGCGACGCGTTCGACCCGCGCCGGCAACCCCGTTGAGTGTAGCAGGGTGAGCCTGCTCACGGTTGAACGCCTCTCGGTCGCCTTCGCGAGCCGGCGCGTGGTGGCCGACGTGTCGTTCGCACTCGACCGCGGCGAGACGCTGGCGCTGGTAGGGGAGAGCGGGTCCGGCAAGTCGCTGACGGCGCTGTCGGTGCTCGGCCTGCTGCCCCCCGGCGGCGCCGTGTCCGGGCGGATTGTGCTGGACGGCGTCGACATAGCCACGGCTGACGAGGCGGCGCTGCGCCGGGCGCGCGGCGGCGTGGCCGGGATGGTGTTCCAGGAGCCGATGACCAGCCTCAACCCGCTGCACCGGATCGGGCGTCAGGTGGCCGAGGCGCTGCGGCTGCACGGACGGCGGGCCACGCGCGACCGGGTCGTGGCATTGCTGGCCGAATGCGGCTTCCCGGACGCGGCCGATCGGCTGGACGCGTTTCCCCACCAGCTCTCGGGCGGGCAGCGCCAGCGCGTGATGATCGCCACCGCCCTCGCCAACGACCCGGCGCTGTTGATCGCCGACGAGCCGACCACCGCGCTCGACGTGACGATCCAGGCGCAAATCCTCGACCTGCTCGCGCGCGAGAAGGCGCGGCGCGGACTGGCCCTGCTGCTCATCAGCCACGATTTGCCGCTGGTGCGCCGCTACGCCGACCGGGTCTGCGTGATGAAGGACGGCAAGATGGTCGAAGCGGGGCCGGTTGCGGAGGTGTTTGGCGCCCCGCAGCACGCCTACACCCGCATGCTGCTCGCGTCCGAACCGAGCGGCGAGCCGAACCCGGTGCCGTCCGACGCCGCGACGGTCATCGATGCGCAGGACATCCGGGTCGGCTTCCCCGTCCGCCGCGGCCTGCTGCGCCGGACGGTCGCCACGGTGCGCGCGGTCGACGGCGTCTCGATCGCGGTGCACGCGGGGGAAACGGTGGGCCTGGTGGGGGAGAGCGGGTCCGGCAAGTCGACGATGGGATTGGCGATGCTGCGACTGCAGGAGGCAACTGGGCGCGTGGCCTTCCTGGGACAGGACATCACGGCCCTGCCGCAGAGTGCGGTCCGGCAGCGGCGCGCGCAGATGCAGGTGGTGTTCCAGGACCCGTACGGCAGCCTGTCCCCCCGCCTGTCGGTCGGCGCGATCGTGGCGGAGGGATTGGCGGTGCACGAGCGCCTTAGCCAAGCCGCGCGCGCCGCCCGGGTGGCGACGGCCTTGCGGGAGGTCGGCCTGCCCGAGAACGCCGCCGAGCGCTACCCGCACGAGTTCAGCGGCGGCCAACGACAGCGGGTCGCCATCGCGCGGGCGATCGTGTTGCAGCCGCGCCTGGTGGTGCTGGACGAACCGACCAGCGCGCTCGACCGCTCGGTGCAGGCGCAAATTGTGGATTTGTTGAGGAACTTGCAGCAGCGTCACGGGCTGGCGTATTTGTTCATCAGCCATGATTTGGCGGTGGTGCGGGCGCTGGCGCATCGCGTGGTGGTGCTGCGAGCCGGGCGAGTGGTTGAGGAAGGTTTGGCGAGCCAGGTTTTCGGAGCGCCGCGTGAGCCTTACACACGGGCGCTGATGACGGCATCGTTCGCTTTAGCCGACTGACATCGGAGCTCAGACCCTCATCTATTTGGGTTTCCAAAGGCATCGTGCCTTTGGCGGCGTTTGAGGCAGCGCCTCAACCTTCCACCTGGCCTTCAGCGGTCGCACCAATGCGCCGCCAACACTAAGCTTCCCCCAACAGCCGCTCGACGACCGCAATCACGTCGTGCGCGGAATAGGGCTTGCGCACGAACACGTCTCGGGGGCCGAGGCTGCCGATTTTGGCGAGCGCCTCGGGCCGGCCCGTCACGTAGATCACCGGGATATCCGGCTGCAACCCTCGAACCAGACGTGCCAATGCGAGCCCGTCGAGTTCGCCGGGCATCTGGATGTCGGTCAGCAACAGATCGAACGGCTCGCCGGCTTCGGCCAGGACGGCGGCCTCGTCCGCAGTTCCCGTCTCGATCACGTCGTGACCGCTGTCAGCCAGCACCTCCGCAAGAATCAGCCGGATCAGAAACTCGTCCTCAGCTAGAAGAATACGTGCCACTCAGCCTTACTTTCAACATCGTCAAACGGCCGACCGTGCATTAAATCGCAATCCGTCCTTGCTAACACCGCGCCCGATGGCAAGTTGCTGCGGTTACGCACGAGTCGTCGCAAGACGATAATTATACACGTGGTTGGAAGGCCGGCATGGGCGACGATCTGCAACGCGACGAGGACGCCAACGTCCTGCCACCGGACGGTGAGCGGCACCGAAGCGACGTGTTCAAAGTGGCCGTTCAGATGACCCGTATGGCGATGGTGCTCAGCGACCCTAACCAGGACGACAACCCGGTCGTCTTCTGCAACGCGGCGTTCTGCGAGCAGACCGGCTACCCGGAAAGCGAGGTCCTCGGCCGCAACTGCCGTTTCCTGCAGGGCCCGGCGACGGACCCGGCCACCGTCAAGCGGATCGCCGAGGGGCTGGCCCGGCGCGAGATCGTGTCGGAGGAGATCTACAATTACCGCCACGACGGGCGCGGCTTCTGGAACGCCCTTTATGTCAGTCCCGTGTTCGACCAAGACGGTAAGCTGCTCTATTATTTCGCCAGCCAGGTGGATGTGTCCCGCCGCAAAGAGGCCGCTCTCCAACAGCAGCAGAGGCTCGACACTGTCGGCGCCATAGCGTCCGGAGTTGCCCACGCCTTCAACAACCTGATGACGGTCGTGGTCGCGAGCATCGACCAGGCCGCCTTCCAAGCCACGAGCGAAAGTCAGCGCCTGCAGCTCGCGCGAGCCGACGAGGCCGCCCGCGAGGCCGGCCGCTTGACCCAGCAAATGCTGTCGTTCGCGCGCCGGCAATTCCTCGAAGAACAAACCGTTGACCTGAACGGGCTCGTCAGCGACCTCGACAAGCTGGTCAGCCGGATGGTCGGCGACCGGGTCCGGATCGAGTTCGACCTCGCTGCCCAGCCGGTGACCGCCCACCTCGACGCCGGGCAACTCGAGCTGGCCTTGGTCGCCCTGGTGCACAACGGGGCCGATGCGATGCCGCGAGGGGGGCGCATCGTCGTCGCCACGCGGGAGTACCGATCTTGGGACGCCTCGGAGGGCCAGACCGGGTGGAACTGGGTGGAGCTGACGGTCGCCGACGAGGGAGTCGGCATGCCGACCGAGGTCGCGCAGCGGGCGACCGAGCCGTTCTACACGACGAAGGGCCAGGGCACCGGCCTGGGACTGTCGATGGTGCAGGGCTTCGTGGAGCAGTCCCGTGGGCGGTTGCGCATCGAGACCGGCCCGGGCCAGGGCACGACGGTGCGGCTGGTGTTCCCAAAACAGGCATAATGTGGAAGTGGGGACACTCAGAAGTTGTACTGCGAGCGCCATGGTATCGGTCCCAAAACCGCAGGTGGATGCCCGCCCCATCCACCACGTCGCGAGCCTAGGACGCTCGATACCGCGCCGGAATCCCGCCAGCGGGGCATTTCCGGCACGATTCTG
>JAABUX010007848.1_pt1 | contig 12412 bp, 20 predicted proteins | sample 5561851 | NCBI WGS metagenome assembly JAABUX01 (sample SAMN10711883, study PRJNA513361) | rock metagenome | isolation source: Antarctica rocks | place: Antarctica: Victoria Land, Richard Nunatak red sandstone | collected 2016-01-03 | reverse complement strand
ATGCTACGAATGTCAGCACAGCGCTGGCTGCCCAGTGGGTTTGCAAGCACTAGCAATGAGGTGATGCGTGCGTCGCTGGCACAGATCGGCATAGGGCCTCACCGGCCGCGGCCGTTGTCGACGCAGCAGCATTGCCGCTGGCGATCCGCGCAAGCGCCGCCTTGCCGGCGACGGCGGCGGCCGCCGTGGCCAGGCTCCAGCTCGCCTGCAACATACCCCAGGACTTGGGACAGGGGTACGCAGCTTGCGGGGTTTGGATCTGTGAACGTAGGACTGATCAGGCCTCAGTCAGGGGTTTCTATGGTGGAGCCAATCTCGACACCTTAATTGAACCCCTCACCCTCACACCAGCGTTGCCTTGCATGTCACGGGGCTCATAACAGCGAGCGAGGCTGCACAAGCTGTAATGTCTTTGTGCCGCCGCTGGTGCATGTCTCAAGTCAACTGACGGCAATAGCTGAGTCGACCCTGTCACATAACCCACAGCTTGTAAATCCCAAGTCTGGGGTCCTCACCGAGCCAACGGTGCTGCCGACGTTGTGCGTGAAGGACTGCTGCGCCGGCGTCCCGGCCGACGGCAGCACGAACAGCGCGCCGCTGTCGCGGTCCGACTCCGCCGCCGACTGCTCCCCCGCCACCGTCTCCATGTGGCCCTGCCATTCATCGAAACGGTCAAAGCGTGGGCTTCATCACAAAGCGGGTGTCAATGCTGCGCACGGGACTTTTGCGGCGGGTAGGGCTCTGCACGCAGAGCGGCGCTGATCACAGAGCGCTTGTCATGAAGCGCCACAGCCAGGACAGAGCGGCTCACGTATCCTCCGCAGTCACCCTATCACCTGGTTTGCGGCTCCAGCGGCTCCTTCAGCGCGGCTGTCAATACAGGCGAGGAATTGATCGGCGGCATTGACTCATGGTGAGGATTTTGGTACGCTCAGGCTAGGGAGTATACAAGGCCTTAATATCGAAGATCGCACCCTGAGGCCTTCTCGCAGCTGGCGAGGAAGTGGTCGGTCAGGGTCAAGGCTAGAGCTGGGGCAAGTGCAAGGTTTAGGGTTGAGAACTGCACCCTGAGGACCTTCTCGTAGCTGGCGAGGAAATGGTCGCGAGCTGACCCTAAAGCTAGACCTAACCCTGATCCTAAACCTCACTATGAGCCAACAGCGTTCATGACCCTAACCCCGAACCCGCACCCGGAGGCCCTTCTCGTAGCTGGCGAGGAAGTGGTCGGCGGCGGGGCCGCTGGCGGCGCCGCGCATGTAGTGCCGCAGCACGTTGTCCAGCGCCAGCTGCTCCGCGATCAGCTCCGCATACGCCGCGTCGCCGATGCGCCCGCCGCCTGCGCGGTGTGGTGGGTTTAGGCTCAGGGTTTGAGTTAGGGTCCAGGTCAGGGTTGGGGTCAGGTCAGCTTTGGTGCTAAGGTTGGTTAGGGTCAGGGGTAGAGGTAGGGTCGAATCAGGTCAGTTAGGGTTAGCACTAGGGTTGGGGGTGAGGTCAGTCTCAGAGCTCGGCATGGGCCGAACGTTGCGCGATGCACTGGACACGGGCTTTCGAGCGCTGCTGCTTGCCACAGCAACAACAACGTCGGCTTTTCCGCTCAGGACTTTTTGACCTGCTCTGCTCTGCTCTACAAATTGACGCTCGCCTGACGAGGTCGACGCGAACAGCATGTTGAGCTGCGCCTGACGACGATGGTCAGGTCTGGCGAGGCCTTGCGACCGTGAGACCCTCCTTGCAAAATGCTCGCCGGATCTTGTACACTGCTGACTGGCGATGGCAGAGCACCTGAGCAGCTCTGCTGACTGGCGATGGCGAGCATCAGGGTCACGACTGGAGGCGGGCTTAGGGTTCTAGTAAAGCATTAGGTTTAGGGTATTCAGCTTTCAAGGCACCTGAGCAGCTCTGCGCGGTGGCGCTACCGGGCGGCGTCCGGATCTCGGCGCCCAGGATGAAGTGGTACGTCCCGAACGGGTGGTAGTACCTGGACACCTTCTGCACGCCCTGCCGGCAGCCACAGAGAAGCTGAGTGAAAGTCGGGACTGGGTTTAAGATTAAGCGCAGGGTTACGGTCGGATCAATAGAAGGGCTAGGCTTAAGCTTGGTGTTAGCATCAGCAGTAAGTTACGTCAGTGTCAGTGACATTGCCGACTCAGAGTAATGCCCCGCAGGCAGGCGCAAGCACATCAGCTGCGAGTCAACACGTGTGGACAAAGTAATCGCGTGTGAACCACCGTAGGTGCGGGCCGCTACCATATGAGAGTCAGAGCCGTTAGGTGTCGCAGTGACATTTATGCAGATGTCAGGCCAACAAAGTAATCATGCTCTTGAACTGGCAATGACAGCATGCGGCTAATTGCCTGACAGCATGCTGAGCAGTGCCACCGACGGCAAAACGTCACAGAATTTGGACCACATGCAGGCACGACACCGTAGGATGCACTACCACATCGACAGTGCGCAAATTGGCCTCATAACTTTTATTTGCATGATCTTGATGGCAGTGTCACTCGGTGCGCACCAGCGTGAAGTAGTGCAGGATCTGGAAGTAGCTCCCGATGGTGGAGTGCACGCGGTCGAGGCTGGCGCCCAGGAGCCGGGGCACGATGTCCGCGCCTGTCAACGGAACATGACTAGGATCTAGAGGACAAGGATCCGTGAACATGTTGCTCTGCGTGATGTCATGGCGCACGTCACCAGTTGTCATGCACACACATTGGTGAGCCAGTCACGGCCTTTCGCCCCAAGGGCAGCCTCCAGCATGTTAGCCTACGCCATGTGGTATGCACCCAAACCGAAGTCGCTGCTCTCAGCAGCCTACTATGACACTGAAACCTTCCCAGTGCTCTCAGCACCCTGCTGCTACTCTTAGATATGTGCTGTGCAATGACGCTTCAGGCACGTTGGGCAGCAGCAGGGAGCGCAGGAGAGCCGGAATGGCAACTCTGACCCTGACCTTGAATCCAATTTAACCCTGATCCTAGCCCGAACCCTTAGCCCTGACACCAACCGCACCATTGACGAAGTTGTGGAACTGCAGCGGCGGGTGAGCGTCACCGGCCTGCTGCTCCGCGGCCGCCTCCAGCTTCTGCAGCCGTCTCAACCTGACGGTCAGCCTCGATGACGGGAGCGAATCGCAAGCATTGTTTCTCTCTGTCGCTTCCTACATACTTCTGATCACCACATCTGAAAGGAAATGCATCTGACATTCGAGTTTGACATTCAAAGGCGACAGCTGCTGTCACGCAGCATGCAGCTGCGGAGGCTAGAAGCCCAACGGCTGCCTGCTGGGGCTACTGCCATTGCTACGGCGCGATCAGTCACTTGCAGCTTCAAGCCAGCCGGTAAACAGATGGACACAAGGAGGCAGCTGCCGGCGTGGCCAGATGCAGGACGCAGACCGACAGGTTTCCTGAGCATGAACCCTGAACCAGAGTCTGACCCTGTCCCTGACCCCGAGCTTAAGCCCACCTGCAGCTGGTCGTACAGCTTGACCGGGTTCTGGGCATACACCACCATCGGCGCCCCAAACGTCACCGACCCGCCACCTATGCGCAGAAATGTTCGTCAGGACTGCCGCGGGCAGCGGTCTCTTTCGCATGAGATGCGCTCACGACCCAGAACGTATGGCCCTGCGCTCCTGACTCCTTATGCTGTATGCTGTGGTAGATAAACGGACAAGCAGGTAGCGGTGCCCCTGACGACAGAATCAAACCATTTGTGGAGGGTCTGCAGCCTCATGCATGTGCGCATTGGACAGTCGTGGGGTATACACGTGATGCAGGGGCTGGCCGGTGCCCACCGGCGGCGAATAGCTGCGCGCAGGTGCGGTTGGCGAGCATGTGCAGCATGACGGCGTTGGCGTAGCCGCCGCCCAGCGAGTGCCCCGTGATCCACACCTGCGGTCCGCGTCCATGCTCGTCAAAGCAGCACGGTATGCGGGTCGCAGGACGGCCAGGATCAGAGAGTAGAGACCTGAAATTTGTGTTGTGGGAGCCATGTGATGATACAATCAGTCAACGCCTGCGACCAACTCTGTCAGAGCGCTGATGGCAAGAGTCTGGGTCTGTCACTCTGGTCAGTGCACTGCCAGCTGGTCAGGGCTGAGGGAGGCGGACTGCTGCCACGGCGTAGCACAGTCAGCAAGCACAGTATGACCACACCGGCAGGCGCTTGCCGCCGTCGTTGGCGTGGGCGGCGACCACCCGCTGAATCTCCGGCAGCTGCCGCTTGGCGCCCTGGTAGAAGCCCTGGTGCACCTCGATGGTGCCGACGCCTGCAGCAAAATTTGGCAGCCTGAAGCAGACGCATATCAAAAAATCGTTTTGGCAGCAGACATGGGATGATGAGGAAAGCAGCACGGCAACAGCAGGTTTGATTGCTTAACAGGGGCACCGTTGCCTTTTGGCACAAGTATAAGAAGGGAGAGGTTATGAGTGACAAATATGACAGCGGCTGCAGCAGGGAGTTTCGCTCGGCATTGGGACGTAGTGACTGCGGTCACAGTGGCTCATACGGCGGTAGCCCATCACTGAGTCAGGCTTCGCACGACAAACCCAATGCAAGAGCCCAGTCTGCCCGTACCACGCATGTTGCGGCTGGTCTCCAGCGGCGTCGGCGTGATGTTCACGTCGATCAGGACGTCCTCGGTGCTGGCGGTGCCCCTGAACGCGACGCAGAGGCCCACCCCGTCCACCTCCCAGACGCCGAATTGCTCCGGGGAGCTCAGGCCGTCCGAGTTCACCGCTCCCCTGCGCATGGCGGGTGTCAGGGGTCCGCATTGCATGAGGCGAGGACAGAGTGCGACACGCAGCGCGAGCACCGTCTGGGGAGCTCATCACGCGTGACGGCGTGGTGTGTAGCGCGCCCCGCGCTGCATTCATGGCTAGCAATGATCAACCACCATTCCCTGGCATGCAGGACACACCTGTGGTCGGAGTGATGCTCATGTAAACCTAATGACGCCGCTCGCTATTGCTCACACACCGTGCTCGAGCCGTCTGTGCAGCATGGATGAGGTGCGTATGACCATCTCTGACCGATACCGATGCCAGCTGTGCAGCAACTAAAGTCCGAAGCCTATGGTTGTTCTATGCCTGCCCTGTACCTCCTCCGTTGTCGGTGCCGACAACTAGCTCAGCTCCTGTGCCTCGCTCCAGAGAGGCCCTCGCACCGGAAGTGCACGAGCTTGGCGACGACGCTGGCGCGGTCGCCGTCGCGCCCCGCGATGGGCAGCTCCACGCCGACGGTGGAGCCCATGTAGGCGTCGTCGACGGAGTAGATCAGTTCGGAGAGCCGCAGCAGCACCGCCGACAGGCGCAACAGCGGCAGCGTCGTCTGCGAGCACAGCGCGGGACGGGTCAGGATTGCGGGCAGGTTATGGGCAGGTTGAGACAGCGCTAAGCACGGCTTGTGGCCAGCCGCCCTTGCTGTCCTAGGCAGACAGTCCGTGTGTGGCTACTCGCGACAGCGGGGCCGCAACTGCTTGATATCCGTGCGCGGGCCATGTGACCAGGTAAACCATGTGGTCACGACAGCGGCGCAGGCATATTACAGGCTACAAGCAGTGCCAATGCAGGCAGGACGCAAGGCGGTCTGCCTTAGGAAAGGGCTCGCATATCGCAGTCCGGGCTCACGTCCTCTGCTGGCATCCACCTACATCCCTGACAGCAGGTCAGGGTGGTACGCACCTCGCGTGGCGGCAGCCCCACCACTGCATCCGACGCTGCCCGGAAGGCCGTCCTCCATGACCCGATCATGCCGCCGCCAGCACCGCCTGCTGCAGCAGAGCCCTGGGACCCCGTCGACGACGCCGGCTCCAGGGCCATGCTGCCGATGCCGCTCGCTGCCCGGTCCGCCGCCATGACCGAGAGTTGCTGACAGGCGCTCCTCTGGTCCGCGAGCAGCAGGGTCAAGGACACTGTCGGAGCGAAGCCTCCAGAGAGCTCAGTGCCGCAGCGGCGACATCAACGCGGCGGTCACCGCTCGAACCCGCTCACGGCGCGGCGCTTGGTAGGGTCGGCCTTCGGCGAAGCTGGGGGTGAGCGGCGTCTGCGCGGCCGGGTACAGTTTGACCAGTTGATCACGGTGACCGTGCAGCGCACTCGTTGGGGGGATGCTGCATGCAAAAAGAACAGGGGGATGTTCAAGTGATTGATGCGATGGCCTGCAGACTTCTTGCTTATTGCGCATCGCCTGTGTTGCCCTGCTCTTAGATGCCCGACACCAAGCTAAGGAACATCAGCCACGTCAATGCAGCGACGATGCCGAGGCAATGCTTGTAGTGCACGCGCATCGCGCCGGCGTCAGTAGCATGCAGAACGAGCCCGGCGCGTCGGGGATGCTGCCGAACGTGCACTGGAAAGGCGTCGACATGGGCCTGCTGCGCTCGCACGCCAAGTTCCTGGCGCTGCCCCCCGTGCACGGGCTGACGCTGGCAGACCACTCGTCCTTCAGGCAAGCCATCCGAGTACTGCGCCTCTGCACCGGCTTAGCACTGCCGCACATCATGGCACAAGTCTGAGCTTGTATGCCCTGTCCTGCAGGTTCGTACGCCAGGACAGCTCCCTGTGGGACGACCTGCACGACGGCGTGCTGACGACAGGCATCGCCAATGCAGCGCTCGGGTGTGCGCCACTTGAACCACGATGAGCGCGCAGTCGCTCGACGATTTTGCCAGTTGGTGCAGCGCAAGTCCTCTCTCCCAGTGCACGTCACAGCCTTGGACGCACAAGCGCTTTGCATACCACCTGCATAGGCTGCAAATGTTCAGCCAAGACAGAAGCGTATCCTCTGGCACCTGTGCAGGTTCTACGAGCCGCTGGCGGCGAGGAGGCTGCGGCTGCCGAAGCACATGGCGTCCCACGGCGCGCTCCAGCGGGCATACCACCGGCTGCGCCTGCCGCGGCACACGCCCGATCTGGCGCCCGTGTCCCCTGCGGAGGCCACACTTCTCAACACGTGCGAAACAGAAGTAGAGATGGATCCGCGTGAGTGAGTAACATCAACGCGTGATCGAGCAGACAGGCCTAACAGCAGTGGTCAACCAGCTTGAGCCTCCGCACCGTGTTGTGAGCACGTGCTTGCATCCACTGCTTCGACCATTGCCTGTGCCTCGACTTACCCTTGCCCAACATGACACACGGTTGTTTCGGTGCTGCTCTGGCTCTGCCAGCTGCCTCCTACATAGGCAGCCATGTAACCTCGACACGTTTGCCGATACGCGCACCGCTGTTGTGAGAACGGATGATAACTACCCGGTGTGTGTAAATGACAGAGAGTACAGAATGGTGTACAACACGTCTCTACTGGCGCCTCAGCAGCCGCCGCCTCTTCCACTAATTTCAGCACGGCGTGTGTCAGCGGCCAGCGGCGGTCTGTCTTCCCCATCTGCCGTGGCAGGGCCACAGCCACCCAGCGGGCCCCCGCGCAACACAACAGCAGCAATGGGGTGCGGCGGAGCGACTGCGGCAGGCAGTGACTCTCGCCCCGGGCAGAGCCGCTCGGCCAGGCGGCGAAGGAACAGACTGCGACTGGGTGCAGCAGGTGAGAGGCATGGTTGGTGCACAGCTGCAAGTGCGGTTGGTTTATGCCCTGCAGGGGGCAGGGCAGTGTCCAATAGATCGCTGACAGGGCAATGTTTGCTACAGCTCAGCATAGCATCTGCAATGCTTGCAGGCCCCCAGCCGGACGCCACAAGTCAGCAGCGCAGCGCGCAGCTGGCTCTGGCAGCCGAGCTCGAGGAGCGCAAGCTCAGCAAGGCCAGGCAGATCGGCCAAACAGGTGACAGCTGGTCAGCGATACGCTGCTTGTGAGACTTTTGGCATCAGTCGAGAGCCACATCGAGACTGAGGATACGAGCAATAGTACGTTGTCTGACGACGTGCAAAAGCGAGCATGTCTTGAGCAGAAATGACGTGGCTGACCACACAAAGTGGGTGGTTGCTGGTCTTTTTGGGACAACCACGGTTGCTAAGCCCAAGCTGGCGATCCCTCCCGTCGAGCCTGCCTCCTCAAGCATGCGTCAAGACCACTCACGTGTGCGGTTATGCTTTCCATTTCTCTTTGTCCTCTCTGCAGGCATCTCCTCGGTGCGGTGCAGCTGGGGCGGGGCTCAGGAGGCGGCGGCGCTGGCGCAGCTGTCGGCGACATTCCCTGACGCCTCAGTCGAGGAGGTTTGCAGTCCTTGATCCTTTCGCTTTCTGGTTTGCTTCGGAAGATACAAAAAGCTTCCTTCAATGGCAAAAATGCAACTGAAAGCGAGAGCTCCGTTGCTGACGTTGCAGGTGAAAGGCATTTGTACAAACACACCTGACATGCGGCTGCAATTGCCTTCGCCCATGCTCCGCTGATGCTTCTGCAGTCCGCGGTTGTCTGGCCAGATCCTCACCGTCACTCCGAACATTGCGCTGCGCTGCAAAGCGTGTCGAGCAAGACGCCCTCCTGCGTATTTTCGTCAGCACACGACACACCCGTGTAACAATGCGTACACGAGCACGCAGGTGGGACTGTGCCTGCTCGACCCCGCCGCTGACCTGCCGCTGGAGTGGGGCTTCCGCCGCGGGGACCTGCCGCCCATCGGCGCGTCTCCCGATGCGATGCTGCGGCACGCCGGTGAGGCTCCCCGACGTGCCTGCTGTGTGTTCCACATCAGGGCTGCCTCGGGTGTTCGATGCCGTCCTTGTGTTGGGTAGGGCTGCCTGGCTTTTTAAATTCACCTGTACGCCTCCCAATCTTGGGTGCGCGGACGCTTTGAAGAGGTCTTGCGTGAAGCGATTGCCGGGCCTGCAGATGCAGGGCTGCCTGCAGAGGCTGCAGCCAATGCTTCATCTCGCGCAGCAGCCGGCGACCGCCCGACAGACGCGGGGTCCTGCGGGCCCTCGGGTGTCGGGCCGACGGAGGCCAAGCCGCCGGCTGCGGCTGCACTGCCGTCGGAGTGGGGCCTGCGGATGCTGCAGCAGCCGGCGCCAGCGAGGCGTGCAGCTGAGGGGCAACCGCGGACACATACGCCCTCCTCAGCGCAGTTCCCTGCCGCGCGTTCCGCAGCAGCAGCAGGCAGCAGCACGCGGGGTGCAGCGATGCAGGGCGGACAGGATGCGGCAGACCAGCCGCCTCAGCCAGAGAGGAACGAAGCGAAGGGAGCTGCTGCTGCAGACGACCTGGACGCGTTGCTAGACCGCCTGCAGCTGGCGTCTGGGAGGTCATCTGCCGCACAGAGTGTAGGCACCGCGGGCGCGGACGTTCAATGCAATGGTGCCGGTGGGTGGCTGTGCTGTTAATTGCATCAGAACAAAAGCACCCGATTAGCGCGCTGCTCAACTATGCAGGTCTTGTGCTCAACTCTGCTGCACCTCGATCGTGTCGATGTCCGTGCGACATTCCAACTGATCACCATATTCGGAAAGCGTCTGTCAGGCATGCCACAAGTCGTTCGTCAGTGAGTAGCTGCCCTGTGGCCGCAGGCGCAGCGTCAGTGTCGGCGCCCATCTGCGTGGAAGCTGCCGGCACGCTGGAGGCCGTGGAGGTGAAGAACACGTGCCCCTTCCAGGCGGTGTCGTGGGTCACCGCGGCGGGCAAGCGGCGCAGCAGCTACGTGGTGCAGGACAGGGGTCCGCGTGATGAGGTGCGGGGGTGACGTGCTCAGCTTCAGGCCTGCACATGCGGGCATCCAAACCGATCTACAATGCTTATTATGTGGACGACACCCGTACCTTCCCCCAGCATTTTGGCAGTCCAAGGGTCCAAGGGGGCACAACTGTGCTGATGCAGAGCTGCACATATATGCACGGGCAAACCTGGGCAAAACGGAGTCCTGCGCCTCAATCCACACTCTGTGCAGCTCAAGGCAGGACCTGAAAAGGCTCCTCGCCTCACGTCTGTCGCAAAGTTGTTGCATCACCTGACGGCTCGGAAATGCTGGTATGAGCAGGTTCCGGTGTACTGGGTGGCGCAGCTGCAGCTGGAGATGCTGGCGACCGGGTGCAGCACCGTCCTGCTCGTCTCGCGCTCGGCTACAAAGGCGCGGCCTTTGCTTGCAATCAGGCGTTGTCATCATGCTGACTCAATGCGCATGAGTCAGCAAAGCTCCCCCAGATGTTTGGGGGCGCCTGCGCACTTGCCGAGCCCTTCATCGGAGTGCTCTGGATCCAGATGCCCTGCAAGACGCCACGGGTCTTGCAGCCGCGCGTTTCCTTTACAGTGAAGCTCCCATGTCTGGCATGTTTCGCCGTGTCTTACCAAAATCGGACACCCACCTCCCTAGTGTTTGTCCCACTGGCTGTTCATGTCTCGGACGGTCTTCCGCTGCTGTTGGAACACGATGTCGCTTCTTGTGCGCTCAAGTAGAACAGCCAATATGCTGCGGACCTCAGAAGCCACGTCGTGCACACTGACGGAAGATCTCCCAGGCAACAGCATCCATTGTTGCATATACTTGGGCAGCGGAACGGTACAGTGGTCAGACATACCTTGCCGTACACTGGTCTAGTGATCACCTAGATGTGCAACTATGCGCTCTTTGATGCCCTAGGGTCTGCAGACGGTGCACATGCAACCGCATTTCCTCCATTTCAGGGCGTCAACCTGTTCCGCATGGCGCGGGACGACGTCTTCCTGCGCCTGTCGCTGCGCCGCATCAGCCATCTATGGCGCGACCATGTGCTGCGGGGGCATCCGCCGCCCGCCGACGCGTGGTATAGCGACCCCGACTACCAGGTGAGCACCGCGGCACCCACTGCGCCCCATGGACACGGGCCTGCAGTCCGTCTGTCAAGTCCCCTTGCATGTCGTCAATGCTGCCTAACGACCGTACACCGGCGTCAGAAAGCGCACCAACGAACGGCGCCCAGTTTTGCCTCGTGCTCACGCTTGGGATACAGAGTGTCGCCAAAGTGATTCCCGGAATGCAAGCGCAGCATGTGGACAGTGTACTCAGAGGGACGTCTTTGAGCGGGTGCAGGCGCTGCTGACGCGGACTGTTGCGCTGGCGAGGGGCACGCCGCTGCTGCAGCACATTGCGGATCCCGCGTCGTGTCTGACAGCCAGCGACATGAGGCCCTTTCTGGACTAGTTCATGAGCGGTCGTTCGCCGGCCGATGTATGCTCGTGTCAGGGAGGCACACGCAACATGATTGTGCTCATCTGGCGTCAGTTTGCTGTGAGGGCCGTGATGACAGATGCAGGGGTTTGAGTGGAGTGTCCAAGTGAATTTCGCGAATGTTTGGATTGTATGTAGTGGACAGTTTACGTTTGTAACATCTTCGCGTGCACACCAGTTTTTGGTCCACTCAGCTGAGGGCATTGGACATCGTGATGAGGGGATTCAGCCCTCACCGCCTGGCGCTTGTGTTCACGCTGCTGGATTGCTATGACACGTATACAACCGCTTGTAACGGTATGTACCCAGACTAAATATGCTGCGCATGCAGGCTGTGGCAAGCAAAAGGCTGCGTTCGTGTGCGTTGCACTGCAGACTGCAGATGACGAGGAGCACACATAGCACTCGTGAACGAGCACTGACTGTACACACGACTGACAAGTCAACGACCGCACGACAAAGCTCACCACGTCAGTGAGTTCACGGGGCCGTTCACGTGGTCCCGGTGTGCCTTCGGTGTGCTTTTGATCCACCATCCTCGCGTCTGCAGCCGGCGGCTGCTGTATGCGGGACCGCTGCTGATGCTAGCGGCGCGTGGCTTGTACAATAGACCACCGCCTGGCTTGTAGCAATCCTCATTCCGCCCGAAGGCCCCACTGCTCCGAGTACGAGTACGCCGCGATGGCCCCGCTCACGTGGACGTTGAGCGAGCGGATGACGCCCAGCTGCGGGATCTCAACGGTCGCATCCAGGAGCGCCAGCAGGTGGGCGGGGATACCGTCCCGCTCCCTGCGTACATATTGTGAAAAACCTTACAGTGCTGCTGCAGATCAGTGCCGGGACCACCCTGTGGTCTTTGTAGGTGTGAATGCTGTCATCTGGCGTGATGACCACGGCAGCCACAGCACGCCATGCACAGAGTATAACGAGAGGTGACACAAAACCTGAGCCAGCAAAGTCAGGGTGGCACGGCTTTTGACGGCAGAAGGTCCCGATTACGACCTGAGCCCTAACCCTGACCCTGCTCGTAACCAGACCATGACCCAGACCCAGGCCCTGCCACAAACATGGCCCTGATGCAGAGCCAGACCCCGAATCTAACCTCTGCCCAATCTTTAACACTAACCTCATATCATGAACAGGCGCTGGAGCACCTGCCGAGCAGGAGTACCGTGCGCCGCGGCCACTCGAAGTCCGGCAGCGCCGTCGACTCCGCCGTCTGCTCCAGGCCCACAAGCGCCCAGCCGTCGGCGCGCGCGCGCGCCAGCCACGCCGGCAGCGCGGTCTCGGTCACCTCCTCCATCGGAACCTGGTCAGCGTTCG
>JAABUX010007847.1_pt1 | contig 12412 bp, 7 predicted proteins | sample 5561851 | NCBI WGS metagenome assembly JAABUX01 (sample SAMN10711883, study PRJNA513361) | rock metagenome | isolation source: Antarctica rocks | place: Antarctica: Victoria Land, Richard Nunatak red sandstone | collected 2016-01-03 | reverse complement strand
CGGCGATCGCCACCGACGGGACGATCTACGTGGGCGGCAACGTGGGTCAGGTCAGCGGCTTCAACGCCGCCGCCACGACCGGCACGAGCACCGCCACGTCGGTCTCCGCGACGGGTACGGCCACATCGACGACGGGGACAAGTACCGGCACCGTCACGGCGGCAACGGGTACGGCCACGCCCACGCAGCCGACGAGCAATGGATCGGCAACGGCGACACCAGGGGCAAGTGGCACAACCACGGCGCCTGGCACGGCGACCAACACACCCCCTGGCGGAGCAACCGCGACCAAGACACCCCTTGGCGGGGCAACAGCCACGAATACGCCTCTGGGTGGGGCAACGGCGACTAACACTCCAGTTCCCACGCCGACGAATACGCCCACCAACACGCCGACCAATACTCCAACTCCCACGCCTACCAACACGCCGACGACTACGCCCACCAGCACGCCCGCGACCGGGACCCCGGCGACCGGGACGCCGACGGTCTCGCCAGGCCTGGCGCCGTTCTGGCCGAAGTACCGCTCCGACGCGCACAACGACGGCGTCGCCAACCTGAAACTCGATCTCTCCCAGCCCCCGGGCATTCTCTTCACCACGCGCATCTCGCCCGGCGCTGATGGCGGTGATGGTCCTCCTTTGTACGCGGCGCCGGCGATTGGCCCCAGCCCCGACGGCGACGCTACCAGCTATCGCATCTACCAGATCGACGGTTACGGCCAGCCCACCGCCCCGGGCCAGGGCCCTGGGCAGCCCACCCCCGTGAGCCAGGGCCCTGGGCAGACCACCGCCGTGGGCCGGCTCAACGCCGTGCGCCCCGATGGCAGCATCGCCTGGACCAGTCCGGCCGTCCTGGGCGGCTATCAGACGCAAGCAGTTAGTGGGCCCTTCCGCCAATACCGTCCGGGTAGCCCGGCAATCGCGGCGGACGGTACAATCTACGCCGTCAGTGATGCAAGCTACCCCAATGGCAACAGCGGCATCTGGCGCTTCGACCCGCGGACCGGCGCCCCCACGAAGTTCTTTGACCACGGAGACTACCTCGGCGGCAGTCCCACGATCGGACCTGACGGGACCGTCTACGCCGGCGACGCGGCCGGGAACGTGTATGCCGTCAACAGGGACGGCAGCCAGCGCTACGCCTACGCGGTGACCTCTGGCGGGGACTGCCCGGGCGGGACATCGCCGCTCGTTCAGAGCGCGCCGGCCCTCGACAAGCAGGGCAACCTGTACGTTGGCTACGGCTGTGCCGGCGCAACCTACCTTGGGGGCCCCTTTTTTGCGGGAGGCGTGTTGGCGCTCTCACCCACGGGGAGTGAGCTCTGGCACTACAGCCCGACATCGGGCGCGGGCAGGAGCGTTTATTACAACGCCGAGGTTTTGAGCGCGGTGATGCTCTCGCCTGACGAGCAAACAGTCTACGCGGGAGGGTACCGTAGTGTTATCCCGCCCCTTACTACTGTGCCCGGTCCGATACCCACGTTCTACGCGCTCAACGCCGGCAATGGTAGGCCTAAGTGGGGATTCACCCCCCTGAGAAGTCCCAACACGCCCCCAGTTAGCATGGCTCTGTCGCCGGACGGGGGTCTCGTCTACGTATCGGCCGTCTCGGACGCTGCTGCGGGAATCCCTGATCTCTACGCGCTGCACACCTCCGATGGTACCATCGCCGCGACGGCCGTGTTCCCGAACACAAGCACGAAGAGCCCTGTCGTAGACGCCAATGGCAATGTGCTGGTGGCGTTGGACAACGGAGAGGTCCTGGCCTACGGGCCGGGCCTGGGAGCCCCGCTTTTTGACTACAACGAGTCAGACCGACACGCGTACCTTGACGGGCCGGTGATCGGACCCGATGGGGCGATCTTCCTGACGGATAACGTGGGGAGCCTGCGCGCCCTGAAGCAGGGCTTGATCCTGCCGCCCACACCGTTGCCGTTGAACCCAACTCAGGGGCCTACCGCGACCAATCCGCCCGATGCAACCTATACGCCGAAGCCACTGGTTCCGACCGATGTCCCTTCGTGCCCTGGCGTGCCCACCAGCACCAATACGGCGACCCCACTGGCCACGGCCACGAACACGAACACGGCGACCCCAGCGGCCTATACGCCCACCAGCACGTCAACCGGGACGCCCGGCCCAACCGGGACGGCTTGCCCCAGCGTGCCGGCCGGCACGCCGGGCGCGGGGACGCCGGGCGCGGGGACGCCGGGCGCGGGGACGCCAACACCGGGTGTAGGCACGCCGGGCCACGGCGGTACTCCGGGGCCGGGCACACGTACTCCCACTGCCACTGCCACCCCCGTCAAGACGCCGGTCCCGGTCGTGATCACGGTTATCGGCCTCAAGCGGCTCAACGTGTATCCGGGCTACCTGACGGTCGGCAATCTGATACGCGTACACGCGGAAACCACGCCCACGGCGCGCATCACCTACACGTTCCGCGTCAGCTACGATTACCCGCCGACGAAGGGTCAGCACGCCACCAAGGGCCGGCGGACCATCGCTATCCGTCCTATCCTGCGCCGCGCGTCTGCCCCACGCTTGGGCGTGATACAGCCGGCCGTCGCGCTGCTGCCTGATAGGGCGGCTGTCGCGGCAAAGGCTACCTCGACGCCGACCCCGCGTTCCGCCGGCAAGGGTAAGCCGACGCCGACGCCAACGCCGCGTCCTGGCGGTAAGGGTGGTCCGTTCGGTCGGCCGTCTGGCAAGCCGGTCACCACATGTACTATCGTGGACACGATCCGCGACCGCGGAACCTTCCACTTCACGCGCACGGCCGATCGCCACGGCCTGGACGACTACTGCCTGCGCATCGGCGCCGTGCCGTCGCGCGCCATCGACCTGCGCATCGTGCTCACCGTGCAGGTGCGGTCGGGCTCGAAGACGTTCCCGGTCAGCCACCCGACCACCATCATCGTGAAGCGCCGGCCGTCCACACCGCCGAACTTCCGCCTCGTCTTGCCGAATGCCCCCAAGACCATCGACGCCTCGGTGCGTCACAACGTGCTCTACACCGACCAGACGCAGACGGTTAGCTCATTTACGGCGCGCTACACGCATGTCACCTACCGCGTGGCGTATCCGGGTAGCCTGACGCGCAGCATCAACGTGGTGGCCGACCGCAACGGCAACAACACGATAAGCTTCCGCGTGTCGTACTTGCCCGGACCATCGGTGCGGGCGCGCGCCACGATCAGCGTGCTGACCACGCAGCGCATCGGGCGCACCACCCGGCACGCGCGCACCGACGTGCTGACCTTTTTCGTGCGGCGCGCGCCCGCCGCCATACAGCGCCGCACCATCTTGCCGAGTACGATCAGCGCCTCGCTGTTCTACCACGTGCTCTACACGGACCAAACGGAGACGATTAGCTCGTTCACGGCGCGCCACGCGCGCGTCATCTACTCTATCCGCTACCCCAACGGCGTGTCCCGCACCATTACCGTGGAGGCCGACCGCAACGGCAACAATACGACGCGCTTCCGCGTGTCGTACCTGCCCGCGCCCTTGGTGCGGGCGCGCGCCACGATCACCGTCCTGGCCACACAGCGGGACGGGCGGACCACGCGACGCGCGCGACCCTACACGCTGACCCTCTTCGTGCGCCGGTCGCCGAATCTCGTGCGCAGCCGGGCTATCCTGCCCAGCCGGATCGACGCGTTGGTGCGCCACAACGTGCTCTATACCGGCCAGACGCAAACGGTCAGTTCGTTCACGGCGCGCCACGCGCGCATCACCTATAGCATCCGCTATTCGAGCGGTCCGACGCGCACCATCAGCGTGGAGGCCGACCTCAACGGCAACAACACAACAAGTTTCCGCGTGACGTACTTGCCCAGACCCTCGGTGCGGGCACACGCCACGATCACGGTGACGGCCACGCAGCAGGCTGGACGCACGACGCGGCGCGCGCGCCCCTCCGTGCTGACCTTCTACGTGCGCCGCGACCCCCACCGGCGCTAGGGGCGAGCCCTCACCCCCAACCCCTCTCCCGTGCGCGGGAGAGGGGAGACCGCGGGACCCTCACCCCCCCACTCCTCTCCCATGGCAGGGAAGGGAGGACCAGTCCTCTCCTCCCCCGCGCAAGGAACACGCCAAAGGAGAAGGAGTTGGGCTGCTCTCCCTCTCCCGTGCACAGGAGGAAAGGGGTTGGAGTGAAGGGATCGGGTTGCTCCCCCTCTCCCGCGCACGGGAGAGGGGGTTGGGGGGTGAGGGTTTCTATGAAAGGAGTATATACGCGGTCATGGATGCCACGGAATCGGCGACCACGCGCGGCGCGATGACGCCACCGGCCAGCCTGCCCGAGCCACGTTCGCGTCAGGGGACGCGGAAGGACCACGCCGACGCGGTGTACCACTCCGTCTCGTTGGCGGTGTCGCTGGTATTGGTCGTCACCCTGGTCGCGATCGTGGCCGTGCTGCTCTCGACAGCGTGGCCCGCCATCGGGCAGTTGGGCCTCGGCATCATTACCGGGCAGGTCTGGAACCCTGGCGCCGGCGTCCAGGGTGTCTTTGGCGGGCTCGCCTTTATCGTGGGCACGGTGCTCACGACCGCGCTGGCCTTGCTAATCGCGGTACCCGTCTCGCTGGCCATCGCCATCCTGTTAGGGGAGTATGCTCCGCGCCCGGTCGCCGCCGTGCTTGGCGTGGTGGTCGAGGTGGCGGCGGGCGTGCCGACCATCGTCTTCGGCGCCTGGGCGCTGCTGGTGCTGGTGCCGTTCCTCGGCGCCACGATCGAGCCGGCTATCGCTCCCGCGTTGGGCTGGCTGCCCCCGCTCGACCCCAACAACAGTCCGGTGGGCATCAGCGGCTTTGGCATGTTCACGGCCGGGCTGGTACTGTCGGCCATGGTCTTTCCCACTATCGTGGCCGTGACGAGCACCTCGCTGCGGGCCACGCCGCCGGAGTTGCGCGAGGCCTCGCTGGGCATAGGCGCCACGAGGTGGGAAACGGCCACGCGCGTGGTGCTGCGCGAGGCGCGCGGCGGCGTCATCGGCGCCGTGGTGCTGGCCTCCGGCCGGGCGCTGGGCGAGACGATGGCCGTGGTCTACGTCATCGGCGGACAGCCGCGCCTGCCGCAATCCCTCTTCGACGAGGGCTCGACGCTCTCCGCACAGCTCTTCACCCAGGTCTACGGCGGCAACGCCATCCCGGGGCAGCTCAACACGGGCGCGCTCTACGAGCTTGGCCTCGTGCTGCTGCTGCTCTCGCTGCTGACCGGGCTGGGGGGGCGGCTGCTGACGCGGCGCTTCGCCGGCGCGGCGTTGGCGGGGGCGGGGCGATGAGCATGCACGGGCTTGGCGAGAGCGGCGTTGGCGGGGGTCGGGCGATCAGCCGCCGCGGCAGTATTGCGCGGCGTCGGACGGTCGAGCGCGTCGCGGTCGGCCTCTGCGTCCTGGCCCTGGTTCTGGCGCTGGCGCCCCTGGTCAGCATCCTGTACTCCGCTGTGTCCAGCGGCGCCTCCAAGCTCACCTGGACCTTCCTCAGTCAGCCGGCGGCGGGCTCGCCCTACGTCGGCTCCGAGGGCGGCGTGCTCAACGGGCTGACCGGGACGGCCATCCTGCTGTTCCTGGGCGGCCTGGTGGCCGTGCCGGTGGGCGTGGTCAGCGGCCTCTACCTGGCCGACTTCGGCCACGCGCGCCTGGGCGGCTTGATCCGCGCGCTGGGCGACACGCTGCTCGGCGTGCCCTCCGTGATCTGGGGGCTGTTCGGCTTCGCCTTTTTTGCCAGTCTCAGTTCGCCGATCGGGTTCCACTGGAGCCGCTCGGCGCTGGCCGGCGGGGTCGTGCTGGGCCTGATCATGACGCCCATCGTGGCGCGGGTGACCGAGTTGTCGGTGCGCGATGTGCCCGCGTCCTTCCGCGAAGCCTCGCTGGCCCTGGGCGCCACGCGCTGGGCCACCACGCGCCGCATCGGCCTGCGCGTGGCTCTGCCCGGCATCCTGACCGGGGTGCTGCTGGCGCTGACCAACGCTATTGGCCAGACGGTGGCTATCCTGCTGACCAACGGCTACACTAACTTCATGCCGCGCTGGCCGCTGTCGGGTCCGGCCGCCAGCGTGACCGATATGGGCTCTCTGATCTATCTCTACCTCTACCAGGCCGGCACGGCGCTGCAGGCCCCGGCCGAGGCCGCCGTGGTTGTCTTGCTCGGCATGGTACTGACCCTGAGCCTGCTCTCGCGGGCCTTGAACGCATTGGGACGGAGGACATATGGTGGTTGAGTTCGTCTATGGTAGCTGAGGTTGATAGGGCGGAGTTGGCCGTGACGGGGCAAGCCAGCCCCGCGGACGCCGTGGGACCGGGCGCGGCGATCGCGTTGCGCGACGTCAACGCCTGGTACGGCCGCACCCGCGCGTTGAGCGGCGTCACGCTGACGGCCGCGCCGCGCGCGATTACGGCGCTGATCGGACCCTCGGGCTGCGGCAAGACGACCTTGTTGCGCTCGATCAACCGGCTCAACGATACGGTGCCCGGCTACAGGCTCGACGGCAGTCTGACCGTCGACGGAGAGGAGGTCTATGACAAAGGGCTGGCGGTGGAGGATTTGCGCCGCCGCGTCGGTATGTTGTTCCAGCGGCCCGTGCCGCTGCCGCTGTCCATCCAGGATGACGTGGCCTACGGCCCGCGCCTGCACAAGACGACCGGGTCACGCCGGGAACTGTCCGACCTCGTGGAGCGCTGTCTGCGCGCGGTCGGCCTGTGGGATGAGGTTAAGGACCGGCTGAAGCAGCCGGGCCGCTCGCTGTCGGGCGGCCAGCAGCAGCGCCTGTGCCTGGCCCGCGCCCTGGCCGTCAGCCCCGAGGTAATCCTGATGGACGAGCCGTGTTCGGCGCTCGACCCCGTGGCCACGGCCAAGATCGAAGAACTCATGCGCGCCCTGTCGCGCGACATTACCATCGTCATCGTCACGCACAACATGCAGCAGGCGCGCCGCGTCTCCGATTTCACGGCCGCGATGCTGCCCGCCGAGGGCGGCGGCGGCGAGTTGGTCGAGTTCGGCCCCACCGCGGACATTTTCGACCACCCGCAAGACCCGCGCACCGCCGGCTACGTGGCGGGGCGCTTCGGCTAGGACGCGGGACTATGTCATCTCCCAGCCCGCCTGCGACTTTGGTTGGGATGCACTCTGAAATTGCGAGATGCGGCCTGACCATAAATGGTCATGGCAGGAGGCGAACCCTGAAGGGTCGAAAGAGCGGATGCCCAGAGTGGGGACACAAGACGCGGATGACGGCACGGCGACCTTTTAAGGTCAGGTCCCTGCCATGACCATTTATGGTCAGGCCGCACCCTACAGTTGGATAAGTAAGTAAGAAGGAAAAGAAGGAGCATATCACCCGATGAAGCGACAGCGACACATCCTACGACGCGCGGCGGCGGCCGCCGCCGCCACCCTCGCGCTGGGGACAGCCCTGGCCGGACCCCACGTCCATGCGACCCAGATCACCTACACCGTCACCGGCTCGACCCAAATGTTCATCCTGGGCAATCTGCTGGCCTCGAAGTACACATCCACGCTCTCCGGCGTGCAGATCGCCGTTAACCCCACCAGCAGCCAGACCGGCTTCGACGATACCTGCCAGGGCGGCAACAGCCAGGTGGGTATGAGCGACTCCTATATCCAGGACAGCCAGTTGCGCGAGCAGCCTGGTGGGACGAGCTGCGCCGACATGACCGGTATCCCGGTGGCCATCAGCGCCACGCCCGCTATTTACAACCTGCCGGGCGCGTACTTCCAGCAGCGCCAGGCCTCTGACAAGTTCACACCGGTCCACCCGGTGCGGCTGACGGCACAGGTCATCGCCGGCATCTACCAGGGGCAGGTCAAGACCTGGAACGATCCGGCCATCGCCGGCCTCAACCCCGGCATGAAGCTGCCCGCGCACAAGATCGTCGTCTACAGTACGTCGGAGCCGGGCGGCGCCGGCTACGTCTTCGATCAGTGGCTGGCCCAATCGGTGCCCAGTTGGAACGCAACGGTGGGTCAGGCCACGATACAGGTGCAGTGGCCGCCGTTCTCCACCTTGCTGCCCAGTCAGAGCGCCATGGTGCAGCAGATCAAGGCAACCCCCTATAGCTTCGGCTACGCCGGCTTCGACTACGCTCTGGGAGTCAAGGTGCAGGTCGCGGCGCTGCGCAACGCCTCGGGCGTCTTCGTCACGCCCTCGCTCAACGGCCTCGCCGCTGCCATCAACGAGGCCATTAACGAGGGCATGCCGCAAGACTTCCGCAAGTCTTTCGTCACGATCAAAGATCCTCCCGTCAGCCAGGGCCTTGGGCACTCCTTTAACCCGGCCAGCTTCGAGTTCTTCATCGTGCACAAGAATCTGGCGGTGCACGGCGTCTTGCCGCCAGTGGCTCAAGCCATTAGGAGTTTCCTGATCTGGGATGTCTCCAACAACGGCGGCCAGGCCTACATCGCGGAGCTCAACTTCCGCGACGTCACTAACCACAAGCTCTCGGTCGGCGATATCCCGGTGCCAACCGCATTGCGCGCGGCCATTCAGAAGACCGTCCACGACCTCACGACGGGCTCATAGGGAGGCTGCTAGATGAGGAGCAACCTCTACCGAACCGGCGTCGTCGCCGCGCTGGTCGGCGCGCTGCCGCTTGGCGCGGCGGTCGCGGCCCATGAGCCGGCGCGCGCCGTCCGCCCGCACCTGTACCACGTTACTATCGGGGTCGACGTGCCGTACGGACTGATGGCGGTCAACGAGTTCCTGCCTGGCCGGCTGACGATTCACGTGGGCGATAGCGTGCAGTGGACCAACGCCGACGGAGGCGAGCCGCAGACGGTCACCTTTGGCTCGGTCGACTACACCCCGGCCCTGTTCCTGAGCACCGACAACCCGGAGGCCAACCCGGCCATCGTCAAGCCGCAGGGTGGCCATGTCGTGCGCGACGCCAGCATCCATTCGTCGGGCGCGTTGATGAGCGGGGTGAAGGGGCTTGGAGCCAGCTACACCTTTACCTTCCGCGCGGTAGGCACGTACTTCTACCGTTCGCTGTTCCACCCTCTGATGCTGGGCGAGATCGATGTCGTGCCCTCCTCGCAGCCGGCCTCGGCCGACCCGCCGGACCGCGGCGACAGCGCCGTGACCGCGCTGCGCTCGACCGCCGACGCCCTGCTCGTCGAGCAGCAAAGCGATGAGCACGCCTCGGACAGCGGCAGCGTGACCGTCAATGTTGGCTTTGGCAACAAGGACGTGTCGCTCAATATCTTCGCGCCCTCCGGTATCCAGGTCCATGTCGGCGACACGGTGACGTGGCGGATCATGGAGACATCGGGCGACCCGCACGCCATTGTTTTCAACCCATCGACGGGCGTCAGTGCGGGCACCGCGCCGCTGTACACGGCCCTGGCCCCCGACGGCGGGTTGACCGTCAATCCGGCCTACGCCAAGGCTAGCCTCCTGTCGGGCACGGACGTGACGACCGGCACGCTCTCGTCGAGCCAGCAATCGGGCCTCCTCTACAACGCGTCGCCGGCGTACCCGAGCCAGACGCCATTCCAGTACTCGCTCACGTTCCTGATCCCGGGGCGGTACTACTATGTTGATCCGTTCCATGGCAATGGCACGCAGGGTCAGGTACACGTGCTGCCGTAGCCGGGCCCTCACCCGGGAACCCTCACCCCCCGACCCCTCATTCCGTGCGCGGGAGAGGGGAGAAGCGCCAAATCCCAGTCCACATAGGGAGAAGCCCTGACTCCTAGCCCATGCGGGCTGGGCTGGCGGCTCGGTAGAGCCGCCAGCCCAGCCGACTCCCCTGGTGCGGGGGGGGTTGAGGGTGAGGGGAGCTTGAGGGGAGCTATTGATGCGAAAGGACTCCGACCGATGATAAGCAGACAGATGTTGTCGCGGCGGCTTGCCCTGGCGGCGCTGCCCGCCTTCGTGGCGCTCGCGGCGACGCCTAACTATGGAATCGCGAAGGTGGCGACGCCCGTCCATGGAACCGCGGCGGCGACGCCCGCTGTTGCCGTGGAAGGTAAGAAGACGACCTGGCAGGTCAGTCTGCTGGGTATCCGCAGTATGTATCAGATTCCCGGCACCACTTGGCGGGGCTACCGCAGTAACTTTTACCGTTTCTTTGTGCTGACGCTGCGCATAGCTAACACGGGCAGCGTTGCCCTTGCCCCAGCCGACGACTTGACGCTGATGATGAAGGTGCGGCCGCCTTTCCTGCCGCATCAGATGGGCTACTCTGCCGGCTTCACTCTCCCCGACCGCACCGATAAGGGGCTCGTCCCCCTGATGCAAGCCGCGGCGCGCATCTACGGCGGTGTACTGCCGTGGACGGTCGTGAACCCTGGCCAATCGCTGACCTACTCCTATCTGATCGGGACGAACCGCGGCGACTCGCACTACGGGCTCTACAATTTCCGCGTGCGCAAGGCGCCCCAGTACTTGTTCGACACGGGCATGTAGGCGCTGTGCAGCCCTCATCCACCCCTTCCGCAAGCGGCCTGACCAGGCCTGCGACTGCCCGGCTGGACCGGGACCGGCCGCAGCCGGCTGGACCGGGGTCGGCCGCAGCCGACCGGGGGCCAGTCCGTAAAGCGGAGCTGGTCGGGGGCGGGTCAAGCATGTGTCGCATGGCAAACCACGGACACTGCGGTGTCAGGGACTATGGAACGAGGGGTAGGGGCGTATTGCATACGCCCGCATCTACCGCGGGTAGGGGTGTATTGCACACACCCTCATCTACCACGAGCAGGGCGCCTGCAATGCGCCCCTACGGGTCATATGCGACGGCGGTTGGTGTCGGTTTGCCATGCGTCCGCGGTCGTAAACCTCTAATGCGGAGACACGGCATGATGCGGTCGGGCCACAAGAACGTGCTGGGATTGCCGCTCCTTGCCCTACTGGTTGGGACGGCGATCTCTGTTGCCGCGGCGCCCGACAGTCATGTGCCGTTCGGTCTGGCGCGAGCGACTGGCCTGCGGGCCTCGGCCCCTGGCGTAGCGCGCGCTACTCCCCCGCTCACGCGTATGACAGCGGCGGGGACAGTCGCGCTGCCGGTCGGTGATCCAGCGATGGCGGTCGCGGCGGGTCACGGATACAGCCTGACGCTCACGCGCGGCGGACGGGTGTACGCCTGGGGAGCCAATGATGTTGGGCAACTTGGTACGGCTTGCGGCAGTCGGGTACGCTGCGTCACACCTCTGCTGGTGGAGGGACTGCCAGCCGGCGATCCGGTGACGGCCATTGCTGCCGGCTATCAGCATAGTCTGGCCGCGACGCGCTCAGGACGAGTCTACGCCTGGGGCGACAACACGTCCGGGCAACTGGGCAACGGCAGCGCCCAGGGCAGCCGCACGCCTGTCATGGTGGCAGGGTTGCCGGGCAACGACCTGATGGTGGCCGTGGCGGCGGGTTACGTGCATAGCGTCGCCCTCACCCGTTCCGGGCATGTGTTCGCCTGGGGAGGCAATCGGTTTGGGCAGGCGGGACAGGACGGCGCGGCCGTCATCCCACTGCCCACTGCTGTCCCAGGACTGCCCACGAGTGATCCCGTCGTGGCCGTCGCCGCGGGGGCGGCGCATACATTGGTGCTCACGCGGGCCGGTCGCGTCTATGCCTGGGGCGATCAGGGTACTGGTCAATTGGGGGTCATCACAAACGGCGCGCGCGGCATGCCTGTAGCGGTCTCCGATCTGCCGCCCGGCAACCGGGTGAGCGCCCTGGCCGCCGGGAGCATCGACGGCCTGGCGGCGCTGCGCGACGGCAATGTGTACGGCTGGGGGGACAACGGCTTCGGACAACTCGGTCGCCTTGGTGTCGGATATTTCAGCAGCGTGCCGGTAATGGTGGAGGGCCTGCCGCGCGCCGATCGTGTGATCGCCGTCGCGGCCGGTGACTATTTCAGCCTGGCCCTCACAGGGTCCGGTCACATCTACGCCTGGGGTCAGAACAATGACGGCCAACTCGGCGCCGGGGACAATCTCGACGCCGGAACCGCCGTGGCCGTACTGGGCCAACTGTTCGGTGCCCACGTCGTCGCGGTCGCCGCGGGCGGCGCACATAGCCTCGCCGTCACCGCAGGTGGCCGCGTCTACGCCTGGGGCCAGAACGACGACGGACAACTCGGCGATGGGACGATCCGCTCCCGTAACGTGCCGCTACAGGTTGGGCGCGCCCCAAACTTGTGATGGTGGATGCGATTGAGCCTGCGACTGCTCGGCCGGTCCCGGTCCAGCCGGGCAGTCGCAGGCCCTGTCGCACAATTAAGGAGCCAAGTTACTCCGATGGCACGCAAGGCAACGGCGACAGCGAAGCTGGCCGCGCGGCAAGCGGGTCCGCGGCCACGGGACCGCCGCTCCGAACCACGGCGGCAAGGTTCCGTGGCCCGGACGCGGGCGCCGGCCCGTGCGGACAACCGCGTGGGCTTCGCCGCTGTGGTGCTG
>JAABUX010007846.1_pt1 | contig 12412 bp, 14 predicted proteins | sample 5561851 | NCBI WGS metagenome assembly JAABUX01 (sample SAMN10711883, study PRJNA513361) | rock metagenome | isolation source: Antarctica rocks | place: Antarctica: Victoria Land, Richard Nunatak red sandstone | collected 2016-01-03 | reverse complement strand
CCTTATACTCCTCTCCTTTATACCTATCTCTTTTACCCCCTATCTCTTTTACCTTACCGGCTAGGTAATATAGCCCGATATCTTTAAGGGTATTATCGCTTAATTCGTAGGTTTAGATATTATATACTACTAAGAGGAGAGGGGAATTTAGGATTAAATTAAAGAGGGCTTCAGTTTATTTCTAACGGAGGATAGGATATCTAGATCGGCGCCATCCGTTAGTATTAGAAATAGCTAGCGGAGCTTTTATAGGCCGTACCTAATTTCCGAGTCTACGATAGAGGTTAATAGATTACTAAAGGAACCGTACTTCTTAATATACTCCTTAAAAGTCGAGCCGTCGCTACTATAAGGGAGACTGCGGCTGCAGCTACTACTATCGATATCTTAGCCGTTATTACTACCTTGTCTCGGTCTAGGGATAGAGAGGTAATAGTAATTATCTTAGGTGGGAGGTTTAGTAGCGCCCTGAGATCTCCTTACTCCGTGCTCGACCCTTAGTCGCGCTCCTTACGACTTTTACGCGCCTCCGGTAATAAATAGTAGTTCTTTAAGGGATAGGAGGTTTTAGTCTTCCTCGTAACCGCGGCGGTTATAACTACCCTTAGAATCGATTTTATTTAAGGGACCTAGAACTATTAATAACTATCTATCGTAATTAAAGAGGGTAAGGGTACCTAGGGCGTGCGATTCTGCGTTATTAGGATCTAGTACTAGCTCGCAGGATAGATAGAAAGACTCCTCTAAAAGCGAGGTAGATAGATTAGGGCATTTAATTATATCTACTTTAGTACTACCGCTTAAATCGCTAAGGAGTCTAAAGGTTATAGGATTATCGCGCTTATTACTAACCGTAGGAATACTAAGGTTAGAGCCTATAAAGCGCCCTTTACCTAGCGGACCTATAGTACTTAGAGGTTAGTAGAAGTAAATAAAGTCTATCTTAATAAAGACTATTATAGGGTTAATATATAAAGGGAATAGATTATAATAACTTGACCGGTCTTTTTATTAGGTAGTCTAAGAGTGAAATCTAAGGTAAATAGGAGTAGTAAGAGGCGGGTTATATATATATAAAGGCTAGCAGGCTATCCGCTACCTATCTATTTTCCTTTATACTTTATAGACTACCTAATCGCCGATCCCTAAGCGTTTATTATATATTAGGAGATAAGGCCTAGCGTAGCTTCTAGCTACTAGAACCTCGTACTTAACCGGTATCCCGTCTAGCTTATTTCTTACTATAACCCTTATAGATATCTATATCCCGTCGAAAATATTAGTTATAACGCCCTAGGTCTTTAAATAGGGACTGCCGTAACGTATCGACTATACCGTATCCTCGACGATACTTAGCAAGGAATAAGATCTATATCTTAGGGCCTAGTCGCGCTACGCTTATTAGCGTTTTTCTAAATTCTTACTATATTACTTATCTAATTATCCCCTATTACCCTTATAATATTACGCCTCGATTAATCTCTACCGTAGTAGCTAGCTAGACTATTATAAATTTTCGCCTTATAGTACGCCTCGTAGCACGCCTTATAAGGCACTTAGTAGTACCTTCGTAAGGCCGATCTTCGCCTTTCCGAGACTAGTCGATATTAATCCACGGATACTACGTGGCTTAGCGCCTATATAACTAAAACGATTACCGTTATAAGCTCTAGACCCTTTACTATAACTAGTATAGGTAAGGAATCCTAGGTAGGATAATAAAGGAACACGTTATACCTCTAGGTACCTAGATTACTAATCTAGGTATCGCTAGGTAGTACGCGCGCACGTCTCCTTATCGAGCCGCTACCACGTTAGTAAAGGCTAATATCTAAAACCTAGCTAAGCCGAACTCGACGAGGATGCCTAACCGCTACCTACGCCAGACCCCTACTAGAGGTTACTAGACCACGAGCGCTATTAGAATACTATCCTTTACTAGCGGCGTAGTAGAGGGTACCCTACCGGCGTATTATAAGGCATTTATTTAATTAGTCTAGATAGTATATAAATAGTAGCATAGTACCTAATCCTTAACGTTAGCGCTCCGGCGGTAATTATAATAATCGCCGAGGGGTTATATACTTAAGCTAGGAGCTAGCTACGCGTAAGAACCTAGTAGACGTTAAGCGAAGGTTAAAGTCCTAAAAACTAGGGCGTTAGAAAGCTAGTAGAGATAAGGCTCGTGAAAGGACGACCGTCTAGAAGGCCGAGGGTGCGTCGCTAGAGTAAAGGCGAGAGATATTAAGGAGCGTAGGTAGGAGCGTAAGCTAGGAATCGCAGCTGGCGCCAGTCGAGTAAGATCTACACCGCCTTCGGTGTGTGTAGGTGTGGGTTAAGGCCTAAGTAAGAGCGGCAGGACGGCAGTATAGAGCCGGCAACTAGGCGAGTATAATAGGCCGACTAGGATTAGGAAAAGAGGAGTGAGCATAGAAGAAAGTTAGAGGACGAGAGGGGGAACGCGGTATATATACGAGGAGAAAGCGGCGAGGGGCTGCGCACGCGCGCCTTCCCCAATCGGGGGGACGCTAAACCCGGCGCGGTCGACACCTCGACCTAGATAACATTAATTATTTTCCGATCGTCGATGCCTTGGCAGAGAGCGGGCCAATAGGAGTAGAGATTGAGCCCGTGCAGCATTTGCGAGGAATTGAGATCTCGATAGTGGAAGTAGTATGACGACCAGTAGTTCTATGCAGCCTTACGTTCTCCCATGGACTCCACTACGGCGACATCGAATAGAAGCTTCGAATCCCACAGCGACAATCGCCTCCACTGAATCCTCTTTATACAATAGAAAGCCTCTGGAATATACAAATTATTATGCATTAAAACAGTACCTAAGGTATTCGCTACAGATTACAGGGTCTACTTGTCGTCGGATTAGTAGGTCTTGCCGGACGGAGAAGAAGTACCTATCTCTAACTGCGGGGCCAACCGCGAGTCTGCTACGTAAATCCTGTAACAATTAACGCTTGTCAGGTTAATAATATATATTGGGGTTCTAAAGGTGAATATCGAGATGTGAAAAGTGGCGTGACGATAAGTTTTACCATTTGAAGTTAAAGTTATGGTTAGTGCTCGATACGCGTTTCGGGACGACACGGACACCAGGCTTTATCGGGAACGATATGCAGTGTTAAAAGTTACCTTAATTCGAAAAGCGGACCAAGGCCCGCGGGTGTATGTACACAAATCTGGCAGTTCCGTACGAGCAACATAACGTAAAGTATAGACGAGGATTACGACTAATTAGCCTGCTCGCATTCAGCGAAGCATATCAAGCACTCGGTTAAGATCGGGTCCATTTTTGCGCGGGTCGACGCTCACTACTTAGCCTTGGGATTGATACATGTGATTGCCGTAAGTACGGTAGGCTTTATTGTGATATGATAAGATATTATGGACAACAGTTGACATCTCGGTAGAGATACGGAATGCAGTCGCAAAAGTCTTCCGTACCCTACCTTCGACCAGTGGTCAGGTTATGCGCTGTCCAGACGAAAATTGGTGAGGGAACTCGCTTGCCTGATCATTGTCCACTTTTGCCGTTTGCTTTCTTAACCATCATGCACCTAGACAGCCACAAAAAGCATTAGTCACGACACCAATCTCTATAGCGCAAGAGCAAAAATGTTGCGAACAAATAATAGACCCAAAAGAGGAGAGAATGAAATCATACAAGTTTCGGCATGCTCAATGACAATTGGAAGGGCGAGACAAATGACGAAATGCCAGCCAGCTCCATGACCCACAACCCCACCGCTCTGCTTTCGCAGTGACGCTAGTGACCATTTCGTATTAAGCACGACCGCCGGGTTCGATTTCATTTAATGTCACTGTCATCTAATGGTCCGCCGCTCGGATGGTGATTGGATAGGAAGGGTGTTGGAGGGCATGTGCCGAGTTGATTGGGTGAATCTGAATTGTGAGAGATCGACGTCTTGAAACCTGAGAATGAAGTCGGAAGATATCGTGTCGCGCAGCAATCTCGCGTTGTCAGTGCGACCATGACGGTCCGCGTTCATTGTCAGCGATTGAATCGGCGATCCGTCGTATAGAGATGCTAATTCGCCAATCTTGGCAAGGGGCAAGAAGGATCTACAGTCGGAATTTGCCGGTCGGTTGCCATACCAGATTTCCTCTCATTCGACTGATTCTCAAAGAACTTTTCTCAGGAGAGCGCAGTCTGGGCAGATGACAAGTTTTTCCAAGGCAGCAACACGTAGCCTCAGAAAGTCGATCTCTTTAATTCGTGTTTGACTCTCGAGCTCCGCCTGCTTGACATATCTGATCGCCTCATTTAAAACGTCTGCTTTTTTGGTCTTGTTCGGATAGTCGTCAACTGTAGGGTCCCCAGGCGGGTCGTCAGCATGGCGTATATCAGAGAGTGTATGATCTAGCTGGGCGATTTTGGTGTTGAGATTCTCTCGATATCTCCGCTCAATGACAGAGTGAGAGGTTTTGGCCAATGTCCTGGCCTCCGGCTTTATATCAGCTGAGACGAGGTTGGCATCAGGGTCCGTGACTTGAGTTGGTACTGGCATGCAGATCCTGGCCGTAGAGCTATGTCTTCTCTTCGCCAGAGACTGCCTTTCCGAAGAGCTCGGAGACTGTAAGGTTTGACGGGGAATTTCGCCGCTGGAACTGGCTCGCTTAAGGGGGAAGTTGCGGTCAGGATTGTTTGCCATGGTAGATGCCGTATAGCTATGCTCGTAGGACGGAGGACATCTGGCTGGGGACAAACCCTGACTCGTCCCATAATTCGTTAGATCAGTGGACGATGGTAAATTCCATATCTCACCTTCAGTGATCTTGGATGAACTCATATCCCAGATTGCGGAGTCAAAAGAGTTTGCTGAGTCATGACCAAAGGGGCGGAAATAGTCAAGGCATTGAGGCTGGAAGGCTGTTGAGGTGTCTGTGGGCAATGGCTTTGAGTCAATGATAGAAGGCTCGCCAGACTGCTCTTCTGAATACATCCGGCTTGAATCTGAACTTGGCGTTGAGAGGTATGAAGTCATCCCGTGGGTAGCGGGCGGGGAGAATGAGGGATAGAGCAGTGGAGTATTGGAGGATGGTGTGGGATACCCACGGGCCTATTAACCATCACGAGTCAGCGAACCAGGAAGTCTCTGTGAAGAAGAATGTCACCAACGGCCGCTGATGAATCGTCCGGGTTCTGATCGAAGTCGAAGTCGGTCATGTTGGTTTCCGCCGCCGGAAAGAGCATGGCTCGTAGGTGAGGATTGGGTGAGCAGTCGGAGAGTGCTTGAGTAAAGGTAATCGAGCTTTGAGAGGTGTGGTTGTCAAATGCTTGATCGATTCGTGAGAATGAATGAGTAGAGATGTTAGTGACGTGAAGGAAGACGCATCGCGATTCAAGGATATGCCCCTCACCTCCCAAGAGGCTAACGCTCAGCGTCAACGCTTAGATGTCATAGTTCTAAGGCTGAATACCTTGGCGGACATACGTCCGGATTATCATTATTCTACGTAAGGTACATACACAATTGTGCAAGGAACAAACCTCAGCTTTGTTGATATGAACCACTCCGGCAAATGATAGAATTCCTGCGTTCATGCCTGCATAACTCCTATCTTCCATCTTGATGAACATTCGGCTTTTCCTCCGGAATAACGTGACTCTGGTGACTCTTGAGTCCATGCAATTGATGCAGGAGGCTTTCGACTCGGGCTTCTAGCTTCCGCAACTTCTCCCAAATCGGCTCGGTAGCATGCTGATCATGATTCGTGTGCGATGTGTTCTTGGGATTATGGTGTACGTGCGTGGTTGCGTCGTATCGCGCCGCAAAGCCGCTCTCAGCATCCATCTTTTGGGTGCTGTTGATATGCTGCGCTGCAGTCGCGCCTTCCCCAGGGATCATGTGATGGATCAGCGACTCGACCTGGTGCTCGAGCCTCACAAGACTTGCGACCATGGGTTCCACCCGTCGTTGAATATCTTGGATGTAAGATTTGTGCTGAATAGAGATGTTAAAGTTGCATCCATGTTTTTCGCAGCGCTCAAGTCCAAGGTCTGGTAACATTGTTAGGGACAACGATGAATGGTCAGTCTGATCGACTCGCCTTGATGGAGAGGCTGGCCCTTGACGATGTATCCATCATCCGCAGATGCATCCTCTTGGTTTTCGAATCGCCCGTAGCGACTGCACCACACAGGACCGTCCCACCCAATCCATGAATCCTCATCTGCAATTGGTTTCTGCATTGGTGTTAATCTTCTAGGTCATTAGGTTCTTGGACCTTGGAGTATGGTATTGCAGTCACGTACCTTTGGCTTTTGTCCAGATGTAGGCTCCATGCTCTCTACACCCTTGTCATCCGGAATCCTAAGTTGCTCAACGCCGTTATTGCCATCGAATTGAGCCATGACAGCTTTCGATGAGCTGTGAGGAGTAATGTTGATCCGAGAGTTTGAGTGAATGACATTCGTGGGAAAAGACCAGAATAAGTAGTCTCCATTTTCTCTGGCCTCGAGACCCTGATCGCCATCGTCTGCTCATAAACACGTGAGGTCAGGAGGCATAAGTACGGTAGAGCCCGGCAATATCAGCTAGGACAATTCCAGCAAATTTAGCAAGTCGGTTTGTAAGACGTCTGCCGTAGGCCTCCGATGTAGCAGACTTCCAGACTAAGTGTTTTATATTCGGAATCAAGCTGTTGAACCTTGCTATGTGTCACTTCTCACTAAGATGGGATAGAGCAACCATGAGTTAATGTTTGCTCATCTGGCTCGTGACTATTGAAGCAAAACTTTGCAAGAAATAAGTTCGCCATTCGTTCATCGACATCCCGCAGGTATGTAGGTTCAAACACAGAAATTCAGTGCATAAATTCAATCAGCAAACCCAGCTTTCCCTTTGTTCCAGACGACATCGCTACTGTGGAACCTGCCAGTAGTGACGCTCACCCGGGCCGGTATGACCGTTGCGAACAAGCTCGTCATTCTGCTTCACTAGCACGTGAAGCTGATGTGTCAGACTGTGAACCTTCCCTTCCAAATTCGCAATGACCTCGGCCATCGATTTGTGGTGGTTTTCGAAATGCTCCGGATGCATTGGCCCATCGGCTTGGTGCCCGTTGGCTGTATGCATGGCAAACCGATCCTTGCCGTCTTTGCTGTGGAAGGCGTCGTGGAGTGCATGCTCCCCATCTTTGACCACGTGATGCACAAGGTTGCTGACCTGATGTTCGAGAGCCACGAGACTTGCTGTCATTGGCTCAATACGTCGCTGGATGTCTTTAACGTAGGATCTATGCTCGAAAGGTACTCTGCAGGCGCAGCCTTCATGCTGGCACTGGTGGATCTGATGATGAGGTCCCAGATCTGGATAAGCTGTCAGCCATGCTGCGAAGAGAATGTTATCGGCTTGGACAGGGTGAGGTCAAGCATACCCTGGCGAACAGCGCTGTTCATCTTGTAGCCATCATCCTCAGCAGCCTGATCCTTATTCTCGAAACGACCGTAGCGTTTGCACCATACGGGTCCGTCCCATCCGACCCACTTGTCCTCATATGAGAGAACATCTCGAAAGTCCTTGTGCTCGGACTGAGGTGCATCTGTAGGCGTATCTTGTGATGCCGATTGTGTGGCTTCTGCATGAGATGGTGGGGTACCGTAATCATTCACTTTCGTGGTTGGCTGTTGGGGTTGTTCAGAAGCGCTGGGGGCAACGATAGGCTCGAAAGTGGTGGCAGTCAACGAGGGAGCCATGTCGGGTCAGGTGGTACGAGTTTGAAAGAATATTGGTTTGTGAGAAGACGTTGTTGGATAGATGAAAAAGTCCTTAAAACTTGGGGACGGCCATGCATTATATGCTTCAGCATCAAAAAATGATTCCACGGTCACTTTCTAGCGCCTTCACTGTGTCTCCATGCAGACCGTCCACTGTCAGTCCACATTCCTGTCCAACACGTACAGACAGGGCCAAGTGCCGTCTCTGTCGCCTAGTACCGTCCTCACCTCAGGCTCGGAGCAAGCGAGACGATTGGTGATTGGCTGTACTGCTGGCCAGTGCTTTGGGCGCGTACTGCCCGGTTTCATGCATCCATCTCGTTCAGTGAAGTGTCGTGATGGTGGAGTGACACGCGAGACTAGTTATCTGATGGTGGGGTGATAGTGGGGTGATGTAACTAAGCACCTAGCGGCGGCTCGGTACTTGATGGAGCTTAGCTCGAACGGCTGAACAGCCCTAGACTCAACCGTAAGTACATCTACACACCGATAGCCTATCACGTCCACATCGAAGACACATGCCTAGCCCCATCCTCCGCCCATGCCCATGCCCATCTCCAAGCCCAGGCCAGCCCAGACCACAGGAATAGGGATGTATAATCCCACCACCAGACGCTCATGATACCATACTGCAGAAAACCCCTCATCACCACGAATTATATCAAATGCAACGGTACAAAACACAAAGTCTCTTGTTCTTATCATAAAGTAGATGAGAGTCACATTCGGGATTTTCCTTCATGTGGGGAAGATGGGCATCCTATTGGAAAACCGTAGTTTTTCTTTGGACAGCGTTCCTGGTATTCGACGTCCATTCGAAGTTTTTCCGTTCTTCGTTGTTGGGAATGATATGTATTATGTAATGTTAAGGTATGAATGTCTCACCAGCCGCGTTCGAGGGAAGCGCACTCAATCACGAGGTGTACGCTCCCCTTAGACGTATTGTGACCATATTCGATACTCGATTCTATATCACCGAGGCGCAAAGGTTGGGTGTTTGTACAAGGTGGCATACATTTGGTATCTTACAAAATGAAAGCCCAAGGTAAAAAGGTAGGTACACAGTACAGAATCGAAGAGTGCCCTGTTACCCTCACAGTCCAAAATCCATATGCTACTTACCATGGGACGACTATGAAAAGTCCTCGACCACTGAAACGCCGTGTACAGCCCATAATAGTATCTTCTTTGACAAATGTACAGCTCTCATCCTATTGGACAGGACTCTTTCTCCCTCGTACCCGGCGAACGATAGCCATGCGAAGCGGGTGAGTGATCATACTTCGTGCCGTTCCAGGAGTTCGTACGCTTTCGCACTCGTCTTCCTCCAGAGTGGTAGCCTCGTCGGCCATGGAAAAGCGTTCCTGGTCGCGCCACCTCTTCGGCTCCTATCGCCCAGCAAAATGAAGCGGTTGTAAGTCCACCACAAACAGAGTCCCACCACCCCTGCGATGATGAAACCAGACACGGTCAGCAAGACCCAATGTCTTCCCATCCAGAAAATGAGTCTTGCATCTTTCCCGTGCCAGCTACTCCCACCATGCCACCTGAAGAATGACCACGGCTGTTTGTTATACTCGTCCGCCATCAGTACCCTCACCCGGCCCATTTCAGTCCCATCCCAGCGTCCAGCGTTGACTGCATTGGTCGTGCCGAGCACAGAGTCAGAGCTGCGGCCACGCTTGTATTCCTGCCAGATCACGCTGAGGAAGAGAGGACCAGTGCTATACATGACGGTTATGTAAGGGAGCTTCCAGTTGCGGTTGTAGGGTATGAGAGATTCCATTACGAGCTGGAAGAACGGATGGTGAGGAACGCTGCCCATAGCGTCGTTGGAAATACCGGTGGGATTAGTACTGCGAACCCAGGCTGGGTAGGACAGAAGAGGGTCGAGGCGGCGGTTGCAGCCCTTTTGGGCGAATAGCGTCAGCTTCGATTTGTACATAGAAGTGACTGGACTTGGGGGCAGGTGGAATCAGAGACATACATCGTCTAGGTCGATATAGATACCACCAAAGTGGGACAAGACAAAGTATCGAATGGCGTCGGCGCGTTGTATAGGTTGAGAGTAACTGTCAAAGGTCGTGAGAAACCAAGGGTATTCAGTAGCTATGAGCTCGCGTGACTTGGTATCGGTCCACAGCTATATATTCCGATTGCATGAGCGTCTTCCTCTTCTCTGTCCAATTGCAATGACGAACATACATTATACTCGTAGTCCTTGTGCAAGTCCACACAACTCTTTTGAGCCTCCCTCCACCTTTCCGGCACGGTATCATTCACATAAGTCTGATGTATGATCTTGGGTATGAGCTGCGGCCGTTCGTCGATAAGAGGGGAGTTGGGCGCTGGGATCTCAGCAGAGTGGATGGCGTCGGCAGCGCCATCCTCAACCAAAAGGGTGAGGAGAGTGAAGACGGAGCGGATGAGGAAGACAACAATAATGAGGTTGAGAACAAGAAATATTGCAAGGCCGCGTCGCATGGTTGTATGCTATTCAGGATGGGTTCAGAATGTGGCGGGTAGAAAAGTCCGTTAGGAGGTGGAAAGTAGAATGGTTGAAACAAGGTTGAATGGGCTGTCAAGAAGGGTCGATATCGTATTTGAGGAGGATGATGACCCTGTGGTGGTCATAAAGGTATTCTCCTGTCTTGCAGCGTGGACTTCATCGAAGAAAATTTAGGCAGGTGCCGTGAGAGCAATTCTCCGCCATGTATTCAAGACCTCAATCGATGGATCGAAGCCATTGGAAAACAAGGATAAGCTGATGATTGTGACGTGGATCGAAGAGCAAAAGTGACAGAGGAATTGGTGGCGAAGAAGGTAGGACGCGATACTGAGAAAAGACCGAAGTGGTTCATTTTGCGAGATTAACCTCTCGACTGTTAGGTAGACCGCTTTAGTCTGCTTTCGGGAAAGATCCCTCGCCAAGGACGCGTCACGCCAACCTCGGCTAAGCACTAAACGCCGCTGAGGCGAAGGCAAGCCACACAGCCCCAGTTGCCGCGTGGCAAGTCTAATCGTGGGCACAAGAACCAAATTCCATGAACAGACTTAGGATAAAATGTATATCGAGCTACTCGTATACCTCCTCGCCTATCTAATTTTGGAGCGCAGACCGATCCTGCGGTGTTTGTCGCTGCGCCCAGCGCGCGACTGCCCCATTCGTTCCAGCGACTACCGTTGTCCGCCTGATCCAAGCTATCCAGACGCCGTTCTCAAGTCATGCCCATGATGCCCCAAAGCTGCTGTCATTATAATCATTGATACTTCAATCGTCGCTGTCGTCCCTATCATCACTGTCAATATTATACATGTGAATGCTCGCTCATCTCCAAACCACTATCATCCATCTCCTCCCCTTCGAAATCGCCCACCAGCTGACGGTCAACGTCTGCAATCGGTGTTCTGTCTTCGTCCATATTCATCTCTCGTAGAGCAGCCTCGAGACTGCTGCTACTTCCCACTCTCGTACCCTCCAATCCTGCTGCCTCTCCATGAGCTGTCCCGTCTTGCTCCGGCAATCCGTGAAGTAGGTTGTAGTTCCTCGCAAGGTATTTGTCTAGCCTTGCCACCTCCCGATTCCATCTCTGTGTCAGACTGCCAACAGCTGCTTTGATGTCCGTCTCACTGTACTGGTGCAATGGAGAGGGCGTTTTGTCAAGATTACGGACAGAGAGAGACCTAGGCCCGCCACCAATAGTCTTACCAATGGTTCGGCCCAAGGTACGATTGACTGTCGCCTTTGTCGTATATGACATCGCTGCCACAGAATTGGATATAGGAGACGAAGGGTTGCGCATGTTCTCAACCTCCCTATCCACCTTTCCCTGCGACACTGCCCGATCGAAGTCCATTGGGGGCAGGAACAGCAGGGTCTTGTTGTCTTCTACAGCATTCACAATGACCGTGAATGCTTGCAGATTAATCTCATTATTCTCAAGGTGAATTTCTTGGAGGGTGTGGTTGACCTCGAGTATCGAAGCTAAAGTGCTTGCTCCTTGCAGTCCCAATCTTTGATGCTCGATACGCAAGACCTGCAGTGACTCGTTGTGCATTAATCCCATCAACGCCCTATTGAGACCACTCCCATAGTTGGCTGCCTCAAGATGCGAGTGTTCACCGCACAAATTAAGTTCACGGAGCGTGTGATTTTTGGCCAGCATCCTATGTAGTGCTTCACATGTTTCATCACTCGCATCTTTCTGGAGCGAAGCTTTAGATATATCCAGAAATTCCGTTGTTGCATTACGAGCGAAAGCATCAAGCAATTTCGAGAAGTTATTCTCGTTCTTGTATTCCAACATCTGCATAGTCAGGAGGCGCGGTGTACTGGAATGACTTACCGCGTCGACCAACGCATCGTGGTGCTGCTCAAGTAGATTCTCGCTCAGTTTCATGTGTAGATCCCTGATTTTGCCCGAACCGAGACTGACAGCATTCAGTAGCGTGGCTGCCTCTCTGCTCGTGAGTCTGCAACGATCGAGCTCCAAGAGCCGGAGGAATGCTGACTGGTCGCTAATAAGATAGCCTGCCAGAGCATCTACGGTAGCTTCGTTGATCGAAGTCCGACTGAGTCGAAGTTCGACCAACTTCCAACCGCACAACGTCCGTGATGAGAGTAACGCTTTCGGGCCAGATGTAATGTTGATA
>JAABUX010007843.1_pt1 | contig 12415 bp, 8 predicted proteins | sample 5561851 | NCBI WGS metagenome assembly JAABUX01 (sample SAMN10711883, study PRJNA513361) | rock metagenome | isolation source: Antarctica rocks | place: Antarctica: Victoria Land, Richard Nunatak red sandstone | collected 2016-01-03 | reverse complement strand
TCACATACTCCCTGGGGCGGGGTCGGCCCGACCGTGCCCGCTTCGTTGTCAAGAAGATGATAAATGGGCCACGGCCGCCGCGTGATCAAGCCGGCGTGCCCGCGGCCACGACAGGCCGCACCATCGGTCGGTGCATGTCGAGCAGCGCGTCCGGCAGCGTCATCACCGCGGCATCCTGGGTCCAGACCAGCAGGCAACGGATCTCGCGCGACGGATACAGGCCACGCAGCAGCGCGCGATAGGCGGACATCTGCCGCAGGTAGAGCACCGGCGTCTGCGCCGGATCGGCCGGCGCGGCGCGGCCGGTCTTGAAGTCGCACAGCAGCACTCGCTCGGGCAGCACCAGCAGGCGGTCCACCTGCCCGCTCACCACGACCCCGTCCGCGAGTCCCACGAGCGGCTGCTCGGCGTGCCCCCCGGGGCCGAACAGCCCGGACAGGCGCGGATCGTCGAGCACCGCCAGCGCCTGGGCGGCCAGGATGTCCGCCTGCGCCGGCTCCAGGCCATGCGAGGGACGCCGGGCGAACGAGCGCGCCGCCGCCGCGCGCGCCCCGGAGGGCACCGCCGGGAGATGCTGCAGCAGCGCGTGCACCATCCGGCCGCGGGCCAGCGCCCTGTTCCGGCCGCCGCCGCCGTCGCGATGCAGCGGCGAGCGCGCGGCCGGGCGCGGGCCGAAGACGACGTCGTCCGGACGGCTCGGCGCCAGCGGACTGGGCAACGGCGGCTCCGGCGGCGGCGGGGTGGCAAGCCAGTGCGGCGCCCGGCCGAGCCAGTCCGGCAGCGCATCCGCAGCCTCCGGCGCGTCGGCGGTGACGATGCCGGGGGGTGGCGCGACGCCGTCCTCGATCAGCAGGCGCTCGCCCTCCCAGCCCTGCTCGAACGGCGCACGGACCGCTCCCGCGGTCTCGAAGCCCTGCCGGCACAGCTCGTACCAGGCACCTTGCGGCATCGCGCGGCCGGGCTGCCAGCCGCAGATCAGCAGGCGGTCGCTGGCCCGGGTGAGCGCCACGTAGAGCAGCCGGTTCTGCTCCTCGATGGAGGCGTCCCGCACGGCGACGCTCAGGCGACGCGTCGGCATGCAGGCCATCTCCGCGCGCGGCACCCAGAACGGCAGTGCTGCATCGGTGAGCGGGTCGCGGGTCCAGAGCAGCCGGTCGTCCGCACGCGGCGCGGCGGTGGTGTCCGGGATCACCACCAGGCGCGCCTGCAAGCCCTTGGCGCCGTGCACCGTCATCACCCGGACCGCGTCGCCGGCGCTGTCGGGCTCGCGCTTGATGGTCTCCTCCGAGGAGCGCAGCCAATGCAGGAAGCCCTGCAGCGACGGCGGATGGGCGTCCTCGTAGCGCTGCGCCGCCGACAGCAGCTCATCCACCGGCTCGCTCGCCTCCGGGCCGAGCCTCGCCAGCAGGCGCGCGCGGCCACCAAGCGCTCCGAGCGCCTCGCCGAGCAGCGCGTACGGCGAGGCATAGTCCACCCGGGCGAACAAGGCGTTCAGGAAGCGCCAGGCCGCGGACCAGTCGTCACGCTGGCGGTGGCGGTCGCGCAGGCTGTCCCACAGGCTGGCGCCGCCGCGGCCGATCGCCAACTCCATCATCGCGTCGTCGGTCAGGCCGCCGAGCGGGCTGGTCAGCACGCAACCCACGGTGAGGTCGTCCATCGGCAGCAGCAGCGCGTCGCACAGCGCCAGCAGGTCCTGCACCGCGACCTGATCGACCAGCCCGGTGCGCACCAGGGTCGCCACCGGGATGTCCTCGGACTTCAGGGCGCGGATCAGCGAGCGCACGAAGGCGCTGCGGCGCGGCACCAGCACCAGCACGTCGCCGACCCGCAGGGGTGCAGCACCCTGCGGGTCGGCGGCGCCGATCTCGCCGGCGATCCAGCGTGCCAGCGTCTCGGCCAGGCGCTGCGGGGCAGACTCCTGACCGGCGTTGCGCGACGGCGCCTGCCAGGGACCGGGCTGCACCGCCTCCTCGGCGGTGGGCGTCAGCGGCCACAACTCGACCCGGCCGGGCAGCCCGACGCGCGCGGCGAGATGCGGCAGCAGCGGCCCCCGCCCCGCCTCCAGCAGGCCGCGCGCGGCCTCGGGCCGCGAGAACACCGCATCGACCAGCCGCAGCACCGGCTCGACCGAACGGAACGACACCGTCAGCGACGGCTCGCGCCAGACCTGCCCGCCGGCCTCGACCCGCTCGCGGAAGCGCTCGCGCCAGTAGTGGAACTGCGCCGGGTCGGCACCCTGGAACGAGTAGATCGACTGCTTGTAGTCGCCGACGGCGAATATCGTCCGCGGCAGCAGGCGCTCTCCGCCGTTGCGCGGCTCCGCGCCGAGCCCGGCGAAGAACTCTTCGGTCAGCGCCCAGGCGATCGCCCACTGCAGCGGCGAGGTGTCCTGCACCTCGTCCAGCAGCAGGTGGTCGATGCCGCCATCGAGCTTGTACAGTACCCAGGCGACGCCTGGATCGTCCAGCAGGGCCAGCGTGCGGGCGATCAGGTCGTCATAGTCGAGCAGGCCAGCATCCTGTTTGCGGGTGGCATGACGTTCCAGGATCGGCAGCGCCAGCCCGAGCAGGGCCGCGCTGAGGGCGGCCATGCGTATCGCGCGGCAGGCATCCTCGACCTCCAGCACGCGCCGCGCCTCGTCGAGCAGGGCCTGCTCGATCTCCGGATGCTCGCCGAGCCACTTGCCGCGGAAGATGCCGCCGATGGCGCGCGGCTCGCCCTCGCCGGTCAGGGCGAGGTCGCGCCAGGTGTTCCAGGAAGCCACGCGCGCATCGCGGTCCTGGGCCAGCCAGTCCAGCCGCGCGGCGGCGGCCTGGGCGCCCTTGCCGCCCTTGTGCAGGGCGCGGCGCAGCATCTCGGCCAGGTGCGCCTCGTCGCTGCCCTGCACCCCGCTCGCCAGGCAGGCCAGTTCGTCGAACTCGGTGACGCCGGCGGCGCGGCGCAGCGCCTGGTGCAGCGCGTCCGGGCCGGAGCGGAGCAGCGTCTCGGCGGCCGCAGCACCCGGCTTGCGCAGCCCCGCCTGCAGAGCGGCGACCAGGGCCGTGAAGGCGCCGGCGTTGACCTGCCCGGCGAGCAGGCCGAGCGCCGCGTCGCCGGATGCGCGTCCGGCGAGCACAGACTCCGCGGCCGAGCCGAGCGCCAGCCGCTGGTCGGTCTCCTCGGCGAGCTGGAACTGCGGGCTGATCGCCGCCTCCAGCGGGAAGCGGCGCAGCAGCGACTGGCAGAAGGCGTGGATCGTGCTGATGCGCATGCCGCCCGGCAGGTCGAGCACGTGGGCGAACAGCGCCCGCGCCGTGCGCCGCACTTCCGGCCCCGGCTCGACATGCAGCCCGCGCAGCTCGGCATCTAGGCGGTCGTCCGGCAGTGTGACCCACAGGCCGAGCTTGCCTTGGAGCCGGATCGACATCTCCGCCGCCGCCGCCTTGGTGAAGGTCAGGCACTGGATACGCGACGGATCGCTGCCGGCCAGCATCAGGCGCAGCAGCCGGTCGATCAGCAGCTTGGTCTTGCCGCTGCCGGCGGAGGCGGAGACGAACACCGACACCAGCGGGTCGGAGGCCAGCGCCTGCTGCGCATTGGCCTTGCCGATGGCATCAAGGGCGTTTGGGGCATCGAGGGCGTTTGGGGTTAAGTCGTTCATGTCCCGTCCTCTCGCGCGGCACTCCACTCGGCGACGCGGGCGAGCCCGGCATAGTCGGTGAAGCGCGGCGCCTCGTCCGGCCGCGGCTGCGATAGGTAGGCCTGCTGCGGATCGTCGTAGGCGGCGACCAGTTCGCCCAGCGAGCTCCAGCACTGCGCGACCAGGCCCTGCAGCGCCGCCGCGTCGCGGACCGGCACCAGCACGCGGCCCGGCTCGTGACCGCCGGACAGGCTCCAGTAGGCCATGGCGGCGGTCTCACCCTGGAACGCCTCGCCGAACGCGCCGATACGTGCCATCGCCGCTTCCAGCACGAGTTGCGACGACCAGCCGGCCTTGACCGCGGTCGCCGCCGGCAGCGCGCCGGTCTTGTAGTCGAGCAGGGAGAGGCTGCCGTCCGGGTAGCACTCGATGCGGTCGGCGCGGCCGCGCAGGGTGAAGTCGCCGCCGGCCAGGCCGGAGATGATCGCCTGTCCGGCCAGCTCGCTGCCGATCCGCACCGGCGCCTGCCGCCCGCGGCGCTCCTGTTCGGTCCGCGCGACCCAGTCCGCGATGCGCAGCAGGCGCGGACGCCACCACGCCGCCAGCGCTGGACGCAGGCCGGCGTCGGCCAGCGCGCGGGTGAAGGCGGCACGCAGCGGCGGCGCCGCATCCGTCGGCCAGGCGGCGCCGTGCGCGCCGAGGAACGCCTGCAAGGCGTCGTGCACGATGACGCCGTAGTCGGCGGCGTCGGCGGCCTCCTCCAGCGGACGCAGCGGATGCAGCCGGAGCACGTGCCTGGCGTGGATGGCGTAGGGGTCGCGCATCCAGGTCTCGATCTCGGTGATGCTGAGGCGGCGCGGGCGCAGGGCGACCGGGGGCCGCGGCGCGGGGGCGGCGACCGGCCGTGGCGCTCCGTCCGGCTGGTCCAGCCGTCGCAGCCAGGACAGGGCCGGATGGCCGGGGAGCCGCTGCTGCCGGCCCAGCAGCCAGGCATCCAGCCGCACTAGCCAGCGCGCCGGCACCGCGGGCGCGCCCTCCCGCCTGCGCGGGCAGGACAGCACCACCTCCGGTGCGGCGCAGACCGAGGCCAGGAAGTCCTGCGCCGACTGGCCGATGGCCGCCTCCGGCGAAGGCAGTCCGGCCTGCACGCGCATCGGCCGGCTCATCCACGGGCCCGGGTCGGTCGCCGGCGGCCAGACGCCTTCGACCAGGCCGCCGAGCACCGCCAGCCCGACCGACTGCAGCCGCGCCTCCAGCAGGCCCCAGATCAGGATGCGCGGATGCTCCTCCTGCGCCGAGCGTCCGCGCAGCGCCCGCCGGCTGCGCACGGCGACGCCGACCAGCGAGGCATCGAGCAGCCCGCCGAGCACGCGCGCCGGCTGCGGCGGCAAGGTGTCGGCATGGGTTGCCAGCGCGGTCAGGTGCTCGGCCAGCGCGTTGCCGTCCTCGTGCAGCCAGAGCCGGTCCTCGCCGCCCAGCGTATCGGTGGCCGCCAGCGCCTCGCCGGCGCGCAGCATCGCGTCCAGCAGCAGCGGCACCGGCTGCGGCGCGTCGGTGGCGCAGGCGGCGAGCAGCGGAGCGAGCACGCGCTCCAGGTCGTCGAGGAAGCCCTCCAGCGCGTCGGCGTCGCGCACCGTCCGGCGCGGGTCCTCGCGGGCGCGGGACAGGGCCTCGCGCAGCCCGGCGATGCCGGGCTTCGGCGCCGGTCCGCGCAGGCAGGCCAGCTCCAGGGCACGGGCCAGGCCGCGGCATTCGCCGATGCTGCGTCCCATCGCCGCGAGCGGATGCTTGAGCAGCGCCAGCAAGGCCACCGGCGGCAGGCCGTCGGCGCAGGCCTGGATCAGCAGGCGCAACAGCACCGCGGGCGGCGAGCAGGCCAGCGTCTCGCCGGCACTGTCGTCGACCATGACGCCGAAGCGGGTCAGCTCGACCACCACGCGTGCGGCCAGGGCGCGGTCCGGCGTGATCAGGGCGGCGAGCCGGCCGGGCATCTCGATGGCGTGCCGCAGCACCAGCGCGATCGCCGCCGCCTCCTCCTGCTGGTCGGCGGGCGAGAGCCGGCTCAGGCCGGCGAGGTCGGCGGGTGCGGCATCCTCCAGCCACGCGCCCAACGCCTGCTCGGGCAGCAGGGCGGCATGCAGCGCACGGACCCGGCCCTCGGGAATGCGAAGGGAAGCCTCGTCCGGCTCGGCGGACCAGTCGGGCACGTCCTCGCGGCGGGCGCCGATCCCGGCTAGCAGGGCGGCGAGGCCGGCCTGGGCGTGGCTCTCGGGCAGCGCTTCGAAGGCGGCGCGCTCCAGGTCGCGGTCGAGGGCCGGGAACACCACGATCCCCTCGGGCAGCCGGGCGATCACCGCCAGCAGGGCGACCAGCGCCGGGCTGGCGGCGGTGATGCCCGCCGCCCATACCGGTCCGTCCGGAGGCTGCCGGCTCCAGGCCGCCGCCTGCGTGCGCAGCAGCGCCACCTGGCGCGCGACCGGGTTCATCACCTGGTTCTCATCCAGCCATTGCGGCCAGACGCGGGTGACGATGTCGAGGAAGTCCAGCGTCCTGGCCCAGTGCTCGGCATGGTTCTCGGCCAGCCGCGGCAGGTGGGTGGCGAGGTCGGCCTCCGCCCGCTCGGCTTCGTCCATCAGCTCGGCCAGGAACTGCGCCAGCACCCAGGCATGGTCCGCGGCGGGTGCGGCGCCGAAATGATGGCCGGCGGCCAGGATCATCCGCGACAGCACCGCCAGCCGGCGCATCGGCTCGACGGCGGGCGGCAGGTCGAGCGCGCCGGCCAGGGTCAGCGGCGTCTCGTCCAGGGCGCCGATGGCGACGATGCGCGGCAGCAGCAGCACCCGGCCCCCGGCGAGGCGCAGGAACGTCTCAGTCAGCGCGCGAGCGGCGCGACGGGTCGGCAGCAGGATCATGCCCCGGCCGGCCGCCTCGGGATCGTAACCGTCCGGGCCGGTCCGGTCCTCGGCCGCGTCCTTGAGCAGCCAGCGCCGTGCCAGGCTGTCCAGGAACGGCAGGTGGCCCGGGATGCAGGCGAGCGAGGGCGCGGTCGTGCGGGTGGCGCTCATGTGTCGGGCGGCCCGAATGTGGGATCGTTGATCGCGATCTCCGCGGCCAGCAGATCGCCGGGGCGGGACAGGTGGAACCACGGTCCGTCATGCACCAGGGCGCGCAGCCGCCGGGTCCGGATCGCCCGGTCCCAGAGCAGGTTCATGCTGAACCGCCCGGTCGCGATCCCTTCGAACAGGTAGCTGGAGACGATCTGCACGCCGGCATACACGTAGGGCACGATCTCGTGCTCGCGCCTGCGGCGCACCTGGCCGACCGGATCGACCGCGAAGTCGCCGGGAAAGTCGTCGCGGCCGATCTCGCCCACCGCCCAGGCGATCCGGGTGACCAGCAGGATCACGTCGGAGCGATCCGGATCGAACGCCGCCGCCAGCCGTCCCAGTGCCGAGAACGGCCCGTCGATCCAGAGGCTGTCGCCGTTGACCACGAAGAACGGCGCGTCGCGGTCGAGCAGCCCGGTATCGAGCGCGGCCAGCACGCCGCCGCCGGTGTCGAGCAGTTCGGCCTCACGCAGCGCCACGGTCCGGGGCGGTCCGGGACGGCTCGCGCCGCGGGCGGCCAGGCGCCGCTCGATCTGGTCGGCGTGCCAGTGCGTGTTGACCACCACCTGCTCCACGCCGGCGTCGCCGAGCCGGTCGAGCGCGTGATCGAGCAGGCTCTGGCCACCCACCACCAGCAGCGGCTTGGCGGTGTTGTCGGTCAGCGGCCGCATCCGGCGGCCATAGCCGGCGCCGAGCACGATGGCGGTGCGCGGCACCCGCGACGCGAGGCCGGGGAACAGGCCCCTCATGCGGCGGTTGCGCCCCCGGCTGTTGCGCCCCGAGTGGCGGCGCCGAGGTCCGGGCGGCGGCGATGCTCCCAGCCGCCGAGCGTCGCGATGCGGCGTTCCGGCATGCCGGCCACCGGTTCCAGGCGCAGCAGCAGGGCATCCGCGGGCGTCAGCGCGCCGAGCCGGTCCGGCCATTCCACCAGCACGACGCCGTCGCGGGCCTCGTCCCAGCCCAGTTCGACGAGGCCCTGCGGACCGTCGAGGCGCCACAGATCGAAGTGCGACAGGGTGAAGCCGCGAACCTGGTAGGATTGCACCAGGGTGTAGCTCGGGCTCGGCACCTCGAGCGCCGGATCGCCGCACGCCGAACGCAGCAGGGCGCGGGCCAGCGCGGTCTTGCCGGCGCCGAGCGGGCCTTCCAGCAGCACGCTGTCGCCGGGGCGCAGGATCGCCGCCAGCTCGCGTCCGAGCGCCTCGGTCGCATCCAGGCCGTCCAGGGCGCAGCGGTCGAACTCGATCATGGCCGCATCTTGCCGTAGCGCGGACCCGCTCCACAATGTAGGGCGTGGAAAGAACTGCCGGAGCTAGACAGTGATGGGCAGCGAAGGATCAAGCATGACGCGAGCGCCAGAGAACGCACCGGAGAACGCACCGGAGAATACGGCAGGGCGCATGACGGACGTCGACGTGGCCATCGTCGGCGCGGGGCCGGTCGGGCTGTTCGCGGCGTTCCAGTGCGGCATGCTGAAGCTCGGCAGCGTGCTGATCGACAGCCTGGCCGAGACCGGCGGACAGTGCGCGGCGCTGTATCCGGAGAAGCCGATCTACGACATCCCGGCGCATCCGACGATCGAGGGTGGCGCGCTGGTCGCGGCCCTGGAGGCGCAGATCGCACCGTTCGCGGTGCCGCGCCTGCTGGAGCGGCGGGTCGAGCGGCTGGACGGGACACGCGGCGCCTTCACCCTGCGCACCGACCGCGGCGACGTGGTGCAGGCGCGCGCCGTGCTGATCGCGGCGGGCGCCGGCGCCTTCGGGCCGAACCGGCCGCCGCTCGCGGGCCTGGAGGACTACGAGCGCAGCGGGGCGGTGCAATACTACGTGCGTCGAAAGGAGGCCTTCCGGGACAAGCGCGTGGTGATCGCCGGCGGCGGTGACAGCGCGATCGACTGGGCGCTGGCGCTGCGGGACGTGGCGTCGCGCATCTACCTGGTGCATCGCCGGCCCAGGTTCCGCGCCGCCCCCGAGAGCATGGCGCAGCTCGAGGCGGCCTCCGCGGCCGGCGGACGCATCGAGCTGGTGGTGCCCTACCAGCTGCATGGGCTGGTCGGGGAAGCGGGCAGGCTCGCGGCGGTCGAGGTGGCGACGCTGGACGGCCAGGTGCGGCAGCTGGAGGCCGATCACCTGCTGCCCTTCTTCGGCCTCTCGACGGATCTCGGCCCGATCGCGCACTGGGGCCTGCAGTCGGCCAGGCACCATGTCCAGGTGACGCCAAGCAGTTGCGAGACCTCCTGCCCCGGCGTGTTCGCGATCGGCGATGTCGCGACCTACCCCGGCAAGCTCAAGCTGATCCTGCAGGGCTTCAGCGAGGCGGCGATGGCGGCGCACGCGATCCATCCGATCGTGCATCCCGACACGGCGCTGCACTTCGAGTATTCCACCAGCAAGGGCGTGCCGGCGGTCCAGGCAGGATGAAGGCCGCGTGGGCGGGCGGCCTGCTCACCATCGATCTCGACGCCGTCGCCGCCAACTACCGGATGCTGCGCGACCTGGCGGCGCCCGCGCTGTGCGCCGCGGTGGTCAAGGCGGACGGCTACGGGCTCGGCGCCGAGGCGGTCGCCGGGCGCCTGCAGGCCGAGGGCTGCCGGCACTTCTTCGTCGCCCACCTGCAGGAGGGGGTCCTGCTGCGGCCGCATCTGATGCGCGAGAGCGCAATCTACGTGCTCAACGGGCCGCCGCCCGGAACCTGCGCGGACGTCGAGGGCCACGGGCTGATGCCGGTGCTCAACAGCGTCGAGCAGATCGCCGAATGGCAGGCGCACGCGAGGGAGGTCTGCCGTCCGCTCGCCGCCGTGCTGCAGTTCGACACCGGGATGTCGCGCTTCGGCCTGTCGCCCGCGGAGATGGCGGCACTCGCGGCCGACCCGGCCCGGCTGGACGGGGTGATGCCGATCCTGCTGATGAGCCACCTCGCCTGCGCCGACACGCCCGGGCATCCGGCGAACGCACGGCAGCTCGCCTGCTTCGAGACCCTGGCCGCCCTGATGCCGGGCATACGCGGCAGCCTGGCGGCGTCGTCCGGCAGCTTCCTCGGCGCGGCCTACCATTTCGGTATGATCCGGCCCGGCGCCGCGCTGTACGGCGTCAATCCGATCCCGGGGGCGGCGAACCCGATGCGCCGGGTGATCCGGCTGCAGGGGCGGATCGTGCAGGACCGCTGGGTGGCGGCGGGCACGAGCGTCGGCTACGGCGCGCATTTCACGGCACCGGACCGACGCCGGATCGCCACCGTCGGGATCGGCTATGCCGACGGGCTGCTGCGCGCGTCCGGAGGCCGCGGCCACGCCACCCTCTCGTCCGGCGACGCCACCCCGCTCCCCATCGTGGGGCGGATCTCGATGGACAGCCTCGCCCTCGACGTGACCGCGCTCGGCGGCGCGGCGCTGCCGGCCGGCACCGAGATCGACCTGATCGGTCCGCATCGCAGCCTGGAGGATGCCGCCGCCGCCGCCGGCACCATCGGCTACGAGATCCTGACCGCGCTTGGCCGGCGCTACCACCGCCACCATCTCGGCCAGGACGCAGGAGACACGCCATGAAGGTCATCGTTATGGGCGGCGGCGTGATCGGCGTGACGTCGGCCTGGTATCTCGCCCGTCTCGGCCACGAGGTCGAGCTGATCGACCGCCAGGACCATGCCGGGATGGAGACCAGCTTCGCCAACGCCGGCCAGGTCTCGCCGGGCTACTCCACGCCGTGGGCGGCACCCGGCCTGCCGCGCAAGGCGCTGGGGTGGATGCTCGGCAAGCACAGCCCGCTGGTGATCCGCGCCCGGCTCGACCCGGCGATGTGGCGCTGGATGATCCAGCTCCTGCGCAACTGCAACGACGCCTCCTACGAGCTGAACAAGAGCCGGATGCTGCGGCTGGCGGAATACAGCCGCGACTGCCTGGGCGACCTCCGCCACGAGACCGGCATCACCTACGACGACCGCCAGCGCGGGCTGGTGCAGCTGTTCCGCAAGCAGTCGCAGCTCGACCACGCCGCCGAGGACATGCGCATCCTGGCCGAGAGCGGCGTCGCGCACGAACTGCTCGACGTGGCCGGCTGCGTGCGCGCGGAACCGGCGCTGGGCCGGGTGGCGCACCGCCTCAAGGGCGGCCTGCGCCTGCCGGGCGACGAGTCTGGCGACGCCCACCTGTTCACCCGCAGGCTCGCCGACCTGGCCGCGGGTCAGGGCGTGCGCTTCCACGCCAGCACCACGATCACCAGCCTGCGCACCGAGGGCGACCGCGTCAGCGGCGTGCAGACCAGCGCCGGCTTCATCACCGGCGACGCCTACCTCGCCGCGATAGGCAGCTACACGCCGAAGCTGCTGAAGCCCCTCGGCATCCGGCTGCCAGTTTATCCGGTGAAGGGCTATTCGCTGACCATCCCAATGACCGACCCCGAGCGCGCGCCGGTCTCGACCGTCAACGACGAGACCTACAAGGTCGCGATCACCCGACTCGGCGACCGCATCCGCGTCGGCGGCACCGCCGAGCTGACCGGCTACGACATGCGCCTACGGGCGGAGCGGCGCGAGACGCTGGAGCTGAGCTTCAACGAGCTGTTCGGCGGCGGCGACCTGTCGCGCGCGACCTTCTGGACCGGGCTGCGGCCCAACACACCGGACGGCACGCCGGTGGTGGGCCATGCCGGGCGCTACCGCAACCTGTGGCTCAACACCGGGCACGGCACCCTGGGCTGGACCATGGCCTGCGGCTCCGGCCGCCTGATCGCCGACCTGATCGGCGGCCGGCGGCCCAACATCGAGCATGCCGACCTGGCACTCGCACGGTACGGCTGAAGGCACGTGCCGCGCCCCGTTGCAGGACCGGCCCCGGGCGGGGACCGGGCGAGGAGAACCGGCGAGACGATCGACGGCGAGACGGCCTTCGCGCTGCGGCCCAGGCAGATCGCGGCGGTGGCGATGGGCAATGCGCTCGAGTTCTACGATTTCGTCACCTACGCCTTCTTCGCCGTGCAGATCGGCCGGACCTTCTTTCCGTCGTACTCGCCGAGCGGCAGCCTGCTGGCGTCGCTCGCCACCTTCGGCGCCGGGTTCCTGACGCGGCCGCTCGGGGCCTTCGTGATCGGCCGTATCGGCGACCGGCGCGGCCGCAAGCCGGCGATGCTGCTGTCCTTCGGCCTGATCGGGATCGCCGTCACCGGCCTGGCGCTGACGCCGTCCTACGGGCGCATCGGCATACTGGCGCCGATACTCGCGATCGCCTTCCGCATGCTGCAGGGCTTCGCGCTCGGCGGCGAGGTGGGACCCAGCACGGCCTTCCTGATCGAAGCGGCGCCGCCGTCGCGACGCGGCCTGTACACGTCGTTCCAGGCGATGAGCGCCGATGCCTCGATCCTGGTCGCCGGACTGGTCGGGGTCGTGCTGTCGAGCATCATGGACGCACCGGCACTCGACGCCTGGGGATGGCGCATCGCCCTGCTGCTCGGGGCGGCGATCATCCCGTTCGGACTGATGCTGCGGCGGTCGCTCGACGAGACGCTGCATGCCGCGGACACGGCAGCACCGGCCCGGCCCCGGCATCTCGCCCGGATCGTGGTGCCCGGCATCAGCGATTCTAACTGAGCCATGGCTGACGGCTCACATTGCGATTTGGTCTGCGATTTCGGGAGGCGGTTTTGAGGTGATGAGGGTCTGCATGAGGGTATTCCAGTTGGGGAAGACCAGGTAGGCC
>JAABUX010007839.1_pt1 | contig 12416 bp, 15 predicted proteins | sample 5561851 | NCBI WGS metagenome assembly JAABUX01 (sample SAMN10711883, study PRJNA513361) | rock metagenome | isolation source: Antarctica rocks | place: Antarctica: Victoria Land, Richard Nunatak red sandstone | collected 2016-01-03 | reverse complement strand
TTTGCTCTCAAGTCTACCGTTAGCCTAATAGCGCGGTTTTTACAAGATTACATAAAACAAGGCGAGAAGCCATTTTATAGAATGTACTTCTCGCCTTGTTCGTGGTGGAGATGAGGGAGAGTCGAACACCTTTACAGGGTGCTTTCATACCGCTTCTATCCTTACCTTATAGGGTAGTCAAGCACAAGAAGGGTACATTTTTGTCTACACATATATATGTGTTCTATCTCATATCTATCGGTTAAACTGTCAATAAAACTGTCAGATTTGTACTAGGTGCCGAAAGGGGGACTCTACTCTACCTGTTCCCAACCGTTCTTTATCACCCTCTACTCGCTCCATTTCTAGTCCATCGTCCGCTTTCGTTCGTTGAATTTCGCTACAGTTCTTTTGCGTTGCTACATTGATTGCTACACAATAGCAACATTAAGATGCTTATTTATATTGTATCTTCCAACTTAACGTCCGCTAAGATTGAGCTAAGGTATCATTCCTAGTGTGGAACTAAAAGCTAAGTTATTACAAAAAAGTGCGAAATGATTACCCCTAATTAACATATGGTTAACATAAAGAGGATATGTTCAGTAGAGAGGAAAAATAATTTTTCTCTCTACTGCATTGGAAAGGCACAGCAATAATTATGAGTTCTATGACAAAAACACAAGAAGTAAATCGGTTATTTACACCATCGCTCTACTGCATAGTAGTAGTACTTGTACTCCTCTTGACAGCATGCTCAAGCGGAACGGACACGACATCGACGACAACCACGAGTAAGGCTGTCAATACTAATACAGGCACGTCGAATCACTATGGAATTGCAACCCTCGATGGTTGGCAAGTGTCCTTATTCGCCAGGGGAACCTCCGAATACTCTTCACCCGACTCGGCTGTCGTTGATGGCGATCACGTCTTCCTCGACTACCAGAACAATACAGCGAAGGACGGCACAGACCACTTGACTAGTACCATTGTTGAGTACACGATGGATGGCAAGGTCGTTAAGACGTTTAAGGCTTCTGGTCACAGCGATGGTATGCGTATGGACCCGACTACGAAGCTGCTCTGGGTAGTCTCCAACGAGGATGGCAATCCTGCATTTGAAACTATTGATCCAGCAAGCGGAACGGTGACGCCTTATGCGTTCCCCAAAACACCTCATGGTGGTGGATACGATGATGTCTACTTCCTCAACGGATTGTCATTTATCACTGCATCGGCCCCAACCCTTAACAAGGATGGGAATAATGTATTCCCGGCAGTGGATAAGATCACGTTGAGTAACGGGAAAGTCGTCTTAACCCCCATCTTGATGGGCAATGCAGATGCTATAGATACTACAGCCGGGGCAAACAATGCGAAAGTATCACTCAATATGACTGATCCCGACTCACTCTCAACCGATGGAAAAGGGAACCTGGTTGTAGTGAGTCAAGCAGACTCCCAGATAATTATGCTCAATAACCCTGGTACAGCTCAGCAGAAAGCCTCCACGCTCAGGGTTGGTTCGCAGTTGGACGATACCGTATGGGCAACCACAAAGCATGGACGTTTATTGGTTGTTGATGGCACAGCAAATCAGACGTATTGGCTCAGCATTCCAGAATTCTCAGTTGGTACCGTGTACACCCAAACCCCCGATGACTCTGGAGTTGTTGGGCTAGTTGGCGCAGTGGACATGAGTACAGGCTTTGTTCTTCCAATTGCCCTCGGCTTCTCGAAGCCAACAGGCATGCTCTTTGTTCCTAGCAATTAGGACGAGCAGTGTTTGTGATATAGAACAAACAAATGGGTTAAGGAATGTTCCTTAACCCATTTGTTTGTTCAATCACCACACATTCCTGGTGGGATTTATGCATAAAACGATAGCCCTAAGCGATGGTTAAAACCTATTGGATGGACTAATTGTGAATGAGGGGTTCGAGTAACTGCTCGGACTGCCGCGAAGGGGACTCTACTTTACCCGTTCGCAACTGTTCACTACTCGCTTTTTTACGCTTAAAATCCTGTTTACTGTTCGCTCTCATTCGTGAATATTTGTCATAGTTCGTTTGCGTGCTACATTTGTTGCTACACTAGCAACGACTATACTTACCATGTTGTTGTAGGATGCCCATGTTCAGTATCTTTTCGTATATCACCAACGCATACTATAAGAACAGCTTGGCTTGCTTTTGCTCGCCTTCTTTGACCAAAATTTATGTTTGTATACTTAGACAATATTAGCTTAACTGGTTAAAAATATTATACAAGATGCGATAGTTGCAATTAGGATAAGTTATAGGTATAATTTATTGGAGTTGACTCAGTGCAAAATTGTATTTTATTATTCAAGAGAGATTTAGCGATTACTGCATTGTTGTCGATTAATGAGATGATGAGAAAGGGATGATGATATGAAAACATATCTGGTTTGCAATAGTAAGGTCTTATTAGGAAGAAGAGTCACATTGTGAGCGATTTTATCACCTTAGTCAAATGGCCCGGCGGTAAGAGAGCTTTGTTAAAACACATTCTTCCATTTGTACCTAGTAAGTTTAACCGCTATTATGAACCTTTTGTGGGTGGAGGAGCTTTGTTCTTTGCTCTGCACCCTTCACAAGCAGTGCTAGCAGATAGTAATGCAGAACTTATAAATTGCTACAAACAAGTGCGTGATTGTCCTAATGCAGTTATTGCACATTTGTTGAAACTGAAAAATACAAAAGAAGACTACTATGCTATAAGAGCAAGTACTTCATTAGAAGATGTAAGTAGGGCTGCACGTTTTATCTATCTCATGACTTTATCGTTCAATGGTATTCATCGCGTTAATGCACAAGGACTTTTTAACGTTCCATATAGCTATAATGCGGATGCACAGCCTTGTGATGCTAATAAAATACATGCTATAAGTACTCTCTTGTCTACCGCTAGTCTCTGCGAAGGAGACTTTGAGTCAACTGTTGCTGATGCTCAAGAGGGTGATTTTATCTATTTTGATCCTCCCTACACTGTTGCTCATAGTAACAATGGTTTCCTTAAATACAACGCGCATATTTTCTCCTGGAGCGACCAAGTCCGTTTGGCAATTGTTGCTCGCGATCTTGCAGAACGCGGGTGCCATGTTCTCATAAGTAATGCTGATCATTACTCAATCCGAGACTTGTACGACTATTTTAAGCCTGAAATAGTAACTCGTGCATCGTCCATCGCAGCATCGAACGAACACCGGCGTAAAATCACCGAATGCGTCTTTCACAATTGAGGAGTAGAAGAGCATGTTAAGCAACACAGAAGCTGTTGATAATCTTCGAGGTTTGGCTAGGCTAAGAAGTAGAGATTATGTGACTAAAACAATAAGCCTCACTTTGTTAGAAGAAGCGCAAGCTGAAGGATGGAGTATAGAAAAGAAGAATGAGAAGTCTGTAAGACTTAAAAAGCAAAAGGTAGGCGATGCTGCTCTTATAGATCGTGTATGGTCTTTGTTATATCGTATGGGTTTTCTCTACCTAAATGGTGATGGTGGTGCTCTTCTCACGGCGGACTTAAAAGTAACAAATAGTCAGACTACTACAATAGATGTAGTAGGTATTGATATGGAAGTTGCTGTAGGTATATGGTGTAGAACATCAGAAAAAAAAGATGTCGAATTATCGTTCCGTCAGGAATTGGAACAGTGTATCTTGGTGCGACAACGTTTTATTCAGTCTATAAATCAACAGTTTACTTTACCATTGAACCGTCCTGGTAAACGGCAGATAGCACTGGTTATGTTTACCTCTAACATCTTTATTTCCGAAGATGACAAAAAGCGTGCAAGAGATGGAAACATTGTTCTTTTTAGAGAAGATGAACTTGGCTACTATGAAGATTTAGTTTCGCACTTTGGCCCTGCTGCTCGGTATCAATTTTTAGCTGATATGCTGCCAGGTAAGCATATTCCTAATTTGGATATGAGAGTTCCTGCAATCAGGACAAAGGTAGGAAGCTACACCTTTTATACATTTTCGATTCCACCAGAGTACTTATTGAAAATCGCTTATGTATCTCATCGGGCAAAAGGAAGACAATCAGATGCAAGTACTTATCAAAGAATGATCCAAAAGTCTCGATTGCAGAAAATTCGTGACTACATAGACAAAAAGAATATATTTCCAACAAATATAGTCATCAACTTTGATAAAAAGCCAGAATTCCATAGAAGTGAACAAGAAACAGAGCAGGAAAGTGGGGTAATGGGTTGGCTTAATATAAGAAGTGAGTATAAATCGGCTTGGATTATCGATGGTCAACACAGATTATTTGCTTATTCTGGACACCCACAAGCGGGGAGTGCAAGACTTTCAGTATTAGCATTCGAGATGTTGCCTCCTAGTACACAAGCTCAGTTGTTCATTGACATCAATGCACAACAGAAAAGCGTAAAACAGTCCTTATTACAGGAACTCTATGCCGGATTGCATGAGAATGCAAAGGAGCCAGAAAAAAGAGCAAGAGCTATTATAGCTCAAGCTATTCTATCCTTGGACTCTGATCCCGACTCAGCTTTTTGTCAGAGGATCCAATCGGCGAACGATAAGAAAGACGATATGCGCTGTATTTCATTAACGAGCATTTTTCGTGTTTTGGATTCTGGATTTTATGTGATTCCCAAAAAAGGGGAGAGTAACGGATATGGCCCTCTTTGGTCCGAGGAAGGGAACGATACGACACGTATCCGAACTATGCACATCCTAAACAAGTGGTTTGGTATTATTCGAGCAACAGTACCGGAGTGGTGGAATAATGGGGCTGGCGAGGATGGAGGACTTGCTATGAATGATGGTGTAACGTCATGTTTGATGGTTCTCCGCAGCGTTTTTCAGCATCTAACCTTGAATGGTAAAGAACTTGTATATTTAAGCAATGGGCAACTATTTGAGCAGGTAAAGCCTTATGCTGAAGCTCTTAGCAATTATCTCGCGTCTTTGTCTGAAGATGGACGAAGGCAGTTTCGTGCATTACGTGGGAATCAAGGGCAGCTAGTACGGGCTAGGCGTTGTGAACAAGCTATACAAAATAGTATACCAGAATTTGCGCCCCCTGGTCTTCGCGAATTTATGGAGAGAGAGAAGGCGCAGACAAACATTAAGGCAAAAGAGATTGTTGATAGGATAGAACGCATCTTACAAACAACGATTTTGGAAGAGTTGAAAGGGACATTTGGACCCGATGAGGCGCAATGGTGGATAGAAGGGATACCTAAGCAAATTAGATTGAAGGTGACACAGCGAAATGAAGATGATGATTTCAAACGTGGTGGTAAGGAGTTCTACTTCGACCTAATAGATTATAGAAATATCGTATTGCATAACTGGAATATATTCGGTAAGTTGCTAGGTCATGGAAAAGCGAACGTTGCTAAAGACAAGCGTACTTTATGGATAAACGATATCAACGAAATAAGAAAAATTGTGTCGCATGGTTCTTCCGGTAGATCAGTTACGCTTGAGCAGTTAGCAGAATTAGAAGAGTATGAAGAATGGTTGAATGAACAGATTAAAAAGGCAAATGAAGACGAAGTAACACCGTTGGAGGAGGTTAATTAAAATACAAAACATCAAAACACGTGTATCTTGATGTTTGAAAACAAAAGATACACGTGTTTTGATGTTTTGTTATACATAGAGCTACATAGGCAAGCGTTCAAGGATTTGCGTAAGCAGTGCTGTTTGCTGATGTAGCAGTGTTGTATGCTCTATTTGAGTTGTTTTCACTTTACGAACGTCTTGTTCAATCGTGTCTAAGCGTTCGTGAATGTCTTTAATTTCTATACTTTGCTTATAAGGCAGTCCGAGTAAAATGGTGCTATTCTCGTTCGTTTCTCTTGTCTTTGCTACCATTTCTCTTTGGAAGGTTGCAAGGCTTTTCTCTACCGTTGTCAGTCGCTCTTCCTGAGTTGCCATATCAAGATCGCCTATCTCTTCTAAACATCGACACCATAGGAACTATTATACCTGATGAAAGAGCAAAAAGAAACCACCCTGACATTCTGCACGTTGTGCTGGCTAGGGTGGTTTCTTTAAGAAGCATCAGATATTCAGGTAGTTGTTAGCGAATTGAAATGTTGTCATGTTCTTTTTGCCATTCTCTTAAAGCGTCTTTGTACTCCAGCATGAAAGACAGTCCAGAATTCTCTACATCTATTAAAAAATCATGTAGCCCTGGAGCTTTGGGTGGTGTCTCAGTAAAGCCTATTCGTCTCATAAGCCTTATTCCATCAGGGGTAAAGCTATGAGCTATTATGTGTCGAAGAACTATACCCCGTTTTCCAAGATCAAGAATAACACCCTTTGCTCCTAATATAAGCCTCTCACCCCATGCTCTCTTCTGACTGATACTAAATCCTGGCTTTATACCAATAGCCATACCATAAATGTCTACTGGCTTTCCTGGCTCGTAAGGTAAGATATCATCTGCTGTCAACTCCCTTGCATAGCGTTTTAGTGTCATTAAGTCTTCAATAGTTTCTGCTTTAAGTGGAACCAGTGAGAGATATCCCACTAATTGGTCTTCCTGCTTTAAGAGGTAGTCGATGTCGGGATTGCTTTTCAACCATTCAACACGTTTCTCAACTGGAATAGTATTAAGGCCACCAAACACTTCTGCAGCGAGTACAACGGCTCCGGGCATATCTTTAACTGTAGCTTTAAAAAATTTAGCTGATGGGATATTGGTTTGGTGTCGGCTAATAAGCCATACTTCCATGTCACCTTTAAGTTGGTCAACATCCTCTCTAAGGTAAACCGCTTGACGCATCCCTGGTAACGTAATGCTATTTATGTTTCCAGCATTGACTTGATTTCTTAGTGCGCTGTAGGTCATACCAAGTGCCGCTTGAGCTTCCTTAGCGGTGTAGTATTTTTTATCCTCCGCTTGATTGGTTTGACGTACTTGGTCAACATCCTCTTTAAGATAAACCGCTTGACGCTTTCCAGGGGGAGTAACGCTTTTTATACGTCCACTATTGACGTGATTTCTTAGTGCGCTGTAGGTCATACCAAGTGCCGCTTGAGCTTCCTTAGCGGTGTAGTATTTTTTATCCTCCATATGCTCCATTAATGTACCCTCTTTCTGAAAAATTAGAACTTTCTATACAATTTTATCATCAACACGCAACTTACACAAAATTACGTAGAATACCTTGACTTTTGAATATCCTTGATGTTATTATATAGATGCAAGTTGCATAAAGTTACGTATCATAAGAATGTATACGCATTGTGCGATTAAAAGCACAGTGTGCGTAGTATTTAGGCTTGCTGCAACAGATCAGAACTTGAACAAGCGAGGTAATCATAGTCGGGTACGTTCCGATCTCCTCTATAGCGTGTAGACTCTGGAAGTATTGGCGTGAGTGAAAGAGTCTGAAACGGGCAACCGTGCGCGGTGTCTACAATGCCTTGCAAGAGGGTTGTAGAGCTACCTTTGTAGTACGTCATGCTCCACTACAAAGCAGACAGGTCGTAGAACGCTTCTCTAGGCGCGAAGGCGAAGTAACCGCCTAGAGATGCTCTTACCAGAGGGCAATAAGCGAACAAGTGAACAGCGTTCTATGGACTGGATTTTTTTAGGAAAGGAGGAAGATATACCAGCATTTCGACAAGATACCAACAACTGCTAGGTTGACATTGCCCGTTGTGTGCTATGCATGGAGCGGTCAATGATGAACCTGAGTAGTTCAGGTTCTACAAAATTCACATTGGTAAAGAGAACAGGAGACATTCTTCTAAGAAAGGAGGTGATATCCACGCCACAATCCATTGAACGCTCGGCCTTCTGTGCCACCTGTCCCACGCCGGAAGAGGTCACACGTCGCTTAGCCCCCCTCGGTTTCGCGCTCACGTTCACAATGGGCGCACAAAAAGCATCCGTGACGGTTGCCCCGTATGTGCTCCCTGCACAGTTCCACTATGCCGGACCGCACGGCGTCGAGGTGATCTACCTTGCGGGTTCAGATTGGCCTATCCGTTCGTTACCCCCTCATGAATCACGCTTCTGGTGCTATGCTTCTCAGGAGGCGCATGAAGTCGCACAACAGGTTATGGAGACGCTTTCCCGCGCCTGGTCGCTGTCATGGCATGATGCCCACGCCTACGACGAAGACGCGGCATAAGCTCCTACTACGTCCCTTGTCTTATCTCTCAGGATGAGACATATTCTACCCGTTCATAGAACATCATAAAGGAGAACTCACACATGGCAAACGCTAGCAGCAATATCGTCACACTCAATGGCAAGCAGTTGGCACTGGCACCTATTGAAGAGGACTTGAAAGACCTCGAAGAATTGCGCCACGACATGCAAGACCGTGTAGACAAAGCTCGCGACGATGGGCGCATCTTCATGATGCAAGAGTACGTGATGTTACTCGCTCAAATCACCTCGAAGATCAACAAAATTAACAAACGCTTCAATCGTGAAACGCTGGCATCTATGAGGAAAGATCATATGGATTTGAGAGCAGGGGCACGCGCCGCCCTTAATAAAGCGAAGGATGATGCTAAGGCTGCGAAAGGTAATGCGAACGGACAGTAGACGCATCCAGCGCGTCACAGAAGCGACATTACACAATGTCGCTTCTGTGCATCGTAGCGTCGTTTCAACGTCGATTGAATGACGCTACAGGCTCGTTTGTGCCTCCTCAAAAAAATCTGTTGATCGTCGATGTTCAGACTTCACAAAAAGGAAAAGAATTCATGACGAATATCCTTGACAGGATGAGTAACGCTGTAGGGGGCGTGATAGATAAGGCAATTGGCAAAGACGACGTGCCTCTCACACCCCCTGCTCCTGCACCTGTTCAACCGCCCGCACCTGACAATCAGACAGCGCAACCACCCGCGATTGTGCCAAATCAAACGACGACTCCTGCTGAACAGAGCGACGTGGTGAGCGGCACCTTCATAGATGCGACACAACCCGTACCAGTGCCTGCGATAAGTCGCGCTGCTGAACAGACCGCGCAATTTCAGCAGGTCATCAACAGCTTTGACGAAGACAAACAGGCACCAATGGAACGGATAACCACCGCACTCTATACCGTTCTTGCGTATGCCTTTCCACCCATAACAGCGGCGTATGTGGGCGCGGCTATTGGTGATGCGTTCTCTGGCCCGTTCAATCTTGGGAACGCCTGGAGCGTGTACGCTCACCTTATCAGTATCACCTTAGAACTGATGCTCCCTATCCTCGGTTTAGCCGTCGTAGTGAGTTTCAAGCGTTCCCTCAAAGACCGTTCACAGTTGCCAACGTTCATAACCCTCGCTCTGCTCTTTCTTGTGCTAGGCATCGGGAATAGTTGCGCTCAACTGTTTTTGATAGACCAACACATCAGCACCGGAACCAACGTCCCTGCAATGTTCGGAGTTTACTTTCGCGCGTTCGGGCCCATGATCATAGACGTGATTAGCGCGGCCTATCTTGCCGTTGTGGGCGTCCGGTCCCTGAAAAAGTACCTCGCAGACCAACGCGAGAAAATAACCGCCGTTCGTGATGTGAGCGCAATTCACATTGAACTCGATCAAGCACACTTGAAAGCAGCGATGGACAAACAGAACGCCATCATGGAGATGCAAAGCAAGGCGCAACGGGCCGCGACCTGGAACGAAATAGAGCAGATGCAAAGCAAGGCCATGATAGAGCAAGCTCGCCGCAACATGGGCGACCAGGGCAACGAGGGCGGCTCGTACCGACGTGGCCGCTACTAAATTTAGGACACAGGAAGGAGTACATGTATGCGTGGTTTGACAGAAAGACAACGTAGGGAAGCGGCTGCATATCAATTCGAGATACAAGCAGATAGGTTGTGTCTCTCTGTCAAACAACGCCTCACCAACTATCGGTACGTCGTGCATGACTTTATCAAAGAGATAGACCTTACCTGTATCGTGTTAGCGGAAACCTTCGACTACTACGAATACCGTTTGAATAGAGGAAAGAAGCGCGTTGACCTGCTGATAGTGCAGAAGCATAACGCGGTTGTTCCTGTTCGTGTGTTGTGTCTGGGTGATGACCGCGAGTATGACGCGGGCAAAGCACCCGACATGAGCAGAGAGAACGTACAACGCCGGAATAGGCATGAGGCCGCGTTAATGGTCTCACAGTTACTCCTCGGCACACAATCAGCACAGGACGCGCTGGACGCTATGCCCACGCGCATGAGACAACGCTACCTACAGAAGCGAGATGAATACCTGAAACCACGTATAGGGCGTCCCTGGGCGTCCTAGAAAGGAGATGGAACAATGGAGACATGCGAACGATGCGACAAGCCCGCGACAACGATAGTAGGAACGGGCGATAGCGTAACCGATGAAACCAATGTATGTGAAGAGTGTGCGAACATCATCACCCGCCCTGGTACTGGTTGGCACAGGGTTATCAAGTTCGATATTGTCATGCTACCTCCGTCATTCAAGTTTGGAAAGAGAGAGGACACAAACTCGTGCAGATGAAAAACAAGCACATCTTACTCGCTGGCATTGGGTACATGTTCTTTGCGCTCGGTATTGTTGTAGGGACCGTCGCAAGCCCCTACATCTCTATCGTCGGGCCTATCTGTATAGCCGTGACGTTCGTTCTCGTGTTCATCCTTGTGCGCGTGTCGCAACCTTCACGCAAAGAGCAACGGATGATGGAGAGGGATAGAGCTAGATCGGAAACCTACGTACAGACGTTCCTAGACGAGAACGAACGCGAACGTGCGAAGCAGGTACGCCAGTATCAAGAGGACGTAGAGCGCGGACGCTTAGAGTATCAAAAGAGCGTAGAAAGTGAGTAATAACGTGGACATCAGCATGATTGTAGATATGATTGTCCTCGGCCTGATTATCGTTTTTGTATTGTGGCTCATTTGTGAAATTGCGGTGAAGTAAACAGACAGGAGACAACGAGCATGACCCCTACCTTACAAATATGGCTCGTTCTTGGTGGTATCACCTTCCTTGCAGTGCTAATCTATTGGCTTGTTGCCACCATCAAGCAACGCATGATTGCGTATCAGTTAGCCCTCTTAGCTGAGGATATACACGCCGTTGGACTGGCAACCCTCATCAAGGAACCAATTCGATGCACCGTGTGTAAGAACGCTTCACACGTTCATGTCTGGCAATATGGCGAGAAGGACGCCATCAACGAAGTGTTGTTGTGTTACCTATGTGCGTCTCGTATTGCGAAACATTTTGAAACGTCTTCTCAACTCAAAGGAGGAACTCCCCGTTATGTCCGACACCACTAACGAAGAAAGCACCCTATTCACCGTTCACGAAGTCGCCCAACGCTTACGGGTCGATGATACCACCGTCCGGCGTTGGATCACCAACGGCGTCTTACCTGCTATCACGCTCCCCCATGTGAACAAGCGACAAAGCTATCGCATTCGTCAATCGGACGTAGATCATGTGCTAACAAGCACCGCTACCCCTGCACAAACAGACGGTTCTTCATCAATGTTGCAAGCAGAATAAAGAACCGCCCCTCTTCAACACAGGGCAAGCCCACATGTCACTTTCATTGTAACATGTGGGCTTTGCTCATTCACAAGGAGATGAACTCACATGTTTACCCTGTCTTTGGAACACCTTCCCATGATCGTTGCTTTTGTGATATTGCTTCTGGCCCTCTACGCCAAACGTGCCACCATTCGTACTCCTGATATTGTCGCCTTTGCACTGGCAGCGGTGCTTGTTTTTGCCCTGCTAACAGGTGCATTCAATGCCTTACACCTTCCTCATATTGCGTTCCATTTGCTCTAAGGGGGAAGGAAACCACCACGATGAGAACACTTGTGACTCTGATACTCGCGGGTGTACTTGTTGTGCTTGCGTTAATGTATTACTCGACGCAAGCACCGTTACCCGCTCCACGCTTGACTATTCACCATGTAGTGCCTTCTCGCAATGCGTCCTCTCTCACAGATCAAGCAGGGCAGGACTACCAAAGCGTAGCGCGTGAAGACGCACAAACGGCGGGTATCTCGCCTTCTCTGTTTGTGCGGCAAATCAACGAAGAAAGCGGCTTCAATCCCAACGCAGTCTCACCAGCAGGGGCGATAGGGATAGCACAGTTCATGCCCCGTACTGCGGCAGGTCTAGGCATTAACCCCTGGAATCCCTATGCATCCTTGCAAGGGGCGGCGCGTCTGATGGCGTCCTACCTCAAACGATACGGCGGCGATTATGCGAAGGCATTCGCCGCGTATAATGCGGGGTCGGGTCGAGTTGCCTATGCTCTCTCACGTTGTGGCGTCCAGTGGCGTACATGTATCCCTCTTGAAACGCAACGCTATATCAGCATCATTATGAGGTGAGCATATGACCATCTTCCCACATGTCACGCCCGCCCTTGCCCCTGCACTCATTCCAGGGGTTGCCGTTCCTGATGAGCGGTGTATG
>JAABUX010007838.1_pt1 | contig 12417 bp, 13 predicted proteins | sample 5561851 | NCBI WGS metagenome assembly JAABUX01 (sample SAMN10711883, study PRJNA513361) | rock metagenome | isolation source: Antarctica rocks | place: Antarctica: Victoria Land, Richard Nunatak red sandstone | collected 2016-01-03 | reverse complement strand
GGTTTCCAGCGGAGGATGGGTTTGCGGGCGGCGGCGGTTTCGTCGAGGCGTTGGAGGCGGGTGGTGTGGGGGGCGGTGCGGACGAGGTCGGGGTTTTCTTCGGCTTCGCGAGCGATTTGTTTGAGGGAATCGATGAGGAGGTCGAGCTCTTCGCGGGACTCGGACTCGGTGGGTTCGATCATCATGGCGCCGGGGACGATGAGGGGGAAGCTGGTGGTGTAGGCGTGGAAGCCGTAGTCGATCATGCGTTTGCCCATATCGCCGGTCTTGACGCCATTTCTGGCTTGGAGGCGGTCGGAGAAGACGACCTCGTGGAGGGTGGGGGTTTTGAAGGGGAGGTCGAAGGTGTCCTGCAGTTTGGCGCGGATGTAGTTGGCGTTGAGGACGGCGTCCTCGGTGGTTTGGCGGAGGCCGTCGGGGCCGTTGGCGAGGATGTAGGCGAGGGCGCGGACGAACATGCCGAAGTTTCCGTAGAACATCCTGACGCGGCCGACGGACTGCGGGCGGTCGTAGTCGAGGGTGAGGGCGCCGTCGGGGCGGGTGGCGAGGACGGGCGAGGGGAGGAAGGGCTCGAGGATTTTTTTGCAGGCGACGGGCCCGGAGCCGGGGCCGCCACCGCCGTGGGGGGTGGAGAAGGTTTTGTGGAGGTTGAGGTGCATGACGTCGACGCCGAAGTCGCCGGGGCGGGTTTTGCCGACGAGGGCGTTCATGTTGGCTCCGTCCATGTAGAGGAGGGCGCCTTTGGCGTGGAGGATGTCGGCGATCTTGTGGATTTCGGACTCGAAGACGCCGATGGTAGAGGGGTTGGTGAGCATGAGGGCGGCGGTATCTTCGTCGACGAGTCGGGCGAGTTCGGCGGTGTCGACCATGCCCTGGGCGTTGGATTTGAGGTTGGCGACCTGGTAGCCGCAGACGGCGGCGGTGGCGGGATTGGTGCCGTGGGCGGAGTCGGGGATGATGATTTTTTTGCGGGGATTGCCGTGGGCCTGGTGGAAGGCGCGGGCGAGGAGGATGCCGGTGAACTCGCCGTGGGCGCCGGCGGCGGGTTGGAGGGTGATGGTGTCCATGCCGGTGATTTCGATGAGGGCGTCGGAGAGGATGTGCATGATCTGGAGGACGCCCTGGGAGAGGGATTCGGGCTGGTAGGGATGGGCTTCGGCGATGCCTTCGAGGCGGGCGACGGCCTCGTTGACGCGGCCATTGTACTTCATGGTGCAGGAGCCGAGGGGGTACATGCCGAGGTCGATGGCGTAGTTCCAGGTGGAGAGGCGGGTGAAGTGGCGGATGATTTCGATTTCGGAGAGCTCGGGCATGACGCCTAAGTCCTGGCGGACGGTTTCGCCTAGGAGTTGGGCGGCGTTGATGGCGGGGACGTCGAGTTCGGCGAGGCGGTAGGCTTTTTTGCCGGGCGAGGATTTTTCGAAGATGAGGTCTTCGTTCTGGCTGGTGTGGGTGGTGGCTTTGCGGGGGGTGCCGATGAATTTGGTGTCGGGCATGAGGATCCTTGGGTGTGGCTAGAATTCTTCCTGGTCGGCGGGGTGGCCGGTCTCGGAGAAGGCTCCGGCTTGGGGGGTGGAGAGGTCTTCTTCGCGGAGGGAGAGGGCGATGACGACGTTGTTGGCGAGCTTGAGGGTGAGGGCGTCGCCCTCGTCGAGGGTGGCGGTTTCGACCTCTTCGCCGATCTGGGCGCAGAGGCCGTTGCGGTATTCGGGTTCGCCGTGGGCGAGGGAGAAGTCGGGGAGGAGGAGGGTGGGCCAGTCGTAGAAGGTGACGGTGGGGCCGTCGAAGCGGAGCTGGAGGTAGTCGAGGACGAACTCGACGGCGGTGAGCTCTTTGCCTTCGATGGTGGAGATGTCCATGATCCTCCTTACTTCCGTGGCCTCTGCTCGAGCTTCTCTCTAGCGATGGGTCGGGCCTTCAGCCCTCGGTCGGTGTTTGTGTCTCGACCTAGGGCTTCGCCCTTGGCTGTTATGTTGTCGGGCCGTTGGCCCTCGGTTCGGTGTTACGGGTTCACCTATGTTGCTGGTCGTGTGCTTGAGCGACCGGGGGCGCGCGAGGGTTAGCGGGTAGCGGCCTCGGCGGGGATGGAGACGGTGAGGGCGTGGGCGGCGTCGTCGATTTCCTTGCGGGTGGTGAGTTCGGTGGCGCACCAGAGGCTGGCGTTGGAGCCCAGTTCGGGGTACCAGCGGTGGAGGGGGAGGCCGCCAATGATTTTGTGGTCGAGGAGGGCGGTGTTAATGTCGGTGGCGTCGTGGCCGAGGTCGAGGACGAACTCGTTGAAGGTGGGGGCTCCGTGGAAGAGGAGCTTGGCGGGGGTGGCTTCGTTGCGGGTGGCGTGGATCAGGGTGTCGGCCGTGAATCTAGCTTTGGCGAGGTTTTGTTCGGCTAGATCGCGGAGGCCCTGTTTGCCGTAGATGGTGAGGTAGACGGTGACCATGAGGGCGACGAGAGCCTGGTTGGTGCAGATGTTGGAGGTGGCTTTTTCGCGGCGGATGTGCTGCTCGCGGGTGGAGAGGGTGAGGACGAAGCCGCGCTTGCCGGAGATGTCCCTGGTTTCGCCGACGAGACGTCCGGGCATCTGGCGGAGGAACTTTTCCTTGCAGGCGATGACGCCGCAGTAAGGGCCGCCGAAGGAGATGGCGACGCCGAAGGACTGGGCTTCGAGCGAGACGATGTCGGCCTCGGCGGGGGGGCGGACGATGCCGAGCGAGAGGGCTTCGGCGACCGAGACGATGAGGAGGGCGCCTTTCGCATGGGCGATGTCGGCGATAGCGCTGATGTCTTCTATTGTGCCGAAGAAGTTTGGGCTTTGAATCAGGACGCAGGCGGTGTCGTCGGTGATGGCGGCTTCGAGGGCTGCGAGGTCGACCCGGCCGGTCTCCGTGAAGGGGACTTCGGAGGTGGGGATCTGCTGGTGCTGGGCGTAGGTGTGGATGACCTCGCGGTACTCGGGGTGGACGGTGCGGGCGATCACCGCCGCGTTGCGTCCCGTCACGCGGACGGCCATCATGATGGCCTCCGCTGCTCCGGTGGAGCCGTCGTACATGGAGGCATTGGCGATCTCCATGCCGGTGAGCTCGCAGATCATGGTCTGGAACTCGAACATGGCCTGGAGGGTGCCCTGGGCGATCTCGGGCTGGTAGGGGGTGTAGGAGGTGAGGAACTCACCGCGCTGGACGATGGCGTCGATGAGCACGGGCTTGTAGTGGCGGTAGACGCCGGCGCCGAGGAAGGAGGTGTAGCCGGTGGCGTTTTGCGCGGCGAGGTCGCGGAAGCGGTCGACGATCTCGGACTCGGCGTGCTGGCGGGGGACGTCGAGGTCGCGGGTGAGCTGGAATTCGGCGGGGATGGTCGCGAAGAGGTCGTCGATGGACGAGACGCCGATGTCGGCGAGCATGTCGACGCGATCTTGCGGGGACTTGGGGAGATAGCGCATGGGCGGCTCGTATCTTGCAGCGATTTATGGGACGGGCTTTCAGCCCTCTGAATCTGTATTGCGGTTTACCTAGGCCTTCGGCCTAGGCTGTTATGTTGTCGGGCCCTTGGCCCTGATTCCGGTGAAGCTGCTTCCGGTGATGCCCGCGCCTGGCCTTTGATGTCGGTGAAGCTGCTTCGGTTTATGCCGGCGTCTGGCCTTCGATGTGGGTGAAGCTACTCCGGTTATACCGGTGTCTGGTCTTCGATGTGGGTGAAGCTGCTTCGGTTTATGCCGGCGCCTGGCCTTTGATGTCGGTGAAGCTGCTTCTGGTGATGCCGGCGTCTGGCCTGGATCCGGTGAGCGGGTGATGAGATTTTCGAGTTAGTGTCCGGTCTCTTCGGCGATGAACTTCTCGTAGTCGGATGCGGAGAGGAGGCTTTCGGACTCGAGGGCGTCGGTGAGCTCAATTTTCATGAGCCAGGTGTTGTTGGCATCGGAGTTGATGGTCTCGGGGGCGGAGGTGAGGGCTTCGTTGATCTCGGTGACGGTCCCGGAGACAGGGGCGTAGAGGTCGGAGACGGCTTTGACGGACTCGACGGAGCCGAAGGTGGAGCCAGCCTGGATGGCGGCGCCGATGCGGGGGAGGTCGACGAAGACGATGTCGCCGAGGGAGTTCTGGGCGTAGTCGGTGATGCCGATGGTGCCGATGGTGTCGTTGACTTCGAGCCACTCGTGCTCTTTGGTGTATTTGTATCTTTCGGGGTAGGGCATGCGGCATCCTCTACAGAAATTGTAGAGGATGTCTGTTGATCCGCTGTATCGAGAGGTCCTGCGAACCGAAAAGGTCGTGGTTGAACCACGAGAGTCTAAACGTTTTATGAAGACAGTCTCACTTAGTAGCCTTGGACCGTATGGACCGGTACTGGATTGTTTTGAGAGCCAAGACATAGAAGATCGTCGTCAGTAGAGAAACGATGAGTGCGGACATCCAGAAGAAACCGTCAGCATGCGGACCGATGCGACCGATGCCACCAAACGGAAAGACCAAGCCCCAAAGCAGGAGGAACGCGGGCCCAAGCGCCACACCGGTGATTAGGATGATCCAGCCGCGCCGGCCCTCTGCGTCCTTGAATGTGATCACGAGCGGCAAGGAGAGCAGCCAGGCGGGAAGCGCGAAGAGCAAAGTGATCGGCATCGTGCCGATTGAGAGCTTGTAGGAGAGGAGGCCCGGAAAGCAGTAGAGCGCGACGGCAAGCAGCACACATCCGAATGACAGGGCGATACGCCCGGGGGGCTCTCACAGGAACCGACCGTTCCGATGAAAGATCACAGCTCGAGGTCGCGTCCAATGTCGTTGCGGTCTCGCTCGAGCGCGGCGAAAAAGGGATCGTGGTCGTCGAGCTTGGGTCCAGATAGAAGAACCTCGAGGAGGCTCGGCTCTCGCTTGCTGAGCAGGTTGTACTCGGCAAACGAGAGAATGACGGCGCGCGGCGTTCCCCTATCGGAAAGAACCTGGGGGCCGGCTGTTTGAGCTTCCTCGATCAGGTGGTCCAGATGTGTTTTGGCATCGCGAATGGCCCAGCTTGCCATGGGATCACCTCGGTGGCTCGCGCCTCCTTACGATGATAGCAGCGCAGGAGAAGAGGAACGGTCGTCAGGCATGAGTTCCAGCGGGGAAAGAAGCCGTTTTCCTGGGGCGTTTGTAGAAGGGGGTGGGGACGACTTTGGCGCGGACGAGCTGGCCGCGGATTTCGACGGCGAGATCGGTGTCGGGGGTGGCGTGGGTGGAGGGGACGTAGGCGAGGGCGATGTTTTTCCTGAGGAAGGGGGCGGGGGAGCCGGAGGTGACGTTGCCGATGCGTTGGCCGTCGAGGGTGGCGACGGGGTAACCGTCGCGGGCGATGCCGCGGTCGATCATTTCGAGGCCGACGAGCTTGCGGGTGGGGCCACCGTGGTTCCAGAGGTCGGTGAGGGCGGCCTTTCCGACGAAGTCGGGGCCGGCGTAGCCGGGTTGGTCGAGTTTGGCGTACCGGCCGAGGTTGGCTTCGAGGACGTTGATGGTGTCGGAGATTTCGTGGCCGTAGAGGGCCATGCCGGACTCGAGGCGGAGGGTGTTGCGGGCGCCGAGGCCGCAGGGGAGGATGCCGAACTCCTGGCCGGCTTCGAGGAGCTCGTTCCAGACGCGGGTGCTGGTGGGTTCGTCCGAGGGGATGTAGATCTCGAAGCCGTCTTCGCCGGTGTAGCCGGTGCGGGCGATGAGGACGTTATAGTTGCCGGCGACCTTGCCCCAGGTGAACCAATAGTTTTTGATGGTCGAGAGGTCGGTGTCGGTGAGCTTCTGGAGGGTCTGCTGGGCGCGGGGTCCCTGGATGGCGAGCTGGGTGTAGAAGTCCGAGAAGTCGTTGATGTGGACGGAGGGCATGTTGCCGATGGTTTGGCGGACCCACTGGATGTCCTTTTCGCGGGTGCCGGCGTTGATGACGATGAGGAAGTCGTTGTCGCCGAGCTTGTGGACGACGACGTCGTCGACGAAGGTGCCGTTGGGGTAGAGCATGGCGGAGTAGTGGGCCTGGCCGACGGCGAGCCTGGAGGCGTCGTTCATGCAGAGCTGGTTAATGGCTGCGAGGGAGCCTGGGCCGCGAAGCTGGATGTCGCCCATGTGGGAGACGTCGAAGAGACCGACGGCGGTGCGGACGGCGAGATGCTCGGCGATGAGGCCGGAGTATTCGACGGGCATGTCCCAGCCGCCGAAGTCGACCATCTTGGCCTTGTGGGCGCGGTGAGTGGCGTTGAGGGCGGTCTTGCGGAGGGTGGCGGTGTCGGCCATGGTGGTTCCTTTTCTTCCGTTAGGGCGTGTTTTTGGGACGATTTCAACGATAGTACCGGGGTGGGTGTCCGGGCTGGTGAGGACTTCGGGGTGAGGCGCGGGTACCGGCGGGTGGTGGGGTGGGGACGCGACGGCTAGCGTGTGGGCGTGGATCGGAGATCTTCGACGTTGCGCTTGAGCTCCTGGTATTTGGCGTCGGTGGGATCGCCGTGGAGTTGGGTGCGGATGCGGCCGGTGCTGTCGATGAGCAGGACGTAGGCGTCGTCGGGGTTGCTGTAGTGGACGAGGGATCGCCAGCGTTGCTCGTCGGAGGTGAGGGGGGCGAAGTGCGGCTGCGAGAGGGTGGAGACCTGGGACTTGATGGAATGGAGGACGGCCCCGCGGAGCAGGCGAGGGACGGCTTCGAGCATGGGCATTTCGAAGTAGAGGACGTCGGGGGAGTAGAAGTAATCGGTGGGGAGGCGGCGGCCCCAGAGGGTGGCCTGGGTGCGGGCGCCTTTGCTGAAGCCGAGGATGAGGATGGCGACCTTGCCTTCGAGCATGGAGGGGAGGTCGACGCGATCGCCGGAGAAGCTGATGACGTGGACTTCGGGGATGTGGGGGGCGGCGGCGGGGTCGGCGGCAGGGGCGGCGGCGAGAGGGCGAGGGCTGAGTGCGAGCAACAAGAGGAGGGCGGGGAGGGACGGGGTGCGGTGGAGCCGGTGATGCGAGGGCGAAAGGAGTGGGCTCATGATTGCTGGCCTCGGCGCCGGGCGCGAAGGAAGCTGCTGCCGCAGAAGTAGGCGAAGACGATCGCAATGCCGATGGCGAAGAGGAGGTGAGTATGCGCGTCGGCGTTGGCGGGGGTGCGGTGGAGGTTGCCGCGGAGCTTCCAGGCGGCGATGGTTGCGGAGAGGGCGAAGATGCCGAAGAAGACGCCGGTAAGTTCGAGCCAGAGGACGCCGGAGAGTTTGACGGTGGGACGCCAGACGGCCTGGCCGAAGCGTCGGCTGCCCTCGGCGAGGCCGCGGGTGGTGGAGTGGAGCTGGCGGGTGGGTTTGCCGGCTGGGGCTGCTGGTTGACGGCTTGTGGGTGCGGGGGAGGGGGAGGGGTTGCGTGTGGGTGGACGGGAGGGGTTTGGGGAGGTGGCGGCGTCGACCGCGGTGACGAGGGTTTTGGCGGCGAGACGAGTTCCGATGCCGAGGGCGCGGCCGAAGCGGACGGAGTCCATGCGCCTAGTGTAGCGGTTTGGGTGCGTTCAGCGAACGACGTGAGGGCCGAGTTGGGGTGGGAGTTATGGGTGGGTGAAGTGCTGCAGGAAAAATGGGGAGCGGGGTGCGCGCGACGGGTTCCGCTGCATCCAAGACCCATCGAGCGAGTTTGGGATGTGCTCGGGGAGGATTGGATTCATGAAGAGTTTCTTCTGGCTGGTAGGTGGTGTTTGCGCTGCGGCTGCGGGGTTTCTGGTTTGGGGAACGAAGCGGCGGGAGCCGGTGGTTGAGTTGGCGCATCGCCTGGAAGAGGCCTGGGCAGATCACCATACGGTGGTCTAGGACGGAGCGGTTCCGGGGTCGGTTCCGGGGTCGGTTCCTGGGTCGGTTTCCAGGAAGCATTTTCCGGGATGGACGGTCGAGAGATGTTAGCCGGTGTTTTCCCGTTTTGATGGACCGAAATGGGCGTAAAGCTACCCGATTGTGTGAGGGCGGGAGGATTGCGAGGAGCTTGTATCGGGCGTATTCTAGATCAAGTATTTGAGAGCGCGCAATGCCGTTCCCGGCGGCGACAGATGCTGGGACTACCCGATGCGTGTCGATGTGGTTTATACACAGAAGGCAGCCGGAGGTGGCATTGAATCAGCACGTCAAGAAGCTAATCCAAAAACTGGGCGAGGCGATCCACGAGTCGGTGTCGGAGTCAGAGGACATCGCCGGGGTGGTGAAGAATATCCGTGAGCAGGGCTTTGATGTGCTGCTGATGCTGGAGGCAACTATTGGCCTTAATGAGGTTGAGGCGGATGGGGAGGAGGCCGCTGAGTCTGTGGGGGAGCAGGTGGAGGGTCCTTTCACGACGAACGACCTGAGTTTTCTGAAGTCGCTGCGGATCAGCATCAGTGAGGATGGGGCAGCCGAGTAGGTTTTGTGCCCGGAAGCGGGTCCTGGACAAAGCTGAGGTGTGGGCGGGAGCGATTCGCTTCCCGCTGAGGCGCCGATGATATGCTTTTCGAGCTGAAAGGACGCGTGCTACCCGGCACCCGTCCTTTTCGGCATTTCTGGGCACTTTAGAAGATTGGCGCTCGGGTGCATGGGAGCCGCGAGTTCGGGTATGGTGGAAGCGCAACCAAGAGAGGTAGCGGACGATGCGCAATACGCTTGGCGTTCTTCTTGCCGGTGGTGCCGGTGAGCGACTCTTCCCTCTGACGCGCGACCGTGCGAAGCCTGCCGTGCCCTTTGCCGGACAGTACCGGATTATCGACATTACGCTGTCGAACTGCATCAACTCCGACCTGCGGCACGTGTACATCCTGACGCAGTACAAGGCGCTGAGTCTGAACCGGCATATCCGCGAGGGCTGGGGATCGGTGGTGGCGAGCGAGCTGGGCGAGTTTATCGAGATTTTGCCGCCGATGCAGCGGGTGAGCAAGAGTTGGTACTCGGGCACGGCGGACGCGGTGTACCAGAATATCTACTCGATCGGGGCGGAGGAGCCGAAGTATGTGCTGATCCTTTCGGGCGACCACATTTACAAGATGAACTATGCGCTGATGATGCAGCATCACTGCGATTCAGGCGCGGATGTGACGCTGGCGACGCTGCCGATCCGGCCGGATGAGGTGTCGAGCTTTGGGATTGTGGAGGTGGCGAAGAACGGCGATGTGCTGGGTTTTGAGGAGAAGCCGAAAGAGACGAGGATGCGGTCGCCGCACAATCCGGAGATGGTGGACGCGTCGATGGGGATCTACCTGTTCAACACGGATGTACTGCTGCCGGAGCTGACTAAGGATGCGGAGGATCCGAACTCGAAGCACGACTTTGGGCATAATATTCTGCCGAACCTACTGGGGCGGTTCAAGGTGAGCGCGTACAACTTCGTGGATGAGAACCGCAAGGGTGCGCTGTACTGGCGCGATGTGGGGACGCTGGAGGCGTACTACGAGGCAAATATGGATGTGGCGACGGTGTCGCCGACGTTCAACCTGTATGACAAGAGCTGGCCGATGCGGACGCGGCCGTACCAGTATCCGCCGGCGAAGTTCGTGTTTGGGGAGCCGGGGCGAACGGGGATGGCGATCAACTCGATCATTGCGTCGGGATCGATTGTGTCGGGCGCGGTGGTGCGGTCGAGTGTGCTGAGCCAGGATGTTCGGGTGAACTCGTATGCGGACGTGGACTCGAGCGTGATCTTTTCGCACGTGAATATTGGGCGGCACTGCCGGATACGGCACGCGATTATCGACCGGGATGTGCATATTCCGGATGGGACGGTGATCGGGTACGACCCGGCCGAGGATAAGAAGAACTACTTTGTGTCGTCGAGCGGGCTGACGGTGGTGACGCGGGACTACTCGGTGTATGAGAATCCGGTGTCGCCGGAGTTTATGCAGAATACGTTTTAAGGTAGAAAGGCAAAAAGGCAAGGCAAAAAGGCAAGGCAGAAAGGCAAGGCAGAAAGGCAAGGCAGAAGGGCAAGGCAGAAAGGCAAGGCAGAAGGGCAAGGCAGAAGGCAAGAAGAAGGAGGTTGGGAGATTGGCTCTCAATCCCTTCTTGCTGGTGTGCTTTGCCTTTCCTGCTTTGTCTTTCTGGCTTGCCTTTCTGGCTTTGTCTTTCCTGCTTTGCCTAGCGTTTCAGCGTTTGCCGAAGCGGTAGACGACGCCTCCGGAGATGGCGAAGAACTGGCGGGTTTCGGTACCGAAGTGCTCGAGGATGAGATCGGGCTGGAGGCGGATGGCGAGGCGTTTGGAGTAGTTGAAGTCGACGCTGCCGCCGAGGGCGGCGATGGGTTTGACGCGGTTGGTGTAAAGGCCGATCTGGGAGGCGGAGAGCGGAGGGGCGACGCCATGGTACTGGGTGGTGGCGGAGTCGAACTTGCCGGCGGCGACGCCGAAGAGGGCGTGGTAGTCGATGGCGGCGTAGCGGCCTTTGGGGCCGCGGTACTGGACGCCGGCCATGCCGATGTTCTGGTAGACGGCGACGCGATTGTAGATCGGATTGGCGAAGACGGGGGTGGTTCCGCCCTCGAAGCGGTAGTCCGCGGCGACACCGAGGTGGTTGGTGAGCCAGTAGGTTCCGAGAGCTTCGGCGCCGGCGAAGTTCATGCGCTTGGGGAGGTTCTGGCCGGCCTGGAAGTTCATGAAGTTGATGCCGCCGTAGAGCTCGTAGCGGTTGTCGTAGGTGGCGCGTGCGGAGGGAGCGAGCTTGCCCTGAGCTGACGCGGGCGCGGCGGAGACGACGAGAGTGAGGAGAGCTGGGAGCAGCCAGAGGGACCAAAGGCGGCGGGATCTGCCGGGCAACGGTTCCATCGGTTCAAACATCTTCGTCAAAATATCTTCTTCCTTCCCGGCTGGAGGTTCACGCGATGTGCGAAGCTGTGCCGTCCCTCCAAGATATAACGTCTGGCCTCCATCCGACCTCGGTGGGGCGGCGTAGATGGTGATAGGGACGCTGTGCGACAATGGGTGCTGCCCCGGGGCCGCTTCTTTGCGCCCTGTGGAGAGTTGAGGGAGACAGTATGGGTGAGCTTTTTACACCGACGCATTTGATTGTGCTGGCCGTGGTCGTGCTGGTTTTGTTCGGCGGCAAGAAGCTGCCGGAGCTCGGCAAGGGTTTGGGCGAGGGTTTGCGGGGTTTTAAGGACGGGATGAAGGGTGTGCATGACGAGGTCACGAAGCCCGGTGAGACGGCGCACACGGTGACGCCGAAGGCGGAAGAGAGCATCAAGTAAGGTTGAGTGGGGCGATGCGAACGCACCGGTGAATGCGGTGCGCGATTTCTGCTTGTTGGCGACGCGGTGAGCGGCTGATGGCTCGATGAAGACGAAGTCTCCGTATCTTGTCGATCCCGATCAGCGCGTGCGGCTTTCGCGAGTGAGCGCGGGCGAACACGGCGACTTCAAGGATGCGGAGCAGGCTGAGCCGGTTCTGGCGAGGTACCTGGAGCGGCTCGGCACGATGCAAGAGGTGCTGTACGCGGGCGAGCAGAGGGCGGTGCTGATTGTTCTGCAGGGGATGGATACCGCAGGCAAGGACGGCACGATCCGGCATATTTTTCCGGGATCAATCCACAGGGTTGCGACGTGACGTCGTTCAAGGTTCCGACGGGGCTTGAAGCGCGGCACGACTTCTTGTGGAGGGTGCACAATGCGGTACCGCCGCGGGGGATGATCGGCATCTTCAACCGGTCGCACTATGAGGATGTGTTGTCGCCGCGGGTGCACAAGGTGATCTCGCGCAAGGTTGCGCGGGAGCGGATGGCGGAGATCAACCGGTTTGAAGAGCTGCTCCATAAGAATGGCGTGGTGATTCTGAAGTTTTTCCTCCACATCTCGAAGAAGGAGCAGGACGAGCGGCTCCGTGAGCGGATCGACGACCCGGACAAGCACTGGAAGCTGTCGGAGGCGGACTTCCATGAGCGCCGGTTCTGGCCGGCGTACCAGGAGGCGTACGAGGAGCTGCTGAACGAGACGAGTCGGGGACATGCGCCGTGGTACGTGATTCCGTCGAACCGCAAGTGGTACCGCAATGTGGCGATCTCGAAGATCCTGGTGGAGGCGGTCGAGAACCTGCGGCTGAAGTACCCCAAGAGCAGCTACGACGCGAAGACGATGACGCTTTGACGGGGCTGGTTGCTGCCGGTGCGGGCGGTCGTGGCTACAGGGTGATCATGAGGACGGCTGCGGCGGCGGTGAGCATGCCGAGGCCCTGGCGGCGGGTAGGGCGCTCCTGGAACATCCAGGCGGCGAGCAGGATGGTGGAGGCGGGATAGAGCGAGGCGAGGACGGAGGCGACGTCCAGACGGCCGAGGCGGGTGGCGGCCATGAAGAGGAGGTTGCCGCCGGTGTCGAGGAAGGCGGGGCCCAGGGCCCAGAGCACGGCTTTGCGGGGAAGGTAGCGGGCGGCGGATGGCTGGGTGACTTCGGGGGCGGCTGGGTTCGCGGAGGGCCTGCTTCCGAGGGTGGCGAGGACGAGGAGGGCGCAGGT
>JAABUX010007837.1_pt1 | contig 12418 bp, 20 predicted proteins | sample 5561851 | NCBI WGS metagenome assembly JAABUX01 (sample SAMN10711883, study PRJNA513361) | rock metagenome | isolation source: Antarctica rocks | place: Antarctica: Victoria Land, Richard Nunatak red sandstone | collected 2016-01-03 | reverse complement strand
CACCTCTCCGAAGGCCACACATGGCGTGCAAGATGAGTACAGTCATGGAACTGATTCACCTCCGCTGGCAACCAGGTGAGCGGCGCGCTCGCTGAGTAGTGCCGGGTGATCGCAGATCTTCTTCAGGACCGACAGTGCTGCGAGCGCTGAGCCCGACTCGTTGAGCGCGGCCTTGACCGGCTCCGACAGTAAGAATGCCTGCATATGCTCGTACGCTTTTGTCTTGTGAAGAACGAGCATGGGCAAGCGGTGTTGAGGACGGTATACAAAGCTACGTGTGAGCAAAGCAACACATCGGCGGGCCATCTGCAATATGTGCAGGCTGTTTGCACCTCGTATATGCGCTGCTGCATTGGCTGCAGCTTGAGCCAAACAATAAGGTCATTCTTGTGCGGCAGAGGTGTAGGTGCCGGGGCGGCAGCACCATTTGTGCTTGTGTCGCCAGCCGCGCTGCTGCAGCATCCACATTCTTTTAGCGACATCTCAGGCGGATCTCTACAAGGATCCCATCCCGACGGCACACCTCCTGGGCAACCAAGCGTAGCACCTCACCTGGGCACTGCCTTCAGTGCATCCTCCTTTGTCCGGCGCAGGAAATACGGCGCAATCGTAGCACGCAGTTGTGCGGCCACACCTGCGCCGACCTACGGCATGCGCATAGTCATGTCCTGTGCATCTGCCATTCATACTCTGTGGGCATTCGGACAGGTAGGCAGCAAACGGCTACCTCACGCTCGCGTGCTGTTGCGCTCTTGTCGTTGCCCGTCTCAATCGGCCTCGCATACTTGTGTTTGAATGACCGTGCGTCCCACAGCAGATCCTGCATCAGCATCAGGAAAGTTCACTGGCAGCTGCACCTGGAACAAGGCATGCCCGGAATGCTGCCATGTGACACCAACATACAACGGCGCACAACATGCATGCCTAACCTCAGCATGCACCTATCCCTCTTTCAGCACACCTTGCAAGCGAAGTCTACCAGGGCATGCAGCTCCATGAGATTGTTCTGGATCGGTGTGCCAGTGATAATCACGTGCATTGCAGCTGGTATGCGCTTCAACTGCTGCACAAGCTGTTTCCTGGGGTTCTTCAGGATATGCCCCTGCAAACACCGCGATGGAGCTCATGACACCCATGTGTGTAAACATCAAGCTCGCTACGTACTACACAAAACTTAGATACACACAGCTGCTACCGATGGTCTGTCGCGTTGATGCCGAATGCCATGCTGGATGAGGCAGGGCAAGGATCCCGAATTGCAACTAGGACATAGGGTCAAGGTGGGCTGCCAACCTCGTCCAAGAACATGACGTCCCAGCTGCACTTGTCATCGTCGTTGTCGTTGTCGTCGGCCCCGTCACCGAAGGCGAGGCCGCCGCGCCGCCGGGCGCTGCCGAGCTCCTCGGCGTTGTGCAGTACCATGCCGTAGGTGGTGAGCAGGACGCCGCGCCGCTGCCGTGCTCTGTCCAGGGCAGCTGCCCTGCAGGTCGGCACATGCAGGGCTCATTTCTGAGTGGGAGGCAGTTGCAGTAAGCGTTTGACTATGTGATGCGCCACTGAAGGCAGCAAGCACCTCAACCTTGTGCAACATGCGGCATGATGACTATGGTGTTGTACAGTGAGTTGCCCCTGCACATGACGCAATGCGGTGGATGCTCCTGTGTGTGTGATGACGAGCTGTCGGTGCACCAGCCCTCACCTCTGAGTAGCTGAGGGACCGTAGTACTCGAAAATGGAGTGATCAAGGCCGCAGACGGTCAGCTCTTTGGCCCACTGACCGAGCAGCGTCTTCGGAGCAACGACCATGGCACGGCGGATGAGCTTGCCGCCCAGCATGCCTATGTGGCAACAAGTCGGCTGTCGACGGAATTGGGGTGAATGCGCCAAGCAGCAGCTCTGCACGCAAGAGCCTTGGTCGCTGGTGAAACACAAGCTGTGCATGATGTTCATAATACTGTCAAGCGCACCGGCAAGGAATGCGCTGCACTGCAGTGTCTTCCCCAATCCCATGTCATCCCCTGCAGTACGGCGAGCGCATGACAGGTCAGACGTCGCTTCTAGAAATTTGCGCGGTGGCGTGTGAACAGGAGCCGTAACGGGCGCTGCAGAGCGGCAAACGGAAGGTCACCCAGTATGCCGCCCCGCCGCATCGCTTGCAGCTTGCACAGCCATGCCACGCCCTCCACCTACACGTCAGCAAGTCAGCTGCTTCACATCTGCGGGAGATCAGCGCATGTCAGGCTTCGCGTGAAAACCGTGCCGCTCGCCTGATAGCTGTACAGCATGCCGGCTACGCGTGCTGGGAGGCTGAACCCTGCCGGCGCTCCTGGCAGCGGGACATGGCTTGTGGTGCTGTTGTCGCTTGAAGCGGACGCGTTCTGCCGCTCATCACATCTGGATCCGCTGTCGCGGGTCGCTATGATACTGCGCGGCAGCCACTCAGGCAGCTTCGGTACTTTAGCTGGCAGCGCACTGCTGACCTGCGCAGCTAACAGCAAAGTCAGGCACTTGTCAGGTTTTGTAACCCAGGTGCAGCCCGTGAGAGCACTTTGGGAAACAGTTGGCATCAGGCGAAGCAAAGCTTACCGCCAGGCCGGCCATGGCGTTCTCCAGAGCATCCGCAGCATCATCGCTGGCCGGCTTAGCGCTGGCTTGCGCTCTGCCGCCCTGCGCCATGGCTCCTGCCTTCTGAAGCCTCCGCAACGGTTTCCTCGCCTCCGCGGCACTGACGCCTCTGCTTGCTGCCGCCTGCCAGTCGTCGTCGCTGCTGTCCTCCAGAGGGAAGGACGTCAAGCCTGAATGACTGCTCTGCTGCGCGCCGGGTGCCGCGGCTGTTGGACGGGAGCCGCCCTTGCTTATGCGCTGCAGCTGTCGTAGCGGACCCAACTCCAGAGGAACCGCGGCACCCGCGCTTGGGCTCCACTCTTTGTCGTCGTGTTCGCATGCTTCCGGAGGCGGTGGCAACGTCGAATGGCTCTGTGTTGGCGCACAGGCTGTCAGCCCTGCTGCTCGCGCGGCCTCCTGCTGGTCCGGCCGCAGCGGCGTGAGCGCGGACGTCTGCTCGTCCTCAGCCGAGTCTGAGCCGCTGTCAACAGCGCTCCTGGCGTCCCTGTATGTATCTGAGGTGCTCTGGGCCGAGGCCCATGCTGTGGCTGAAGACTCCGCGTGGGGCTGCGAGCTACGCGAGGAGGTGGCCTGCGGGACTGAAGCTGCTGAGGCCGTCGCGGCCTGTCCACTGCTGTCGTTGACGTTGCTTGCCGCGTCTGCATCCGGCGGGAGAGGTAGCAACGCTGCGGAACGCAGTGCCTGCCTGAGCAGCTTGTCATCGCGCAGGCGGGCTAGCTGCTGGGCGGCAGTGACAGTCGAATGACGACTGTCGCTGACGCCTCGCTGCGGTCGCTGCCGAGGTGCATCGGGTTCGGCAGCGGTGGGCTCGCGGCTCGCCATTGCCGACTCGGCAACTACATGTCAATGCTGAAGCTCACACAGCGAGGATCGCATTGCTTACTCTCCAGCTGTCGCAACCAAGTTTCATTTCGGTCCCGACAGCAACAATTCAACATGCGCACTGTTCGGCGCATGCACATCCGACATGCTGTTACAGATCTCGCTTCCGCCACAACAGCCCATCCAGGCGGTCAAGGGACGCCATCAGGGATGCCTCCTGTGCCGCAATGCTGGCCAGCCAGTCTGATTTGTCAGCCCTCTCGTCGACCAGCTGCAAGCTACGCTGTCTGGACAGCGGCATACGCTGCCCCGCCATCGCGCAGCCTGCTGCAGGGCTCACCCGCCTCGGGCCAAGAGGGGGCCTCTTGTCAGCCCGTCCCACCCTCTGCGCAGTATGCAGCTCCCTGAGCAAGGGCCGTGCCATGGACAGATGCGTACGGCGTCCAGTAAGCATACAACAGGCATCGTGCTGCTCACGCACCGCGCTGCGCTTGTTTGCAGATGCAGCTCGCCACAGGCTCGCTTCATGCTGCTGACGCACGCGCGCGGCGGCGTCGAGCAATGCGCGGTCTCGAGCGTCGCTCGCTGCCGCTACGTAGCTGCCCACATCACTGAGCAGGGGCGCCTCCGACAGCGGCTCTGCTGACCTCGGCCTCATCAGCGATCCTGCCCAACAACAAGACATGACGTAGTATGGCAACCAATCATGAACACTGTCCTCAAGACCACGATTGCCTGGTACGCTCGAGCACCTGGACCGCTGCGCAAGCGTGGTCTTCGGCAGCGGCCATCAGAAGCGGCACCCGGCATTCCAGATGTCTGTTGACCGCACGGGATTGGCACACGCAGAGGCTGCGATGTTGTCGTCGGCTGTCCCTGGCCTGCTACAGCCACTGGCACTGGAGGCAACGAGGAAACCGCCTCCTGTCCTCGCAGATCCTGCTCAGGACGGGCCATCAGGGCAGGCTTACTTGTGCCGGAGTTATCACTTGGTGGCGCTGACATGACAGGCGGGAGGCCTGAGCGTCCGTCGCCGGTGAGTCGACGAGTGCTCCACTGTGAGGAACGCTGCGCCGTGGAGAGCGCAGCGGGCTGCTGATGTAAAGGTGGCAGCGCCCATGACAGGGGGGTGCTCGAGACGGCTTGCCCAAGTTGGGTTGGCAAGCTATTGCTGCGGGCCAGTGGCAGGGATGCAGACGGCTGCGTGGACAGTCTGCGGGTAGGAGGTGGCAGCTGAGCCCACTGCAGGGCGAAGCTGTGTCCCTGCTCATCAGGCTGTGACCAACTGGCGCATCGTCCCGACCCCCACAGCCCTTCACTGCGCTCAGCGGTTACGAGCAGGCTCGGTGTTTCCTCAGCCGCTTGCTGCTGCGGAGCTGCGCACGGCAACGGCTGGCTCTGTTCCGGAGGCACGGGGTAAGCGCCTGAGCCAGCATCCTGCTCCGTCCTGCCACTGGGCTGCATCTGACTGCTTCCTGGCCGACTGCCCCTTGACACCACCGCAACCTTGCCCACGGACTTCGTCATTGCCCCGGCTGCGTCTGTCTCGGCGTGCAGCGACGCCCTCCTGGCCGCGTGCTCCTCCAGGTCAGCTCTCATCTGCGTGATCTCCCGCAAGGCTGCATCTCGTACGCACAGTTGCGCAGAATGCGGCATACTCATGCTGCTGTCAGTGGCCGGGACAGCCGCAGCCTCTGTTATGCTGCTGGTATGGTGGGCCGGAGTCGACTCGGCATCAGGTTGCTGCCTGCCAAGCGCATTACGATTGACCGGCGTTTCTGCGGCTGCATGAGGCATTGCACCGGTTGCGAGCACGGAGCTCGAGTCTGATGCCGGGAGCACAGCAGTCAGCCCGGGGCGATCCTGACGTTGTGAAACTGACTCTGCAGCGAGCAGGGGCATGTTGTCATAAGGTTGCGTGCATTTGTATTGTGCGTCATGACCGAGTGCGCAGGTGAGCGAGCAGGTGATCATGACTTTCTGATCATGACTTTCTGTCATTGCCTGGGTAGCTGTCCAGGCCAGGGACAGGCAGCTCGACGCCGTCCTCCTCCGTGATCAACTGCGGGCGCGCCCTGCTGCGTGAAGCTGCGAAAGCACGCGGTTCCGAGGTGCCTGTCTCTGTTGCTCCTGACCCCAGGTCGCCAGTCTGCCCATGCTCGCTGCCTCCCGACGAGGGTCTGTGAGAAGCATCTGTAGGCACCAGCGATGCGTCGCTGGCCGAGTGCTCCTGCAAGTCCGGGTCCATGGCGCGCGTGTGTGCTGACTGCTGTCGAGGGACTCCGTTGAGCACCTCAAAGTCGCTGCATGGGCGTTCATCGACACTGAACATTGGCAACTTTCCCGGAACAAACGCCGGCAAGGTGCCGCTGATTGACTTTGACACCTTGATGCCAAATTTGTGCATCCAAGCGGCGTGCCGTTGTAGGTAGCGCCGTTTGCCGCTCGCGGTGGATGGCCAACCCCGACACGCTGCTATGCTCCAGTGCCGTTTGGTGCAGCATCGGCACAGCCCCGGAGGCTACAACTGCGCAGCAAGACGGCGACGGACCGCCATGCACGGTGGCTGTGTATGTGGGAGGCGACGATCTGTCACCCCGCCTGCTGGCGCAGGCACGGACGCAGCAGTGTTCAGTGGCAGGTTCCTCGTTGCACCGATTAATTATGCGTAAAGTCGCATCCGACACGCTGTGCTGGTGGTGCAGGGGTTCGGCGATGGCAGTGTCCGCCTCAGCGCTCTCGCAGTGGCGGCTCTCGGCAGCGCTGGTGCCGACAACCTCAGCATGCGACAGCTGACGCTGGCCTCCCACAGGGCGGCTGTGTCCGCCCTCCTGGACCACCGGTGGCAGCCGCAGGCGGCTGCGGTGCCGCTGGAGGTGCTCGTCACCGGTGCGTTTTCCCCGACACAGACAGGAATTGCCAGAGCCTAGTCTGTGCTGGAGAGCGCAGGTGACAGCGCCATCAGTGCAATCTAGGAGGTGTGCAGCTGTACTCCTAGCTGACGTCCAAGCTGAGCACAGTCAGACCGTCGCCAATCAGGCGAGTCTGCTCTGGCTGCTGCTGGTCTGTACATTGGTACAGACCTGCCGCAATGGCTCCCTTAAAGAGACTCACTGATCACTGCAGGTGCGGAGGACGGCAGCATAGCGGCCTTCGACCTCGCGCCGCACCGCCTGGGTCAGCGGCTGTGCGAGCCGCTGCACGTGCACACGGGGGCCGTTGTGCGGCTGCAGGCGCCGCCGGGGGGTGCCGGCGCCCTGTGGGACGCCTGCGTGCTCAGCGTGGGCGCCGACTTCGCCGTCTGCATCGTCTCGCTACTGCAGCAGAGCGCCCTGCGGGTCTTCTCAGGCGTGGGCCGTGCCCTAGCTTCCATGACATCCTTGCAGGCTTCCACCCATCGTGTCCACGTGTGCCGTCTGCAGTGCTGGCCACAGAGGCAGACGCACACATGCTGTGGACCCCTGCACATGGAGATGGGACAAAGACCGCTTCCTGGTGTGTGCGGTTGTGTGCCGGCAGATGACCTGATCGGCTGTCAAAACATGGTCGCAGGTCACCCGAGCGTGCCATCTTCTGCAGCTTGGGACCCTGTCCGGGGCTACCTGGCATGCCTGTGCCCGATACCCACAGATGTCATCAGCAGCAGCATCAACCCTGACGGAAGTGCAAATGGAGCACAGCCAACATCGTCATCTGCCGTGGCCATTGTCTGGGACGTCCACTCGGGTGAGCATCACGTGCATGTAAATCACGCCGTGTCTAGCCTCCTTCCCATGGGCGCATGCCATCTCCTGGACCAATAAGACCGTGCACACCTGTTTTGCGTCCTTGCAGGCGGTCAAGATCGCATTGCATCTGGTGCGTCGGCGGTGGAAGTGTTCCGGCACCTTGCTGGTGCCACGCAGTCCACGGAGGTGCACGGGACGGCGGCATCGGTGTCACCGCGCCCCTGTTTCACTGACCCCGTGATTAGCGCACACGGCAGAGCGGTCGTGCTTGACATCAATGTCGGCCAGCTGCTGTCCGCGGCCGGCAGCATCCCAGGTGAGCTTTTGCTCCAATGTGCTGCTGGTTTACCGCTGCTTTGTATAGCCGACACTATACAGTACAGCTCCGCTGCGACCATATGAGCCATTGCGCGTTGGCTGCAGTAGTGAATGGAGCGACTGCACTGTGCACTGCCGTTAGCCTGCTGCACTGGTGGGGCCTAGACCCTCATCTGGACGAGCAGATCAACACCATGCTGACAGACCTCGACCTACACAGCCTAGGCCCTGCAGCAGCAGCGGTGCGCAATGATTCCGAAATCGTTTTCTCCGTGTAGAAGCGGTTTTGTTGCTCCTTGGACACGAAATGTGAAGCAGTGCCACAACTCATTGGACCAAAGCTGTACTGCTGCAGGGCGGAGGGTTGCCTCCTGCCGAGCAGCATGCAGCGAGAGAGCAGCAGGACAGGGTAATGATGAACAGTGCTGCGACCCCTGACACAAGCAGGGCTTCATCACACCCCAGCTCTCCACTGCGGCGGGTCAGACGCCCCGCGCCTGTGGCAGCAGTGGCGTGCCTTCCGCCCGTCCGCGCCAGTCCGGTGCAGCCTGCACTCCGCGACCCACGGACAGGTGCTCTGACTTTGCAGCATCCACACAGCTGTCAGTCGGCGCACAACCCTGCGTCAGGCGCGGCAGGCGAGAGAGCAGTACAGCCAGAAGAGGCGTCATTGCGCAGCAACCCAGAGGCTTCTGCAGCGTCAGCCAGTGGTCAGACTGGACTCGCAAATGGTGCCTCGTCTCCCAGCCATTGCGGGGATGATGGCGCCGTCAGCGAGACACTGCATACACAGCAGACAGTGCCTGCGTCCTGTCAGCAGCCCGCAGCAGCTGAGGCGTACAGGATAGGACGCTTGTGGGTAGACGAGCGCTTTGTAGCGTGCCGGCTGCTCAGTCTAGTAGCTCTTGCGAAGCAGCTCATGTCGCTGCCAGCAACGGGCCGGCAGGGCGATGCACAGGTAGCTCCTGTCACCCATATTTGGCTCTGCTGTCGTATGGCAACTAGGGCCGGACTACTGATTTTGTCATCTCAGCATCTCATGACCCCAATGATATGTGTGGTGGTGTTGTTGCAGGGTGAGCACGTTGCCAATGCCTGCAGCGCGCTGGTGGCATTTTACGCTGTCAGTCTGTGGGAGACAATGTCTGACCATGTGGCGTCACCCTTGCTGGACGTCTTTGCAGAGCGATTGCAGGTGAGGATTGCTGGCATCAGCAGTGCAATAATCGCTGCTGTCGCGTGGCCAGGAAAGCGATTAGACTCAGCCTTGCTGGCGCGTGCCAGCCTCTTGGCGGATCGGTCATGCAGCAGCAGCCGCCAGATGTCTCATCAGAAATGCAAGCTCAACGAATGACACTGGATGCTGCAGGACAAGCGGGAGAGTGTGCGTGATGCAGCGAGCACACTGATGTCCAGTTGCGGCACGCCACGGCGATCCAGTGCTAGCCGGTCAAAGGTCCCAGTACAGGCTGCAGCCCTCCTGGAGTTGTGGGACGGCTCGTCGGGCGGCCTGTCGCCTGGTCAGTGCAGGGAACACGCAGCTCAGGTGGGCTTCCGCGACATGTGATCATCAAAAAGGCAACCCGCACCTCCGTACTGTCGGGTGCTGACCATGAGATGGGCCCTCAGCACCTTCACAGGCACTAGCATGCTCTTGCTCGTTCTTGTGCTATGTATATGCCACAAGTGTTTAGAGCCGTGCGTTTCGTGCTGCAGCTCATTGTGGCGGCGGAGCTGTGCCGTGCGGACGCGGCAGGCATGCCGCCCGAGGTCCTCGCCGTGGTGGTGCCGTCCCTGGTCACCCTCGCCTGCTCGGCGCCCGAGCCGCACAGCGTGTCAGCGGCCACGTGTCTGGCTGCGGGCATGACCGGGCGCTGCGCGGACGTCTGGCGCCTGCACCTGGGCAACCTGCAGGTTCTGACAGACCGGTGCGCCGAAGCCTCCACGTGCTGCTCATGAAGGCCTGACACACGGTTGGTGTCACCCGCCAATAAACCTGCGCTGCGCACGCAGCAAATGATCAGGGCGCACATGTGTTGACAAACCACGCGTGTGCCCGACGCAATTGCTGCACGGTTCGTTCCAATATAGCCAGCAGGCGAGCATGTGGTGCAGTCATCCGCCAGGCGATGTATGTGTGCTTCGCCCCAGCTCAGCAACCGCATTGGGTCGCAGGATCTTTGCGCTGTGTTCGAGGCTTGGGGTTGGCTCCGTGCGACCGCCCCAGCGCGTGCAGCAGGTGCCAGGCCGCGCTAAGCCAGCCAGCGCAGGTGCAGGACAGAAGCCAGTCACCACAGGTGCGGTTGCTGACTTGCGTCTCACATGATGCTATGTGCACATATGCCGCCAACCACGCACATAGCGGAGGCCTGCACGAGTAAGAGCGTGTAGCAGCCTCGCGATGGCATCTTAGTGGCCATCGCGTGATCACATACTCCTCTCTGGCCATGCTGTAGGCGAGACCAACGGACACCACGCAATCGGCAGTAGAGGTCCTGCGGCATCGGAAATCAGCCACGCGCGGGAAGCTGCAAGCGCGTTGCTTCCGGCCCTGGCTATGTTCGAGCTGCCAACGTTCCTGCACCTCATGGGCCATCGGTGAGGCCGTGCCATGCCACATGAACTTCTCCAGTCCTTTCCTTTCGCAAAAAGCCATTGTGAAGCTGGGTTCAACCAACTGTTGAGGTGTCCGCGCAGCATGGCGGGCAGCAGGCCGCAAGTGGCGGCGGTCCACTTGCTGTCCTATTTGGCCCTCATCAAGCTGACGCGCTCGGCGGCGGGCCAGCAGTCGCTGGCGGCGCACCTGCCGCGCGTCACAGCTGCCGTGCTGCATGGCCTGGACCTCGACCGGCCAACCCTGCGCCGGGACTGCGTCATGGTGCGCCTGTGGAGCTTGAGGCATCGTGACGTATCAGCGTGCTGTCATGTTGTCCGAGACGGCAGTTTGCGCTGTGGGTTGCATGGTGCAGCCAAATTGACCTCGCTCCCGTCAAGCTGTTCGACTGCAGGTATGCAATTTATGACGTCCCTCTGATTGCTAGCGTCTCACAGAGGCTGGTCTGCTGACCCCGCGAAATTAACGACCCAGTATGCACTGCAGGGGATCACAGTGGTCATCAAAGAGCTGCATGTCAAGTTCCCAATGGTGGACTACCATGACGGGACCATGCTGCTGGCCGTCGGTTCTGCTCGTCCCGCTGGCCATGCCCCACCATCGCTGGTGCTGCCTGGGCTCATCTTTCCTCTGCGTCTAAGACCAAGGTCTGAGTGCTTACGTTGACGGTAGAGCAGCAGCACAGTAGCCGGCACGTAGCCACAGGCATGAAACCCGACCTTGACCTATAGTGCTTCTCAGCCATCCACACAGCGCTGCGTGTTGCCCAGGTGCAGCATACAGCTGGCCACCACGCTGGCCTCACGGACCTGCCGCACGCCGCTGCAGACGAGGAGCCAGTGGCCGTCTTCGACATGCGGTCAGGCGCCAAAACGCGCGTGCTGCATTTTGGGTGAGTCACTTGGCGTGGCTGTTTGTACCAAGTACAGCACACCATCGCTTCCATGAACGACCCTACTGCTACCCTTCTGAGGTTACAAGATCAGGAGAAGCTGCAGCGTGTATTAGCATCATGGCTCTGGACCTTGCCCGCATTGCAGCACAATTGTGGTGGCATCGTCCAAAGCTGAGCAGGCCTGCGCCTGCATGCTGCAGGCTAGATGGCTCGTCCGGAGCAGAGCTGCAGCCGGTCTCGGCTCTGGCGTTCAACGGCAGCGCGAGCCTGCTGGCGGCCTACAGCGGCAGTAGCGGTACGCTGCGAATCTGGACTATGGCGCAGAGCTGGACGCAGAGCATGGCGCAGCGGCTGAGGGGCCTGGAGCCGACACTGCCGGGCGCCGTGCTGCAGGTGATCGCCGTGTACTCCTCTGGTTGCCCTTGGTCACCATCCAGACGCAGTTCTTTGCACAGCCGGTCGTAGGCGCTGTCATGATCGCAGACCTGCCTGTGTCTTGAGCTGCCACCACTGAGCACTGCTGCAGCCCACCTGAGCTAAATCTCAAGCATACCGCAGGTCGCGTTTCCTGGGCTGCGACCGAAGCCTCCTGTCGGCAGCGGCGTCGATCTGGCGCACCGCCTGCGCTGGGAGACGGATGCGCGCATTGCTGTCATGCACGGGTCGGAGTATGCCGCGGTGGACGTGCCGCATGTCACTCGCAGCTGAGCAAGCCATGCAACTGGCGGTGTCGCCACGCACCCACAGACCGGCGCCTTGCAGCCATTGAGGAGGACTGGCGCGGCGAGGCATGCAGTCGTGCTGCAGCTGCCATTGCTTCTGTGACCGCTGTTGACAGCATCCTGGCTTGATCAAAGCATGCGGACACACCCTCTGTGCGGTAGCAAACAACTCTTTACCAATTCATTGTTGGGCTTTCTCGCCATGACAGCAAACAGCTCTCGAACTTCAAGTTAACCAGTGTACGATGTGTTGTAGCACAGTGTTAGGACCTCAGTTGGTACAGGGCACACGTTTTGCTTGTGTCTTCAGACCCGTGCTGTTGTGGCAAGTTCGCTGAGGTGCTGCGACCATGGCTGCAATGCCGCAAGGACGCCTTCTCGCTGCAGCGCCGCATATAGCGCAAGCTAAAAGATTCGCAATGAAGAGTTCATTGCTATCACCCCTGCGCATTATCATAGTGCCATGCAGGGGATCCAGGCGGCTGTCAGAGCAGACACTGCCTGCCGCCCCATGTCAAACAAGGCGCTCCGCCACTGGCAGTGCGATGCATTGCACAGTGTCCGCACGTGATGCGGCGATCCACTCTGGAAGGCAACGGCCTTGCAACAATCAGGCTTGCAGCCACAAATGAAATGGGCTTCTTGGTTATAAGACTATGTACGCCAGAAAAATAACGCTCGGCATGATACGGTC
>JAABUX010007836.1_pt1 | contig 12419 bp, 19 predicted proteins | sample 5561851 | NCBI WGS metagenome assembly JAABUX01 (sample SAMN10711883, study PRJNA513361) | rock metagenome | isolation source: Antarctica rocks | place: Antarctica: Victoria Land, Richard Nunatak red sandstone | collected 2016-01-03 | reverse complement strand
GAACATGCCGGCCAGCTGCGTCGCGGAGCCGACGCCGTGCAACTTCGTCAACGGCTTCCTGACGCCCAGCGCCAACCCCAACGTCCTCTATGGCGCCCTCGTCCAGGTATAGCGATGTGTCTTGAACCTGACATTGGGTTGAACCTGAATGTGGAACGTCCAACGGGCGTAAATGATGGCGATGGGACATTAGGTGTCCACCTCTGTCATAGACAACTTGTGGCAGAGCAGCAGGCCTAATCGTCCGTGCATCAGACAGTCTGGCTCCTATCGCTCGTCCTGCGACTCCGGCGCAAAACCCTGATCATTGTGCCGGACCGTATGTCTGCTATGTTTCAAATCTGCCTTGCTGCTGGGCATGGAGGCCCTCACGCAGCAGGGGACTATGGAACCCGAGGGCACAGACATTGTACCACGGCATTGCACAGCGGACGGGAGCAGGAAGCATCGGGCTTGTGACAGCGCGCACACACGCGTCCCGCCGAGTACATTGTCAGCTGCTGTACATTTCCCAGCACCACGCAGAGCTTCCCGAACCGCATTCCCTCCACCCGTACACTTGACAGTGGAGCATATGCATTATCCTATTCCTACGCAGGGCGAGGAGGCGACGGATGTCTGGTCGGACGTGCGGACGCTCAACGACACACGGGTGGGCATCGAGACCAACGCCGCGTGGACCGGCACCATCGCCGGGCTGGTCACAGCGCCCGGCACCTGGGAGCAGTGCCTCCAGGGCTACGGGCCCTTCACAAAGAACGGCGGCGGCGTCTGCTGAGACGCAGCAGCTGCTCGCTGAACCGATGACATTTCAGGCACTGAATCAGCTCGATCTGCCGCGGCCTTCGTGAGACGGGCTGTGAGCGAGGTGGCAAACCATGCGTCGGCAGTGTCCGCTGAGTGGCACAAAAGTGCTGAACAGAGGTTAAGCATGTATGGAAGGGTATCTTGTTGTCCGAGCCATCTGTCAAGGTCATGCGGCTAAAGGACAGCAGGTCATGCGCTGTTACTACAGACAAACTCTGTGCTTCGTGACCTAGTCTGGCGACCCACACATGGACGCTGTTCGGTGAAGTTATACAGATCAAATCAGTGAGTCAGTCTGACAGAACGCTGTGAGCTGCAATCACGCAAAATCGTCGCTGAATGTGCAACTAAGTGACGAGCTGTATCCTCGGACCTGCAAGCGGCCCGCGAGACGGAATCAAATGCGACAGCAACGGAAAAAGCAGCTATGTTGACACACTGGATGTAAGTTGGGTCCATTTGTCATGCAAGGCGGATGCAGGTGTCCATCATGGCGAGTGCGCAGCAACGCCACCCGCCGAGTTTGCCGGCAGCTGGATGCGCAGCTCGCACGCGCAAGCTCTGAGCTGCTCCATTGCATACGCCATCTCGGCCTTCGCGGCTTGTAGACCTGTCAGCGCAGCCTGCCTGCGACGGACGGGAGACTCCAGCAGGGCGGCGGTGGGGGCGCTGCTGCTGCACCTGGTCGTTGCTGCCACCACACAGTCCGCAGAGCCAGTATCTGTGCCTCGACTGCGTGGGCTCTCCGGAGGCAGAGGCAGCATGCGATTTACTGACATGACCGGTGTCAGCGGCACAGCATCCGGTGCCGCGTCTGGCTTGATCGGGGTGTGCACTGCAGGCGTCGGTTGCCTGTGCTGGGCTGCGCCGGCACAGCTCCGGGCAATGACCAGCAGAGCATCGCGCATGCCCTGCTGGCCGCTGCGCCGAGTCTCCCTTGGCACCAGTTGCGTGCTGAGGACCTGGCTCTCATCGCATGGCAGGCCACGTTGTTCCGCCTACAGAAGAGCCCGGAGCATGGGTCAGGTGACCCTCAGACAGCAGTGAAGTTTGCAGGGACAACATACAGGTGCACCAGCCGTGTCACACAGGCGTACCTTACTCAGCTCGCGGATGTGTGATGTGGCTTCGCAATCCGGCGAGCCCCGCTCGAGGTCACTGCATATTTCGTCCACCAGCTGCTGCACCCGCGCCATGTCTGCTTCGCCGTCCGCTTTGACGATGGTCGCCGGCCCATCATCGCTGCAGTCTGTAGCCGCATGCAAGCCTGCTACACTGCTAACCGCAGTGTCGCAGGTGCTGCTGGGAGTGGCACGCGCGCCCGCGACACCTGGCTCGCCTAAACTGGCTGCTCCTTCAATGGACAGCACGGCTCGCTTGTGCAGACCATCGTCTGGGAGTTCCTGGTCTGCCGCGAGCCCGTGCTGCCGGCGCCACGCCAGGCGGCCGCAGAGCGCAGCTGTCCGCTGCGATACGGGGTCCATTAGGCTGGGCCAGGGCTGCGGGGCTGCAGGGCCAGCTGCCAGCTTTCGGGGGCCGGCAGTCATACTCGCTGTGCCACGCGGATCATTCGCTTGGCTGACCGTGTCCAGGAGCTCCAGTATGGCCGCGTTGGCGTGCTGCAGGCATCGTATGACAGGGTACCCAGTTCAGGGTTCAACTCTTTGAGGGCACAAGCCTGGGCAGCGCAGCGCACGTGCTTTCGACCTACAGCGTTGAAGAAGGCGCATAAGTGACCTGGGCAGTGGTCAAGCCAGCAATGCCAATCCAAAGCCATGTGGCCGAAAACTGACTTCATGTGCAGTGGCTCTCTGCGGGCAAATGGTCATTGCCCAGCGCCACTGGGACCGAGGCGCAGATTCAGCCCCGCACACACCTGCAGCTGCTCGGCCTTGGCCCGCGCGGCGCCGCGGGCCGCCTCCGCGTCGGCGCGGGCCCGCTCCAGCTCCTCCGCGGTCTCGTCGGCCTCCTCTCGCGCGGCGTCCGCGTGCTCGAGCGCCGCCGCCGCCATCTCCCACTGCGAAGCGTCACGAACAGCCCGTCGGCGGTCAAGTCAGCGCAAGTGGCTCAAGTCACGGTCGACCATTACAGACGCAACGCTGTTCTGGTGCTGGCACGATGAAGTGGCTCACGTGGCGCATGCTTTACAGGCAATGCGCGTTTATAAGATGTGTGGACAACAACACTGCTCGAACGCTGTGTGGGGATATGACATGCTACCCAGACAAACTGCCCCTCGCTTGCAAATGTGGCATCACTCGTTCCTGCTCGCGACACACGATGCCGGCCTAACTGCTGCAGCCGACAGAGCCGGGGAGAGTGCACCTGCTGGTTGGCCTGCTCCAGCGCCCGATCCCTGGCGGCCTGCGTGACCACCACTTGCTGTAGCAGCCTGAGAATCTTATCCCGCGCGCCGTCCAGCTCCCGCCGCGTCGCCGCCAGCTGGGCGCCCCGCAGCAAGGCCGCGTCATTGGTCACGACCCCTGGCGCTGCATCATCGCTGTTCACGTCGGCGGCTCTGGCGGCCACAGTCTCAGCGTGCTCCGCAGTAAGCACGCTGCCTGCAGCGCTGTCCGGGGCGGGCAGCAGCCACCGCGCTGTCACCGCTCGCGGTGCGCGGAGCTGCGCGCTGTCGGCTGCGGCTGAATCCTCGGTCGGGTCCTGGCTTGGCGTAAAGAGCCTGGCCACTGGCAGCTGCACGGAGCCGGCAGGGAGGGCGAGGGGCGACAGCTCCACGGACAGCGCGCACGCGAGGCCGACGCCGCCCGCAGTGGAGGATGTGCGTCGCGCGTCGCCGTCCCTCCCGCGTCGGGAGCTGGCAGACTGACCCATCACTTGGTACCTCGCCAACACCGGTGGGGTGGGGGTCGACTCAGGACCCCGATTTCGACAGCAAGCGCAGCAGAACGCGCTGGGTGCAGTGGTCCCGCTGACCACAAGTTGGAGACTGAGCAAGTGCCTTGAATACTTCGGGGCCGGCGTTGCGGAATCGCTTAGTGATGTTAAGCTGTGTCTCCAGCTTCGGCTGCCGTGCTGCTGCTCCACGTCGGGGATCGCTGTGAGCAGCACCGCGGGGCATTCAGACGATGTTTTAAGCACAGTTGAGAGGCCCGTGATTCAGTTCTCGAAACCACATATCTGTACCGGAGCAAGCCGGCTGATAAGCGCGACCAGCATCGTCAGCCCTCTCTCGCAGTCGAGGTTGCTGCATCAGAAGTCATTCAGACTGCGGCGGCGCCTGCATGGCCTTGAGGCGCCTGCTGAAAGCGACACAGACCTACCTTGAGCGAGGTGTGCTGCATGCCATGACGGACACCCCCCGATGCAACCAAACATAGAGAGTGTCCCTCGTTCCGCAGAGCATAGACATCGGCCTGACGAGCCCCTCTCTGCGCTGCGCAGTGCGGGATCCGGCGCCGCCGGCGCAGCAGGTGCTATACAATTTCGCCGACACCGCAGACTTGGCGCGGTGGCGGGTCTTCTCGGACCAGGAGCTGGGTGGCAAGTCCGAGGCTCACCTGGACCAGTGGCCGGAACATCCGGTGCGGCGTATGTTCACCCAGTTGCGGAGCGATGGAGTCATTTCAACTCCTCGCGATAAGCTTACATTCTGGCAGTGTCCTGTCCGGGAATGTGTTACTCAGCACGAGGGGCTGCCCATCGTGGGGCTTGACCGTACCGCGTTTTATAGTGCTTCGTCCACCAACGTCGACGTGCGAAGGCGGCAGGGACTGTGCCGTGAGCTTGCTGCGCGACCAGGTTTCATCATTGGCATCAGCTATGGTTTCTGGATCAAGCGGTCCGTTGGTGGCGTGCAGGGTGCAGCGCAGTTCCACGGCCGCTTCTCGACAGAAATCGCCGACGATGAGTCGCGCATGCAGCGCAGCGGCTTCTGCGGCATCCACACCCTGGTGCATATAGACCCTGCCGTTTTGGTTCCCCAGGCGCCCCTGCACAGTGAATACAGCATCGGCCGTCCGTGCAAAATTGCAACGCCGTGCACATGTTGCATCAATCAGCAAGGTCATGCGCGTCCGAGATGATCAACAGAGCCAGTACATTGAGGTCACTGACATAAGAGCCCTGCACGAATGGCGATCTATCGTCGCTTGAGATCATCGCAGCCAGATCTGCCACACTATCATATCTGACTTCCTTTCAAGCGGGACGCGGTCCAGAGCATGATCACTCCTTTGCCGTCTGGGCAGGCGGAGGGAGAGGGCGACTACATCGACCTGAGCGAGCACCAGATGGTGTCGTTCCGCGTGTTCGGCGACGGTCGCAAGTACATCGCCAACTTCCGGACCGAAAACTGGATCGTCGGCTCCCGCAACCACGACGTGTGGCAGGCTTTCCTCTTCGCCAGGTGCGGGGCGGGCTAAGCAGTTAACTCGCAGTCTGCCGCAAATTGAGTTGCGCATATTTTGGCAGTCGAGCATGGTTCTGGGGCAAGCATTCCAACACGCCGCTTCAATCTGAACACCTGCCCGAGTTCAGCATCAAAATGTCACGTTCTACTGCTCCCATGCGACTAGTCTGCTCCGAGACGTCTCTCTGAGACATCTCCGACATCCCTGCTCGTGCATGGCCAGGGTCATAGTAGTGTAAGGGTTTTCGTGAGGTTTCTCGCTCGGAATTGGGAAAACTGTGTTCTCACATATATATAGAAAACCACCACCGCTGGCTTGAACCCTCAGCACGCTGAATTATGAAACAACCCTGACCCAAACCCCAGCCATGTGTTGCGGGGAGCAGGAAGGGCGTGTGGACGGACGTGGACATTCCGCTGGACCGGTTCCTGCTGACCTGGAAGGGGCGGCTGGTGGAGCGGCGCATGGAGCTGCACCCGGAGCGCATCATCTCCCTGGGCGTGTCGCTGGCGGGCGGCGAGCAGCTGCAGCAGGAGGGCGACTTCCGGCTGGGCCTGCACTCGATCACGGCCAAGCGCGACGAGTGACCAGCCCGCTTGACGCTGGGGCCGGCACTCCGTGAAAATGGCTGACAAAAATGAACAACAAAAACTGAAGAAGGACTCCACGTTGATCTCAGCTGATAACCTGACGGCAACCCACGCAGCGAACTGTCACACTGCCTCACGGCCCAGCGGGTCAGAGCGGTAGCTCGACCAGCCTGACTAAGGCTGGGCCTTGCCCTCTGTCTCCGCCATGGTGTGATAAGTGACGGCAGCTGAGTCATGTCCATTCGAGGCTGGGCCTGCACGCCTCCACTGCCGCGCAAGACGAGTGACGTCGTGCAGTCGATGCGTGAGCGTCGTGCTGGTAAACTGCATGTCATCGCCGCGGAGGGATATGAGCTCGGCCTCGATGATAGCTTGTAAGTGGACACGTGTAACATCTTGCTGCACAGTGGGACGAGCAACGCCTGCCATCGCCTGTTTGTGGCGTTTCGATGGGCAGACGGCTTGACTTCTGACCAATCGCAAGAAAATTGCCTTTTGCGTCAAGATGCTGGTAGCTGCTTGCGTGCAACATTCGTATACCGTCTTACACTGAGTGCAGCTTGCAGCCATCACGCGCGGCTCAAGGAATGCACACAATACCTGCAAGGTCTTGGCCGACTGTTATGCAGCACAATACGGGTCTGTTGCACTGAACCAACATGTCAGAGCCTCGGCCATTCCAAATTCGAACCCTCCAGTTTCACTTGGCATCTTACATTGGCAGTCTTGCAGCTTCGCATTCGCGATCCCTCTGACTCACAGTGCTATGATATCTTAAACTGAGTTCTGCTGATAAGATGGTTCATATTCCTGCTAACAATACTGTACCTCATAGCTACACAATGCTTGACCCGAATTGACCTCCGGCGTGTATACGGGAGGTTGCCCTTATCGACAAAACCCAGGCGCAGCTGCAGAAAAGCGTCAATGAAAGGACACCCCACTCAGAGTCAGCATGTGCGGCCCGGCGGGCTCAATTCTCTCTAGCATTGCTGTTACAGTCGGACAGGCTCGTTGACTCGTTTGGCAGCTGGGCAGTAAACCTCGAGCAGCGTCAATACCGCCGGAGCGGCGGCAAGAACACCTTGGCTGACGGGTTCTGGCTGACCTGGCGATACCGTGTGGGCGGGGGTTTCCTTCTGCCCAGCAGGCTCCGCTTCGGCCTCGAGGCCTGATACGGTGGATGCAGACCCCTGTCAGCGGCACCGCCTGCTGAGCCGCTGCTGTGCAAGCTGGGCGCTGGCACGCGGCCGCCGCTGTCTGCCGTCTGCCCAGCCACCACGGTGCCTGGCGCCGTCATGTCATGGTCGAGGGCTGACTCACTGCTCCCGGAGGAAACTGTCAAACGCCGGCCACCAAAGGGGCGGAACGGCGGCATGAAGACCTTGGCTTTTGGCTGCGGCTTCGGGTGTGGCCGCGGATGCGGCTTCGCGTGAGGCTTCACGTGTGGCTTCGCGTGAGGCCGCGGGTGAGGTTTTGCATGGGGTTTAGCATGCGGCTTGGCATGCGGCTTCGGGGCGCTGGCGGTCCGTGTCGGGAGCCGCTTGGCCGGCTTCCTAACCGGCTTCCTGGTCGGCTTCCGCGAGGTGGGCTTCCGCGGGGGTGGGCCGCTTCGCCGGCGGGTCCGCCGACTGATTCGTCTCCGGCACCGCCTGTGACCAGGGAGGATACTTCAAGGCAAGGCACACCAGCGCTGACGTGCGGCTCACAAAGGCAACTGGCCATGTTGTTGGAAACGACTGTGGCAATGTGCGCCGTCGCTCAAAGTTTTCGAGCCGTGTCAGAGTCATGGCAGGTACTGACGAGGGTTCAGAGCACTGGACAGGCATGGAAGCAAGGTAGCGGAGCAGATTTCTCACCGACGGCGGTTTCTTGGTCGGCGTCTTGGAACCCGCAGACGCCGTCTTCACCGGAGGCGGCGGCGGCGGCGGCGCCGGGCCGATGGGGATCTCTGCGCACAGTACGCCACGCGTCATGCAGTCAGTCACCAACGGCCTTACCTCATATTTGCTTGGCAACATTGGCGCTGATTTGGCGCAAACACAGGAGTTGCGCATCACTGGCGCGTCAGCTGCTGCACCACTTGCGTGTGCAACAGGTGCACAACATAAAGAGGTGTGCTTTCTTGTCCAAAGCTTGTATCGCAGGACATCTCGGCAGGCTATGTGCTCGATGATGCCCCGAATCGCGGAGCATGGGCAACATCAATGGAGATGTCAGATGCTGACACAGGCTCGACATTATAGTGGTCAGGGTTTTGGCAGCATTGTGCCGACCGAGCGTGTCAGCCAAGCACGCGAAGGCACATACAGGCAGGCACGCACGTGCGATGAACTCGCCGAGGGCGAGGCCGCCGGTGTAGTAGTTTGGCGATATGCGCACGAGCAGCGACGCAGCATCGCCGTACTCGACGTACACAGTGCGCAGCCACGTGCCTGCAGCGTTACAGGAAACGAGATGAGGCCTAGAGCGGTGTCAGACCAACGCTTGCCATGCCGGTGCAGCAGGACGCATTGGAGCATGCGCACAAGCAGGAAACACTCTGCGCTGACAGCTATTGCAAGGTAGCCAAAAGCGAACCAGGCAGTGCAGGTGCGATTCATGCAGCAGCCATTGCCGGGTGTGCACTGTGGCCGACCCTTCCAGCCTGCGTTTCGCATGATGTGTGGATGTACTGACCTATGCTGAGGAAGGCGGTGGCGGCGTGCAACGCCGGGGTCGGCTTGTTGATCACCATCTCCAAGCGCGACGTGCTGAGACCGTAGGGGGCGATGACGACGCCCGCGCTGGCCAACTGCGCGTGCACACAGTGACGTTAGTGACAGTGAGCAACATGAAGCAGCATGTTGTGTCAGTGTTGAGGACATTGGCGTATGAGCTGGGCTGACCATCCCAGCATGGCACCGAAGAGACCTTGTTTGGACGCAACGAAGTACAGAACGGTGAGGCTGCACGCACAAAGTGATGAGCAGATTGAGATTTATGCCTGGCACTGCGCACCTGGCACTCCTGCAGGACCGCGCAGAGCTGCAGGTTGCCGTTCAGGACATCACGGATGTCGTTATTGAGGGGTGCGCCGCATATGGAACCCTGACATCCTGCCAGCAACAAATAGGAGGTGTCACAGTAGGGCAGAGCATGTCACATGCCGTCACTGCAGGGTCAGTGGTCTGGTCATGGGCAGAGTCGGACCATCATCCAGGACGTTGTGCATCGCTGACATGCGCGTGGGGCAAGGGAGAAGCCCAGCTCTATTCATTCTCCAGACGTCCAAATGGGCAGTAGATCAAGCGACGCAAGTCATACATTGGCACAACTCTCTCAAGATCCGGTGCGCATTGCAGGTCAAGGGATCACGCACCGATGCACAGGGTCAGCAGCTGCGACAGGTACGCGCAGTCGCGAAGGGCCGGGTTGAGGGCCTTCAGCTGAGCCACGGTCATGTTGTACTCGGCCGCCACCGACGGACACGTGTCGCCCGCCACGAGCGTGTGCCGCTGGCCGATGCAGGTGGACTGCGTGCACATATGCCACGGTTTAGCCTGGGGGTTGCTGCCGACACTAAATTCTGATCAGCGCACATGGTCAAGCCTACGACAAGCCACTGGACGCTGGCAGCTAAAGGCACCGTGAGTTTCGTACATATATGTCACCACCATGTGCGTTGCAATATGTCATTGTGAAGCCGGTTGAAGGCAGAGGAGTGATGTTTAGTCCCTGCACTGACCCAGTACTGACGCCACTCGGGCTGGAGCCATGACGCAACAGCTCTATTAACGCATATCAGTCATCACGCGTCAGGTCTTCCAACCGTGCTGCTTGTCGGGATGGGAGGCGCACCGTGGGGGCCGCCAGACAGATGGACGTCCCCGCAGGCAGGGACTGGCAAAGGGCCGCATTGGCCGACCCCGCCAGGCTCGGGTTGAGAGTGAAGAACTGGGTCGGGGACAGGTTGACCTGGGTGTACAGCTGCGCGGCAGAGCAGTGCAGCGGGTCAGTCAGAACATAGCTTCCGCGCGCAGGCATCGTAAACTGCAAAATCTGTGGTCGCCGATTAATCGTACAAATAAAACGTAGCACACACGTGAGATCAGGGTGGGACAAGGGTTTTGGGGGAAGACCAGAGCACAGATGGTGCGCTGAGGCAACGCCGTTGCTCGGTCTGAAGCTGAAGCGTTGTTCAGCTGAGTGCTTTACATGCAGTCACGGTCAGGTATCGAACTCACCGAGGCGCAGGTCTCGCCGCCGACGGTGAGGAAGGGGCGATTGGCGCAGATGGGCGGCGCGGAGCAGACGAACTCGCCGTCCTGCAGGTCCTTGCAGCTGCCCACCTGTAGATGGAGTAACTTAGTCAGCAATATGCTTCTATCTATCCCTTCAATGAAGCCAGGGCAACGGGCCTTGATCACATACATGAAGCAGGCTTCACAGAGCGGCGCAATGTTGGACTGACGGTACACGCTGCATCAGGGGTCAGGGCACTCAGCATTTGGGTCGAACACGACAGCGCTAGAGTCTGTTGGTTGTGAATGGCGTGCTGTGCTAGACGATCCGGATCTTCACCGGCATGACCTCGCCGGCGGGCGGCATCTGAAAAGCGAAAAGAATGCGAAACTCAGGAGCACAGGGGTCGCACCACGGCAGCTGTCGGGGCGCTCGCAGGGCCTGAAGGGGAGCTAACAGGCGCCGCCGTGGGCACCGTGATCCCGGACGACGGCCCCGGCGCGCCGTTCACGATAGTCGGGTTGAGCGCCACGAAGTGCGTGGCGTTCAGGTCGGAACCCGTCCTGCATGCACGGGAGGGAGCCTTTCAGGGGATGCTAGAAATCAAAAATTACACAGCCTGCACGGTGCTGTGAGGTGTTCACTACATGACAGGCAGCAATCAGTGCTTTTCACAGCGCAGAAGCACTGAAGCAGCGGCAGGATGCTGCGGGATGAGTGAAAGTGGTGGACGTTCTTGCTCGCCGCCGCCCAGCAATGGCTGCTCATCGGCGAAATGGGGCTGAAGGGCTGCAAATGTGTGGTCATGACTTGCGGGTGGTCCGCGGCTGTGATGCCACAAGTCGCTTGTCGAAGCCCCGACTCGATATTTAGCATGATGGGCAGGGATCAGCAATGGCAGTTGCAGGCAACGTCCCGACTGGAGCGTGGGGTAAGCCCGCTCACGAGATCTTGGCGCAGGTGTCGTTGGGCTGCACTTGCCAGACGGCGCCGCAGGCCTGCGGCTGCACCTTGGGCGCCGGGCACACGGGCAGCGAGCAGCCGGACTTCGTGGTGTTCGCGTTCTGCGGCGCGGGTGGCCCGCCGAGCAGCGCCTACGTCGCAGCAATTTTGCTGGTAAGATGAACCTGCTCATACCACTGGAAGCCAGGTAGCAACGCGCTTGCCAGTGCCGCATGTTCTGGGCTGCCAGCATACAAGGCTGCTTCAGGAAGCATCGAACCAACGTCGACTCGGATGTTGGGTCAACAGCATGCACACCGCCCTCACAGGTGCCAACACAGCGCTGCAGCCCGCTGTAGACATTGCACGTCAAGGCGATTCCGCACCGCAATAGGGCCTTGGGCCGCCGGCGATATTGTGGGGGCGGGGCTCGGAGTCGCCGCCAGGGACCCGTCCGAGGGGCTGCCCGCGGCGCCGCTGGTGAGGACGACCCCCACGATGGGAGCCTGCGCGGTGAAGGACGGGGGCGCGGTGACCGGCGCCGCCGCCGGCGCGCCGCGCGTGCCGTCGTCATCATGGCCTCCTATGCCCGCGTCCGGGGGCAGCACCTGAAGGGAATGGTTGTCTAAATTAAACACCCCTAGCGGACTGCACATTGAATTCAGCTGACAACCCAACGGCCCCCCACGCAGCACAGTATCATCTCACTGGGGACAGAGACTGGGGAACCGAGTGGGACTAGCTCGACAGGCACGCATGGGACGAAGCAATGCAACAGAAACTCCACCTGCTGCTGCGCCGGGATGGGCGAGGGCGAGGGGTACGCCACTGTCGGCGCCTCGGCAGCAACCGGGACCGGGGTCGTCGGCGCGGCGATTGGGGCGGCTGCCTCAACTGGCACGGGGGTCGGGACGGGCGAGGGTGCCGGCGCCTCGTAGACAGGCACGGGGGTCGGGACCGGCGAGGGTGCCGGCGCTACGTCGACGGGCACGGGCGTCGGCTGCGCGGGGCTGGGGGCGGCCGCGGGCTCCAGGTACGCCACCGGCTCGGGCGTCGGCTGCCCGGATGGGCTGGGCGCCGGGCCAGATACCGACGTCAGGATGATGGGCACGGGGGTCAGCGCGGGGCTGGGTGCGGCTGCTGGCTCCACGAATACCGGTACGGGCGTCGGTGCAGGGCTGGGCGCTGGAGCGACGTACACCGGCACGGGCGTGGGGGCGGGACTGGGCGCAGCCGCGGGCTCCGCGGAAACCGGTATGGGTGTCGATGCAGGGCTGGGCGCCGGGGCAACATACACAGGCACCGGCGTCGGCTGGGGGCTCGGCGCTGGAGTGATGATGGTCATCGGCGCAGCCACCGGCGCTGAATCCCTCGCCTGGGCCGACCCGTCGCCCGCGGAGCTGCCAGTCATCATCCTCACGGGCGCCGCAGCGGGCCCCTCCGCGGGCTGGGAGACCGGGGGCAGCGGAGCGTTCAACGGAGGAGG
>JAABUX010007835.1_pt1 | contig 12419 bp, 11 predicted proteins | sample 5561851 | NCBI WGS metagenome assembly JAABUX01 (sample SAMN10711883, study PRJNA513361) | rock metagenome | isolation source: Antarctica rocks | place: Antarctica: Victoria Land, Richard Nunatak red sandstone | collected 2016-01-03 | reverse complement strand
CGGGTGGTGCGATCCAAGACACAGGGTTTCGAGAAGATCGCGCCCGGGTGGCTGCAGGCGACGTCCCGAGCCACGGCGCCGACCGATGACTTCGGCCGGTTCAGGCGGAAGCTTCGCACCGTCATCCTCGGTGCCCCCCTGGCCACCGAACAGCAGAGCCACGAGAGGCTGACCAAGGTCAAGGCGCTGGCTGTGCTCTCCTCGGACGCGCTGTCCTCCGTGGCCTACGCGACCGAGCAGATCCTGTTCTACCTCGTCCTCGCCGGCGCCACGGCCTACGGCTTCATCCTCCCCATCACCGGCGCCATCGCCACCCTGCTGGCGATCGTGGTGCTGAGCTACCGGCAGACCATCAAGGCGTACCCCAAGGGGGGCGGCTCGTACATCGTCGCCAGCGACAACATCGGGCCGCTGGCAGGGCTGGTCGCCGGCTGCGCGCTGATGACCTCGTACACGCTCACCGTGGCAGTCTCGGTCGCGGCGGGGACCGACAACATCATCAGCGCCGCGCCGGCGGCGATCCCCTACCGGGTGCCCCTGTGCCTGGGGTTCGTCGCTCTGCTGCTGTTCGGCAACCTCCGCGGCATCCGCGAGTCCGGCTCCATCTTCGCCGCCCCGACCTACCTGTTCATCGCCTCGATGTTCCTGATGGTGATCGTCGCCGGGGTCCAGATCGTGGCCCATCGCATCCCGCACACCCCTCCCGTCGTCGACCCGCACCGGGTGAGCCAGAACCTCGGCATCTTCCTGCTCCTGCGGGCCTTCGCGTCCGGTGCCACCGCCCTCACCGGCGTCGAGGCGATCAGCGACGGCGTTCCCGCCTTCAAGCCCAAGGAGTGGGTCAACGCCCGCATCACCATCACGGTGCTCGGCGTCATCCTGGGCGGCATGTTCATCGGCATCAGCCTGGTGACGTACTGGCTGGGGCTCGTTCCCGACGATCCCACCTCGCCGCACTACCAGACAATCATCTCCAAGGTCGCCAGCTATGCATTCCACAACGGGCCGCTGTACTTCTTCGTCATCGTCTCCACCACCGCGATCCTCGTGCTGGCGGGCAACACCGCCTTCTCCGACTTCCCGCGACTTCTCTTCTTCATGGCCCGCGACGATTACGCGCCCCACCAGTTCAAACGGCTCGGAGACCGGCTCTCGTACAGCAACGGGATCATCGTGCTGGCGGCGCTCTCCGGCCTGTTGGTCTGGGGGTTCAACGGCAACGTGGGTCGCCTGCTCCCCCTCTATGCGGTGGGCGTGTTCACCGCGTTCACCATGTCGCAGGCGGGGATGGTCTCGCGCTGGCTCCGCCTTCGCGAGAAGGGCTGGCGGCTGGGGCTGGCCATCAACGCCACCGGCACCGTGATCACCGGGCTGGTGCTGGTCATCAACGGGGTCACGCGATTTCTCGATGGCGCCGGGGTGATCGTCATCATCGTGCCGCTGCTGGTGGCGACGTGCTTCGCGGTGCACCGCCATTACCTCGACGTCAGCGGGCGCCTCACCACCGAGATCCCCACCTCCCCCGACGAGATGAAGCTCGTCTGCCTGGTGCCCATCGCCGACCTCAACAGCCTGGCGCTGCAATCGCTGGCGATGGCGCGCAGCATCGGTGAGAACGTCATCGCGGTGCATGTCTGCGATGACGAGCACCACATCTCCATGCTGCGTGCGCGCTGGGAGGCGTGGGGCAACCACGTGCCGCTGGAGATCGTGGAGTCGCCGTACCGCTCGTTCATCCGCCCCTTGCTGCGCTACATCGACGCCATCGACAAGCAGCGCAGCGACGACACGCTCATCATCGTGCTGCCGGAGCTGGTTGCGACCCGGTGGTGGCACCAGCTCCTCCACAACCAGACGGCCCTGCGACTGAAGGCGCAGCTGCTCTTCCGTCCCGGCACGGTGGTGGTCAGCGTGCCGTACCACCTGCAGACATCGCCCCATCCGCACCGCCTGCGTCGCCCCGGCAGGAGGCACGACGGGCAGGACGACCTCGAGGCCATCTAGTGAGCACCACCCTCGACCCGGCGACATCCAGCGACGTCGCGGCGACCGTGCGCCGCCACGGTGGCGGCGGTCCCCGCCGCATCGCCGAGTCGGCGGGGCTGGTGGTGACCCACGGCGACGGCTCCTACCTGGTCACGGATTCCGGCAGGCGGATGCTCGATTTCGCCACCGCCATGGGGGTGGCAGCGATCGGTCACGCCAACCCGGTGTGGGCCAGTGCGGTGGCCACACAGGCCCACCGTCTCGCCGCCTGCGTGCTGCACACGCGCGAGCACGCCGCGTACCTGGAACGGCTGGCGGCGTACCTCCCCGCCGGGGTGGACCGGGTGGCGCTCTACTCGGGCGGCGCCGAGGCCGTCGAGGTGGCTGTGCGTCTCGCCCAGTCGGTGACCGGGAGGCGTGACCTCCTGTCGTTCTCAGCAGGGTTCCACGGCAAGACGATCGGGGTCCGCTTCAGCGGGGGACGCTTCCCAGAGGAGCGCCTCAGCCTCGGTGTCGACTGGGTCCACTCCCTCCCCTACCCACGCTGCGAGCAGCACGGTGCGCTGAGCTATGCCGCCTGCGACGAGGACGGCGCCGCTGCGCTCGCCACCCTGGAAGCGCGCGCCGACGAGCTCGATGGGGTGGCGGCGATCATCGTCGAGCCGGTGCTCGGCACCGCCGGCAACCGCCCACCCCAGCGCCATTTCCTCACCGGGCTGCGCGCGCTCTGCGACCGGCGGGGATGGCTGCTCATCGTCGACGAGTCGATCACCGGCTTCGGCCGTGTGGGGCGCAGCTTCGCGGTCGACTGGTTCGGGATCCGCCCCGACATCCTGGTCCTCGGCAAGGCCATCGGCGGAGGGTTTCCACTGAGCGGGGTGGCCGCGCCGGGTGCGCTGTGGGATGCCAGCCTCTTCGCCCAGCCCTCGGCCACCTCGAGCAGCTACGGCGCCAACCCGCTGGCCTGCGCGGCCGGCAACGCGGTGCTCGACCTGGTCGGCGCGGCCGGGTTCCTCCAGCAGGTCGACAGGACCTCGCTCCGCCTCGCCGAGGGCATGGCGCTGTTGGAGGCGGAGTCGCCCTACGTGGCCCGCAACCGCGGCCTGGGGATGATGCTCGGCTTCGACCTTGTCGACCCCACCACCGGCGACCTCGCCGGCAGCGACCTCTGCCTGCGCCTCTTCCGCCGCTGCCTGGCTGAGGGAATCCTGGTGGTCGGCGATGTCCCGGAGGTGCGGCTGAACCCACCGCTGGTGCTCACCGAGGACGAGGCCGAGGCCGCCATCGCATCCCTGCGGCGCGCCCTTGCCGCCTGACCTGCGCCTGGGCTCGCCACTGCGGGTGGCGCTGGTTGGGATCGGCTCGGCGGCGAGTCGGGCCCACCTCCCCGCGCTGAGCGGCTTCGAGCGAACCGGCTCCGTGGTGGTGGTGGGGGTGTGCGACAGGGACCCGGCGCGCCGCGATGCGGCCATCTCCGCGCATCCCGGCGCCGCCGGTTTCGCCGACAACGAGGAGATGCTCGAGTCGACCTCACCCGACGTGCTGGTCATCGCCACCCCGCCGAGCGCGCACCTCAGTGAGGTTGCCGCCGCCGTCGCACGCGATGTCCAGGTCCTCTGCGAGAAGCCGCTCGGGCTCTCCGACGCCGATGTCGCCACCGTCACCGAGCTGGCCGACGCCCACCCCCACGCGGCGCTGGCCACCGTGCACCAGTACAGCCATGCAGTGCCGTGGCAGTGGATGGCTCGCGCCGCCGGGGGCGCGCTCCGCGCCGGGGAGACCTTCGGCCTCGAGGTGCGGGTGGATCGCCCCGGCACCGACCCGCTCAGCGCGGGAGGCTGGCGCGCCGACCCCAAGCGCGAGGGAGGCATCCTCGGCGACCACGCCGTGCACTACCTCTCCCTGCTGCGCCTGCTCGACCCCGGTTGCCGCGTGGCGGCGTCTCAGCGCTCCGGCCCGGGGGGCAGGGAGACCGCGTCGCTGCGGGTGCGGCTGGGGGCGGGCGGCACGGCGACGGTGGACCTCTCCTACGCCGGGTCGCGGCGGAGCAACCTCATCCGCCTGCGCCGCCCTGCCCAGTGCCTCGCCATGGAATGGGAGGACGACGTCTTCCGGGTCAACCACCGCGACCGTCCCTCCGCCGTCCGCCGGGTCGCGTCGCTGAGCGAGCGCGCCATGGTCAACGCGCTCTACCGGCCCATGTACGGCGAACTGGTCGCGGGCCTGGGCGACCCAGCCTGGCGCGCCGGGGCCACCGCCCACACCCTGGCCAGCGCCCGCCTCCTCGCCGCGGCCATCGGCCTGGCGGGCTGACGCCGGGAGGCCGCGTCGTGGGGCACGGTGACAGCCCCTTGCCGGATCGTCGACGAGTTCGGGCACGGTCACGATCCTTGCGTACCATGCTCTCGTGGACGAACTCCGAGCGCTGGCTCGCGCCGTGCTGCTCGCCTTCGCGGACCTGGGCGTGTACCTCCCCAGCAACCGCGAGCGACTGGTGCGCAAGATGCGCGTGCTCGATCCCCTCGGCCTCGACCGGCTCGCCGAGTTCCTCACCCTCTGCATCGGCGAGGGTCTCATCGACGAGGCCCATGCCGGGCGTCTGCGTCTCGACTCCGGTGAGGCGCGCACCCTGGCCATCTCGATGGACGGACACAGCCCTGTGCCCGACGACCAGGCGCGGGCATGGGCGATGCGCCTGAGCTGACCCTGCGCGGCCCGGACGGGTCGAGGGCCGCCCCCAGACATCGTCCGGCCCGTGTCCGCGCAGCGCCGGTAGCCTGCGCTCATGAACGCTCACAGCCCGCTGGTCACGGTGCCGGTCAGCTTCTTCGACCCCCACACCGGGCTCAGCGCCCTTGCGGTGCAACACCTCCGCACCGACGGGCGCACCGCGCTGGTCTACCACGACGCTGCGGGCGTGGCCGCGGCGCGTCCGCTCCTGGCCGGGGTTGCCGAGACACTGATGGCGGAGCTGGCCCCCGGGCAGACGCTCGGCCTGATCGAGACAAGCGTCCCGGAGACCAGCTTCGAACCCTTCGTGTACGCCCGCGTCGTCCTCTCATGCGCGGCCTGGCCCGGCCGGATCAACGCCGGGACGGGCCGTGTCATGGGGGTCGAGGCCGTCGCCGCCGCCTGCGGCATCGAGGTTGGCGAGGTGCAGCGGACACAGGTCCTCGTGCTCGCGGTGCATCGCCCCCGCGCCTGCGCCTTCCCCGGCTTCCGTCAGCTGCCCCTGGCGGAGCGCGCCGGCCGGGCCCTGGAGGTCGCGTGAGGCCCCGGTCTGACACGCCCCCGGCCCGGCGCAGCGCGCGGTCGCGGGCGCACCGGGCCGAGCTGAGCGGATGGGCAGATGTCGTTGAGCACACACGCCGGACACCGAGGTGAGCGCGCCACGCACACGCGTCGCCCGTGGAGGATCAGGCGCAGGCTGAGGTCCGTCCACTCCCGGGGCGGCACCATCGAGCACACGTCGGTCTCGATCTCCACGGCATCGGTCGCGCTGCTCAGGCGCAGTCGCGCCACCAGCCGGGTCACGTGGGTGTCGACCGGCAGGCCGGGCACACCGAAGCCAACCCCCAGCACCACGTTGGCGGTCTTGCGACCCACCCCGCGCAGGGTGACCAGGTCCTCCATGCGCCCCGGCACCTCGCCTCCGTAGCGCTCGACGACGTCCTGGGCCATGGCGCGGATGGCCAGTGCCTTCATGCGGAAGAAGCCGGTGGAGCGGATGACCTCCTCGAGCTCCTCCTGCTCGACTGCGGCGAGCATCTCCACCGTGGGATAGCGCCCGAACAGCACGGGCGTCACCATGTTGACGCGCTCGTCCGTGCACTGGGCACTGAGGATGGTGGCGACGAGCAGCTGCAGCGGGGAGGCGTGCACCAGCGCGCAGATCGCTTCGGGGTACTCAGCGCGCAATCGCGCCACCACCTCGAGCACCCGGGTCCGTGCCCCTGCGGGCAGGCGCCGCCGAGGCATCAGCGCGCGGGGTTGGACGCGGCCGCTGCCGGCGTGGGCAGGGGATTGTGGAGCAGCGGTCGCCGCTTGATGGCATCCATCGGCCCGCGATGCTAGGCCACGCACCGTCGCGGGCGCCCCACGTGCCCTTCACCCGGGGCGACGACCGCCTTCCTACAATGCCCGGGTCCCGGCCGCCCTCGTCACGATGGGAGTCAGGCGGTGCGATCCAAGATCACAGTTGTCGGTGCCGGCAATGTCGGCGCCACCCTGGCGCAGCGTCTCGCCGAGCGCAACTACGCCGACATCGTGCTCGTCGACATCGTCGAGGGACTCCCCCAGGGCAAGGCGCTCGACATGCTCCAGTCGGGCCCCATCCTGGGGTTCGACTCCGTGGTCACGGGCAGCAACGGCTATGAGGAGACGAGCGGCTCGGACGTCGTGCTGATCACCAGCGGGGTGGCCCGGAAGCCGGGGATGTCGCGCGACGACCTGGTGATGACCAACGCCACGATCGTCGCATCCGTCGCCAGGCAGGTCGCCGAGCGCTCACCCGGTGGCGTCATCGTGGTGGTCAGCAACCCGCTCGACGCCATGGCCCAGGTGGCCCGGGCAATCACCGGCTTCCCCCGCGAGCGCGTGGTGGGCATGGCGGGCGTGCTCGACACCGCCCGGTTCCGCACCTTCATCGCCCAGGAGCTGGGAGCGTCGATCCTCGACGTCGCCGCCTACGTCCTCGGGGGCCACGGCGACACCATGGTGCCGCTCACCTCCCTCACCACCGTCGCCGGTGTGCCGGTCACCGACCTCATCCCCGCCGAGCGCCTCGAGGCCATCGTGCAGCGCGCCCGCGACGGCGGCGCCGAGATCGTCTCGCTGCTGAAGACGGGCAGCGCCTACTACGCCCCGTCGGCGGCCGCCGCGCAGATGACCGACGCCATCCTGCTCGACACCCGCCAGGTGCTGCCCTGCGCCGTGTGGCTCGACGGCGAGTACGGCATCCGCGGCCTCTACACAGGTGTGCCCGCACGGCTCGGGGCCGGCGGGCTCATCGAGGTCGTCGAGGTTGCGCTCGATGACCGCGACCGCGCCGCGCTGCACGGCTCGGCCCGGGCTGTGCAGCAGCTGGTGGAGCTGATGGACTCCCGCCGCGGCGACATCGACCCCTCGCTGCCGGCTCTCGGGAACAGCGTCTCCATCGGCTGACGCGCTCGGCGGGTGCACCACCATGACACCCGTGGAAATCGTCCGCCAGCGCCTGGTCAACAGCCACCTCGCCGGCGGAACGGCGGCGAGCGCGGCGGAGGTGGTGCGCAGGCTGTGTGCCGTGCAGTCCCAGGACTACGCCGCGGCCACATGGGCCGTCGCGCAACGGACCGACGGTGTCACGCAGAAGGAGATGGATGCGCTCCTCGAGGAGGGCGTCATCCTGCGCACCCACGTTCTGCGCCCCACGTGGCACTTCGTGCTCCCCGAGGACATCCGCTGGTTGCTCCGGCTGACCGCTCCCCAGGTGAAGGCGGCGATGGCATCCACCAACCGCACCCTTGGTCTCGACGACCGCGTCTTTGCGGAGAGCAACGCGATCCTCGCCGGCGTCCTCCGAGGTGGGGGCAGGGTGGTGCGCCGAGAGCTCGTCGAAGCGTACGGCCAGGGCGGCATCGACGCCGGTGGCATCCGCCTCGCGCACCTGCTGATGCGCGCGGAGCTCGACGGCGTGCTCTGCAGCGGTGGCTTGCGAGGGCGCCAGTTCACCTACGCCCTCCTCGATGAACGCATTCCACCAACGGGCCCGGTGGACATCGAAGAGCCTCTGGCGCGACTGGCCACCCGCTACCTCGCCGGCCACGGCCCAGCTCGGACGGCCGACCTCGCCTGGTGGTCGGGGTTGACCATGCGGCAGGCGCAGCGGGGGATCGATCTCGCCGCCGGATCACTCATCACCATGACCGTGGACCGCAGGGACTACCACCGGGCGGCGGACGCCGCCGCAGCGCCGGCGCGCACCGGCGCGCTGGTGAGCCTGGTCCCGAACTACGACGAATACCTCGTCGGGTACCGCGACCGCACCCTCCATCTGGGCCCATCTGCGGCAGTCCCGGCAACGCGCCTCGGCCTGCTTGGCAGCAGTGTCGTACTTGACGGCCACGTGGTCGGGACATGGCGGAGCCGGCTCGAGGCCGGCGAGGCACGGGTCGAGGCCGACCTCGACGTCCCGCTGACCCTCAGCCAGCGAGCCGCCCTGCAGGCGCAGACCGATCGGTACGGCCGGTTCCTGGGCCGGCCGGCGGCGCTGTCGATCCCGTCAGCCTGAGCAGCGAGGCGACGCGGCGACTCTTGCCCTCAGCCGGGGGTCGGCCCCGGTCCCGTCACGGTCACCTCAGCTCCGTCCGGGCCGGTCAGGCTGTGAGCCGGGTGCGCGGGGTCCAGCTCATCGCTCGCCGGTGTCGTGGCCACCGGGACCTCCACCCGCGGGGGGGTGTGTCGCACCCCGAAGAAGGGCCCGACCGTCATGAGCAGCCCCACGAAGGCATCGCGGAGGTCGGAGTCGGCGCGCCCGGTGTGGGGTGGCGACTGGCGACGCCCACGCGCCCAGACGACCAGTGCAACCAGCACCAGCGCTCCGATGACGGCCGCGGGAAGCATGGGGATGGCGCCGGGCTAGCCGGCCGGACCCTTTGCCGGTGCCACGGTGTCGGTGTCGCGACTGCCGAAGACCTTGCGACCGACCCAGCGGACCGGGTCCCAGTGCTTGTCGGCCACGCGCTCCTTGAGCGGGATGATGGCGTTGTCGGTGATGTGGATGTGCTCTGGGCACACCTCCGTGCAGCACTTGGTGATGTTGCAGTAGCCGAGGCCGCCCTGGGCGCGGGTCTGCTCGGTGCGGTCGAGCACGTCCTTGGGATGCATCTCGAGACCGGCGACGCGCACGAAGAACCGTGGACCGTAGAACCGTTGCGCCAGCTCGTGGCTTCGGTTGACGTGGCACACGTCCTGACAGAGGAAGCACTCGATGCATTTGCGGAACTCGAAAAGGCGATCGATGTCGACCTGCTGGATGCGCCATGGCGTTCCGTCGTCCGGCGCCGCGGTGAAGGGCGGGATCTCGCGGTTGACCTGGTAGGTACGCGAGACATCGGTCACCAGGTCCTTGATCAGGGGGAACGCCTTCATCGGCTGCACCGTGATCGGTCCGTCGGGAAGGTCGTCGACCCGCGTCTTGCACATCAACCCCGGCTTGCCGTTGATCTCGGCGCTGCACGAGCCGCACTTGGCTGCCTTGCAGTTCCAGCGCGCCGCCAGGTCGGTCTCGAGGTTGTGCTGGACGTAGTGGACGGCATCGAGGATCACCATCCCGGTCACCGCCGGCACCCGGTACGACACGTCGCCCTGGTCGCCGCCGGGGATTCCGCGGAAGACGTTGAGGGTGATCCAGCCCCCGGTCAGGCCGGGGTCGACGGGCGCGGGGTCAGCCGGCTCCGCCTGCGCGACGGGAGCTGTCGCCATCAGGCGCCCTCACCGGCGACGGCCGCCACCGGCATCCGTGCCGCGCTGATGTGCCCCTTGGGCAGCGTGGCCGGGTCGTAGAAGCGGCTGCGGGTCAACAGGCTGACGAGGTCGTCGGGCAGGGGCGGAAGCGGCCGCGGCTCTGTGGCCATGTCGGTGCCGTCGCGCCTGTTCACGTAGTTGACCTTGCCCTGTTCGACGTCCTGCTCGAGGTGGTCGAAGCGCCACTGCGACCCGCGGCTCTCCTGGCGGCGCAGCGCGCTGCGGACGATCGCCTCGCTCACGGTGAGCATGAAGCCCACGTCGCGGCAGGTGTGCCAGCCGGGGTTGAGCACCCGGCCGCCGCTGACCCGCATGCGCGAGCTCCGGGCGCGCAGCTCTCCGATGGCAGCGAGCGCACGCCTCAGCGAGTCCTCGCTGCGGCCGATGCCGGCGTCATCCTGCATGGCCGCCTGGAGGGCCTCGTGGAGGTGGTACGGGTTCTCGCCGGGCAGGCTCGACGCCTCCAGCGGGGCCAGCAGGGCACGCTGCTCCTCCTCCACTTCGCGCTCATCGACCACCCGGCTGGTGCCGCCGGTGCGGGCGAACTCCGCGGCGGCGATCCCGGCACGGCGGCCGAAGACGAGGATGTCGCCGAGCGAGTTGCCGCCCAGGCGGTTGGCGCCGTGCAGGCCGCCCGCCGACTCGCCCGCGGCGTAGAGCCCCGGGACGGTGGTCGCCGCCGTCTCCGCGTCCACGCGCACGCCGCCCATGGTGTAGTGGATGGTCGGGCCGACCTCCATAGCCTCCCGGGTGATGTCGACCGAGGCCAGCGCGTGGAACTGCTCGTACATGGAGGGGAGCTTCTTCTTGATGTAGTCGGCGCCGCGGTGGGTGATGTCGAGGAAGGCGCCGCCGTGCGGTGAGCCCCGACCGGCTTTCACCTCCTTGTAGATGGACCTGGCCACGACGTCCCGCGAGCTCAGCTCCTTCTTGACCGGGTCGTAGTCGAGCATGAAGCGTTGGTGCTCGCTGTTGAACAGCAGGCCCCCCTCGCCGCGCACCGCCTCGGTGACGAGGATGCCGCGCGCGCCCGGTGGCCACACCATCCCGGTGGGGTGGAACTGCACGAACTCCATGTCGAGCAGCTCGGCCCCCGCCTCATAGGCCATCGCTGCGCCGTCGCCTGTTCCCTCCCAGCTGTTGCTGGTATAGCGGTACATCCGCCCCCATCCGCCGCTGGCGAGCACCGTGGCGCCGGCCTTGATGACCATGAACCTGCCGTCGTTGCGGTTGTAGCCCATCGCTCCCACAACGCGGTCTCCCTGCCTGAGCAGCCGGGTGAGCGTGCACTCCATGTAGCACTCGGCGCCGGCGGTGTGCACCAGCCTGTCCTGGCAGGTGCGGATCAGCTCCAGCCCGGTGCGGTCGCCGACGTGCGCGAGGCGCTTCCAGCTGTGCGCCCCGAAGGCCCGCTGCATGATCAGGCCCTCGTCGGTGCGGTCGAACAGGCCTCCCCAGCGCTCCAGCTCGTACACCCGGTCGATCACCTCGTGCGCGTAGAGCTCGACCATGCGCCAGTTGTTCAGCAGCTGGCCCCCCAGCAGGGTGTCGGCGAAGTGCACCTCCCAGCTGTCCTGCGCCTCGACGTTGCCGAGCCCGGCGGCGATGCCGCCCTCGGCCATGACCGTGTGCGCCTTGCCGAGCAGGGACTTGGTGACGACGATGGTGCTGCATCCCGCCTCCGCGGCGGCGATCGCCGCCCGCATGCCGGCGCCCCCCGCGCCGATGACGAGCACGTCGCACTCGCGGACGTCGTGGCTCTCCGCGCTCATCAGAGGACGATGTGTGGGTCGACGACGACACCGTGCTGCAACAGGCGGATGTAGACGTCCGTGATCACCACGCTGAAGAGGCTCAACCAGGCCCACATCGGGTGGTTCACGTTGAGCCGGGTCAGGCCGCGCCAAGCTCGGTTCCGGGCCCGGCCGAGCCGCGCCGTCGAGTAGCAGTCGAGGCCGCCACCCACCAGGTGGCGAAGCGAGTGGCAGCTGAACGTGTAGGCGCTGAGCAGGACCACGTTGACCAGCATGATGCCCGTTCCGACGCCGGCCCAGAGGTGCCCGCTGCTGGCGGGCGCGGCGGAGACGAAAGCGCGGATGGCATCATACCAGAGCCATCCCAACACCACCAGCGCCGCGTACAGCGTGAAGCGGTGCAGGTTGTTGAGGATCAGCGGGAAGCGGGACTCGCCACGATACTCACGGTGGCGGAGCTCGCCAAGCGCGCACGCCGGGGGGTCCCAGAAGAACGACCGGTAGTACGCCTTGCGGTAGTAGTAGCAGCTGGCCCGGAAGAGGAGCGGCGACCAGAGCACGAAGATCGCCGGCGAAACCGGTCCCGTCCTCCAGATCGTCGGCGAGAAGAACGGCGACAGGTAGGGCCCCCACTCGCTCACATGGTTGACCGAGCCGGGCGGCGACTCCACGAAGGCGGTCCACAGCGCGTAGAGCCCGAACCCGCCGAGCACGGCCACGACCGTCAGCGGCAGCAGCCACCAAGGCTGGTCGCGACGGAACCGCTGGAGGAGCGTCGGGCCTGCGTGGGGCCCATGTGTCGCGGTGGGCGTCGCCGTGATCTGGGTCATCTCTCCCCACTGCCCCCGAGGCGCATCAGTGCGAAACGAGCGCGAACCGATCCTGATCGTAGCGAACCCGGCATCGATCGCGGCCCGTGGGCGGCGGAGAGGTCTTTTTGGGGCACGACACACCGGCGGGGACCGACAGGCTAGCCTCGTGGCATGGCGCGCCGCGCGTTCCTCGACCACCCGAGGCCCATCGCCATCGCCCACCGCGGGGGCGCTGAGGAGCTGCCCGAGAACACCCTGCTGGCCTTCGATGCCGCCGTGGCCCTCGGCTATCGCCACCTCGAGACGGATGCCCACGTCAGCAGTGACGGCGTCGTCCTCTCCTTCCACGACCACATCCTCG
>JAABUX010007834.1_pt1 | contig 12419 bp, 4 predicted proteins | sample 5561851 | NCBI WGS metagenome assembly JAABUX01 (sample SAMN10711883, study PRJNA513361) | rock metagenome | isolation source: Antarctica rocks | place: Antarctica: Victoria Land, Richard Nunatak red sandstone | collected 2016-01-03 | reverse complement strand
CCGACACCGGCGGCGGGGGCAGGAGCCGCGCGTGTGCGCCGTGGTCGAACTGCGCGCGCGGCGCTGCCGTCCGGGTCGCCGTGATCGGCGTCTGGCCGCGTAAGCCCCCGGCGACGGGGAGGGGGGAGCACATCTTGCCTCCTATTCTGAAGATGAACTACTACCGATCGAGGCGCGGCAGGCCGTGCTAGCACAAGCAACGCCCACGGCTATGACAACCGGCGCACACCCGATTGCCCCGCTGATTATCACCCCGAGCGCTACGCCGAGCTCGGCCGCGACGATGACCTCCAGTCCGGCCAGCACGCCGGCGCCGGCCACCACGAGCACATCCAGCCCGATTAACACGCCGGCCCCAGCCGCCACGAACACAGGAACGGCCCAGCCGGCTCCCACGTCTACAAGCACAGCGGCGCCGGCGGCGCCCGCTACGAGCACGCCGACCCCGACCACTACGGCGGCTAACGCGCCAACGTCTACTAACACACCCGTGGCTACAAGAACACCGCTGCCTCTCCTGACGCCGGCACAAACAGAGACACCGACGGTCACACCAACGAGCACGGCAACCAGTACCTCTACCTCGACGGCTACGCCAACCAGCGCTCCGACAGCCACACCAACCAGTACCTCTACCTCGACACCTATACCAACTAGCACCCCGACGGCTACACTGACGCGCACACCAACCAGCACGCTGACCTCCACGCCCACGAGTACGCCGACCTCCACGCCCACCAACACCACACCTACCAGCACAGCGACGACGGCGCCAACCAGCGCGACGACGCGCACGCCAACCAGTACCCCGACACCCACCTCCACATCGACGGCCACGGCAACCAGCACGCCGACCGCTACCCAAACACCTCCTGCTCTCCCGGCGGCGACACTAACGAGCACAGCGACCTCAACCGCGACCGCGACCTCCACGAGCACGGCGACAGACACGCCGACAGACACGCCGACCGGCGCCCCCACGGAAAAGAGTACCCCGACAGCGACCGTGACAACCACGCAGACCGCGACAGCCACAGCGACCGTGACAGCCACGCAGACAGAGACACCCACGGGAACCGCAACGCCGGCGGACACGGCGACGAATACCCCGACGAATACCCCCACGGCCACCCCCACGCCGGTCTTCCAAACGCACGGCATCAACGTGTCCGTCGGCTACGCTGATTCCCTGCGCCTCAGTCCCGACCTGCCCGTGCCCTGGAAGGGCGCGCCGCACACCGTCTTTATCGGGGCCGACCCCTCGGGTCACCAGTACGACGGCGGAGCCATCAAGCTAGACAACACGACCTCCGCCCCCATCAGCGTGACGGGCGTCACGGTTTACTTCCCCAACCACAACATGAACCCGCAGACGTACAACCTGTGGGGCTCGTTCGAGATCCCGGCCAACTCCTCGGCCATCCTGGCCGAGACAAACGGCAACAACTTCGACGTCAGCGACTACGGCATCAACGGCATCGGTTGTGGCAACATGGCCGGCCAGGACAACAATCCGCCGCGGATCATGCTCAAGGTGTCCGACGCCATCACGACGACGCTCGCCGACACCGGCCATGTACTCGATACCGGTGGTTTCGATCCTGGGCTAGCGTGTGCTAGTAACAACGAATCGTTGCAGTGGCGCGCTATTGGCACCGGCGGCGCCACGGCATCGAGCGGCAACCTGACACTGGAGCCGCTTTCGGCCACCGTCGGCACGAGCGCCACCACGACGCTGGTGGCGCGCCTGAGTGATGCCGCCGGCGTGCTGCCGCTCTTCAACGCCCAGGTCGACTTCAACGTGGTCAGCGGACCCAACGCGGGGCAGGCCGGCCACGTCCTCACCGACGCCGACGGCGTGGCTCGCTTTAGCTACACCAGCACGGTTACAGGGACCGACACCGTCCAGGCCTCGGTCACCAATATCTCCAACGGTACCTTCTACTCTAACCCCGCCACGGTCGTCTGGACCGCGCCCCCGCCGGCCTCCGCTGGGTCGCTCACGCTGGACCCGACCGATTCGGTCACGGCCACGATCAACGGGCTGCAGCCCTTCACCGTTACCGCGCTCGACGGCGCCGGGCACGCCGTGCCCAACCTATCCGTTACGCTGGCTATCACCGGCGCCAACGCCGCGGCCTTCACCAAGACCACGAACGCGCGCGGGCAGGTCGCCTTCGCGTACAGCGGGAAGACTACCGGCCTGGACAGCGTACAGGCGCTGGCCACCGCCGCGGACGGGTCAGCCCTGTTCTCCGGCGTGGCCACGGTGCGCTGGGGCCTGCCGCCCGGCGCGCTGGCCATCAACGCCGGCGGCGGCGTGGCCGGCGGCTTCCAGGCCGACACCGACTACACCGGCGGCTGGTACTTCTTCGCTCCATCGACGCATAGGATCGACACGAGCGGGGTCGCCACCAATAACCCCGCCCCCCAGGCCGTCTACCAGACGGCGCGCTGCGGCAATTTCAGCTATACCTTCCCGCACTTGACGCCGGGCGCCCCTTACACCGTGCGCCTGCACTTCGCCGAGGCCTTCCCCGCGACGAGTTGCCCTTACTCGAATAACGGCCAGCCCGTCGCGACCGCGGGCCAGCGCGTCTTCGACGTGGCCCTCAATGGGACGACCTTCCTGCACAACTTCGACATCGTGGCGACCGCCGGCGCGCCCTATAAAGCCATCATCGAGCAGGCCGCGCTTCTGGCCGATAGTAACGGCACGATCGTCGTGCAGTCAACCTCGACGGTCGGACAGGCCATCATCAACGGCGTCGAGCTCATCCCAGGCCGGAGCGGCTTGCCCACCGTCACGTTGAGCCCCACCGGAACGGTCACCAACACGGTCAACATGGGGCAGGTCTTCACAGCGACAGTGCGCGACGCATCGGACGCGCCGATCGGGGGCGCGACGGTCTCGCTGCATGTCACCGGGGCGAACGGGGCGACCGCCGGGCAGCCCAGCGCTGTCACCGACGCGGCGGGCGTGTCGACCCTCGTCTACACGGGTACGATCACCGGGCTGGACACCGTGAGCGTGGTCGCGCGGGTTGGCCGCGCGCAGGTCCTGGGCGCGCAGACCACCTCGGTCTACTGGCAGCTGCCGGCGGGCGACGTGGCCATCAACGCGGGCGGACCGGCCGTGGACGACTTCATGGCCGACACTGACGTTAGCGGCGGCGGCCAGTCCGGCAACGGGAACACGATCGATACCAGCGGCGTGGACCACCCGGCTCCGCCGGCGGTCTACCAGACCTTCCACTACGCCTACGACGGCTTCAACTACCGCGTGCCGGGCCTCGTGCCGGGCGCGTCCTACACCGTGCGCCTGCACTTCGCCGAGCGCGACTACAACCACGCGGGCGGCCGCATCTTCGATGTGGCGGTCAACGGTGCACCCATGCTGCGCCATTTCGACATCTTCGCCGCGGCCGTCGCGCAGAACCGCGCCGTGATCGAGCAGGCCGTCGCGCAGGCGGACGTGTCCGGCACGATCACCATCGCGGTCAGCGCCATCCGCGACTACGCGCAGCTCAACGCGCTCGAGATCATCCCGGTCTCCGGCACGGCGCCCACGCTGGCGCTGTCGCCCACGGGTACACTGACCGATACAGTCGGCGCCGCGCAAGCCTTCACGGCCACGCTGCGCGACGCCAGCGGCAATCCACTAGCCAACACCCCCGTCACGCTTACCGTCAACGGGGCCAACAGTGGGGCCATCACCGGCGCGACGAACGCCCAGGGGCAGGCCAGCCTCGTCTACACGGGCACAGTGACCGGCCAGGACCATGTGAGCGCCTCGGCTCAGGTCGCCGGCGCGACGTACCTGAGCGCGGGGACGGTGGTCTACTGGCAACTGCCGGCAAATGAGCTTGCCATCGACTCGGGCGGACCGGCCGCGGGTGACTTCGTGGCCGACACCGACGCCGCCGGCGGTAACACTACCTCGCGCGGCGAGCCCATCGACACGAGCGGCGTGACCGACCCCGCTCCGCAAACGGTCTATCAGACCGAGCGCTACGGCAACTTCAGCTACATCATCCCCAACCTCACGCCGGGCGGGACCTACCGTGTGCGCCTGCACTTCGCCGAACTCTTCGACAACGGCCCCGGCCAGCGCCTCTTCAATGTCGCGCTGAACGACACACAGGTCCTCACCAACTTCGACATCTTCGCCACCACGGGTGGAATGTATCGCGCGCTGGTCGAGGAATACACCACGACCGCCGACGCCAACGGGCAAATCACCGTGCAATACACCACGCTGCGGGACCAAGCCAAGAGCAGTGGCATCGAGGTCATCCCCGTCACACCGGTGCCGACGCTCGCGCTGAGACCGAGCAGCCCGCTCACCCACACCATCAGCGCGGCGCAAACCTTCACGGCGATGTTACGCGACGCCGGTGGCCAGCCGCTGGCCGGCAGCCCGGTGACACTCACGATCAATGGGGCTAACAGCCAGGTCATCACCGGAACGACAGGCGCGCAGGGGCAGGCCGCCTTCGTCTACACGGGGACCATGACCGGCCTGGATAGCGTCGGCGCGTTCGCCGTCGTCGGCGGGGCGACGGTTGTCGCCAGCGGCACGACGGTCTACTGGCAATTGCCGACGGGCGACGTCGCCATCAACGGGGGCGGCGGCGCGGTCGGCGACTTCGTGGCCGACACCGATGTCGTGGGCGGCGGTCAGTCGGGCGACGGCAACGCCATCGACACCAGCGGCGTGGTCGACCCCGCGCCGCAGGCTGTCTACCAGAGCTTCCACTACGACTACAATACCTTCAGCTACCATGTGCCTAACCTCACGCCGGGCGCGCCCTACACGGTGCGCCTACACTTCAGCGAACGCGATAGCAATGGTCCCGGCCAGCGCCTCTTCGACGTGGGCATTAACGCGACGCAAGTGCTGACCAACTTCGACGTCTTCGCCACGGCCGGCGGACAGAACCGCGCCGTGATCGAGCAGTTCAATGCGCAGGCGGATGTGTCCGGCACGATCGGCCTCACCTTCACCGCGGTACAAAACTACGCCTTCGTCAACGGCATCGAGATCATTCCGCAGCCACAGCCCAGCCCGTCCCTGACCCTCAGCCCGAGCGGTACGGTCAACAACACGATCTACCACCAGCAGGCTATCACCGCGACGGCGCGCGACGGCGCCGGCCAGCCGCTGGCCAACCTGCCAGTCGCGCTGACCATACGCGGGCCGAATGCGCCGAACGACCGCGTCCTGCACGGCGTCACCGACGCACAGGGTCAGGCGCGCTTCACCTACGTCGGGACGAGTTCGGGGACCGACATGGCGCATGCGGCCACCGCATACCTGCCCGCTGTCGGGACCTACCTGACCTCGGATACCCTGGCCGTGCGCTGGGTTCAGATGCCCGGCTACGTGGCCATCAACGCGGGCGGTCCGCAAGTCTCCGACTTCATCACCGACACCGGCGTCAGCGGCGGCGGCCAGGCCGGCGGCTACTGCTGCACGATCGACACCAGCAGCGCGCTCAACCCCGCCCCGCAGGGGGTCTACCAGACCTTCCGCTACGACTTTGGCGGCTTCAGCTATCAGATACCGGGCCTGATCCCCAACGCGCCGTACCTGGTGCGGCTGCACTTCGCCGACCGTGACCACAACACGCCCGGCCAGCGCCTCTTCAATGTATCTATCAACAGCATCCCGGTGCTGACCAACTTCGATGTCGCCGCCGCCGGCGGCCAGAACCGCGCCGTGGTCGAGCAACTCGCGCAGCCGGCGGACGGCAGCGGGACCATGACCATCGCCTTCAGCGCGGTGCGGGACTATGCGTTCGTCAACGGCATCGAGTTGATCCCGCTGAACAGCCTGCCGGGCGCCAGGGTGACGTTGAGCCCGAGCGGGCCGCTCGCGAACACGATCAATATGCCGCAGACCTTCACGGCCACGGCGCGCGACGCCGCGGGCGCGCCCCTGACCAACACGCCGCTGACCTTAACGGTGAGCGGGTCCAACCCACAAACACTCACCGCGACCACCGATGGACAGGGACAGGCCAGCTTCTCCTACGTTGGACGGACGACGGGGACGGATGTCGTGTACGCGGCGCCCGACGTCGCCAACACGTACCTCGTGACGCCCGTGCGCGTCTACTGGCAATTGCCGGCCGGCGACATCGCGATCAACGCGGGCGGCCCCGCGATCGCTGACTTCGTGGCCGAGACCGACGGGAGCGGTGGCGGCACGACGGGCGGCTACTGCTGTGTGGTCGACACCAGCGGCGCGGTCAACCCGGCCCCGCCGCAGGTCTACCAGACCTTCCGTTACGACTTCGGCGGTTTCAGCTACAACGTGCCGGGCCTAACGCCCAACGCGTCGTACACGGTGCGGCTACACTTCGCCGACCGCGACGCAAACGGGCCCGGCCAGCGCCTCATGAACGTGTCCATCAACGGCACGCAGGTGCTGACCAACTTCGACATCGCCGCCGCCGCCGGAAGGCGCAATCGCGCTGTGGTCGAGCAGTTTGCCGCGCAGGCGGACAACAACGGCGCCATCGCCATCGCCTTCACCGCGGTGCAAAGCTACGCGTTCGTCAACGCCATCGAGGTCATCCCCGGCGCGTTCACCCCCGCGCCCTCGCCCACGCCGACAGCCACGGGCACGCCGACAGCCACGCCGACGCAAACGGGCACGCCGACGCAGACAAGCACGCCGACGCAGACAGGCACGCCGGGTCCGACCAGCACGCCGGGCAGCCCCATGGCGACGACCCCGCCCACGGTCAACCCGCAGGAGAACGTGCGGGCCAACATCACCTCGCCCGCGCAGACGAATAGCGGCGGCGACCCGCAGGTCAGCGGTTTCGTCCCTGTCACAGGTACCGCCGATGTGCTCAACGGCAGCGGCATTCAGAGCTACGTCGTGTCCTACGCCCCGCGGAACTCCACGGGCAACCAGACGTTCACCACGGCCTTCAGCGGGACAACGGCGGTCGACAACGGGCTGCTCGGCCATTTCGACACCACCGCGCTGCCCAACGGCCTCTACACGCTCCAGCTCGTGGTAACGGCCAACGACGGGCAAACGTCGGTCAGCGCCGTCAACGTCGCCGTGACGGGCCAGCTCAAGATTGGCAACCTGAGCTTCACTGTGACCGACCTCGCCATGCCCGTGCTCGGCGTCCCCATCCAGATTGACCGCACCTACGACAACTTCCGCCACGCCGGCGGCGACTTCGGTGTGGACTGGACGCCGGCGCTCAAGACCGTCGACGTGCAGCAGGACACCTGCACCGCCGACATCGCGCTGACGCCACCGCACGTCGTTCAGCTTCGCCCCGCAGGGCACGCAGGCGCCGGGCTACTTCACCCCGTCCTGGGCGCCCGACCCCACCACCGGCGACCGCCTGAGCACCGACTACAACGCGATCTCCCAGGACAGCTCGACCGGCTGCTGGGTTAGCCCGGACGACGGCAGCCCCTATGTCCCGGCGCATCTGTATCTGGACACGCCCGATGGCATGCGCTACGTGATCAACCACAACATCGACACCTTTGGCACGGGCCAGGAAACGTCCTCGCTGCGCGAGATCGACGAGCGCAACGGCGCCGTGCTCACCTTCAGCGCCAGCGGTGTAAGCAGCAACAAGGGGCCCGGTGTCACGATCGCGCGCGATGGGCAGGGCCGCGTCACCAGCGTCACCGACCCATTGAGCAACACGATCACCTATAGCTACAACGCCGCTGGTGACCTCGCCTCCGTGACCGACCGCGACGGCGCCGCCACGACCTACCACTACGACGGGCAGCACAACCTGCTCAGCCAGACCGACCCGCTCGGACACACGCCCGCGATTGCCCACTACGACAGCCAGGGGCGGCTGACCAGCGTCACCGACTCCCAGGGCCACACCATCACCTACACGGTCGACCTCGCGGCGCGCCAGCAGGTGGTGACGGATCAGCGCGGGTATGCCACGGTCAACGAGTTCGACGACTACGGCGACCTGCTCAAGACGGTGGACCCGCTCGGCGCCGCCACGACCTTTACCTACGACCCCGTCACGCATCAGCGGATCACTATGACTGACCCGCTCTCGCACACGACGACGCTGGCCTACGACGCCAACAGCCGCCTCACCAGTATCATAGACCCGCTGGGCAACAGCGCCACCTACTCCTACGACGCCAATGGCCACGTCTCGAGCACCTCCATGAACGGGTCCGCCCCCACGACGCTGACCTACGGACCGACGGGCGACCCGACCTCCTACGCCGATCCACTGGGCCAAACCACCGTCTTCACGCCCAACGCGGCCGGGCTGCCGGTCGCCATGACCGATCCGTTGAGCGGGACCACGGCCATCAGTTACACCGCGACCGGGCTGCTGCAGGCGTACACCGACGCGGCGGGGCAGACCAAGTCCTACACGCGCGACGCGCTCGGCCGCGTCACGGCGCGCACCGTCGACGGCCAGACGACGACGCAGACCTACGACAACGAGGGCGACGTGCTCTCCACAACCGACCCGCTGGGCCATACCACCCATAACAGCTACGACGCGGACGGCCGGCTGATCAGCGCCACCGACGCGCTCTCGTGCACCACTACCTTCCAGTATGACGTGCAGGGACATCTGATCAAGACCGACTACCCCGACGGCTCGACGAGCACGCAGACGTACGACGCCGCGGGTAACGTGATCGCCTCAACCGATCAGAATGGCGCCACCACACGCTACCAGTACGATCCCAACAACCGGCTGGTCGAGACCGACTACCCCGACGGCAGCCACACCACGGTCACCTACGACGCGGCGGGGCGCAAGATCGCCACGACCGACGGAGCCGGGAACACGACGCGCTACGGCTACGACGACGCGGGGCGGCCGATCAGCGTGACCGATGCGCTGAGCAATACGGCGACCTACAGTTACGACGCGGCGGGGAACCGCGCCAGCATGACCGATCCCTCCGGACACGTCACGACCTACCACTACGACGGTGGCCACCGCCTCATCGGGACGAGCAGCGTGCTCAGCACGAACGGCGTGACGAGCACGGTCGCCACGACCACCACCTATAACGCTCTCAACCAGGTGGCGACGCGCACCGACCCCGACGGGCGCGCCACCACCTACAGCTACGACGCGGGCCACCGCCTCAGCGGCGTCGACGGTCCCGGCGGCGGGCAGACAACCTACACGCGCGACGCGCAGGGCAACCTCGCCGTGCAGACCGACGCCAACGGGCACACCACGACCTACACCTACGACGCCCTTGATCGGCCGGTCGGAGTGACCTACGCGGACGGTAGCGCGACCAGCCAAACCTACGACGCAAACGGTAATGTGAGCAGCGCTACCAATGCGCGCGGCCAGACGGCGACCTACAGCTACGACGCGCTGAACCAGCCGGTCACTGTCGCCTATTCCGACCACACCGTCACCTACGCCAACTATCCCGGCGGCCAGACCAAAACGATCACGGATACGCCCGGCAGCACTGGCATCCCGTCGGTCAGCCAGTACGGCATCGACGCCATGGGCCGCGTGATCACGGCGACGACGCCGCAGGGCACGATCACCTACACCTATGACGGGGCCGGACACCGCCTCAGCATGACCACACCCGGCGGAACGACGGGCTACACCTACGACGCCGACGGTCGCTTGAGCACGGTGATCGACCCCCAGGGTAAGACCACGGCCTACACCTACGACGCCAACGGCAACATGGCCAGCAGGACGCTCTCCAACGGGACGACCACCACCTATAGCTACGACGCGCTCAACCGGCTGACCAGCCAGCAAACCACGACCGCGGGCGGGACGACCTTGTACCAGGAGCAGGATACGGTCGACCCGGCCGGCCTGCGCACCGGCGCGCGGCAGACCGACGCCTCCGGCGTCGTGACCACCATCACCTACGGCTACGATGCGGCAGGCCGGTTGGACGCCGAGCGTCAGGTCAGGGGGACGGCGACCGTGCTCGACGACAGCTACAGCTTCGACAACGTCGGCAATCGCATGACGAAAGATAGCCTCGCCGGCGCCACGACGTACCGATACAACGCGCGCGACGAGCTCGTGTCCTCCAATGGCCCCGACGGCGCCATCACCTACACCTATGACAGCGACGGCAACCAGACGGGCCGCACGGCTGGCGGCGTGACCACGCTCTACACCTATGATAGTCAGAACCGGCTGCTGACCGTCGGAGTCCAGGGGAGTAGCACGCTGCAGGCCAGTTATCTGTACGATGCGCTAGGCAATCGCATCAGCGTGATGGATGGGCAGAGCCACATCACTGGCGTCCTGTTCGACACGCAGACGAGCCTGGCGCAGGTGGTGCACGAAACGTCGAGCGACGGCACGCCGACCGACTACGTCTACGGCATCGACCGCATCAGCCTGACCCGTAACGGAAGCACGAGCGACTATCTCTACGACGGGCACGGCAACACGGCGGCGCTGATCGACGCGGCGACCGCGGTGGTGCAGGATACCTACCGCTACGACGCCTGGGGCGACCTGCTCTCCCAGAGCGGGAGCGTGGCCAACAGCTTCCTCTACGACGGGCAGCAGCACGATAGCGCGACGGGCCTCTACTACCTGCGCGCGCGCTACATGGACCCGGCGACCGGGCGCTTCCTCTCCGTCGATCCGCTGGCCGGGTCGCCGCAGGACCCGGTGACGCTGCACCGCTACCTCTACGCGAACGACGACCCGGTGCAGTTCAGCGACCCCTCCGGGCAGGAGAGCCTCTTCTCGTTAGGGGTAGCTCAGATAGTCAACAACATCGTTGAGCAGGGGCTCAAGGTATTGATCCGGTTCAAGGGGGCCGCCGTGAGCCAGGTAACGCAAGCGGCCGTCAACGGGGGCGCGATTGCCTCGGTGGGGGTCAACCTGACCTCGGCGGCGGGCGAGATCAATACGCTCGTCACGGGCAACCGCCTGACCGTGTTGACGGGCGCCGAGGCGCTCTGGGGGTACACGAGCAGCAATGTGCCCTATCTGCTGGGGTGCAAAGGCCTGGCCGGATCAAGCGGGGTCGCCGCGCTGGCCGCCGGGATAGTGGCCCTTGGCTGTAACGCAGCGCAGGTAAAATATCCCCAATTCGCGCCGGGCCTGCTGCCTCAGATGCTCGGCGCGGCGTCGGATGGGCAGATCTACTCGAACTTCGGCCTAAACCTGGTGGCGTACTTCGTCATTCAGGCGGGCGCTGAGTTCGCTTACTCTTATATCAGCAGTCTGCCACTGAAAGGCTCCTTTATCAACGCGCCGTGGGAAGACTACGTCAAGCTTGCCGGCGCCAGCTACGTCGTGTCGCAGGTCGCCGGCATTTATGGGGTGTACAACCCGGCGGCCGGCGGCATCATCGGCATCGTCGCCACCGTCACGGCGATGGTCCTCAGTGGAGGCGGCAACATCGCCCTTGTCGCCACGACGGAGGCGGAGAGTGAAGCGGGCCATATCGTCCCGCCGGATCACACGCCGTAGGGCGCGGCACAATCAGCGGCCTTGGCCACGTTGACATGACCCGGACGTGACAGAGAGTCTATCTATAGGGAGCACAAAACCATGCGAACAATGCTTTCGATCTCTGCCTGCTTGCTGGCCCTGACCCGAGGTCAGGGCCACGGGCGGCCCCATCCCACTCACCCAATGTCCTTGCCCGTCCTGGGCGCCTGGCGCTTCGTCGGCACGGCGCCGCCCGGCTTCACGCGGCAGGGCACGGAGGTGGCCCGCCTGACCTTGAGCCTGCAACGTGGGCGCCTGCGCGCTCGTAACGACGGGCAAGCATCGCTACGCCTCCGACGGACGCTACGTTGCCGCGCGGCGCCAGTTGCTGCTGACCGTGCGCACGTCCGGCGGTGTCGTGCGCCTCCAGGCTACGCTAGGCGCGGGCAGCGTGGGCGCCGCGCGCATGCTCGGCATCTGGAGCGACGCTCACGGCGACGAAAGCGACGTGGACCGTCTGTCGCCGCGCACGACGCTGGCCGGCTTGCGCGCGTGTGACCGTGCAGCCGGGCGCGTGGCTGCCGTTCTTCCCGCAGCGTTTCTTGACCAGGATCTACGCCAAGAACGGCGCGTCCAGGCGCGTGCCCCTATCGCTGTCGCAATTGGTGCTGGCGGCTATGCAGGGGACGACGGTGCGAGCGCCCCAATTCACCTTATAACCTGTGGGTTAGCGGGCATAAGCTTGGGGGCTATGCAGGGGACGACGGCGCGGGCGCCCCAATTCACCGGCACAGGGTTCGCCACGCCACCGTACGGCGCCGATGTGGCGACAAACCAGCGGACGATGCCGCGGTGGATGGGACGTACCTGCCGCTGCCCGGTCTGGAGATCGCTCCCATCGCGGCTGGGGTAGGCGCCGGCTATGGGGTCGTGATCTACGCCCATAACCATCTGGGTCAGGGTGAGGACACGCGGGTGCTGGACACC
>JAABUX010007832.1_pt1 | contig 12420 bp, 11 predicted proteins | sample 5561851 | NCBI WGS metagenome assembly JAABUX01 (sample SAMN10711883, study PRJNA513361) | rock metagenome | isolation source: Antarctica rocks | place: Antarctica: Victoria Land, Richard Nunatak red sandstone | collected 2016-01-03 | reverse complement strand
CGACCAACTTTGAACGCGACTTCGCGCGTACGACAGCGGCGTAATGCACATTGTTCGCGTTATCCACATGCCCGACGACCACTACCACGAATAGATCTCACCCCTCCACGGAACCGGGATAGCCTCAGATCGACTCTAATACGTCGCGCGACCGCCGCTGGCATCGTAGCACTGCCCGGTTACGAAGCTCGATTCCCGGGAGGCGAGGAAGTGAACTACTGCGGCAATCTCTTCGACCGTTCCAAAACGTCCCATGGGGATCTTCGACAGCATGTACGCAACGGTTTGCGGCCCTAGCTGGGCCAGGATATCGGTGTCGACGACGCCCGGCGCGACGGCATTGACGCGCACGTTATCGGTTGCCACTTCCTTCGCGAGTGCCTTGGAAAGCGCGATGACACCCGCTTTCGCGGCCGAGTACGGTATCAGATTTGGGTTGCCTTCTTTTCCGGCAACGCTTGCGACGTTGACGATTCGACCGCTTCCGGCTGCGCGCATGGGGCCGATGGCTGCCCGGCAGCAATGGAAAACGCCGCTGAGGTTGACTTCGAGGACTCGTTGCCAGTCATCGTCGTTCGTTTCCCAAAGCGGCGCAGTGCGGCCGGTAATGCCGGCGTTATTGATAAGCACGTCGACACGTCCGAAGCGCTTTACGACATCCGCAATACAGCTTGCCACGGCTGCGCCATCAGTGACGTCGAGTGGCACGAAAGTGCTTCGGCCGGTTGCTACGCCGATCGCGTTTGCCGTGGCTTCCCCTACGGCTGCGTCTATGTCCGATATAATGACGACGGCGCCTGCGGCGTGAAGCCGGGCGGCAATCGCTGCACCGATCCCTCGTGCGGCGCCCGTCACGAAAGCGACGTCGCCTGTCATATCGAGAAAACTCACGCTGCGCGGACCGGATTTTCGAGCGCCCCGATGCCTTCAATCTCGATGCGCACGCGCTCGCCGGGAAGCAACCAACGCCTTGGTGTGCGGCTCATGCCGACTCCGGGCGGCGTGCCCGTCGCGATAACGTCTCCCGGCTCCAAGGTCATGACCGCAGACAGCTCCGCAATGAGCCTCGGTACGGTGAAGACCATCTGCTCTGTGTTGGAATCCTGCAACGTTTCGTTGCCGACCGTTAGACGTATGCCGAGTCGATGCGGATCGGTAATGGCGTCCGCCGTTACGAGTACGGGCCCGCAGGGGCCGTGCGTGTCGAAGGTCTTGCCGATCGTCCATTGCGAGGTACGCATCTGAAAGTCTCTAACCGACACGTCGTTGAAAATGGTATAGCCGGCAACGTGCGCGTAAGCGTCGCCTTCGGCAATGTGCCGGCCGCGCTTGCCGACGATGATGGCGAGCTCTGCTTCGTAGTCGAGCTCGACGCTCTCTGCCGGCCGAACGATTGCGTCGCCATCGCCGATCAGCACGTTTGCATATTTTGCGAACACGGACAGCGCCGTAGGCAGGGGCAGACCGACCTCGGCAGCGTGATCGCGGTAGTTAAGCCCGATGCAAATAATCTTCGACGGACGTTCTACCGGTGGACGCATCCGAGCGGCCGAATGCGATACCAGCGCAGTGCCGTACGAACTGCGCCGCGAGAGGGCGAGAAGGCGCGGTGCTAGTTCGCTCGAGCGCGTGAGGTAGTCGAGCAGCGAGTTGGGTAACCCGGCGTCGGCCGCATGGACATCCACGATGCCGGCCTCGACTTCAAGGCCGAAGCGACTCGCCGAGCCGCTCGAGAACGTACATAGGCGAATGACTGCCTCAGATCTTGAGCGAGTATTCGGCGAAGAGTGCGAATGGTTGCGTTGCGGACGATTGACCTTGCTGTACGTTATTAATGTTAAGAAACGGTCCGTACGGATATGCGACTTGTAGCGGCGGGTTCGTGATGAAATTGCCCGAGGCGCCCAAAATGTTCGACGGTAGGTTAGAGTACACGCAGGTCGTTGGCGTTTCCCACGGATAACCGTGCTGGAAACAGCGGTTGTAAAGGTTTGCCGCGGTTAGCGTAAGGGTTCCACGCTTGCCCGTGTCGACGCTCAACGCGAGGTTGAGGGTTACCTGAGCCGGCTGTTGTAACGATCCTGGGGCGTCGAAGTGCCCGGTATACTTATCTGGAACGAACAGAAAGCCGGCCGATCCACACGACTTCCCTGGCGCGGGACCTGCAGGTATAGCCGAACACCCCTGCGGGACGTAGCCGGGATAGATGAGCGGCGAGCCGTAATTCGAGCCGGAACTGTACGTGAGCGTTGGCGTAACCGATACACCGTTTTTGCGATAGTGACCGATCAGGGTCGCATAATTCGGCACCACATACCCGTTAGCGCCGTAAAAGTTACTCGGCACGATATCGTATGGCGCATACGCGGCCTTCGGGTCGAGGAGCGGCTGCGCGGCCTGATTGTAATAAGGGTTCGGAATGACAACGCCGTTATTGTTGAAAGTGGGCACGGCGTTGCCAGTGGTGTTCGGTAATCCGGCACCGCAAGTTTTCGATACGTTGGCCGCGCCCGCGCAAGCCGACGTGTAGGAATTGTACTCCTGTATCGAGTGGTTTAGCACATCGATGACGTTGAGACCGTTCGGTAGCGGTGAATACTTAATCGTGCTGTTCGTATAGCCGTACGAGAACCGCGCTGCAAAGCCGTCGCGCCCGAAGTCGCCTTGTTCCAAGGAGAACTCTACACCGCGCGCCGTCAAACTGCCCGTGTTCGTTCCCGACGTTATGCCGCCCACCGGTACGATCGCGATCGACTGTAACTGGTTGGACGTAGCGCGGAAGAACGGCGTCACTTTGAGAGATAAACTCGAACCGGGAAAGTGGTGCTCGAGCGAAAAGTCGAAGTTGTCGGAGTAGTCGGGTCGGATATCGTGATCGGGCGAGGTGTAGCCGAGCGGATAGAACTGCGAAAGAAAGCCGGGCAGATTCTGTTCCAAAGTGTTGTACTGCTGGTACGCCGTGGCGGCGGGGCGACCGTAACGGCCATACGACGCGCGCAACACCGTATCGCTGTTGACGCCGAAGGTGCCCGCCAAGCGCGGCTGCAGTAAACCGTATGTAAGGCTACCGCCGCGGGAGTTGCTCAGCGTGATGGGCTCGTAACCGGCGGGACATGCAGAGACAGCTCCCGATCCCGGGTCGAACGAACGCCCGACTGGCGAGTAGCCCGGTGCGCCACAAAACTCGTTATTAAAAGCGTTGAACCAAAACGCGCGAGCCGGATAATTGGACGACAAATCGTTGAGGCGATATGCGTACTCGTCGTTACGAACGCCCGCGTTGATCGTAAGGCGATCGGTCGGACGCCAAACGTCCTGAACCGCAACCCCGTAGAAGTAAGGCGTCGCTTGGTAAGCTTGTCCGTTATCGCCGTTTTCGGTGACGAGCCAGCGCGCATTCGCGAGCGCGGCTGGCGAACCGGCGGGCGGCGGCGGCCCTGCGAGCGCCGGCGTTATAGGCTTCGGGCCGATGGTCGCGCCGAGCGTCGCGGCACCGCCAAAACAACTCGATCGAACGCCGTTGGTTGGGTTGTAGCAATTGCCATCGTTACCGACAAGGTTGCTTTCGATGAGCGTCGTCCCTGGGCTGAACGGCGCCGCACTGCCGTTACCGGCCTGCCCCACATAATACTCGCCGCGCTGCGTCTGGTACGAAAAGGACGCGCTCAACAGGTGTTGGTTGTTAAGTTGGTCGGCAAGGTTCAAGATGCCGCCATAAACGTGCGCATACACAATGTAATCAGGCGGGACCGAGCCGAACTGCCAATTGAGGCTGCTCTGACCGTTCGCCGGCCAGCTACTATACTCGTTGTATCCCGTCGCGCGCAAGTACGCGTTGCTCGAGAAGTTTTTCTGGAAAGCCACCTTTGAGATGCTAAATCCGTTTTCGGAGCCGTCTGCGTAGCTGGCGGGGATGGCGGATCCCCAACTGCGGTTGAGCGGGCTGTGGGGAAAAAGCGTGGTTCGAACGTTTGCATCGTTCGCCGGCGCAAAGAGCTGGCCGGCGTAGTGATAACCGTCGGGCCAAATGAAATTCTTGGTGCCGAATACTGATGGGCCGCCCAAGTCATTCAGCGAGCTGTAAAAGTTCGTATATATCTCGCCTGTCGTGTACAGAAACTGCAAGTCGTCGGGCTGCGCGCCATTTTTGTGGGGAAAGCGAAGGTGGAGATTTGCGACGCTTTCGCGGTCTGCTATCGGCGTCTGCGTAAACGCGCTTCCCGTGCCGAAGACGGCTCCGTACTGGTTAGCGGCGTTGCCCGAGCTGCCGTCGAGGATATACGGAGGTACGCCGAACGGTGCGAGTCCTACGGCAGACGGAACGGAGATCGGATAAAAGTAAAGTGGAATGCCGGCGCCTTGATACTGCGTAGCATACCGAAAGTCTTGATCGACACCGAGTGTGCCGAAATAGTATGAGAAGTTGCGATTTTTCGTCGCGCCGCTAACTTCCGCTTGCAGCTTGTGGTAGTACGCAGGCCCGCCGATACCAATGTCGACGTTCGCGGATCCGGGATATGTACCGCTTTTCACGACTTGATTAATGTATCCGGCTAGACCGGGCGAATTCGACGTCGCGGGCGTGCCGCCGGTGTACACCTCGAGATCTTGCATGCCGAGCGTAGACAGATTGACGATCGGCGCATAATCGATCTCGCGAATAACCGGAATGCCATCGAATTCATAAGCGACTTGCTCGTAGTCGCCGCCACGGATGTAGACGGGCGTGTTCCAGCCTTGTTGGCTGCTCGGGATGTTGACGCCCGGTACGCTCGATATCGCTCCGTAGGCTTGATTTATGCCCCCGGCTCCGCCGAGAGACTGCGCCGCACGTTGTCCCGAGGGGCCGATCGAGAAGACGTCGCTCGTTGTTCCCGGTCGCACGAGCCCGCCGCGGGAGGAACTCACTCGCGCGAGGGTGCGCAGCGACTTAAGGAGGCTAACGGTAATACTTTGCGGCTGATCCGCTTGAATCGTCACGCCGCTCTCCGATTGCGGTTCGTAACCGGCGATCTGCACCGAGACGACGTACGTATCGGGGGCGAGAGAAATGAACGAGAACACGCCGCTCGCGTCGGCCTTCGTCGTTTCGGACTGCGAAGGCGACACCGCCGTAACCGTCGCGCCGCCGACCGGTAAGCCGCTCGCTGCATCGAGGATGCGTCCTCGTAGGCTTCCGGTTTCGCCGGCGACTGCGGAGCCGGCGGTGCACAGCAGAAGCGCGATCGCCAAAAGCGGAGCGAAACGTTTAGAGACTGCCTGCATAACCGCAAATTCCCCGCTTTGAAGCGCAAGTGTTCGCCGCATCGTATGGTGTCGCGTCGAACGTTCCTTCAAAACCAACAGGCATTACCCCAGAAAAACGATTTTTCGGCTGAATATCAGGCATTAAAGGGTGCAACGGCTTGGCTCGGGAAGGCCGCATCGCTCTTATGCTACACGCGAGAGGAGACGAACATGTCGACTGGCCAGATCCTCGCGGGATTTCTTGCTCCGCATCCCCCGCATCTCGTCTATGGTGAGAACCCGCCGCAGAATGAGCCGCGTTCGGAAGGCGGGTGGGAGCAACTTCGCTGGGGCTACGAACGCGCCCGAAAGAGCCTGGATGAGTTAAAGCCGGACGTCCTCCTCGTACATTCGCCGCACTGGCAGACGCAGCTTGGACATCATTTTCTGGGCGTGAAAAAGCTGAGCGGAAAGTCCGTCGACCCGATCTTTCCAAACTTATTTCGATATACGTTTTCCCTCGATGTGGATGTCGAGCTTGCCGAAGCCTGCCGGGAAGAAGCGGCTGCCGAAGGACTCGTTGCAAAGATGATGCGCAACCCCAACTTCCGTGTCGATTACGGAACCATAACGACTTTGCATATGATCCGGCCCCAGTGGGATATCCCAGTGGTCGGTATCTCGGCGAACAATTCGCCGTACTACTTAACGACTGAGGAAGGCCTCGAGGAAATGGACCAGCTCGGCAAAGCGACGCGTCGCGCCATCGAGCGCACGGGGCGTCGCGCAGTCTTACTAGCGTCCAATACACTCTGCCATTATCATTTCCACGAGGAGCCGTCGATTCCAGAAGACATGTCCGCCGAACATCCGGAAAATTATGCCGGCTACAAGTGGGACATGCGCATGATCGACTTAATGCGCCGGGGCAAGACCAAAGAAGTGTTTTCGCTGCTACCGCGCTTTATTGATGAAGCGTTTGCCGAGGTCAAGTCGGGGGCGTTCACGTGGATGCATGCCTCCATGGACTACCCGGAAATCCCGGCCGAACTGCATGGCTACGGCACCGTGATCGGTACCGGCAACGCCGTTATGGAATGGAATTTGCTCAAAGCCGGGCTCGTTCGGGCGGCCTGAATGGTCGTCTCTGCGTTCCTGGTTCCTGGATCGCCGCTGCCTTACCTCAGACCCGACAATCCTCCGTGGCGTGACCTCGCGAGCGGTTATCGCGCCGCGGGCGCTGCGCTGCGTAACTCGAAGCCAGATGCAGTCATCACCTATTCGACACAGTGGATCGCCGTGCTCGATCAATTGTGGCAAACGCGCCCCCATCTAACGGGCGTACACGTCGACGAGAACTGGTACGAGTACGGCGACTTGCCTTTCGACATCACGGTCGACGCGAAGCTCGCTCAAGAGTGTGTCGAAGGATCTTCCGAGGCGGGAGTCCGCGCTCGCGCCGTCGATTATGACGCGTTTCCGATCGATACGGGGACGATCGTCATGGCTGGCATGATGTTCGACGGCGACACGACGCCTCTGGTGATCGGGGCCAATAACCTCTACCACGACGGAACAACGACCGAAAAGCTTGCCGCGATGGCCGTGGCTAAAGCCGACGCTCAGCAGAAACGCGTCGCCATCGTGGGCATCGGCGGCTTGTCCGGGTCGATTTTCCGTCACGAGATTGATATCGCAAACGACAAAATTTATTCCGACGTCGACGACCGGCATAATCGTAACGTTTTAGCCCTACTCGAGCGCGCGGATGTCGACGCGTTGTCGGCGGCGGTACCGGGTTACGCAAAGGATGCGAAAGCCGATATGGGTCTCAAGCATCTGTCCTGGGTTCTCGGCGGGCTCGGAGGGCGGTACGCCCGCGCGACGGTGCATGCGTACGGTCCGGTTTACGGCAGCGGTGCCGCCGTCGTCGAATTCGTGCCGGCGTGACGCATTCGCAATCGACGACCCTCGGCGATAAAGCGCAGCCCCTTGCCAACTACCCCCACGGTAAACGAGTCGGCGATTACATCTTCGTTTCGGGAATCAGCTCTCGGCGGCCCGACGGGTCCGTCGCGGGGGCAACGCCGAACGCCGCAGGCGGTCACGATCTCGACGTAAGATTGCAGACCGAAGCCGTCATTGCGAACATCCGCGACATTCTCGCGAGCTTCGGTGCGGAGCTAAGCGACCTGTGCGATACGACGTGTTACCTCGTCGATATGGCGGACTATGCGGGCTTCAACGAGGTATACAACCGGTATTTCGACGCGCAAAGCGGGCCCTGTCGAACGACGGTTGCGGTGCGCGAGCTCCCTAATCCGCGTCTGAATATCGAAGTAAAAGCGACGGCCTACAAGCCGCAACGATGATTCCCTATGCCCACATCGCGGATGCGCTTGCAAACGCCGAAGTCACCCGGCGGCCGATCGCGGCAATTCGAAGCCAGGCGCAGCTCGCGGTTGCCGACGCCTACGGCATTCAGTTGCATAACGTTCGCCGGCGTACCGCTACGGGCGAACGCATCGTGGGTATGAAGATCGGCCTCACGTCGAAGGCGATGCAAGCCCTTCTCGGCGTCGAGGAACCCGACTACGGTCACCTACTGTCGGCGATGCGCGTGGAGGATTCGATGCCGGCCTCCGAACTTATCGCGCCCCGCATCGAACCGGAGATCGGCGTCATTCTCGAGCGCCCGCTTACGGGGCCTGGAGTGACGGAGCTCGACGTGCTGGCGGCGACGTCGAGCGTCGTCCCGGCGCTGGAGATTATCGATAGCCGCATCTCCGCGTGGGACATCGCGCTCGTCGACACCATCGCCGATAACGGCTCGTCGGCGCGCTTCGTCCTTGGTAACAGGAGCGCGGCGCCGTCGGGTATCGACCTACGCACCTTGGGTGTGGCACTCGAAAAGAACGGTCACGTCGTTGCGACCGGCGCGGGAGCTGCCGTACTCGGCGCTGGGCCGTTGCTCGGGGTTGCGTGGCTCGCGAATGCCTTAGCGCCCTTCGGAATTTCGCTCTCCGCGGGCGAAGTGGTATTGACGGGAGCGCTGTGTGCTGCGGTTGCGGTCGAAGCCGGCGACGCGTTCGTCGCATCGTTCGCCGAACTCGGGGACGTTGGAGTGCGCTTCACGTGACGGCGCTCGATCGAGACGTATTGGCCGAACGGCTGGTCGCGGCGGAGCGCGAGCGACGAACCGTCGAACCGTCGGCCAAGAGCCTGCCTCTCGACGAGATAGCCGCCTACGAGGTGCAACGTGCGGTCGTCGGGTGCGTGCAGGAGCGAGAGCGTACGCGCATCGCGGGCTACAAGCTCGGCTTGACGAGCGCTGCAAAACAGCGGCAGATGTCAGTCGACCGCCCAGTTTACGGCACGTTGCTTTCGTCGCGATTTCACTCCGAAGGGTTGGCGCTCGACCTGGCTTCGCTGATTCATCCGCGCGTGGAGCCCGAGATTGCCGTCGTGATGCGAGGCGACCTACGCGGGCCCGGCGTTACTCGTGTCGAGGCGGCGCGCGCGATTGGCGACGCGTTCGCGGCAATCGAGATTCTCGACAGCCGCTACGCTAATTTCGCCTTTACGCTGCCGGACGTTATCGCCGACAATACGTCGGCCGCATACTTTTCATCGACGACATCGGGCGTGCCGGCGCAGTCGCTCGACCTTCGCACCCTGGGCGTCGTCTTCGAGAAGAACGGCGAGGTCGTCGCCACCGCCGCGGGCGCGGCGACGATGGGCGATCCGCTTGTCGCCATCGCGTGGCTTGCAAATCGCCTCGCCGAATGTGGATGCTCGTTGCAAGCGGGCCATATCGTGCTTACCGGTGGATTGACCGACGCGATTGCGGTCGCTGCGGGCGACGTGGTTGCGGTAACTATCGCACGGCTTGGATCGTTGCGGCTGCGCTTCATGTCGTCTCTGAAGGAAGGGCCGACATGATCGCAGGTGTTCGCACGCAGCCCCAAAACGGTGTCCTCGACATCAAGCTTTTCATCGATGGTGCGTACGTCGACGCGCTCTCCGGCAAGACGTTCGAAAGCCGAAACCCGGCGACCAACGAGGTGATCGCTCACGTCGCGGAGGCGGGTTCCGCGGATGTCGATCGCGCCGCTAAAGCTGCGCGGCGCGCTTTCGAAGACGGCCGCTGGTCCAAGCGCAAAGTCGGCGAACGTGTCGCTATTTTGAAGCGCTTCGCCGACGGCATCCGCCGTAATCTTCGCGACCTGGCAGAACTCGAAACCCTCGATACCGGTAAGCCCATTCGTGAGAGCTTCGGCTTCGACGTTCCGAGAGCCGCGCAAAACATCGAGTATTTCGCTGAAGCGATCGCGCACGCGGGAACCGAGGCTTATCCTGTCGACGGAGACTTCTTAAATTATGTCCTGCGTCAACCGGTCGGCGTCGCCGGTTGCATAAGTCCCTGGAACTTGCCGTTACTGCTGTTGACGTGGAAGTTGGGTCCGGCGCTCGCCTGCGGCAACTCCGTCGTTTGCAAACCCGCGGAATTCACGCCGATTACAGCGTCGATGCTAGGCACCATCGCGAACGAAGCGGGCATCCCGCCGGGCGTGCTCAACATCGTTCAAGGGTACGGGCCCGATGCCGCAGGTTCGGCGATCACCGCGCATCCGGAAATCGACATCTTGTCGTTTACGGGTGACTCGAAGACGGGCAGAGTGATCATGCGCGCGGCATCTGAGACGCTGAAGGACGTTTCGTTCGAATTAGGCGGTAAGGGTGCCGGAGTCGTATTCGCCGACTGTGACCTCGAAAAAGCGGTCGAACAGCTCATTCGCGCGACCTTCCAAAATCAAGGCGAGGTGTGCCTTGCCGCGCCGCGGCTGTTGATCGAGCGCCCAATCTTCGCGGAATTTTGCGAGCGCTTCGAGCACGCCGCGCGTGCATTGCGCTTCGGCGATCCGCTCGATTCTAGCACGACGATCGGCGCGCTCATCGATCGGGAGCATCTGGATCGCGTAAGCGAATTCGTAGCAAGTGCGCCGTCTGAAGGAGCGCAACTTCTGTTCGGTGGCGAGCGACCGGCGCTCGACGACGCATTTGCGAGCGGCCACTTTCTCGAACCGACGGCCTTCGTCGGCGTACATCCCACGATGCGCATCTGTCAGGAAGAAGTTTTTGGTCCGGTCGTGACGCTCGCGCCGTTCGACGGCGAAGATGAAGTCATCGACATCGTCAACGGCACGCGCTACGGCTTGGCTGCGACGATCTGGACGCGCGACCTCGCTCGCGCGCACCGGGTCGCCGCCCGCGTCCGAACGGGCTTGACCTGGATTAATTGCTGGTACGTCCGTGACTTGCGCACGCCATTCGGCGGAATGCACGAGTCGGGGATCGGGCGCGAAGGTGGCATCCGAAGCTTGGACTTCTATAGCGAAATCAAGAACGTATGCTTGGCGCTGTAAGCTCTTAGACGGGGTCACGTTGTACTTGCGGGACGTGCACGAGGCTTCGAAGCGGCCTGAGCGGCTTGTGAAGGACGGTTGGTGCGAACGACAAACACTCCCGACTCTCCGGAGTGTTCGCGTTGGGCATCGATGATGATACGGGCGGTCTCTTCGAGGTGCGTCCGTAGCGCGGCGACCGCCGCCTTCGTGTCGTGTGCTACCGCAGCGCGCATGAGTTCGCGGTGTTCCCCGTCGACATCGCGCTGTTGCGTTTCCGCCGAGCGGATGGACAAGCGGCGGTAGCGTTCGCTGCGCTCGTAGAGGATGTCGCGGAATCGTATGAGCCACGTGGACGTGCACGCTTGTAAAATGGCCCCATGAAACTCGCCGTGGCGCGTCGTCCACTCGGATGCCATGTCGTCGCGTGCTCCGCTCGCACGGGAGAGGCGATGAAAGGCCGCTAGGATGCCGGCTTCCCACTCCGCATCGCCGTGCACGATAGCATCGCGCAAGGCCTCCGTCTCGATAAACACGCGCGTTCTCGTCAGATCGCGCAAGTCGTCGATCGACACGGGTGCCACGCGGAATCCGCGTTGGTCCTGGGCGAGCACGAGCCCGTCGGCCGTCAGTCGCGAGAGCGCTTCTCGAATAACGCTGAGGCTCACACCGTAACGGTCGCGTAAGTCGTCGATCGTCAGTTTAACGCCGGGCGTAAAGTTGCCACTCAAGATCTCGCCGCGCAGTGCGCCGGCGACCTCGCCCGCAAGGCTTCGTGATGCCGGAACCTTGACCGGACCCGCTTCGATCATCGCCATCACTATTCGACCCGATGGACCGCCTTCACCGCTGCCCGCGCCGGCGACCCGTGCGCTGTCGATAGTTGAGTCCGCGCTGCTCCCCGCTCTGAGCACGTCTTACGAAACCGTAGTATACACAGAAACGACTGCTGTTCTCGCGCTTGCGGATTACTCGCAACGGTGCACGGTCAATGTACGCGCATTAGTCGAGCGGCACATCCAGCAGATGAACGTGTGCGATCGGGGTGAGGTGCCAGCCGCGCGGCTCATCGGAGGGCCGCTTGGGGTCCTTCATGAACAGGTGCGCGTCGGTGACCTCGACGACCAGGCCCTCTCAGGCTCGCGTTCCTGAACGTAGCAGGGACCTCCGTGCACGATGCGCACGGCGGCCGACGAGAGTCAGCGCGTATTCTCGTGTCATTGCTGAGACCGCACCAAAGCCTACCTCGATCGCACGCAATGGCGGTGGCCGTTACTCATTGTCGGCGATGTATTCTTCGGGGTCTCTATCCACGGCCTCGACGCCCAAGACGTGAACGGCTTCAAAAACGTGAAGAAGGCGACGGCTAAGTCATGTCGGACCGAAAGCGCTGCGTGGCGCCGAAAGTCCGTGAGGCCTTCGCGTTCCTCCTCGCCCATATGATCACTGGCGGCTTCATTCACCCGAGCGACCGCGTCGAACCAACCTTGGCTCCCCACCTCATGCGCCGCGACGGCGGTGACAGCATAACGAATGTTATTATGGTCGTGGATCGCATCTTCAGTTTCGTCTCTTGCGGTTGGCTTGCCACCGGCTCCCTTGCCGACGCGCAAAAGTTCCGGATAGAAGAGCTGTTCTTCAGCCTCCGCGTGAACCTCAAGGTGAGGCTATCCCGGTTCCGTGGAGGGGTGAGATCTATTCGTGGTAGTGGTCGTCGGGCATGTGGATAACGCGAACAATGTGCATTACGCCGCTGTCGTACGCGCGAAGTCGCGTTCAAAGTTGGTCG